>WNGQ01007776.1_pt1 | contig 10265 bp, 8 predicted proteins | sample 5407661 | NCBI WGS metagenome assembly WNGQ01 (sample SAMN13153382, study PRJNA577476) | soil metagenome | isolation source: 60 cm soil or saprolite under Garry oak tree replicate 2 | place: USA:California | collected 2016-06-15 | reverse complement strand
TTGCGCGATGTGAACCCAGCCCAACGCCAGGCCAATCAGCCCAAACACGGCCCCGATAAGAAAAAGGCTCAGACAAACGGCCACAACTCCGAGCACAAAACTCGCAGTCGCCAAGCCAAGGCGCGGCGGGAGAGGCGGAGCAGTGGTCAGACTTTGGAGAGTAGGCTCCATGATCTCTGGCTTGGGTAAGCCGATGAATTTACTTCCACATTAGTCACATCGCACTTTGAGCCCATCATACGCCAACTCCACTCCGGCTGGAAGCTCCGCCTGGGCGGCGTCGTGATCATAATCGTGGGTCAGGTGCGTGAGGAAAGTCCGGGCCGCGCCGATGCGCCGCGCCGCAGTCAACGATTCGTCCAGGCACATGTGCGTGGGATGAGGCGCCCGCCGCAAGGCATCCAGGACCGCCACTTCCACGCCGCGAATCTGTTCGACGATTTCCACTGGCACCTCTTTGCAATCGCTCAGATATGCCAACCGTTTCTGTGTGGCCTGGGTGAAGAGAAATCCGCACGTGCCCATCGAGCCGTGCGGCAGCGGCAGCGGAACGATCTCCAGATCGCCCAGGTTGAACCGCCCATCGAAGACATGCGGTTCGGGGATGAAATAACCTTTGGGCCACGGCCCACCATGGAAGGCATAGGCAAACACCCGCTTCAAATCCTGCATCGTTGTCTCGTTGGCATAGACTGGCAGCGGCTGGCCGCCGCGCAGATCGCAAAAGCGCCGGCAGTCGTCCAGGCCCATTATATGGTCGGCGTGAGAATGGGTGAAGATGACTGCATCCAGCCAACGAATGTTCTCGCGCAACATCTGGATGCGGAATTCCGGCGTGGTATCAACCGCCAGCTTGACTTGCTCGGTCGCCACATAGATAGAGGGCCGGGTGCGATGGTTCTTGGGATTCGCCAAAAACTCGGGCGGATACTCTTTGCCGATGATAGGAACGCCTTGCGAGGTGCCGGAGCCGAGGAAAATAAACGAAAAAGCCACGATGTCCCTTTTCCTTTGGATTGGCCGAACGGTCAAGCGGGATTCTCCGGCAGCCCCCAGCCTTCGTTCGAAACTACGGCGCGGCAAGCCGGCGGGCGCAAGAAATCAGCACGGCGACAATCGAGGCGCCCGCCACTTTCTTAACTTTCAGCCGGCGTCTGGTTTATCACCAGCCAATATAACCCCAGAGTCTTCACGGCTTCGGCGAATTCTTCGAAAACGATCGGCTTGCGAACGTAACTGTTGGCGCCCAGTCCATAGCTTTTGAGAAGGTCATCCTCCTCCTTGGACGAAGTGAGGATCACCACCGGCACCAATTTGGTCCGGTCGTCGGCCCGCACGCGCCGCAGCACCTCCAGCCCGTTCACCCGGGGCAGGTTCAGATCCAGTAAGATCACAGCCGGCATCAGGCTCAGATCCCGGCCAGCATAGGCCCCGGCGCCAAAGAGAAAATCAAGCGCCTCGGCGCCATCCCGCGCCACGACCAGCTCATTAGCGATGTTGCTGTTCTGAAACGCGCGCCGCGTCAGTTCTTCATCGTCAGGGTTATCTTCGACCAGGAATATGATTTTGTTTTTCACACTTTGTTCATTGGTTCATTAGTTTATTGTGGCAGAGTAAAATAAAAAGTCGCGCCTTTTTCCACTTCTCCTTGCGCCCACACCTGGCCACCATGACGGTGAATCACCCGCTGGACCGTTGCCAGCCCGACGCCGGTGCCTTCGAATTCGCTAACACGGTGCAGCCGCTGGAAGGCGCCAAACAATTTGTTCGAATATGCCATGTCGAAACCTGCGCCGTTGTCCCGCACAAAGTACGCTAGTTGGCCGTTGTGCTGGGCGAGGCCAAGCTCGATCTTCCCCTGCGCTTTCTTTTCAGTAAACTTCCAGGCATTGCCCAGCAGATTCTCCAGCGCGATTCGGAGCAGGTTTGCGTCGGCGTCCACCACCAAACCCGGCTTGATGAGAAGTTCGGCCTGGCGCTGCGGCTGGTTGCTTTGGAGTTCGGCCAAAATGGTCTCCGCCATAGCACTCAGATCAACTGTGGTGCGGCGCATCTCGCTTCGCGTCACTCGGGACAGGGCCAGCAAAGCGTCAATAATCTGGCCCATGCGCTGGCTGGCCCCTCGCACGCGCTGAAGGTCGTCTTTACTCTGGCCATCCAGTTTGTCGCCGCAGCTTTCCATCACCTGCCGGGTAAAGCCGTCAACCGCCCGCAAAGGGCTGCGCAAGTCATGGGAAACTGAGTAAGCGAAAGTTTGGAGTTCCTTGTTCACCCCTTCCAGCTCGGCCGCGCGCCGGTTCAAATCCGCATTGAGCTTACCGATCTGCTCTTCTTTGCTTTTGCGCTCGCTGATGTCGCGTATGGCACTCATGGCCAGCAGTCCTTCCTCGCTTTCGAGCGGGCTCAAACTGATTTCGACGGGGAATTCCCTGCCATCTTTGCGCAAACCGTACAGTTCCATGCCCGCTCCCATGCTGCGGGTCTTCGGGGCGGCGAAAAAGCCGCCGCGATGAACCGGGTGCTGGTTCCGGAAGCGCTCGGGCAAAAGGATTTCGACTTTCTGATCCAGCAATTCCGCCCGTGTGTATCCGAAAAGCCGTTCAGTTTGGGAATTGACCAGGACGACGGACCCCCGCCCATCTACGATGAGGATAGCATCCGGAGCGGATTCGAGCAGGCCTTTGAACTTTTTCTCCGCCTTCTGCCGCTCGGTGAGATCGCGGAGAATGCCGGTAAAGAAGGTTCCCTCAGCCGTCCGCCATGTCGCCAGGGAAAGCTCGAGTGGAAACTCAGTCCCATCCGCTCTTTTGCCAGCCAGCTCCACGGTTTTGCCGACCACGTGCGCTTCGCCCGTGGACAGAAACCGATCCATTCCGCGCCGGTGAGCTTCGCGGAAACGTTCGGGCATGAGCCGGGCCAGGGGCGTGCCGATCACCGCCTCGGCCGGAAAACCGAACATCCGCTCCGCTGCGGCATTGAAATAAATGATGTTACCTTGCTGGTCCGCTGAAATGATTGCGTCCTTTGCAGTTCGCGCCACGGCGCGGAACTTTTCTTCACTCGCGCGGACTTCATCTTCGGCGTGCTGTTGCCGGGCTTGCAGGCGATTCAACGAAGCGGCGCACCACCAAATCAAAGCCGCAAACAGAACAACACTCGACGCGACGGAAAGTGACACTCCAAACTCCGGCCCATAAAGCCCCAATTGCTCTCCCAACAACCGGAGCCCGCCCAGAACTGGAAGGATCAGTGCAGCGGGCAATAGCCGCCGTGCCATTGCTCCGCCAGCGCTGGGGCTGGTGATAGGCGCCATAAGTCCCTGGTCTGGGCGCGCGAAGAGTACGCCCATCGAAAGCACAAAGAATGTGGCAGCAGCGTGCAGCCCCATTTGCGAGTGAAAGGCCATCCCATAGAGAGATTTGACCCCGTAAGCATAGCCAATCAGCACCAGGAATGAGATCAGCCCGGCCAGCAAGGCGAGAAACTGAGCCGCCAGAACGCCGCATTGCGAATAAAGAAGCCCTAGAGCCGAACCAATGAAAAGGAAGCTTAAAGCACTGGCTTGTGCCATGCGTCCGGAGCTGGCCGTGCCGACGGTTGCAGGGGCATCTTTGAACAGCAGTTGATCAATGCCGAGGTCCCACCCGAATAGATTTTCGCCGACGGTAAGCAGCCCGATCAATGCAACAAACATGGCGCAGCCAAGGCCAAGACCTCTCCGCCAACCGTCTGCTCCTTTCCCTAATGATGACAGGGAAACTCCTGCGAAGACCAACCCCAGGGCAGTGTTGGCTTTCATGGTTACCAGACCCAGCAACCCGGTCTTGACCAACTGACTTCCGAAAACCCAGCCTCCAAGGAGCACAAAGGCCCCAATGATCATGGCGACCACGCCAGCCACGTGCGAAAGCCCCACGCACCGAGACAACTGTGCCACCTCAGCGCCTGCAGCCTTCTCGTTCACCATGGCCTCAGGGTAGCCAAACACAAACCACCCGTCAATTGCACTGATGGTGGGCGCATCTTGTCAGTACCACCAGCCGCCGCGCAATCCCTCTTCTCCCTCCCTCCATCAGATGGAGAGAGGGTTGGGGTGAGAGGCCGCGCGCGACCCTGCTCCCAGCGGGTCTTCTCCCTCTCCCCATCGGATGGGGAGAGGGCGGGGTGAGGGGCCGTCCTTTCTCCGACCAGTGGTACTGACAAGATGCGCCCACTGATGGCGAAGGTTTTCTTTTGCGCGAGGTCAGGATAACGGCCAAATTCACCCCACCAAATGTGCAATGCCGCTCGCCGCGCCGCAGCTCCCAGCGAAGGCGGAGCTTGCCGCGCCGTAGTTCCGAACGAAGGCGGGAGCATCGCGCAGCCTTTGAAGCGAATGGATTTTCGTAACCACGCGGTCTTGATTAGCGGCGGGCTCGGCTGGCTTGGGTCGCGGTTGGTTGAGACGCTCATTGGCGGGTTACCCGAGCACGATGTTCTCAAGGAGCCGCGGTCGGATTTGCGCCTTCGCTGTTTGGTCCTGGCGGGCCAGGATGCTTCGGCACTGCGGAAGCTGTCGGATCGTATCGAGGTCATCACCGGGGATCTTCAGAGCCCCGCCGACTGCGAGCGCTTTTGTAAAGGGGCCAGAGGCGGAGTCTTGTTTCACACGGCCGGCGTCGTTCATCCGAGGCGCGTGGCCGAGTTCTATGCGATCAATTTGAATGGAACCATCAACCTGATTGATGCCGCCATTAAGGAGGGAGTCAAACGCGCCGTGGTGGTCTCGTCTAACTCGCCCTGCGGCTGTAATCCCCATCCCGACCATTTATTCGACGAGCTTTCACCGTATCATCCGTACCTGAACTATGGGAACTCCAAGATGGAGATGGAGTTGGCGGTGCGAGAACGGCAGCAATCCGGCGCCATTGAGACGGTCATCATCCGCCCGCCCTGGTTCTACGGGCCGAACCAGCCGCCTCGCCAAACTTTGTTCTTTCAAATGATTCGGGAGGGCAAAGCGCCGATTGTGGGCAGTGGAGAAAATCTTCGTTCGATGAGTTACCTGGACAATCTTTGCCAGGGTCTGCTGCTGGCGGCGATGGTTGAGCGCGCCAGCGGGCAGACTTACTGGATCGCGGACAAGCGGCCCTATTCGATGAACGAAATCATTGATACAGTTGAACGCCTGTTGGAAAATGAACTTGGCCGGAACTGCGCTCACAAACGGATGCGGCTGCCCGATTTTGCCAGCTCGCTTGCGTACGCGGCGGACTGGGCGCTGCAGGCGCTGGGCCTGTATCAGCAGAAAATCCACGTCTTGTCGGAGATGAACAAGACCATCGCCTGTTCGGTTGCCAAAGCCGAGCGGGAGTTGGGCTACCGTCCGGCCATTGAGCTGGAGGAAGGCATGCGCCGCTCCCTGGCCTGGTGTGTGGCGCAAGCCCAAAAGTTGAAAGGCTGAAAAGCTGAAAAGCTGAAGAGCTAAATAGGCCGGAAGGTTTCACCATTTCAGCATTTCAGCATTTCAGTATTTTAGTATTTCAGTGGTTGAACTTATGACCCACCTCGTCACCGGCGGCTCAGGATTCCTGGGCAATCTGATTGCGCGCAGGCTGGCACAACGCGGTGAGCAGGTCAGAGTCCTGGACCTTTGGGAGGACGACACCCGGCCCAAGGACATTGAGTTTGTGCAGTGCGACATCCGCGACCGCGAAGGCGTCCGCAAGGCGATGCGCGGCGTGCAAGTCGTCCATCACAATGCGGCATTGGTTCCGCTCACAAAAGCCGGCCGCAAATTTTGGGAAGTGAACGTCGTGGGCAGCCGCATTTCCGCCGAGGAAGCCGCGCGGGGTGGCGTGCAAACCTTCGTTCACATGAGCTCTTCGGCCATCTTTGGCGTGCCTCAACAGTGCCCGATTACCGAAGCGACTCCGCTGCGCCCGGTAGAAATCTATGGGCGCGCCAAACTCGAGGGGGAGCAAACCGTCCGTCGAATATGCGACCAGGCGGGCGTCCCGCTGATCGTTATCCGGCCGCGGACGATTCTCGGCGGAGGCCGTTTAGGCATCTTCCAAATGCTCTTCGAGTGGATTCGGGACGGTCGCAAGGTCTATGTCATCGGCCACGGCGACAGCCTGTGCCAGTTCGTGCACGCGCAGGACTTGATGGACGCTTATCTGCTGATGCTAGACCGTGGCCAGGCGGGCGTTTATAACATCGGCACCGATCGCTTCGGCACGGTGCGTGAAGCGCTGGAAAACCTGATCGCCCACGCGAACTCTCCTTCCAAAGTGAAAGGCCTGCCGGCGGCCCTCGCGATTCCATTGCTGCGGCTGCTGGACGCGCTCGGACTCAGTCCGCTGGCCGCGTACCATTATCTGGCTTACCAAAAGCCGTTTTACTTCGATGTCTCAAGACTTTTAGCACTGGGCTGGAAACCGCGCTACTCGAACGACGAGATGTTTCGTGAAAGTTACGACTGGTTTACAAACAATTACGATCGCCTCGCCGCTGCCAAGAGCAGCTCGGCCCACCGGCGTCCGGTGAGGGCGGGTTTGCTCTGGCTTCTAAAGAAGCTGTCGTGAGTGCTCAACCACTGAAATACTAAAACCCTGAAATGCTGAAATGCTGAAACCTTCCGGCCTATCTAGCTTTTCAGCTTTTTCAGCTTTTCAGCTTTTTCAGCCTGAGGCAGGCTGCGGCCGGTGAAGAATCTCCTGGCCAAGCCGCTCCTTCGAAGCCGTTATACTCTAGCGATTATTGCCGGACTGCTATGGGCCGCTTCATTTCCCAAGATTGGATTGGCCGCTCTGGCGTGGGTGGCGCCGGCGTTGATGCTGGCGGCTGCCCTGGGCACAAGCGGCGCGGAACGCTTCCGCATTGGCTACGTCGCCGGCCTCGCGCACTACCTGGCTTCGCTCCACTGGCTGTTGCTGATTCCCTACCGCTGGCATGGGGTTCCGCTCGGACCGGGCGCAGGCTGGATTGCGCTCAGCGCATATCTGGCGCTTTATCCGGCAGCCTGGGTGTGGATGGTTTCGACAAGCCAACCCTCAACGCGTGGGGAACGGGGAGCGGGGAGCGGGGAGCGGGGAGCGGGGCGGGCTCTGACGCTCCACGCTCTGACGCTCCACGCTCTGACGCTCCAGGCGCTCCACGCTCTACGCTCCCACCCTTCGCGCTGGGCGAGACGAACGGGCTTGGCCATTTCAGGGGCGGCGTCCTGGGTTGCACTGGAAATGATCGTAGGCCGGCTGTTCTCAGGCTTTCCTTGGAACTTCCTGGGCGCCTCCCAATACCAATTGACGCCTCTGATACAGATTGCATCGGTCACAGGCATCTATGGCGTGTCGTTTCTGGTGGTATGGGTTTCCCTGTCCCTGATGTCGGCCGCGCTGATGGTTATCCGACGCCCCGCACATGCGCGCATGTGCGGGGTTGGCGAAGTCATTTTGCCGATATTGGCCGTGAGTGTAGCGTTCGGTCTGGGCTACCGGCATTTACGGCAAGACTCGCCCGCCGATAGAACTCTCAGAGTCACGTTCGTCCAACCGAACGTTCCGCAAACGGTGATTTGGGACTCGACCAAAAATCAGGAGCGTTTCCAGCAGTTGATCCGCGTTTCTGAAGAGGGTCTGACCAACCAACCGGCTTTGTTGGTCTGGCCGGAAGCGGCAGTGCCGACCTTGGTGCGTTACGACAAAGAAACTTTCGAAGCAGTCACGACCCTGGCGCGCACGCACCACCTGTGGATGATCGTGGGAGCCGATGACGCAGAACGGCGCTCTAACGCGGCCAAGCCAGACGAAGTGGATTACTTTAACAGCAGTTTTTTGATAAGCCCCGAAGGAAGGCTTGTCGGCACGTATCGCAAACAGAACCTGGTGATGTTAGGCGAGTACGTCCCTCATTGGCTTCCGTTCCTGAAGTACTTCACACCGATTGAAGGAGGTTTCACTCCCGGCAACACCGCCGTAACCTTTGAGCTGACGAACCTGCAAGTGAAGACGTCAGTGTTGATTTGTTTCGAAGATGTTTTTCCACACGTCGCCCGCCAGGCAGCAAGGGAAGATACCGACTTTCTGGTGAACCTGACGAACAATGGCTGGTTTGGCGAAGGCGCCGCGCAATGGCAGCACGCAGCCAGCGCGCTGTTCCGCGCCATCGAAAACGACCTCCCGCTCCTTCGCTGTTCCAATAACGGCTTGACCTGCTGGGTGGACGCCCGGGGCCGCCTGCGCCAACTCTTCCAGAACAAGGAGGGGAGCGTCTATGGCGCCGGCGTAATGACTGCCGACATTCCTCTGCTTCCGCTCGGAGGAAGGCGCCGACCGACATTTTACCACCGGCATGGAGATGGGTTTGGGTGGGGTTGCGTTGGAGTGGCCGCGGGAACGCTGGCGTGGAGATTGGCGCGGCGGAACAAGTTCGCCCCGTGAAAAGGGTGACCAGGCGACGACTCAAAGATGGCCAGTGATAGTGACAGGGATCGGCTTGACCGGAAGCACGCCCGCCCGTCATGATGCAGCCGACAGAAGCGGAGGCGGTCGCGCTCCTGACTCGGTTGGCAGGGAAGCTTCGGTGATCAGCGATGCATTCCCGAGGTTGACGAGGACAGCACTGGATGTGGGTGGCCCGTGTGTTGGGGCGTTCGGATGAATACATGAGAAGACGCACCAGCCTGAGTTGCAAGGCCGTGAACTCCAAGAAGCTGCTGCCGGCGCTGGTTCAGAAACAGGTGGCATTTGCCATGCTGTTGGTTGCCGTTCACTTAATGTTTGGCCCCGGTGACCTGGCCTTTGTTATCATAAATGGATTGCCAGTAACTCGCGTCGCCGTCGGTCCGACGCGTGCGCTGAATGGCATCGTTGTAGATGTAGGCGCGAGAGAGCGCGGGCTGAGCGGCAGCAGACGGCGCGGCGGTGACGGACTGCAGCCGATTCAGGAAATCAAACTGGCTGCTGGCGGTCAGGCGCAAGCGCAGGCCGCTCTCTATCGCGCACCCCTGAGCCGAAAACCGCGCGCCCCGCAGCGTTGTTGAGCAACAGTACTCGGTGGCACGCTGGGGTACGAGCTAAACTGTTACTCACCCCCGGCCAAGATCCTCACGGGGGGAAAAACATATAGGAAGGGTGGATGCGCTGAACGCCGTTTCGGTGGAGAAGTTCGGATAGCTCGTGTTCACGTCGGGCAAATGGCAATTCCTCCGAGGCAAAGCCTCCGGTGTTATTGAGACGGCTTCCGATGAAAATCACAGATTTCCGCGAGGCTAACTCCCGCAGGATTTGATCGAAACCTTTTTCTCCGAGTCCCATAAAGTGGCCCTCAAGATAATAGGCCGCCCTCTCAGGATTTCGAGGATCATTAAAAGGGCACATCCAACTTACCACGCTGAGGTGGAATATATCCTGCTCGCCTAGGCTAGGACGCACGAAGCACACCTGCGCCCGCGGGCGATTGCAAGCGGCGCGCACTTGCTCGATGAGCTCCTTAATCCGGTGGCACTCCGACGCCCCAGGCTGGTCCAGAATAAGGACGGTCCTTTCGTCAAAGGAAGGCAGCTGCGCGTCGAAGAACTGCGCGATCCTCGCAACCCCAGTTACGCTTTCGGCAGCCAGCCCGGACTGCAATGACACGACGTTAGTCTGGCAGGAGATTTTCCACCTTATAATCCTCATCGTGTCGTTTGTGACAGCGCCCACACGCACAGTAAAGCAAAGCAAAACACAGGCAAAGAACAGTGCTGAGGCGACCCGTCTAAGAGTTGCAATGGAAGCGCAGGAATCCATGAGTCCGTTCTACCTCATTTCCTTTAGCCCATTCATTGGGGAGTCAACCCATGTGCGCGGTTCTGGATTTCCACGGTTCGTGCCATCCTCAGGCCACGTCTTGATAAAGTCCAGCCATCCTACCCAACTTAGGAAACTATCTGTGTGTAAGTGTCCCCAAAATTGATCCTCTCCGACAGCGATGAGATTCTCTCCCTCGTAACCGGTCGGCCAGTACAAGTGTCAGTCCTAACTATTGACACAAAGTCAATTTGGCATTCTTGTTTCCTGCGTTCAGCAGGTTGGACACATACGTCCAACTGCCCATCTCCAGTCGAGCCGCTATCCATTTTAAAGTCATCGTCGTTTCCTTTCGAAGGCGTCGCGCCATTGCCACCTTTGCCTTAGCGCCCTTCGGCTGGTCTGGCAAGTCCTGCTCTTCCCAACCCCTTCGTTTGAGTTCGTCCCTCACAATCCGTTCGGCTTACTCTTGTTCGGTCTCCTGGCGGCGGGCTG
>WNGQ01010023.1_pt1 | contig 10267 bp, 8 predicted proteins | sample 5407661 | NCBI WGS metagenome assembly WNGQ01 (sample SAMN13153382, study PRJNA577476) | soil metagenome | isolation source: 60 cm soil or saprolite under Garry oak tree replicate 2 | place: USA:California | collected 2016-06-15 | reverse complement strand
ATCCGCTTCGGCGTCGTGTGGCGCGGTCTGGGCGGGGAAGTGGGGCAGGAGCGCGACCTGTACCGCTGGGCCGGCCTCGACGGCAAGGAGGTGCTGCTGTGGCACCTGCCGCCCGCGGGGTACGAGGTCGGCGCCGCCCTCTCCACCGACCCCGAGCGCGTGTTCGCCGCGTGGGCGCCGGTGCGCGGAGCGCTCGTGGCGCGCGCCGCCGGCAAGCACATTCGGCCGAGCCGCTCGCCGCGCTGGCGCGCTGGGCGGGCGGTCGCGACCGCCGGCCGTTGCTCGAGCTCGCCTGGCGGGCGTTGGTGCGCTGCCAGTTTCACGATAGCATCGCCGGCTGCGTGAGCGATACCGTGGCGCGCGCGCTCGAGACGCGCCTGGGCGGCGTCGAAGCGCTGGCGTCGGAGATCGTGCGCGGCAGCGTGCACGATCTGGCGCATCACGATCCCGACACGGCGCGCGCGCGCCCGGCCGACGCGCAGCCCACCCTGGTCCTGTGGAATCCGGCGGCGCGCCCCCGGCGCGGTGTGGCGATCGCCGATGTCACCCTGTTTCGGCGTGACGTACTGGTCGGGCCCCCAGGCGCCCGCGTGCCCCGGGAGGGACAGGGGTACCGGCCCGTGATGCTCGCGACGGCGGACGGCCGCGCGATTCCGGTGCAGGTGCTCGACCGGCGCATCACGAGCGAGCGGCTCGACGCGCCGCGCCACTACCCCGACCAGGACGAGGTGGACCAGGTGCGGATCGCGTTGCGGGCGCCTCCCCTTGCCGGACTCGGGGTCGCGACCGTCGCGATCGCGAGTGGCGCCACCGCGCCGCGGGGGGGGGCGCGACCGAGCGGGGAGGGCGTGCATGTCAAAGCCCGCACGCTCGTCAATCACTGGATCGAGGTGGCGCTCGAGCCGACGGGCGCGCTGGCGCTGCACGATCGGCGCAGCGGGCTGCGCTTTACCGATCTGCTGCGCGTCGAAGACGGCGGCGACGCCGGCGACACCTACAGTTATTGCCCGCCGGCGGGCGACCGGGTGACGCGCGCTGCCGGCCCGATCACCGTGCGGCGGCTCGCCGCCGGCCCGCTCGTGGCGGCGCTCGAAGCGCGCTTCGCGCTGCGCGACCGCGCGGGAGTCCGGCTCGTCGTCATCCTCCACGCCGACGGACCGCTGGTGCGCTGCATCCTGGAGATCGAGAATCGGACCGGATGGCACCGACTGCGCGCGCGCGTGCCCACCGGTCTCGCGGGCACGACGGCCCTGGCCGGGACGGGCTTCGGCACGGTCGCCCGACCGGCGGTGGCCGTGCCCGCCGCCGGGTATCCGCTCGAGACGCCGGTGCGCACGGCGCCGGCGCACCGCTTCGTGGCGGCGGCGAGCGGGCCGCGCGGCATCGCGCTGCTCGCTCCCGGGTTCTTCGAGTACGAATGGACGCCCGGCGGCGATCTGTTGTATACGCTGCTTCGCTCCGTGGGCGAGCTGTCGCGCGCCGACCTGCCGACGCGTCCGGGACACGCCGGCTGGCCGACCGCGACGCCGCTCGCCCAGTGCCCCGGTCAATGCCGTATCGACCTGGCGCTGGCGCCGGTGTCGCAGACGGAGCTGGAGCGGGGCGACGTGCTCCCAGCGCTGTGGGAGGACGCCTTCCTGCCGTTGCGGGGCTTCTGGCTGCGCGACGCGGTGGACGTCGCCGTGGCGCCGGTGGACGTGGCGCTCGAGGGCTCGGGGCTCGTGCTCTCGGCCGTGAAGCCGGCGCAGCAGGGCTCGCCGCTCGTGTTGCGCTGCTACAATGCCACCGGCCGCCCGGCCGCGGGGGCGTGGCGCTTCGCGGACGGCGTGAAGAGCGCGCATCGCGTGCGCGCGGACGAGCGCGAATCGGCCGCGCTGGTGCTCGAGGGGCGGGGGAAGGTCGTGCGGTTCACGGCGGAGCCGCACGAGACGGTGACGATTCTGGTGACGTGAAATGCGGAATGCGGAATGGGGAAGGCGGAGTTGCAATTCAAGGTCATTCGCGCCAGGACGCCTAGCTTTACATTCCGCATTCCGAATTTCCCATTCCGCATTGAGGGGAGGGGTGCTTGCAGGAACACCGGGTGTCGGTCGCGCGCACGGCGCGCTATTTCACGTTGGGAAGCCCGGCCGGTGCGGGGGAGGTCTGGTTCGTGTGCCATGGCTACGGACAGCTGGCCGCCCGGTTCCTGGAAAAGCTGCGCGTGCTGGACGACGGCCGGCGCCACCTCGTCGCGCCCGAGGGCCTGTCGCGCTTCTACCTGACCGAGAGTCCCACCGAGCGTCGTGTCGGGGCGACCTGGATGACGCGGGAAGATCGCCTGGCGGAGATCGACGACTACGTGCGGTACCTGGACGCGGTGTACGACGACGTCTTCGGGCGGATCGATCGCGCGCGTGTGACGGTGCACGCCCTGGGGTTCTCGCAAGGAGCGGCCACCGTGAGCCGTTGGACCGCCATGGGGACGTCGCGCATCGACCGGGTGATACTGTGGGGCGGCGAGTTCCCCCCGGATCTGGATCTCACCGGCGCCGACGTCGCCGGGCGGCTGCGCGCCGCGCGGCTCACGCTCGTGTACGGCCGCTCCGACGAGTACATCACGCCGAAGGTGCTCGCGCGAGTCACCGAGCAGCTCGGAGCGCACGACATCCCGTACCGGGAGATCCCCTTCTCCGGGGGGCACGAGCTCAACGAGGCCGTCCTGAAGGAGCTCGCGGCAGGGTGAGGGAGTGACGCTCGGGGTCCCAGGCATCCTGCAGCGCGTCGCCGAGCAGCGTGCACGCCACCACGATCACGACGAGCGCCATCCCGGGTGCCGCGGCCACCCACGGTGCGTTGACCAGCGTGTCCCGTCCCGACGCGATCATGTTGCCCCACGACGGCGCGGGTGGCTGGACGCCGAGCCCGAGGAACGACAACCCGGCCTCGAGCGTGATCGCGTTGCCCAGCCCCAGCGCCGCGGCCACGATCACCGGCGTGAGCGCGTTGGGGAGGATGTGGCGCCACAGCACGCGACCGCGCGACGATCCGACGGCGACGGCGCCTTCGACGAACGGTCGCGCCGCGAGCGAGCGCACCTCGGCCTGCACCAGGCGCGCGACCGGCATCCACCCGGTGAGTCCTAACACGATCACGACCAGCGCCGCGCTCGGGCGCCACAGGGCCGCGAGCACCAGCAGCAGGACCACGCGCGGCAGCGCGAGGGCGAAATCGGTGAGGGCGAGCAGCGGCAGCCGCACGGCGCCGGGCCCGACGCCGGCGGCGGCGCCCACGACCACGCCGAGCGTGATCGACAGCAGCACGGCGAGCGTCCCCACCGCGAGCGACACGCGCGCGCCATAGACGAGGCGCGTCCACACGTCCCGGCCGAACCGGTCGGTGCCCAACACGTGAAAGCCGCCGCCGCCGTCCCCCGAGAGGGGCGGCAGGAAGCGTGTGGCGACGATGTCGCCCTGTGCCGTCGGGCGGCCGGCCGTCACGAGCGGCGCCGCGACGCTCGCCGCCGCGACGATCGCGAGCACGGCCACACCGAACGCCGCCCGCCGGTCCCGCAGCAACGGTCTCATCTCACGGCCTTGCGGACGCGGGGATCGATCCACGCCGTCGCGATGTCGGCCAGAAAATTTCCCGTCACGACGAGCACCGCGCTGACGACCGTGGCCCCCATCACGACGGGGTAGTCGCGTGCCTGCACGGCCTCGACCAGGCGGCGTCCCACTCCGGGCCAGGCGAACACCGTCTCCACGAATACGGTCCCCGAGAACAGCGCCGGGAGCGACAGTCCGAGCAGGGTCACCACTGGAATGATGGCGTTTCTTGCAACGTGGCGTCGTGTAACCTGGAACGTGGAAAGCCCCTTCGCGCGCGCGGCGCGCACGAACGGCTGGCTCAGGACGTCGCGCATCGCGCCGCGCACGTAGCGGGCGGTGCCGCCGATGCCGATCAGCGTCAGGGTGGCGAGCGGGAGCGCGAGATGGCGCAGTCGGTCCCCGGCGCGGCTCCAGCCCGTGAGGGCGTCGGCGTCGAGCCCGGCCGCGCCGAACGCCGGGAGCGCGCGTCCCCAATAAGTGAAGACGACGATCAACGCGAGCCCGAGCCAGTATCCCGGCAGCGCGAACAGCGTCACGGTCGTAACGGACAGTGCGCCGTCCAGCCGGGGACCGGCGCTCGCCTGCACGGCGCCGATCGCGAGGCCTAACAGGTAGCTCAAGACCAGCGACAGGCCCGCCAGCTCGAGCGTCGCTGGCACCGCGTCGCCGAGCACGGCGCGCACGGGGCGCCCGGTCACGATGCTCCGTCCCCAGTCGCCGCGCGCGAACCGGCCGAGCCAGGCGGCGAACTGCTCCGGCAGGGGGCGGTCGAGGCCGAGGGCGTGGCGCTGCAGCGTCACCTGCTCCGGCGTGGCCGCGGGCCCGACCAGCTGCTCCACCGGGTCGCCGGGCGCGGCCCGCAGCAGCACGAACGTGAGGGCGATGACACCGGCCACGACGGCCGCGCCGGCCAGCGCGCGGCGGGCGAGCGGGAGGAACATACGCCGAATCTCGCGCGACTACCCGAGGCCCGCTAGAATGCGGGCGTGCGGCGACGGATGACGGGGCTCGTGACCCTGGGAACGGTGGCGACGGTGTTCGCGGCGTGCGGCGGCAGGGCGGCGCGTCGCGGCCGCACCGTCGTGTTCGCGTCGGGGGCGGACCTCCAGACCGTCAACCCGCTGCTCACCGTGCATCCTTTCGCCAAGCAAGTGGAGCGGTACGTGCTGCTCACCACGCTGGCGCGGTACGACTCCGCGCTCGTCCCGCAGCCCTACCTCGCCCGCGCGTGGACCTGGTCGGGCGACCGCAAGAGTCTCGTGCTCCGCCTGCAGCCGGGCGTGCGCTGGCACGACGGCACCCCGACCACGGCGCGCGACGTGGTGTGGACGTTGTCCGCCGCGCGTGACCCCGCGACCGGGTACCCTCGGACGGCCGACTTCGCGGACGTGGCGTTCGTCAACGATCCCAACGACTCGACCGTGGTCGTGCGATTCGCGCATGCGCAGCCCCGCTTCCCCGACGTGCTCACCGACCTGGCGATTCTTCCGGCCCACGTGCTCGACTCGATTCCCCGCGCGGAGCTGCGCCGCGCCGCGTGGAACCAGCAGCCCGTCGGCAACGGACCGTTCCGCTTCGTGGCCCACGAGCCGAACCGCCGCTGGATATTCGCCGCCGACTCCGCGTTTCCCGCGGCGCTCGGTGGGCCGCCCGCGCTGGCGCGGCTCATCATCGTCGTGGTCGACGAGCCGACCGCCAAGCTCGCCGCCCTCACCGCGGGCGAAATCGACTTCGCGGGCATCCAGCCGGCGCACGCCGCATTCGTGCGTAAGGACACGGCCCTCGCGGTGCTCGATTATCCTGCCATTTATCCGTACGGCATCGTGCTCAACATGCGTCGCCCACCCTTCGATGACGCGAAGGTACGGCTCGCCGCGGCGCTCGCGCTCGATCGCCGCGAGATCGTGGACGGCTACCTGTACGGTTTCGGCAGCGTCGCCGACGGCCCCGTGCCGCCCGGCATTCCGGGCTACGTGCCGGTGCGCCCGCTCCCCGTCGCCGCCGACTCGGCCCGCCGGCTGCTGGGGGGCCGACGCATCGCGTTCGAGCTGCTCACGGTAGGGAGCGGCGAGGCGGCGCTCGAGCAGATGATCCAGGCCCGGCTCGCCGCCGTCGGCTTCGATGTCACGATCCGGCAGCTCGAGAACACCGCGTTCCTCGATCGAGTGAATGCGCGGCGGCGCGACTTTCAAGCCGCCGTGACGGGGACGCAGGGCGATGCGGGGCTCGGGTACCTGAGCACCCTCGCCGACGAGTCGGGCCTGCGCGTGCCCCCCGATCCTGCGCTGGCGCAGCAGATGTTCCGCGACTCCCTGCCCGTCGTCTTCCTCTATCATGCGCGGGGCCTGCAGGGGATGAACCGCCGCGTGCACGGCGTGCGGATGGACCTGCGCGGCGAGCTGCCGACCGTCGCGGCGTGGCGGACCGCGCCGTGAGGCAGCGCGACCTGCCCTCGGAATTCCACGCGGCAGCACCCGTCCGTCTGGACTTCGCGGGTGGCTGGACCGACGTGCCGCCGTTCTCCGCGCGGGAAGGCGGCGTGGTGGTGAGCGCGGCGATCGATCTCACGGCGCGCGTCGCGCTGCAGCTCGGCGGCCCGCGCATCCGCCTCGTGTCCGAGGATCTGGGTCAGGAGCTCGAATGCGTCGACTCGGGCGGGCTCGTGCTCGACGGCCGCCTGGATCTCCTGAAGGCAGCGCTGCGCATGTTTCCGGTCCAGAGCCCGTGCACCCTCACGACCCGGTCGGACGCACCCCCCGGGGCGGGCCTGGGCAGCTCGGGCGCGATGGACGTCGCCTTGGTCGGCGCTCTGGCGCTGGCGCGCGCCGACCGCCTGTCCGAGCGTGAGATCGCCGAGCAGGCGTGGTATCTCGAGACCGTGGAGGCGAAGATCCCCGGCGGCAAGCAGGACCAGTTCGCCGCGGCGTTGGGGGGGTTCCAGCGCCTCACGTTCCGCGATCCTGACGTCGGCGTGGAGCCGATCACGCTCGACCCCGCCTTCGCAGCCGAGCTGGAGCGCCGCACCGTGCTGTGCTACACCGGGCGGTCGCGCATCTCGGGCGCCACCATTGCGCGGGTCATGGCGGCGTATGAGCGCGGCGATCCCGGCGTGACCGCCGCGCTGCGGGCCATGAAGCAGGTGGCCGCGGGCATGGCGGAGGCGCTGCGGGCGGCGAACCTGATGCGGGTCGCGCTGCTGCTTACGGAGAACTGGACGCATCAGCGGTCGCTCGATCCTGAGATGTGTACGCCGGAGATGGCCCGGCTCGAGCAGGCGGTGACGGCCGCGGGCGCGCTCGGAGGCAAGGCCGCCGGCTCGGGTGCGGGAGGCTGCATGTTCTTCGTGACCGGCGATCACGCCGAGCCGGTGATCGCCGCGGCTCGGGACGCGGGGGCCACGCTGCTTCCGGTACGCTGGGCACGCGATGGAGTGCGGGCATGGTGACCGCGGAGCTGCTCGCGGCGCGGCGGCCGCAGATCGCGGGCGCGCCCGATCTCGCGGCATTGCTCGCCCACCTGCGCGAGCGCGCCGCGCCGCTGCTCGCCCGCATGCCGCCGGTGCCGACCGCCAAGGCGTTACTGTCGGTCGACGGCGGTGTCTGCCCCGACGATGCTACGACGCTCGCGTTCGATCCCTGGAGCCCCGACGCGCACCGCTGCCCGCGCTGCGGTCAGATCCAGCGCGGCGAGCGGCACGACCGCAATTGGGCGCGCCATCAGCATCTCTGGCTGGCCGAGCGCGCGGCGCACCTCGCGACGCTCGCCACGCTCGCAGGCGACAGCGCGGCGGCGGGGCGGGCGACCGAGATCCTCCAGGCTTACGCCCGGAGCTACTGGCAGTACCCCAACAGGGACAACGTGCTGGGGCCGAGCCGGCTGTTTTTCTCGACCTACCTCGAATCCATCTGGCTCTGCAACTATCTCGCCGCCGGCGTGCTGCTGCGTGAATCCGGTACGCTCGACGCGGCCACGGCGCGGGGCGTCGGCCAGGTAGCCGAGGAGGCGGCCAATCTCATCGGCGAGTTCGACGAGGGCTTCTCCAACCGCCAGACGTGGAACAACGCGGCGCTCGCGGCCATCGCCGTGTGGTTCGAGGACGACGAGCTCGCCCGCCGCGCCGTCGAAGGCCCCACGGGCCTGCTCGAGCACCTGATGCGCGGCTTCGGGCGGGACGGCATGTGGTACGAGGGAGAGAACTACCACCTGTTCGCGCTGCGCGGACTCCTGACCGGAGCGGCATGGGCGCGCGAGGCGGGTGTCGACATCTACGCGGAGCAACGCCTGGCCCGACGCGTCCAGGCCGCGCTGCTCGCCCCGACGCGCAGCGCGCTGCCGGACTTCACCTTTCCGGCGCGCAAGGACTCGCGGTTCGGAATGTCCCTGGCCCAACCGGCGTACGTGGAGCTGTGGGAGGTGGGACTCGCGGGTTGCGGGATGCGGGATGCGGGAAACGAGATGCGTGAGTTGGTGAGCTGGCTGTACGCGTTGTACCAGGCACCGGGGCCGGTGCCCGAGCTATTCGACTCATACCTGCACGACGCTCCCATCGCATCCCCCATCCCGCATCCCGCTTCCCGCCGCACGCTGTCTTGGTGGGCGCTGCTCTTCATGCTTCCCGAGCTGCCGAGCGATGTGCCGGTCTGGTCTCCGCGCAGCGTGCTGCTCGAGTCCCAGGGCCTCGCGGTGTTACGGACCGACGATCGCTACGTGAGCCTCGAGTGCGGCCAGCTCGGCGGCGGGCATGGACATCCGGACCGCCTGCATCTCACGCTGTACGCCGGCGGCGTGCACTGGCTCGCCGACCCCGGCACCGGCAGCTACGTCGCGCGCGACCTGTTCTGGTATCGCTCGACGCTGGCGCACAACGCGCCCCGGCTCGATGGGGCGTCGCAAGCGGCGGGCAATGCGGTGTGCGAGGCGTGGGACGCTCCGGGCGAGTGGGCCTGGGTTCGGGGGCGCTACGGCGACCTCACGCGCACCCTCGTCGCGGGCCCGGCGTACGTGCTCGACGTGGTGGAGCTCGGAAGCCGCAGCGATCATCTGCTCGAGCTCCCCTGGCATTTCGGGGGAACGGGGGACGCCGCACGGGGCCAGTGGACGGCCGGCGACCTGGTGGACGAGTTCGTCTCGCGCGTCGAACGCTTCGTCCCGGACGGTGCCGGTCCGGTCTGTCTCGAGCTCGCCGAGGGTGCCAGGCGGCTGAAGGCGTTCCTGCAGTTCGACGGGGAGCTGCTGCGGGCCGACGGACCCGGACGGCCGCGAGCGGGCGAGCGGGCGACCTTCTATGTCGTGCGCGCCACGGGGCGGGGGACGCGCTTCATCGCCGCACCGCCATACGGCCACGCCGGGCGGTTGGGAGGTCGCAACGGACGCCGGCCGGGTGCGGCTCGCCGGCGGCCGCGAGCCCGAGCCGCCATTCGCGCCGCTGCTCGAGCTCGACCGCCCGACGCCCGCGATCGCGGCCGCGCTGCGCGTCACCGAGCCGCCGCCGCTCGACGGCACGCTCGACGGGTTCGACACGAGCGAGCCGCTCCGGCTCGAGCTGGAGGACCAGTACCGCCGCAGCGAAGAAGCTTATTCCGGTCCCGAGGACTTCTCCGCCGTCGCCTACGCCGCGTGGGACGACGGCGCCCTGTACCTCGCGGTCGACGTCACGAAGCCCGACCTGTGCTTCCGCCCGGCGGGGGCGCCTCCGCTGCGGCTCGACAACGAGCCCGACGACGTCCATTCGGACGGCGTGCAAGTGCATGTGGCGAGGGACGAGGGAGGCGGCAAGGGGGACGAGGGTGTCGGGTATCTGATTGTGCCGCAGTCCGACGCGCGGGGCCTACGCGTCCGCGCGACGAGCGACACGTCCGGCGATCCGCGGGACGTGCGCGGCGGCTGGCTTCGGACCGAACGCGGGTTTCGCGTGACGCTCGGCATGACGTGGCCCGACTGGCAGCGCGCCCACGTCGGCGGGCGGGTACGCTTCGATCTGCTCGTGAACGAGATGCTGCCCGGCCGGCTGCGTCGGGCCGGGCAGCTCGTCTGGAGCGGCGGCAACGGCTGGGTGTGGCTGCGGGGAGATCGGCAGGACGTGGACCGGATGGGCGTGCTGGAGCTGGTGGGATGAAACGAACGCGGAAGTCGGAACGCGGAACGCGGAACATCAATGTGGGCGCCGCCCCGCGAACGACCTGTCCCTGCTGTTCCGCGTTCCGCATTTCGCGTTCCGCGTTTGATGGTTCGGATCCATGAGCATCACCGTCGTGCTCCACGAGCCCCAAGACCTCGTCAACATCGCGCACGTAGTGCGGGCCCTAAAGAATTTCGGGCTGCGCGACCTGCGGCTGGTCAACCCGCGGGAGTACGACGCCTACCGCATCGCCGGGATCGCGCATCAGACGCAGGACGTTCTGGCTCGCGTGGCCACGTTCGAGGGGCTGCAGGAGGCGCTGGCGGACTGCGTGCACGTCGTCGGGTTCACGGCGCGGGGCCGCACGGCCAAGCGCAACCTGCAGCGGCCACGCGAGGCAGCCGGGGAGATCCTCGGCCAGGCGGATGCCGGACTTACGGCGTTGCTGTTCGGGCGCGAGGACAAAGGCCTCCCCAACGAGGCGCTCGATCTGTGCCACCGCGTCGTCACCATACCCACGAGCCCGGCGTATCCTTCTCTCAACCTGGCCCATGCCGTC
>WNGQ01007774.1_pt1 | contig 10268 bp, 8 predicted proteins | sample 5407661 | NCBI WGS metagenome assembly WNGQ01 (sample SAMN13153382, study PRJNA577476) | soil metagenome | isolation source: 60 cm soil or saprolite under Garry oak tree replicate 2 | place: USA:California | collected 2016-06-15 | reverse complement strand
CATCAATCTTCTCCAAAGAAACCGTGACTACGGATTCCGAAACTGAGTCCGATGTATTCGTGGGAAGCGCTAACGACGACGACCCTCGAAGGAACGAGCCGTCTGCCGAACAAACCGTTTTGAGGGCGCGCACAGTATCACATGCGGCTTAACCGTTCAAGAAATTTCTCACAGAAATTCTTTCGCAAACGAATCGCAGTGACTGCTTTGGTGAGACTATCTGAAGTGGCAGCGTTCCTAATTTGAAGTTCGAATACTCAACGCCAGCACGTCATCAAGCGCGCAAAGGGCGGCGCGCTTTGCCGCTCGCGGCAGCCTTACGTCTTTCAGATCAACGGATGAGCTCCCAATCACCGTCGCGGATCCCATCCTGACAAATCCGTTGCCATAATCCACATAAACCGGAACCAGCATCTTAAAATTGTCACTCACTCCTGATTGTGTTATGCGGCCAGAGATGGTGGTACCGCCGTTCCCGAGTTGATATTCAAGCCGGTAAGAAGGCATCTCGGTTCCGTAAACGTATTCGTTGAAGAACCAATCCATCTTTCCATTGCCGTCCAGATCCATGGGTTTCGTCATGTACTTTTCGACGATCTGTTTCAGGTCTTCGGTCGAAACGTCCTGGTTGTAATGAGACCTGATAAAATCTTGCATCATCGTCATGAACCGTTTGTCGCCACCGCTGCTCTGATCGAACATCATCTGGCGAATCATGTGCAGAATGTACGCCCCCTTTGGATAAACTAGAAACTGATAGGCAGCGTAGGTCTTGCCACTGCTAAGACGAAATCCCTGCGTGACTGGTCCGACCGTGTAGGGCTTCAGGTCGTGCGTCTGAGGACGTGATTGGGTAATGCGGTCGCGTTGCTCGTTCCAAAAGTCGAGGAACTTGTGCTCGTCGTGCATTGCGATCTGAATAAAAAGCGAAGCGGAGAATTCAGCAAAGCCTTCGCTCATCCATTGGTCGTGATAGGACTTCCAGCCAACCATGTGGCCCCACCACTGATGGGCTATCTCGTGCGGCGCGACATATCGGAAGAACTCATTAGTCGCAAAACGAACATTCCCGCCCGTCGCCAGGTAACGTTGCGTCGAATCCATGAAAGCGGTAAACGGCATGTAAACGAGTGTCGGCCAAGCCTGTCCGAAGTTGCCCGCCGGCTGCTGTGTTAACGCGAGCCTGTTAAATGGAAGCTTGCCAAAATACGCGTTGTAGATGCGAGTTGAGTTTTGCGCGTCGGCCAGAATCGGACCGGACATTCCCAGAGTGTTCATCGAGCCTACTTGCTCGGCGTTGCGCATCGCCGGCAGGGCCTCTTCATTCCCGTAATACTCAATCGTGTAACCGGTGTCCGCATCGACCACTTCCTTTTTCTTAAAAACTCCGTAGTTAAAACCTGCGACGGCGAGTTGCGTGTCCCCACTTGACCACTTGGACACCCGCAGGTCGCCATCATCAGTTTCCGGCGCGACTGCGGCGCCTGTGCCGATCAACGTCTTTCCTTTAGGATAGCGGAACGTCATGTCGAAGGTTGCGCGATCGCCAAATGCCGTTCCTTCGTTGTTTGGATACCAGGTAAGACGCGCGCTGGGATTCACGAAGTAGTTGCCGCTCCCGATGCTGATGAGCGCGTCGCCTCCTGAGTATTCGACGTTTAGCTTATAAGTCTTGCCGCCTTCGAGCGGCTTGGGCCAAATGATCCCAAAGTCGGCGTCTTCATCTTTATTCTGCTGCACGAATGCCAGATCGTGGCCCTGGTCGTCGCGCACGCGCGAAACTCGCAGCGAACCGAACAGGCGGAAAGGGAGCACCCGCGCACCGTCATCAAGCACGCGGAAAGCAACCGTGTCGTTGGCCACTAATTTAGCTCCGCGGATGGCGGCATCGATTTCGTGATGCGTGATGTCATAGATTCGGTGATCTTCATCGCTCGAGGCCGTGCCTCTGGCGTATTCTTCGGCGCGATGGAAAGCCGTCCAAAGCCCCCGATCAGTATCGCCATAGCTCGAGAGCAATACTTCTTCCGGCGAGACAGCGGGAATTCCCAACGCGTCGTATTGGAAAATGAGTTTGCTGTATCGCTTTCCATTAATAAAAGCGGTGAAGAATCCTGGGCGATTCGGATTGTAGAGATCGACGAGCGTGCGCAGTTCCACGTTGCGGCGCAGCGTCTTTCGCAAGAGCGTTTGGTTGTCGCGATAGGCGTCGCGGGCACGCTCCGCTTGCGGCCCGTTAGTGCTAATCTTTGCCTGAGCAGAGGATTTGATCTCATCGAAGGTTTTGTCCGTGAAGCACAGCACGAGCCGATCAAAGGATTCTTTTATTGCCGGCTGATTTATGAAGAGAGCGAGGTTATGCTTTTCCACTTCGGTGGGCGGAGTCAGGGCCAGCTCGCCTTCGCCAATGAAGACGGCGCCGACAGTGCGGTTCTCGACCGCGGGCGCAAAATAGATTTCACCGCTTGTTAAAGTAAAGGTTGCGGCATCGCGCTTAAGCACCAGGTTGGTGACGGTGGCATAGGGTCCTTCGAAATCCTGCGGGTTCTTTCCAATTTGGCGGAGTTGCTGATAGACGGGGTCGGAGTTTGGCTTTTCGCCCGTGGGACTTACCGTGACCGCGGCTTCAATCGGCGCAATTTCGAGCTTAAAGTCAACCGTAATGACGGCGCCTTCTTCGACTTTCACATCTGTCCGACTCGCTTCGCTGAATCCCTGGGCCGAGACGGTCACCGTGTACGATCCCGCGGGCAAACCTTCGATTTTGAAGTGGCCTTGCTGGTCAGTTACCGCCGTGAACGTTTGGTTCGTTTCTGATTCGGATACAGTAATCGCAGCGCCAACTACGATGGCGCCCTTTGGGTCGGTGACTTTTCCTTCAATGCGCCCGCCCGCGGCGCGCGCAATTGCGAACGGGATTGCAAGCAGCGCCAAGCAAGAAACGAGCGGGACGATTCTGACTCTCAAGTATTTCATTCTAAACTGCCTCGGAATTAGTTAAAACAGGAAACGCGAGGACTCGCTGGCTCCAAAGTTCTGATGAGCATTATTAGGTCGCCCGGCCCGACCAGTCAAGCGGGCGATCCAGAGCTGCCGATTGGAATAACAAGCTAATCTTTGTTTGGCACACGATCCCCGGTCCGCATTCTTGTCAGCGCCGACCTCGCGTGGCATTCTGATAAGCAAAGATGTCCCTGGAGAGCAGGACGAAAACAAAACTTCTTCGCCGCATGGGCGAAGCGATCGCAGACTTTCGCATGATCGAGAATGGCGATCGGGTGATGGTCTGTCTTTCGGGTGGAAAAGACAGCCATGCGCTGCTCGATTTGCTGCTTGATGTGCAGCCGCGGGCACCGGTGAGATTTGATCTGCTGGCCGTGAATCTCGATCAGAAACAGCCTGGCTTTCCGGCAGACGTGTTGCCGAAATACTTGACTGAGCGCGGGGTGCCGTTTCGGATTGTCGAGCGGGACACTTACTCAGTCGTGAAGCGTCTGGTGCCCGAAGGCAAGACTTTCTGCGCGGTCTGTTCGCGTCTGCGGCGCGGTATTCTTTACAACATCGCGGTCGAAGAACGCTGTTCCAAAATCGCTCTTGGTCATCATGCCGACGACATCATCACGACGTTCCTGCTGAATCTATTCTACGTTGGCACATTGAAAGCGATGCCGCCGGTGCTGCGTTCGGACGACGGACGTAATACGGTCATTCGCCCGCTGGCTTATTGCCGCGAAAGCGACCTCGCTGAATTCGCTGCCCAAACGAGGTTCCCGATCATTCCCTGCGATCTGTGCGGCTCGCAGCCAAACCTGAAACGCGCGCGCATCAAGAGATTGATAGCAGAGCTTGAAAAAGAGATCCCTCACGTTCGGGCGTCGATGCTGACCGCGCTCGGCCACGCCGTGCCTACGCACTTGCTGGATCCGAGCCTCTTCGATTTCAAAAAACTTTCAGCGGGTAGTGGAGACGTTGAGGCTGAACTCGATCTGGCGTTGGGCCATACGGATAGCGAACCGGCATTGGTCGCAATTGCTTAGAGATCTATTAGCCACAAAAAGGCACAAAAGGCGCAAAAGGGCTTTGCCGACGGATCCTATTTTGAACCTTTTGTGCCTTTTCGTGGCTAATGTTTTTCGTAGCTTCGGGTCTTTGTGGTTAAATGCGCGTGATGCCGGCGACGAAGAAGCAGCGCGAACTTGATCTCAGCGAGTTTCCGCCCGGAACAATCACTGAGTACACAACACTCGTCTGTCTCGCCTGCATATTCGACATCTTCACCAAGCAATTCGGCCTCGCGGCGCGCACGGCGTTTTCCGAAATCAAACGCCACACTCCAACTATCGAAGAGCTGACCAGCCGCAGCGCGATGCGGCCTTACTTTGACAGCGACGAGAAGAACCCCCACTGCCCCTATTGCGGCTCCGCGAAACGCTGGCTCGCGCGCTTTGATACTTATTGTGTCGAAGGCGGGAAGCCTACCGACGCTCCACGCCGCTCGCTGGTGAAGAAACTGCCGAAGGCCGGCGAGCAGTTCATGGTACTCGAAAAGAAATCCGATTCGCGCGCAGTGTTCTTTGAATGGTTGGACACGCTGGGCCGCAGTCTCGATCTGGAAGACGAAACCTGGCTCGTCGATGCCGCGCGGATGTACCTGGAACGCCGCGAGCCAAAAACAAATTGGGATGAAGTCTTCGCGAAAGGGTTGCGCGCGGTGCGCCGTTCCAGCCGCTTGGCCGAAGGTTGGGAACGCGATGGAGACCGTCTGTTCCTGGCGCCGAGCCTCTACAGCGAAGCGCTGCTGATTCAGTACCTCGTCAGCCGGTCGCATGCTCATGGCGGATTGACGCTAGACGGCCGTTTGACGCTGATGGATCTAATCCGCCGGCTGCGTTATTACGGCTACCTTGATCGTATTGGAATCACCGAACGAGAACCCGGCGAAGTCTTCGAGAAGTTGATCGATCATCTGGCGTCGGGTGTCAGTACCGCGAGCGGTAGCGACCCGGCGCGTGTCAGTACCGCGAGCGGTAGCGACCGGCCACGTGTCAGTACCGCGAGCGGTAGCGACCGGCCCGCAACCAAACAGAAAGCAAAGAAATCACCGAAGACTCTCAAAGGGAAAACCCGGGCGCCCGAGCCCGAACAGATCACCAGCGAACCCGTGAAGCTCCACTACATCATCGACCGCCGCGAGTTTTTAGAGAAGGTGAAGAGCGTCTACGCAAGTTATGCACATTGAAATCTACGCTTGTCGCCCCAGAACAAAATCCGCAATTGAACGCAGAAGATTGGTAGGCGAGTCGGTGCGATCCAGAGCACTGCAGGTCGCGTGATGGATAGCCTTACTCTGCTCCTGCGTTGCTGCAATACCAAAGACGGCTGGATAAGTCGCCTTGCGCGAGCGAGCGTCTTTTCCAGGCGTCTTGCCTAAGTCTTCCGCAGTCGCAGTTACATCCAAAAGATCATCCGTGATTTGAAACAGAAGTCCGAGGTTGTTTGCGTATTCGGTGACGGCGTCAAGGTCGGTTTCATTTGCGCCTGCGATCATAGTGCCGCAACGCGCCGCGGCACGAATTAACGCTCCAGTCTTTCGGCGATGGATGCGCTCCAACTCTTCCCTGGTGACTTCTCGCGATTCCGCGTCGAGGTCGTGCGCCTGTCCCGCGACCATGCCTTCAGGCGTTCCGGCGGCGCGCGCGATTTCAGCGGTCAATCGAACGCGCAGAGCGGGCGCGAGGGTTTCATCTTCCGCGATGGTCTGAAACGCGAGCGCCTGCAAAGCATCTCCCGCCAGGATCGCGGTGGCTTCACCGAACTTTATGTGGCAAGTTGGCCGGCCGCGTCGCAAGTCGTCATCATCCATTGACGGCAGATCGTCGTGAATGAGCGAATAGGTGTGAATCATTTCCAGCGCGCAAGCCGTGCGCAGAAGATCATCGGGGCTCGCTCCAAACGTTTGACCGGTGGCCAGCAAGAGCCCAGGGCGAAATCGCTTGCCACCCGCGAAAACGCTCCAGCGAATTGCGGCGTGTACGCGCTGGGGTTCGTCGGATTCTTTGGGAATAAGCAGATCGAGTTGGGAATCAATCAGTGCCCGGCATGAAGCAAGAAACTCGCGAGCATCATCAGAATTCTGGCGTGCAGGTATCATTACTCCGACTCAACTTAGACTTACTCATCACTAACTCTTCGGAACTTTCCCAGTCTTCAAAATCGATGACGGGCACAGTTCTTCGACCACACACGGTTCGCACAAGGGCCGGCGTGCTTTGCAGATGCGGCGGCCGTGAAAGATCAGCAAGTGCGCAAATTCGATCCAGTTCTTACGCGGGACGATGTCCATCAAATCCTTCTCGATCTTGCCGGCATCTTTTTGCTTCGTGAGTTTAAGTCGATGAGATAAACGACTGACGTGCGTATCTACGACCACGCCTTCAGCCTTGCCGTAAGCGACGCCGAGCACTACATTTGCCGTCTTGCGCGCGACTCCGGGAAGCTTCAGCAGCTCTGCCATTGACAGCGGCACCTCGTCGTCGAATTCTTCCACCAAGATCTTGCAGGCGCCCTGGATTGATTTCGTTTTGTTGCGGAAGAAGCCGGTCGTGCGAATGTCCTCCTGCAATTCAGTGGCGGGAACCTTCAGATAATCTTCCGGCTTGCGGTATTTACGAAATAGATCGGCGGTAACTTTGTTGACGCGCTCGTCCGTGCACTGCGCGGAGAGAATTGTGGCGATTAAAAGTTCAAAGGCGTTCGAATGATGGAGCGCGCATTTAGCGTCGGGGTGGGCACGCTTGAGCAGCTTGATAATCTTTTCGGTGCGTTCTTTGAGTTGGGATTTGGTTTCTCTCATGTAGTCGTAGCATAGACTTCAGTCAGCTCTGAATAAGTTAATTAAGTTCCCTCTCCCTTTGGGAGAGGGCTAGGGTGAGGGCTTAGCGACGCAAGCGACCTTTAATCCTCCTCCCGCCGCCCCACAATTAAGAAATAAGGAGATGAATTCTTACACCTGCTCTGCTAAGCCCTCACCCCGGCCCTCTCCCAAAGGGAGAGGGAGGATTAGCAAACTTACAGTTTGTCGCTTCATCATCGAGTGTCGAGCTCAACCAATCACCGACAAACTGAACAGTCTGTGATTAGGCTGACGTAGCCGCTATGTTTTCAATCTGCCCGTAAGCATCAGCGCCAGCATTTTCCAATCGCCCATGAACGACCAAAGCGGATGCGTGAAAGTTGCGGGCCGGTTCCTCTCGATGAAAAAATGCGCAACCCACGCGCAAGCGTAACCTGGAACCAAGACAAGCGGAAACAACCACCATTTACCGAACGCAATCAACAGAATGGCAAAGCCCAGAGCGCTGACCGTGCCGACGCAATGAAGCAAGCGCGTCGCGGGCTTGCTGTGCTCGCCGAGATAATAGGGCCAGAAATCATTGAATGAATTGAACGGCTGATTCATTTGCTTTTCGTTTTGAAGCATTCTAACAGACTCGATCAAGTTAGGAGAGAGAAGACGATTTTTGAAACGCAGAGGAACACAGCGCGGCGGCGCCGCAACCAAACGTGTTAGCTCCGGAGGAGCAGAATGTTTATAGCTACCGCGATCACAAACCAATCCAAGCTCCGTAGGAGCGAAACTAAAGGCGCGTTATACATTGCGCTCCTACGGAGCTGTTAAGGAAAGCCGACGGGTATCTATAAACATTTCATCCCTACGGGATTCATCGTCCAAGAAACTTGCTCAGAAAACAAGAAGCTCAACCTTTGCTACGTAGAGAACTTTCGCAAAGGAACGCAAAAGAAGAACCGAGTCCGCGCCCTCTGCGTCAAAACTGCCTTGATGGAATCGCGTGCGCTTGACCGGCGGATATGGTCGCAGGCAAGATCGTTGGCGATGTTTTACCGCTTCGTTTCTTCTCGCAGATTGTCCCGACACACTTTCAAACCTGTTTCGCTGCTCGTGGCTGCGTGTCTATTAATTTCGCTGGCGCCAAACCAATCGCGCGCCCAGGCATACGAGAAGGAATTCACAGTCAATGCCAAGTCGCTCTTGACGATCAAGAATCGCAGTGGGCGCGTCACAGTAATTACCTCGGACAGTGAAAAGGACAAGGCTACGTTGCAAGCAAATTCGTCAGGTGCTGCTGTCGAACCGGGCGATGTTAGCGTTTCCGGCGGTGAAATAGCAGTGCGTGAACGGACGGCCCAGAATCGCATAGATTTGACAGTTCACATTCCCAAGCGTGCGCGAGTCAGGATCGAAAGCGAAAGCGGCATGGTCGATGTGATCGGAGACTTCGAAATGGCCGACGTCTTCACCAATACGGGAACGATTCATGCCGACGTACCGCTCGATGCGGTCAAGTTCAAATTCATTTGGGAATCGAGCCGGCCCCGCTTTCTGAGCGACGTCGAATTGCCACGCGTCAAAGAAGGCCGCGCTGGTTCGTTCTCGATCTCTGGCGCACTCGGCCCTCACACCAAGAAAAGCAAACATAAGAAGCAGCCGGCGGAGAGCGAGAAAACAGACAACGAAAATCGGACCGTTAAGGCCGAACAAACTGAAAAGACCGTCGGGTCGAGCCCAGACGATGCTGCTGAGACGAGTAAGAAATCAGGAAATACAGAACTTGTGCAACTGAATTTCACGACGCAGCGCGGAATCATCCTGCTGAATGTCGATCCCAGCATGGCGCCGAATGATTTGCGCGAGCGCCCCTTGACCGAAGCTGCACGGGCGATTGTTCGCAGCGGCAACCTGCCTTTGATCGAAGCGATTCGCAAAGTCAGCCCGCACCTGTTTGGCGATTATGCGAGGACCTTACCGCCGCCGCAGCGCGAACCGTCGCTGGTCAACCTGCGTCCGCCGGGAGAGCTGGCCACCAGAGTGACGCCGCTGTTGATGCGCGTTAACGCGAGCGTAACTGATTACCACGGACGCGCAATCGCCGGCATGCAGCTTGCGGACTTCGCAGTCTACGAGGATGGCGCGGAACGCAAAATCGTAAACGTTACGCCGGCGACGGAGCCTTTTAATTTGCTGCTGTTGCTGGATGTCTCCGGCAGCGTGGAAGAGCGGATCGATTTCATTCGCAAGGCCGCGCGGGATTTTCTCAACACCGCCAGTCCGCAGGATCGCATTTCCATCATCAGCTTTCGCGAAGACATTCAGATAATCTCAGGCTTCTCAACCGATCGCAGCATGCTCTCGAAGAAACTCGATGACATCGGAGCCGGCGGCGCCACGGCGCTCTATGACGCGCTGGGCTATATCTTGAGCGACACGCTGAAGCCTTTGCGAGGCGAGCGCACCGCCATAGTTATCCTCTCCGACGGCGACGACAACAAATCGTTCGTGCCATTTCCCGCCATCATCGAAGCGACCAGCGAATCGGGCGCGCTTATTTATCCGCTTTACGTACCTTCGGGTTTGATTCCGGAATCAAGCGTGCCCCAGCCATCGATTACGGTCGATCCGCTGCGCACGCGGTATTTGACGATCACGACGCGCGCGGCTGAAGAAGGACAGAAACTGGCGACCGCCTCGGGCGGTGTCTTCTATTCGATCAAGCGACTCGAAGATTTGCAAAAGGCTTACGATGACGTTGTCGCGCAGCTACGCACGGCCTACACAATCACTTACGCCTCGAATGCCGATGGTACAGGTCATCGCCGAATCCGAGTACGCGCGAATCGCGAGGGCGCATCCGTGAGGCTGAGTCCTGTGGTTTCCGCGCCAAATTGAACTTTCGCGAGAATTACCTGTTGCCAGCCGAACCATCAAAGATTTCCGACAGCGATCTCTTGCGGGCCATGGCGCGCGGCAACGAGGCTGCGCTGGCCGCCTGTTATGATCGTTATCGGCTAATCCTGTTTGGCTTGATCGTCCGTATATTGAATGACCGCGCCGAGGCGGAGGATGTTTTGCAGGAAACGTTTCTGCAAGTCTGGCGGCGGGCAAACGATTTTGATGAAAACCGCGGGCGAGCATTTACCTGGCTGGTAACGATCGCTCGCAGCCGCGCGCTTGATCGGCTGCGGTCTCACGGATCGCGCGAGCGGATCGCCGCCGAAGCAGCAGCAGAGCCCAGGGACTTAATGGCCGACGCAAGCGCAGAAACGTTGCGCTCGGAGGAAGCTGTGGTGGTACGACGAGCGCTCATTGAACTACCTGAAGAGCAGCGGCGCGCGCTGCTATTGGCTTACTTCGAAGGGCTGACGCAAACTGAGATTGCCACGCGTCTCGGCATTCCGCTGGGAACGGTGAA
>WNGQ01018200.1_pt1 | contig 10270 bp, 7 predicted proteins | sample 5407661 | NCBI WGS metagenome assembly WNGQ01 (sample SAMN13153382, study PRJNA577476) | soil metagenome | isolation source: 60 cm soil or saprolite under Garry oak tree replicate 2 | place: USA:California | collected 2016-06-15 | reverse complement strand
GACCGTAGACCGTTTCGGGTCGGCCGCAACGGCGACCCGGCAGGCAACGGCAGCTGCTCGATGACCAGTCCGGCCGTCTGACGCTGCGGCTCGGCAAGCACACGCGTCACCTGAGGCGCGCCCAAGATCTCAGCGAGCGCGTCAGCCTCCTCATCGGTCACCGCAACACTGTCGCGCCCCCACACCTTCCTCGTCGTACACGGCGAAATCGCGCCGCCGGCCTCGATAGGTGACAACACCAAGGCGGCGCCCCTGCCCGAAGATCAATCTCCGGCCACACCCCAATGCACAGCACTTCTGAAACGACTGTGGCGGCCGCAGTCAGGCCACGAGCTTCCGATCGACTCGATGTTCCGCCAACGTGACTCGGACCGGCGCGGCGGCGGCAAGGCCGACCGGACGCATCTCCAGGCTGACCTTCTCCCCCGCGACTGCCAAGATCCGCTCCACCCGATGCCCCTGCGGGTCATCGACTCGAACGACGTCACCAACGGGCAAGCACCGCGGCGGGCACTCAGTTACGGGCACGGGCACCATAGGCCGCGGCACCGGACACGCGTGCCCAGTCGCGTCTGACCCAGCGATACCACGCGGCGATTCCGGGCAAGCGGCCAAGCCGCCGGCAGCATCGCCCATGATGTCCACGCCATAACTGGCGAGGAGACGCAGTGCAGCCCACCATCCGCGGGGCTCGACTACGGAATACACAGCGCTACCGGCGCGACAGCGCCCGTGTCGGTTCTTGGTAGTTGCAGTCGCACCTGGACGGCAGCGTGTCGACGGGCAGCGCCGTCACGGAGTGACGAGCCAGAGGTTGGACCCGCACAAACGCGCTTATATGAAGCGTCCTGTTGCGCCAGCCTCTCTTCGTGGATAGCAGGCACTTATCTCTGGTGGGACGCCAGGTCAAGCGCCTGGGAGTGTATGTGTGCATCCCATCCTCGTAGGCGCCGATGTTTGCGGACCGCAGCCGGTGTCAAGGCCGCGGCCGCAGGCCGCGCCCGGAGGGCTTGGTCTTGACGCCGGCGAGGACCGCGACATGCTCGCCGGCGATGAGGAGGGCGGGTCTCGCTCAGTGCATGGTCATCACCGTCTGGTGGGTCGTGACGTGATGGTTGCATGGCCGTGTCCGCGGGCGCCCAGGCTTATCTTGGTGCGCGAACGGCGTGGCCGCTCGGCGACATGATGATCGATGGGGTGCCCCGCGGGGTCAGGTGTGCAGCCGCTCGGTCTATCGAGGCCGTCCAGCACGAGATGCTGGCGGCAGTGCCTGTTCGGGAGCGGGCTGCACGGCATCAGGGATCGGCGGGCAGGTCGCGTCGACGGCCACGGCGTGGTTCACGCGACCGGCGCGAGCGCGTCGTCGCCGAGGGCGCGTAGGCGGTGGTGACAGCGTCGGGCGAGTTTGCGGGCGACCGACAGTGCGGCGCGTTGCTTGCCTACCCGTGCGGCTACCTGCTCGTAGTAGGCATGATCGGACGAGGTTTGACGGGCTGCGCAGCGGCCGGCTTCATACAGCGCCCAACGCAGCATCGGCGGTCCTTGCCGGGTCAGGTGTCCGCGGGAGCATTTGCCGTCGGAGGAGTACACGGAGATGTCCAGCCCGGTGTGTCGCACGGCGTTGCGGGAGTTGGCGAAGCGGCGGGCGTCGCCCAGCTCGGACCAGATCACCACCGCGGTCAGGGCGCCGATGCCGTACTCGTGCTGCAGCTCCTTGCAGCCGGGTTGGCGGCGGCCGAAGGCCACGAGCTCGGCCCGCAGCGCGGTCAGCTCACGATCGAGAGCATCGATCATCCGTAGCGCGACCGCGGTGGCCTGCCGCGTTGCTGGACTGAGCGCCTCCAACCGGGCCAACCGGTCCGGGTCGGGCCCGAGCAGGTCGGGCTGCGCCGGTGCGCCGAGGTGGAACAGGGTGGCGTGGATGCGTTGCTGCCAGCCGCCGCGCTCCTCGAGCAGATCCTTATACAGGCGCACCTTCGCGCGGATCTCCAACACGTGCCGCGGCGGGATCCAACATTCGGGCAGCTTGCCGGCCTCCAGCAGCTCACGTAGGTGGCGGGCGTCGAGCCGGTCTGTCTTGGCGTGTTGCCGTCTGCCCTTCAAATCGGCGACGTCAGCCGGTTCGGCAAGATGCGCACGTGCTCCCGCCGCCTGGCACTCCTCGACGACGAAGCGCCAGCCAGTGCAGCCCTCCACCGCCAGATCCATCGGCCGGCTCTGGAAATCGGCGAGCCAGCGCCGGAAGGACTCCCGATCGGCGGGGGCGATCCGACCCCGCTCGTACGCACCGGTCGCCGTATCCACCACGTCGAACGTGACCTGCTTCCGATGCAGATCCAATCCACCTACGATCGCCATCTGGGGCCTCCTCGAGCACCTTCAGGAACACCGATTCGGGTTCTCAACGCAACCCGATCGTGCTCCCGCGCCGAGGGGGTCCCGCCAGATGTCACCTATCCAAATAGTCTGGCTCGATGTTTGAACGCCCATCCTGTCGCCAACCCGTCAGCGAACCGATTGCCCATGGAGCGTGCATAGAGCGTCCCGCCACCGGGCACCATGACCGGGCGGGGCATACGGCCGCCGGCTCCCCGAAGACCGGTGACCATCAGTCTCAACCGAGCGCCCGCTCATCGTTCGGGTTGTGAGGCTGGCCCTGATGACGTCTGTGCTGGGAGTGAACGCTGAGGGCGGAGCTAGACCACCCCGACGACTACTGACTCACCGAGTCGGTTGGCCGATCGCGAGGAGGTTTCCCTCGCTGTCGCGAAACCAGGCGGCACGTTCGCCGCTGCTGCCGGTGGACGGGTAGTTCCCTTCCACCTGCCCGACGAGGTGATGCGCTTACCCGGTGGCGGTAGCCGCCTCCGGCACTTGCTGTTTGAACGACGCGCCGATCGCCAGCTCGCCGCGGCGAGGTGGTCTCGGCTGACCTCGGCTGACCTCGCCTAGACCTCCGTTGTCCGAGCGCCTCGAGCCAGCCGTAGAACCTAGCCCGGTAGCGACCGAGCAGCAGACGACGTCCCGGCGAGGCCGCACGCCGTTGACCCGCACCGCAATGAGTCATCCCTGTGGTCGCATAGCGCTGACATCGACGAAGGCGCTGCTCGTTGTAGGGCCGATTACGTTGGTGACGTCGGTGGGAGCCCCGTGGTTAGGGTTCCGTTGAGGCGGCAGTGGGGCTCAAGCTGCATCGGTGTGGCTGAACCGTGTTGCATGAACTGGTTGCGTTTTACGGCACTAGATCCGAACGACACCACACGGGCTGGTCCGGTGGCGGATGCTGTCACCAGCCGTATGAAGCGCGATCGTGGTGGCGGTCGATGATGGGCGACCTTGGCGCGGTCACCGTTGGGGATCGATGAGCTGGTCGGCGTCGGTGTTCTGCCGGGATGGACACGGCACGGAGCGACAGATAGGTATAGAGACTGGCTTGCCGCGGCACCCGCGCCGAGCGGAGCTCGGCGCGGGTGCCGCGGGACGGTGTTGCAACAGGGGCCATTCGGCCCGAAAATTCAGGCCGACTTGGGCCAGTTCCATCCCTGCATCCGACTCACCTCCTGTAAAGTCCGTGCTAAGTTTGATCTTGGCGGGTGACCAAGCTGAGACTTGCCGGGCGTACACCCGAGGCGCACCAGCATGACGACCGGGAGGGACGTCACGAGATGGCTATCCCGACGCCGCATGGTCGAGACGGTCCAGCGCGCGCTCCCCTCCTCCGGATCGGCCGCTGGCCGTTCTGGACGCTCAGCCGACAGGCTATGCTCTTTCTGTCGCTCACCGACATACTCTCTGTAGTGCTCGGCGGCGCGGCATCGCGGCACGGGCACCTCGCCGGCGCCGATATCGGCAGGCTGGTCCTGCTTGTCGGGCTCAGCGCCGGCTACGCCGAGGCAACCGACCGCGTTGCTCGGGTGCGTAACTACCTCGGCACCGACCGCGGCGTCATGGCCAGCCAGAACTCCGTCGTGTGCTTCGCCGGGGTCCTGGTGCTTCCGATCACCGGTGCGCTGCTGCTGACCGCAGCGGTCTACACCCACACCTTCATCCGCGGTCAGCGGCACCAATCCATCAAGCCGTACCGGCAAACCTTCGTCACGGCGACCGAACTGCTCGGAACGCTCGCCGCCGCCGAGGTCTACCAGCGATTCGACGGCCAGTTGCGCCACATCGGGCCGGTCGACGCCGCCCTGATCGTGCTGACGCTGCTGACCTACACACTCACCAGTCTCGCCGTGCTGCTCACCGGCATGTACCTCGCCTTACGCCCCCCCTCGTGGCACGCGCTGCTCCCAAACCCGCACGAGGCCACCTTCGAGCTGTCCACGCTGATACTCGGCGTGCTCGGCGGGGTTATCGCCCTGCGGGCGCCGTGGCTGTTCCCGCTCACCTTCGCGCTGGCCGCGGTACTCCACCGCAGCTCCCTCGTACGCCAACTGCAGACCGCCGCGAGCACCGACGGCAAGACCGGACTGCTCAACGCGGGCGCGTGGCGCCAGCTCGCCGAGCAAGAGCTGGCCCGCAGCGAGCGGGCGAACGCGCCAGTCGCGCTGCTGCTCATCGATCTCGATCACTTCAAGGCTGTCAACGACAACCACGGTCACCTCATCGGTGACGTCGTCCTGACGATGGTCGGCCATGCGCTCAAGACCGAATTGCGCGGCCACGACGCGGTCGGGCGTTACGGCGGGGAAGAGTTCGTCGTGCTCCTGCCTGAGGTCGACGCCCCTGCTGCGGCCGAGATCGCTGACCGGGTCCGCGGCTGCATCGCCGCGCTCGAGCCCGGTGACGGCATCAGGGTCACCGCGTCCATCGGCCTCGCGCAGCGGGCCGCGTCCGGTGGCGGTCTCGACCGGCTCATCTACGACGCCGACACCGCGCTTTACCAGGCCAAGGCTCTCGGTCGCGATCGGGTAAGCACCAGCTCCCGGGAGAGTCCCGCGATAAGGGTTCGGCGCGACCGCGCCAGCCCCTGAGTCCGGAGCGATCTGTGCGCACCCGTCAGCCAGGCCGTGACCGACAGTGGCACGCGCGGCAAGGCCGTAGCGCACGAAAGGCCCTCCCCCGAGATTGCCCACACATGAAGCGTTCGATCCGAATCATGTTCGAAACAAGTTCGGGCGGGTAGGGCCAATCGTCCCGACGTCCGTGTCCGGACATCGCCGCCCTGCCCTCACACCAGATCGAGCCGGGCCAGCGATCTCGTCGAGACCGCCACGCCCAAGGCGGGGACACCAGAGTCGATCTCGGCTCACCGCCTCCCACGCCTGGCTCGCCCATCCCCACCGATCGACTCGACAACGTCGAGGGCGCCGCCCGCAACTGTCACGGCGTTGCAGCTTGACCCCGTTTACGGAACCGGGCGGACCAGGGCGCGTCGATCCTGCACTCCTCAGCGTTGCGCACTGCCTCTTCGGAGTTGCGCACTGCGGTACCGGATACCCACAGTTACTTGCATCTCCGAGCTTGCCGGGCCATCGAAGTCATGTAAATCAGCCGTAAGCCCGCCGGACCAAACTTGCACGGCTCAATCTGCAACCTTCAGGCCGATCAAGTCGGTCCGAACGGTGCCGATGAGACGTACGGCATTCGTTCAAGGCTTGAGTTGGAGATGCGCCAAGATGAGACCGCTCCGCAATTTCTCAAGGAGCTCGCGGCGCCGGTCATCCACAACCTCGCGACCGCCGTTGCGCGCCGTCAGCCGATACGGTGAATCCGGGGAGAACGGGGAGAAGAAGGTGGCAATGACCCCCGTGTCCATCGCTCACGTAGCCGAACGACTATTCGTCGAGTTCGAGACACAGCTACCGCTCGACACGATCGTCGCGACCGTGCGCCAAAGCGGCCACGATATCGACGGCGCACCGGAGCCAGCCCTACCCGAACTCGTCGAACGACTCGCCCGACAACGCCTCATCGAGCTAGCCAGGCAACCCCCAGGACTGCCCTGAACGGGGACTTGACCGTGCAGGTCGGCGCGGGTCTGGCCGGATCCGTAAGCCGAGTCGGCAAGAACCTCGACGGGGACAGGTTCACCGGCCAGCAGACTCAGACCAACCGCAGCATCGACCGAGCCTGGACCGCTGGCCTTGGCCAGTGCGCAGTCAGTGATCAACCCGGTGTCGGGTTCGACGGCCAGGTGGGCCTTGAACCCGTCCTGGCGGCGGTGCACCGTCTGTGGGCGTGCCGCGCTTCGGGGTCGGCCACCGAGATCACCCGGTCCGCAGCGACCTGCTGCGCGATCTGCCAGCGTGGTGGGTCGCTGCCCTCATCAATGAGTTCGACGTCCTGTCCTGCTGCGCGATCTGCCAGCGTGGTGGGTCGCTGCCCTCATCAATGAGTTCGACGTCCTGTCCGGCGATCAGCGCCGGCAGCCCGAGCGCGTCGGCCGCACCGGGCTCGCTCTGCTCGCCCAGCCCGTGCAGCACCGCGAGCGCGTCACCGACCAGCTGCGCGCGGGGCGCTTCGTCGTTCCAGGCGATCGCCGGCTTGCCCGGGTCGTCGTAGTCGAGCCTGTTGCGCAAAGCCTCAGCGGTGGAGCGGGCGCCCGATGACGCGTTGATGAGCGGCTACACGAGGCATGTGGTTAGGAGTTGATCGCGGCGCGCTGCTGGCGGTGGTTGGCCTTGAGCACGGCGAGTGCGTCGGAGGAGCAGCGGGGCACGTCTGCAGCGGGTACCGGTCGAGCCAGGAGGTATCCCTGCACTGTGTCGCAGTTGAGCGCGGTCAGGCATTCGAGCGCTTGGGTGGTTTCGACGCCTTCGGCGGTGACGGTGAAGCCGAGGCTGTGGCCGAGCTCGATGACAGAGCGGACGATAGCGGCGATTCGTTCGTCGGCAGGCATGGACATCACGAACGCTTTGTCGATCTTCAGTTCGCTGATCGGCAACAGGGCCAGGTGGCCCAGGCTGGTTTGACCGGCGCCGAAGTCGTCGATGGAGATGCGTAGGCCGGCGTCGTGCAGTCGGTTGAGTGTGCTCACGGCGCGGGGCGGATCGGCCAGCAGCGCGGTCTCGGTGATTTCCAGGATGACCCGCCGCGGGTCGGTCGCTGTGGCGGCCAGCTCGTTGAGGACGTCATCGGCGAAGTCGGGCCGAGTCAGGCTGTGGGCGGAGATGTTCACCGCGACGGCCAGCGTCGCGGTGGGATCGAGGGTCGGCAGGGCGGATGTCGCGGTGCGCAGGACCCACCGGGTCAACTGCTCGATCAGCTCTGTCTGCTCGGCTGCGGGCAGGAACTCGTCCGGGTAGAGCAGGCCGCGGGTCGGATGTTGCCAGCGAACCACGGCCTCGACCGCGGTGATCGCCTGTTGATGCAGGTCGGCTTTCGGCTGGTAGTGCAGCAGCAGTTGGCCATCGGCGATGGCGGCGCCGAGCTCGGCGACCAGGGTGAGAGCGGCCGAGTCGTAGTGGTCGTGCTCGACGCGGTAACGCAGGACGCCGAGGTGCTGGCGCTTGGCGGCATACATCGCCACGTCTGCACGCTGGAGCAGGCAACCGACCTCGGTCCCGTCATCCGGTGCGAGGGCGAAGCCCACGCTGGCCTCGATGGCCAGCGGCACCCCGTTGATCTGCAGCGGCTCGCTGAGGATGCTCCGCAGCCGACTGAGTACCTCGACGGTCTCTCCCGCGCTGCGCAGGGAGGACAGCACGACGCCGAATTCATCCCCACCAAGCCGGGCGACCGTGTCACCTTCACGCATATGGCACTGGAGGCGGTCGGCCAGTATGACCAGCAGCTGATCGCCGTTGCCGTGCCCCAGCGCGTCATTGACCTCCTTGAAACGATCGACGTCGAACAAGGCGATCGCGACGCGACGCTCGGCCGTGGCCGACGCGAGGGCCGATGTTGCCCTGGTGGCGAACCGCGAGCGGTTGGGTATTGCGGTGAGGGCGTCGTGTGAGGCGAGGAAGGCGCTCAGCGTGGCCTGGCGGCGCAGGCGGGCGGTGACCGACGCCGATACGGCCAGCAGGCACAGCCACACCAGGATCAGGCCACCGCTCAGGGTGAGCGCCACGGTGCGCTGGCCGTGAGAGATGTCGGCCGCGATCGGTGCGTAGGGAAGGTAGATCTCCAGCACGCCGATGCGGTGACCGGACTGCGTGGAGGTCAGTGGCTGGTAGATCTCCACGAGGCGCGCGCCGCGCGGACCCCGGTCGTTGCTGTCGGAGTTGAGCCAGGTGAGTCCGGCGACCGTATTACCGCGCGCAGCGTCGAGGGCCTCGTCGTCGACACCGCCGCCGGAGGTGTCGTTAGAGAAGACGACCTTGCCGTCGAGGTCGCGCAGCCGCAGGCGCAGCAGCTCCCGATCACGAACCGCGAGCCCGACAGTTCGATGCAGCTGGAGCTGTTCGGCTGACCCCAGACCCGCGCGCAGATCGAGCAGTCGCAGCACGATGACGCCCAGCAGCAGCACCGGCACGAGGCTGGCCGCCGCGTAGACCGCGAACAGGCGGCGAACGGAGCCACGGTACGGGACATTCGCCACGTCCCGGCCAGAACGCAGAGCCCGAACGGCGACTCCCGCGACCGCCAGCAACGCGGGCACCAGGCCGACCAGGACGAGGGCGAACCTCGACCTGATCCGCAACGAGCGCTTAGCCATCCGCGTCATCCAGCCCTGCGTCGGTGTCCGGTCCGCACCGCGCGGACCAAGATCCCTATCGACCATCGCCTACACCAGGTGAGCCACGCCGAAGGAACTGGGGCGATTGGACGAGTCTCAGCCGGTTACTCTCAGTGAGAGATTAAGGACGGAGAGCTGATCTGTCATTTCTGATCTGACAGTTCTGCCGCTGTGCTGCGTTCATGTCTGCTCGCCAGCTTCCGCTCCAGGGTGTCCCGGGCCGGAGCCGCCGACCCAGCCTGAGCGGCATCCGGGCCGACTGGACACAGCGCTCAAGCGCGGCTCGGCGTGGACTGGTTCGTGGACTGAACTACAGACACCCAGAGCGCTCGGTGTGCATGGAGTGCCCTTCCCATGCCGTGTGCCATAGTCGTGAGCGTGATCTTCGCCGTGTTGTTCGTGTGCACGGGCAACGTGTGCCGCTCACCTGTGGCCGAGCGACTGTTCCTCGCCCGGCTCGCCCCGGGCGCGCCGGTCACAGCGTCGAGCGCCGGCACTGGAGCGCTCGAGGGCTATGGCATCGACGGCCCATCGGCGGCCGCGCTGCGCGAGTTGGGCGCCGACCCGGCCGGCCATCAGGCGCGGTCGCTCACTGAGTCGATGGTGGCCGAGGCGAACCTGATCTTGACCGCTCAGACCGCGCACCGCGGCGCGGTGTTGCAGGCGAACCCTACGGCGATGCGGCGCACGTTTACGTTGCGCGAGTTCGCCCGCGGGGGCTGCCCGCACTGGAGGGGTTGCGCGCGCGCGTCACCGATGTGGCCGACCAGCGAGGCGTTGTCTCAGCCGGTTCACCTCGTGGGGACGACATCGGCGACCCGTTCGGGGCGCCGTTCGATATCGCCCACGCCTGCGCCGCTCAGGTAGGTGCCGCCGTCGACGCGGTTCTCGACACGCTCGGCGTGCGAGGCTCAGTCGCAGCTGGCGGCGTCAAGGGTGAGGTGTAGCGGACGCACCAGCGGTTGCCGGAGCACGACGGGCGCACCGACGCCGGCCGGCTCGGTCAGGCTGAGGACGATCGTCCTTGACCGGCCGCGTGGCAGCTCGAGGTCGACGGTGTACAGCGGGTGCCCGATCTCGCGGCCGGGCGCGGCTGTCGCCGGCACGCCGTCCACCGACACTGCGGTCATCTGCGCCCCTGCCGTCGCGAGATAGCTGACGAACAGGCGATTGTCGCCGCGCTTGACCGGATAGGAGTGCTTGTCTTGCCGAGCCGTCTGGTATGCAGTGAGGCCGGTTGCCGGGGCGTTGTTGGTGAGGGTGATCGTGACGATGACCGGCCGGATGGTGCCGCAGCCGGTGCGGCGCCAGGTCATGGTGCGGTCGAGGTAGTAGTCGAGTTTGTTGCCGGCGACGTTGACGATGCTGAGCCCGACGAATGGCGCCGCTGTGTCGGGAACGACGCCGCCGAACGGGGTTCGTGCAAGCACGGTCTCGATGGCGGGATTCGCGCTCCAGACGAGCAGGCGGCGTTGCCCGGCAGCGCGCCCGGCTGCCCGAACCAGGGCGGTGGTGTCGCCGCTGCCCGACAGCAGGCGCTTGTCGACTACGCGGGCGACGTCGAGCAGGTAGTGCTTGCGCTGTGCTTGGTCCTCGAACCGGGCGTAGGCACCTTGCTGGGTCAGGGCGACGACGTTGTCGGCC
>WNGQ01007764.1_pt1 | contig 10272 bp, 4 predicted proteins | sample 5407661 | NCBI WGS metagenome assembly WNGQ01 (sample SAMN13153382, study PRJNA577476) | soil metagenome | isolation source: 60 cm soil or saprolite under Garry oak tree replicate 2 | place: USA:California | collected 2016-06-15 | reverse complement strand
CTAGCGTGTGAGGCGTAGACCAGCGGCACATGCCCATCCATTTCCAGCGTTCCAAGCAAACCTGGCTCGGCCAGCACAAATTGACCCTCGCCGTGAGCTACCGGTAACTCTATCGGGCGATCTATCCCCTGCGTAAAAATACACTCACTGCGTTGAATGTTCAGGGTGACCCAGCGGCACTCGAACTGGGCCGAGATGTTATCGGTGAGGGTAGCAATGGTCTCTCCGGATGGGGGGCGACGCAAGCGTCCCCTCTCCACGTCCTCTCCACTCCCGCCCCTACGGGATGGGGGGCGACGCAAGCGTCCCCTCTCCTCTTCCTCTCCACTCCCGCCCCTACGGGATATGATTATATTACCCGGCAATAGGCCGGCCCGCACAAGTACCTGGAAGCCATTGCAGATACCTAACACCAGTCGTTCATCATTGATAAATTGATCCAGTTGGGAGCCAAGATGCGTAGTCAAATTTTTTGCCAGCAGAGTGCCCGCTCCCAGGTCATCACCATAGGAGAATCCCCCAGGAATGATAAGTAGGGCGTAGTCGAGAAGGCGTTTCGGCGCTTTGATAAGCTGGTTGATATGAAGTACTTCCGTCTCAAAGCCGACCAGGCGGCATGCATGAGCGGTTTCGCGATCACAATTGATGCCTGGGGCACGGAGTACGAGCGCACGGACAGTCATGCCTGACCTCCCTTCCACGCCTGCTGTAATGCCACGATAGGGAGATCAATCAACGTCTCCTCACCGTGTCTGACCAGAAAGCGCTCTGCTTCCCCCTCCCCCATCGCTATATCGGCAAGGGAAGCTCCACTACATTCCTTCCCCTCCCACATCGCTCTGTCGGCTACGCTCGACATACGCTCCCCACTCCCTCGATATACGCTCCCCTTCCCCGTTACCAGGCCAATGCAGCTAACATCGTTTATGCCATATAAGCGCATATGGGCTTCAAAAGCTTCCTGCTGCAGTGGGGCAACCTCAACGAGGAAGCGCGAGGGAGACTCGCTAAATAGCAGGATTGTGCTTATGGTGTCCTTTTCACTAAGTCTCCCACCTTTCGGTACACCCATCCCTTCCCTGGCGTCTGCAAATGGTGCCCATACACGGAGGTCCTCTAGATCAATGGTCATTCCCAGCAGCCCAGCGAGCGACATTTCAGCGGCAGCAACGGCAAGGCCCCCCTCGGATAGATCATGGCAGGATTGGACGAGGCCAGCGCGAATAGCTGCTCCTACAGCCTTCATAGTGGTTCGCGCGGTGGTAGGGTCTACTTGTGGGACAGTTGTACCAGGCGCAGCAGCGGCAGCAACTGTCGCCTGAACTATTTCCGCATAATGCGATCCTGCCAGTTCGTTGCGCGTCGCGCCAACCTGGTAGATCAAATTTCCAGCACGTTTGAGCGACATATCAACGGTCTGCGCAGCATCGTCGATGATGCCAACAGCCGAAATGACCAGCGTTGGAATGACAGGCAAACGTTGTTCACTTGTACGATATTCGTTGTTCAGGCTATCTTTACCAGAGATAAAGGGTGTGCCAAAGCCAATTGCGGCGTCATGACAGCCCTTGACGGCACGTACCAGCATGCCTAATTGTGCGGGGTCGGTGGGATTACCCCAGCAGAAATTGTCGAGTATGGCTGCCTTTTCGATATCACCACCCACGGCGGTGAGATTGCGCAATGCCTCGTCAATGGCATTCATCGCCATGTGATACGGGTCGAACTGGCCATAAAGAGGGTTAACGCCGTTTGCCAGAACGATACCCGCCTTTGATGGTTCGTCGAGAATAGGTAACAATACGGCGGCATCTCCTGGACCGTTTCCCGCCCTCCCCACCAGAGGTTTCAGTATAGTTCCTCCCTGCACTTCATGATCGTAACGACGTATGACCTCCTCCTTGGAGGCTATGCTGGGATGGCTCAGTAAAGTTAATAACGTGGGGGCCCAATTATGAGGTTTAACAAATTGATGAGGGGATGTGGGAGATTTCCCGGAGGGCCGATAAATCGGCGATGGGCACGATAAATCGGCCCCTACCCAGAACGCTTCTAACGTTTTCTCTGGCCTGCCATCGTGTAGAAATTGCATTTCCAGGTTGGCAACGATTGTACCCTGATAGGTAACGACCAGGTGGTGACTGTTGGTGAAGGTACCGATAATGCTGGCCTCAACCTCTTCGATCTCACAAATCTCAAGTAATTCATCGAGGCACTCTGGGGAAACCGCCAGTACCATGCGCTCCTGGGCCTCTGATAGCCAGATCTCCCAGGGAGCCAACCCCTGATACTTAAGGGGAGCTTTGCCCAAATCGACGTCGGCCCCTGTTTCCGCACCCATTTCGCCAATAGCCGAGGAGAAACCGCCTGCGCCGCAATCCGTGATGGCATGATATAATCCTCCACCTTGCCGATCTCTGGCCTGGATAATGACGTCGGCCAGCTTCTTTTCGGTAATAGGCGCGCCAATCTGTACGGCACTACCGGCCTGGGCGTTGCTCTCTCTGCTCATTTCGCCGGAGGAAAAAGTGGCGCCGTGTATACCATCGCGGCCCGTCCGCCCACCTAACACGACGATGTGATCTCCCGGCTGAACCCGCCGTGGATGACTCCCATGCGGCAAGATACCCAGGCAACCGCAGAAGACCAGTGGATTATAGAGGTATCCTGGATGATAGAGAATAGCGCCGTTGACGATGGGAATGCCCATCTTATTGCCATAATCGCGCACGCCGTTGACCACACCGCTTGCAATGCGCCGTGGTGATAGGATACCTGGCGGCAATTCCTCGATTGGCGTTTCAGGGGGACCAAAGCAGAGAATATCGGTACAGGCAATAGGTTGTGCAGAAACACCGAGTACATCGCGGATGACGCCGCCTACGCCCGTGTTTGCTCCGCCAAACGGCTCAATAGCCGAAGGATGGTTATGCGTCTCGACCTTAAAAGCAATATCCTGCGTCCCGGTAAAGCGAATAATGCCTGCATTATCGCTGAAGGCTGAGACCAGCCATTCCCGTTTTACCTGTTCCGTTGCCCGCATGAGGTAATGTTTCAGTAAACCGTTGATGGTTTCATCCGCAAGAACATTGCCGTGGTTATCCACCTCGCGATACACAATAGAAGCTTTGAAGGTTTTGTGCGAACAGTGCTCCGACCAGGTTTGCGCCAGCGTTTCCAGTTCGACATCCGTTGGTTCACGCCCCTGCTCTCGATAGTACTTCTGAATAGCACGCATCTCTTCAAGATTCAGAGCCAGCAAACCTTTTTGACTCAGTTCGAGGAGTTGCTGGTCAGCCATGTCGCAAATAGGAATGGATTGCGTGATTTGTGGTTGTTCTGTCTCTGTAGGACCTGAGGGTACAATAAATTGCACCCCTTTATTTTTACTACGTAATGTGTATTGCTGGATTACTGGATTGTACAAGAGAGCTTCCACAATCGCTCTCACATCGGTTTCGCTCAGACGGCTATCAAGGAAGTAGCGCCGCCCAGTCTCGACATGTTCCAATCCAGTAAGGCCAAGCATCTTCGCGCCGGCTAACACGCTCTCAGCCAGCGTGTCGGTTACGCCAGAGTGATAGAAGACGTCAACAACGTGAAGTCTCTTATCCATCGCGGTAAGACCGGGTGGCCACATAACACCGGGCGACCACGAGGTATGACCGGGCGACCACAAGGGATCGCCCCTACCATGGACGATGAAAGGAAGCGGCGATGAAAGGGGGTGATCATGAACTGCCACATCAGCGGAAATGCGTGCCTCCTGTATGACAGGATCAACAAGCAGATTGGTAATAAGCTTTTCAGCATTTGTGGGGGAAAGTTTTCCTGTAATAAGGTAGAGTTGAGCGGTGCGGAGTGTCGGTGGATATTTCTTGTCGGCTAGAATGGTGCTAAGGGATGGAAGTTGTTTCAGTGGTAAATGTATAATTTCACGAGCCAGCCGGTGCGCCTGCGTATCGTGCTGCTCCGATCTTGCTCGTACCTCTATTTGAAATATGGTCACGTTATCATTCCCAACATTTGTACCTACCAATCAGCAATTCCGTCGAATGGAACAGTTTCATTGTAGCACTTTTTTTAGAGGCATAGCAAATGCGAAACGAGATTGAGGGAGGCATCACTTTTTGCATGTGGGCACTTAAGCTTTCTCGGATAGTCATCAAAAATCACTCTTCTTGCAAATCCTGCGATCTTTTTGAAGCGAACTGGAGGTAGATAGCTAAACAGCTTTGAAATGAGCTTTTTAGAGGAAAGGCTTCTACTTTCTTCAAACCGACCCCGAAAGTCCCTCTAAAATTGGTCTGAATATCGTTGCTCACTACAGAATCGTTATTAAAAGGCAGATGTTTGTGATGAACTTCACACAGCTGCTTACTTGACAAATAGAATACTTGTTCTTATTCTTTATTTAGAGCATTGTGAATATGGAGGGGTCACTATGAGCGCCGACTTTGCACACCTGCACGTCCATACAGAGTATTCGTTGCTGGATGGATTTAGCCGCACAAAGAAACTGGTACAGCAAGCCAAAGCGCAAGGCATGAGCCACCTGGCCATTACTGATCATGGCGCCATGTATGGCGCTATTGAGTTTTACAAGGCATGTAAAGCAGGAGGGATCAATCCCATTATCGGGATTGAAGCGTATCTGACCGAGGATATGCGTGACCACTCGAAACGCTACAGCGACGACTACCACCACCTGTTGCTCCTGGCAAAGAATAATACTGGCTATTACAATCTGCTGAAGTTGACGACGATCGCCAATACAGAAGGATGGCACCTCAGGCCTCGTATCGACAAGCAAGTGCTGGAAAAGTATGTGGAAGGACTTGTCGTGACCTCCTCATGCCTTTCCGGTGAAATCCCGAAAATGTTCCTCAAGGAACAAAAAGAGGATGCCTACAAAACGGCTCGCTGGTACCAGGATGTCTTCGGACCAGAGAATTTCTATCTCGAAATTCAAGAACACCACGGCATATTCGACGATGGGCAACCTTCGCCTCAGGGGCAACTCAATCAACTGCTCTACCAGATGCACAAAGACCTGCACATTCCAATGGTAGCAACGAACGACCTGCACTATGTCGACGCGCATGATGCAGGCTCGCATGATGTGTTACTCTGCGTTCAGACGGGTAAGCAGCTTGATACCCCCAGGCGTATGCGGTTCGATAGCAAAGAATATTACCTCAAGAGTCCCGAGGAGATGGCACGTCTCTTTCCCGAACTGCCTGATGCCCTCAGCAATAGTGTGCGCATCGCAGAACAGTGCAGCGTTGATCCACTCGCGTACAAAGCCAAATTACCAACCTATACCATTCCCCCAGAATATCATAACCAGGGCGAATACCTGTATGCGATCTGCCTGCAAGGCGTTAAAGAACGCTTTGGAGAGATGAGCGAAGCCATCCACAAACAGCTTGACTACGAGTTTAACATGATCGTGGAAAAAGGCTTCGCACCTTATTTTCTCATCGAATGGGACTTCGTGAACTATGCGCGCTCGCAAGGCATACGTTGTTCCGCGCGTGGTTCGGCTGCCGGAAGCCTGCTGGCCTACGTGCTGGGTATCACCAATGTTGACCCACTGCGCTATCAATTGCCCTTTGAACGCTTCTTCAACACTGAGCGTGCGGATATGCCTGATATTGACATGGACTTTCCGGATGACCGGCGTGAGGAGGTGATCAACTACGTCTCTCGCAAGTATGGCTACGACAACGTGGCTCAAATGGTCACTTTTAACACGATGGCTGCCAAGGCATCTGTCAAAGACGTGGCACGCGTCATGGGCCAGCAGGATCTAGGTGACCGCATCACCCGTCTCATTCCAGTCGGCCCGAAAGTCACGCTCCAAGGATCACTGGATTCTGTGAAGGAACTGAATAGCCTGTACCACGAAAGCACAGAAGCACAAGAAATTATCGACCAGGCATTGAAACTGGAAAGCTCGGTGCGCTCGACAGGAATCCACGCAGCCGGGGTGCTTATTGCCAATGAACCGCTTGATCGCTTTGTGCCACTCCAGTTACGAGATCCTAAGGACCCAAGCCAGGGACGAGTCACGCAATACGAGCAAGAGCACCTTGAAGAACTGGGCTTAATCAAGTTTGACTTTCTGGGCCTCTCCAACCTGACCATCCTGGATAACGCCATCAAGTTCATTAAAGCCTCACGTAACGAGGATGTGATCCTGGAAAAAATCCCGTTAGACGAGGTACCGGGCAATGATGAGCAGAATGCCAAACGCCGGAAGGCTTTCGAACTAATGGCGAGCGGTGAGACAACGGGTATCTTCCAGCTTGAGGGCGCGAAGATGCGCGAATATATCAAGCAGCTCAAGCCAACACGTGTCGAGGACGTGATGGCTATGATTGCGCTTTACCGTCCCGGCCCGATGGATAGTATCCCCGACTTCATCGATGCCAAGCATCAACGCAAGAAAGTGACCTATCTCGACCCACGCCTGGAAGAATGGCTGAATGAGTCCTACGACGTGATCGTCTATCAGGACCAGGTGCTGTTCATCGCCGTTAACCTGGCGGACTTCTCCTGGGGTAAGGCCAATAAATTCCGCAAGGTTCTCAGTAAAAAGATCGTTCATGAAGTTGAAAGCTATAGAGGAGACTTCGTTCAAGGATGCATAAAAAATGGTGTGAAGCCCGAGGCAGCCGATGAACTCTTTACCTTGATTGAACCGTTCGGCGGCTACGGTTTTAATAAAGCGCACGCCGCCAGCTACGCTGTCGTTGCCTTCTACACGGCCTACCTCAAAGGCAATTATACAGCCGAGTTCATGGCGGCAACGATGACCACCGAAGCCGCGGATGCAAAGAAGATCGCCAATGCCATCGCCGAGTGCAAGCGCATGGGCGTCGAAGTACACGGGCCGGACGTGAATAAGAGCGACAGGGGCTTTACGGTAGAAAACGGGGGCGTGCGTTTCGGCCTGCTCGCGATCAAGGGCATTGGCGAGGGACCGATTGGCGAAATCGTACGTGCTCGTAGCGAAGGGGGATCCTTCAAGTCACTGGCAGACTTCTGTACGCGTGTCGATCCCAAATTCGTTGGCAAAGGAGCTATTGAGACGCTCATTAAAGTGGGCGCGATGGACTCGCTAGGCCTGCGCCACCAGTTGTTGGCATCCGTCGATACCGCTATGAAGTGGGGCAAGAACCAACGTACTTCACAGGAGCAGGGCTTGATGAGCCTCTTTGGTGATATGGAAGAGACGGAAAGCGCCTTCGAGTTCGCGCTCAAAACTGACGTTGATGAGATCTCGCGCAAGCACTTGCTCGCCTGGGAAAAAGAACTCATTGGCGTCTATATTTCAAAACACCCCCTGACGTATCTCAGTGATCTCCTCAAGGACCGGGTGACTCACACAACTGCTGAAATCACCGAAGAGCTGGACAAGCAGAAAGTAGTTGTGTGTGGAACCATCAAGGAGGCACGGCGCCTCACCACCAAAAAGGGCGACACTATGTGCGTGGTTCAACTAGAGGATATTTTTGGCTCTATCAGCGTAACGGTCTTCCCCAGGCTTTACGAAGAAACGACGGAACTGTGGGTCGAGGACACAGTCGTGATTGTACGTGGTGAAGTGCAGGTACGTCGCGACGAAGCGGGCATTCTGTGCAACAGTGCCGAACAGCTTCACGCGGTTGAGGAAGAGATGAACCGCAAGAAATATCATGTTTGGATAACGGTGCAACTGACCGGTCCAGATGAGAAGGCTATCTCTGATGATATGATGCGCGTTTATGATATCTACAACTGTATTCGTGATAAACCCGGTCGCGATCTCTACGACATCTGGGTATGTAATGGTGAGTGGGAGGTGCTTTTGACGCCTGGTAACAATACCATGCACTACTCGGAAGAGGTGCATGAAAAGCTGAAAGCTGTTTTATTAGATAAGGGTGTGGTCGAAGCAAAATTAATGGAACAGTCATGAATCCCCGCATCGAATGCGGGGGCTTGCAGGCAGCCCGAACGCGGACCTGCTTTGCGAGCCCTGTAGTGTCCAGCCCTGGCTCTTGATCCCGCAGGCCGGGAGAGGAGAGAGCTCCGTTGGGAAGGTCATGGCACCACCGAACGCCTCCTCAATTCGGTGCCACTGCCGCTCAGGATTAAAAGTCCCGCAGGGGTCGGGACGGTGTTCTCAGCGCGACAAGCCTTTCCACCATGGGCGAGAGGAGCAGTCCAGGGAAGCCTGCCTGGACTCGTCAGACAGCCCCTTACGGGGTCTTCTCCTACACCGCGAGAAGAAAGGAAGAGCCATGGTTTTCGTGTTAGACCAGAAGAAACAGCCGCTGATGCCCTGCACGCCCAAACGGGCGCGACTCCTGCTCCAGAGGGGTCGCGCCGTCGTGCATCGGGTGCAGCCGTTCGTCATTCGCCTCAAAGATCGGCGCGTGCAAGACTCGATCTTGCAGCCGCTCACGCTCAAAATCGATCCGGGGAGCAAGACCAGCGGCATCGCGCTGGCCCGCGTGCAGGAAACGGAGGAGGGAGCACTCCATCTAGGCGTCTTTCTCGGCGAAGTCAGCCATCGAGGCGCGCAGGTGCATGAGCACAAAGTCAGGCAACGGAACGCCCGGAGACGGCGCCGGTCTGCCAACCTGCGTCACCGAGCGCCCCGCTTCGCCAACCGGGGGATCCCGGCTGGCTGGCTCGCGCCCTCCCTCCTCTCCCGGGTGGGCAATACCCTCACCTGGACCACGAGGCTCTCCAAGTGGGCTCCCGTCGGCAGGATCGAGGTCGAGCAGGTGCGCTTCGACACCCAGTTGCTGCAGAATCCCGAGATCTCGGGGACCCACTATCAGCAAGGGACGCTTGCCGGATGGGAAGCCAGAGCCTACCTGCTGGTGAAATACACGTACCAGTGCGCCTATTGCCGGAAGGCGGACACCCCCTTCGAAGTGGATCACATCCTGCCCAGGAGTCGCGGTGGCTCCAACCGCATCAGCAATCTCTGCCTGGCCTGTCACTCCTGCAACCAGGAGAAAGGGAACCAGACCGCCGCCGAGTTCGGCCACCCCGAGGTGGAGGTGCAAGCCAAACGCCCCCTCAGGGACGCGGCGGCGGTGAACTCGACCCGGTTCAAGCTGGTCGAGTCCTTGCGCTGCTTCGGCCTGCCCATCGGCACCTGGACAGGCGGGCGGACCAGGTGGAACCGGGAGCGGTTCGCCGTCGAGAAGAGCCATGCCCTCGATGCCCTGTGCGTCGGGGAGCTGGCGGGCGTCAGGCCGGGCCAGCTCAAAACGCTGGTGATCACGGCCAGGGGACGGGGCGAGCATTGCCGAACCAACTGGACGAAGGAAGGGTTCCCGCGTGGGTATAAGATGCGGCGGAAGCAAGTAGGTGGCTTCAAGACGGGTGACCGGGTGCGGGCCGTCGTCCCGGCCAAACTCAAGACAGCGGGGACCCATGTGGGGCGCGTGCAGGTGCGCCGAAGTGGCTCGTTCGCCATCAAGACTCGCGACAGAGACCTTGATGGGATCAGCGCGGTGTACTTTCAGCTCATCCAGAGAGGAGATGGCTATGACTACACGGTGGTGTAGTGCGTTCCCGGCAAGGGAGGCCACCGGTGTTATGACCAATGAAGCAACTCTTCCCAAATGAAAGGAATTGCGGTATCCTTAAATTGATGCACATGTATGTTTTCTTGTTTTCTTATTCTGAAATAAAACTTCATTCGATTTTCATACGTAGGAATCATAAAACGTGTTCTTCAATCTGGCGACATTACAAAGCTTCTAAACTGAGAAAAGGCATAACATAGTGAGTTCTGAAAACAGGGGAACCTCGCCGATACATTCCGGCCAGGGTAATCGCGGATCAACATCATCTGAGCGATGGGGAGAGTGGGAGATAGATGAAGAGGACACACAACAGCAGCCTGCCAATACACAATTTATCCACCGCGAACATGTCACTGGCGCACTCCCCGTATACTCATCAGAAGCGCCATTATTTCAACCGGCTTCTTTTGTGCCTTATCCGGCACAGGCGCCTCAGCAAAGTCCTGTATACCCTCCCCCACAGCAATGGCAGGGATATTCGCCACAGGGAAGTCCACCCTATCAGAATCAATGGTACCCAGGTTATCCCTCCTACGGGGTGCATCCTGCCTATAATGGTTATCCTCAATATGTCTGGCCCCCGCCACAACCAAAACAAGATGGCTATCGTCTCGCTGTCGTTATTATCTCCCTGGTAGCCTCTATCCTGGTGTTGTTAGCTGGATTGGCCTGTATA
>WNGQ01023136.1_pt1 | contig 10274 bp, 9 predicted proteins | sample 5407661 | NCBI WGS metagenome assembly WNGQ01 (sample SAMN13153382, study PRJNA577476) | soil metagenome | isolation source: 60 cm soil or saprolite under Garry oak tree replicate 2 | place: USA:California | collected 2016-06-15 | reverse complement strand
AGTAGGGGCTGGGCTTGTCCCTGCCCGCCGCTCACCCTCCCTGCCCGCCGCTCACCCTCCCTGCCCGCCGCTCACCCGCCGATTCCCTTCCTGCCCGCCGCTCACCCGCCGATTCCCTTCCTCATCGATTCCTTGTCGCCTCTTGCGCAGTGGCTTGTCCCTGCCTCCCCAATTGCTCACACGAGGCCGTGTTCAAGCGCAAAATGGGTGGCGGCGCTGCGGGAATTGATATTGAGTTTCGTATAAATGGACTGCATGTGTTTACTCACGGTGCGTGGACTTAGCTGCAATGACGTTGCGACCTGCGCATCGGTGAGTCCTGTCGCGACCAGTGAAAGAACCTCGCGTTCTCGCTGACTCAATTTGGCAAGGGCTGGTGAGGAAGAGGAAGATGAAGCCGAGGTGGAAGTTGTTTGCAGCACGTTTTCTGCTTCGAGCAGGAGTTGTTCAAGCGAGCAGGATTGTCCCGCGGAGTAGTGGGTGATAAATTGCTCCTTGCCCAGAGCGGCACGAATAGAAAGGACCATACGTTCTTGTAGTGCACGTCCGGCGGGAGGGTGAGATACTTGCAAGCGAGCTTGCAGCGCCTGCGCCCCTCCAAAGAGCCGCGCAGCCTGCACTTGATCCCCTTCCAATCCCGCAAGACCGCCAATGAGACCAAGGCTCGCAGCAATGCCATAGGTCTGCGCCTGTGACTGGGCCAGGTGAAGGGCTTCCTGACAGACCACACGCGCACGCTCACAGGAACCTTGCAGTAAGGCAGCCTGTGCTAGCGTGAACAGGGCATAGAGGAGATGAACCGGATTGCCTGCATTGCGCAGCAACTGGCACGCCTCTTCGCTCAAGTCAGCAGCACGCGAGTAGTGTCCTTGAGCCAGAGTAATAAATGCCAATGTAGTGAGCGTGCTTGTGATGCCTCGATAGTATCTCTCCTGGCGATAGAAGGCAAGGCTGGTTTGGCAGAGCGTATTCGCCCGCTCATAGTCGCCGAGCAGCCCCACGGCGAGCCCGAGATATGTCTGCGCCTCCGCCAGACCAAAGGCATCATCAAGAGCTTGCTGCTGCGTCATCAGTTCTTCAAGCAAGGTGCATGCGCGATCATGAGCGCCCTGATAGCGCGCAAACTCGGCACTTCCAAAAAGCACACGGGCGCGTAGCGGAGGCGAAAGCCGATCGCCCTCACTCTCAGCAGTAAGCAGGGTATCGAACCAGTATCGTCCTTCACTAAAGTGATTGTGCGTGATCCAGAAGCGGAGTAATGTGTCTGCCAGACGCGCAGCCGCATCAAGCTGTCCTGCATTGAGCGCACGTGTGAGTGTCACACGCATGTTTGGCATCTCCATCTCCAAACGGTCGAGCCACGGCGCATGTTCAGCTCCATGCAGGTGTTCATTGGCTTGCTCCGCCACGTGCAGGTACCAGGTGTAGTGCTGTGCACATACTTGCTGCCAGTTTCCTGCCAGTTGAAGCTTCTCAAGGGCGTACTGCTGCATCGTATCCAGCAGGCGGTAGCGGACTTCTACTGCGCCACTTTCGGATTCCTCGCGCTCTTCAGCGACGACCAGCGATGTATTGACCAGGCGGGCAAGCGCCCCAAAGATGGCGAGAGGCTTGGATTCAGCGGGCGCACAGATCTGCTCGACAGCATCAAGATCAAAATCTCCAGCAAAGACAGCAAGGTGGCTAAACAGATTCTGCTCGGCAGGTGTGAGCAGGGTATAGCTCCAATCGAGGGTGGCTTGCAACGAGAGATGGCGCATCGCTGCGGTCCGCTTGCCCTGCGTCAACAGTGCAAAACGTTCATTCAAGCGGGCCGCAAGCTGATCGACGGAGAGGATAGGTAGAAGGGCCGTCGCCAGCTCCAGGGCGAGAGGAAGGCCATCCAACTGATGACAGATGCTAACAACAGCGGGGGCATTGTGAGGTGTGAGGCGAAAGCGTGGGCTACTTTCAGCCGCTCGCTCACAAAAAAGCTGGATTGCTTCATAGCGTGCAAGCAGTTCAATAGGTGGAAGCTCCGAAGTCTCAGGCGTAGGTAATACCTTCACACGCCAGACCGTTTCCCCCGCGACTTCGAGTGGCTCCCGGCTGGTTACCAGAAGGTGCAGTTGGGGGCAGGCATGAAGTAGTGCTTCAACCAGAGGGGCACATTCAGTCAGGACATGCTCGCAATTATCGAGCAGCAGCAGAATATGACGCTCCTTAAGGGCCGCGATGAGGAGTGAGGACAGAGCGCTATCTTGATCGGTTCGGATATCCAGCACGGAGGCGATGGCCTGGGGAACCATGTGCGGATCAGAGAGTGTGGCCAACTCGACCATATACACACCATCAAGGAAAGACGTGCACAGTGTAGTTGCGACCTCAAGGGCCAGACGTGTCTTGCCAATCCCGCCAGCACCAATGAGCGTTAGGAGACGTTTGTTGAGGAGAAGAGAAGCAAGCGTAGCACGCTCCTGCTCACGGCCAACAAATCTGGTCAGATATACAGGAAGAGACGTGGAAAGAGCAGCTTGTTCAGGCGATTGCGGTGTTGGTTTCATAGTCATGAAACTTCTTTCTAAAGACCCTCTATAACGAACAAAATGTACGCATGAGGGGGCCTTTTTGCCGCATCAGGCTCTCAACGATACAAAAATATATAACCTGACGCCGATTACTCAAATAGTTGCGAAAGAGCACATATTCGTCCCAGCTGTGTCTATTTCTGTTTAAACAGCTCAGCAATTATTTTAACAGAAATAGACACAAATGTATAGATTATTACTAGGGTAGTAGACATGTTGGAACACTTCAGGTGAGAACCATACATCCCCGCCCTTCGAGCTCTCGAAGCCACGCGGGGTATATATGTAACTTATTCCATCGCAAATCCAATTTTTCTAGTCGTGTCAGGGTACTGATGCTCGTTGGGAGCGAAACCAGCTTATTCCCTCGCAAATCGAGGTGCGTCAGATTAGCCAGATTGCCGATTGACGCGGGAAGTGCCCGCAACCTGTTATTGCGCAAATCGAGATGTGTCAAACTACGCAAAGCGCCGAGCGCTTCGGGCAGCTTCACCAGCCTGTTATCCGACACGTGCAACTCTTTGAGCCGTGCCAGCCGTGCCAGCGCTTCAGGAAGTGCCGATAGCTGGTTGTTCTTCGCGTGTAATTCTTTGAGATTGCTCAGGTTGCCAAGCGACTCAGGCAGGGCTGTTAACGTATTATTATACATCCTCAGCTCTTGTAGATTGGTAAGTGCTCCAATCTGCTCAGGCAGCGTTGTCAACTGATTATCAGTAATATTGAGATACCTGAGATTGCTCAGCCTCTCGAAAAGCGCTTCGGGCAGGGTTGCTAGTTGATTATTGCTGAGATAGAGGAAAAAGGTGAGATTGCTCAGATTGCCAAGCGCTTCGGGCAGAGCGGTTAGCCCATTATGAGCTGCGTCCAGTGTGTGAAGATGTGTCAGACGCGCAATATCTTCAGACAGAACGGCTAGCCGATTTTCCGCAATATTGAGTGATCGTAGATTGCTCAAATGCCAGAGCGACTCCGGTAGTGTCGTCAATTGATTTCTGCCCAGACTGATATGCTCAAGATTTATCAACTGGCTAAGACCGGGTGGCACTGCGGCCAATCTGTTATTGTATACGCTCAGTGTCTTGAGATTGCCGAGGTGGCTGATACTTTCAGGAAGAGAAGTAAGCTGATTGTGATCGAGGTGGATCTCTTGAAGCTGATTCAGTTCACCAATTGAGGCAGGAAGAGATGCCAGCCGGTTATCATCAGCATAGAGTTTTCTCAAGTGATGTAAATTCCCGAACGACGCTGGCAGCTCGGTGAGTCGATTTTCGGTGATATCCACCTGCTGAAGATGAGCCAATTGGCCTATTGATGCTGGGAGAGATGTTAATGCGCAGTAACGGACTGATAAAGCAATAACAGTATTGTGTGCAACGGAACAACTTACGGCGTGCTCGCTCTCATCCTTAGCTGCAATGGGAATGGCCTCTCCTTTATTAAGCACCTTACATTCCTGAAGCAAGGTCTCCACGTCTTGCAGAGCCGTGCTCTCGTCCATTGAAAGTGTGATATCGTGATACATATGTGTGACCTTTCTCGCCCGGCAGATTCTGTCGGTCTGCACTGATCCACCACCCTTCCCTTGACGCCTATTGGTCACGAGCCAGCTACGCCAGCGCGTCGGGGTTGACTACGTTGGGTGGTTGCTTCCCGGTAGCGTGCGCGACGATATTCTTGCAGGCGATAAGGGCCATCTGTGTGCGTGTCTTCACCGAGGCCGAACCGATGTGAGGCAGCAGCACGACGTTCTCCATCGTCAGTAGCTCCGGTTCGATAACTGGCTCCTGCTCAAACACATCAAGGCCCGCACCCGCTATCACCCCTTCGCGCAATGCATGCACCAGGGCTTTCTCGTCAACAATGGGACCACGTGCTGTATTGATCAAGATAGCAGTATTCTTCATCTGTTTTAGCTCATCGGAACTAATAAGATGGTGCGTCTCCTTCGAGTAGGGCACATGGATGCTGATGAAGTCCGACTGCTGAAGTAGCTCCTGCAATGGCATGTAGTTAAGCCCGTACCGTGCTTCTTCCTCCTGTGTCAGTCGATGCCGGTTGTAGTAGAGCACCTTCATAGCAAAACCACTGGCCCGTTTAGCCATGATCTGACCGATACGGCCTGCTCCGATCAAGCCCAGCGTGCCAGGGGTATTGGTCACAATCACACTCAATCGTGTCGCGGCCGCCACATCGATATTGTTGTAGCCCACCGCCATATTCGCCACCAGCTTCAGCCGAGGCTCCTGCTCCGTACATGCCAGCAATAGCTGCTCATCGATCGTATTCGTCACCATGCACAGCATATAATCGTATCCCCGCGCCCGCACCAGTAACTCCTCAGCCCACCATGTTACCGCGCTATCATGATTGCCATCCACCTCGCCAACCGTCTCCAACAACGCGTAAGCCTCAGCCGGGATGTTCTGCGTCACCAATATCTTCGCTCGCTGCATCATAAAGTACCCCCAGAATAAAACATTTCATCACCTCATCGCGTGCCGACGCTAACAGCATGCAGCGTGCTCGTAGGGATAGCCACCACCGGCTTCCAGATATAGCTGCATTCCTGTATATAGACGTGTGAGACAGGCCGTGCAACGTCCAACGAAAATGGCTGCTCCTGGAAAAAGGCCGAGAAGGAGTCGCGCATCTCCAGGCGTTGCAAAGACCATTCGCCACGCTCTATCTCTAAATCATACACGACCGCGTGTAATGGATCATAGGCGTAAGCATGGAAAAGCTGGACCAGCGTATTTTTTTCGTCCGCTACAGTGGCAAAACCTTCAGTTGGCTGGAAATGCTCGGCGGGACCCAGGTTGTGCAGATACGCCACCAGGTCGCCCTGCCCGTCAGCCGTCTTCACACTTACCAGCAACTCCTGATTGCGCTGGAAGAGAGCAATGGCGCCCGTGCGAAAATAGTGGAAGCGAAACTCAGTGAGACGATTTCCGAAATAGCTCATCACCGGATCGTTACTATCGGAACGCAAGAAGAAGACCCCTATACGTTCTTGACCCGCCAGATCACGCAGGCAAACCACGGCACGATAGACAATCTGGTAATAATTCGTCCCTAGAAACTCAGGAAACGAAGCGAGCCGCATGCCACGCATATTGCCCACCACGATAGAAATATAACTCAGGCCATTGCGGATATAGGGATGAATATAGGCTGGAAGCTGCTCCGCAAGCAGCGCGGGCGGCACGCTGTAGGTCAGCAACAATAGGTCCTGAAAGGTCGTTTTCATGGTAACGGGCAGGTGATTGGCAGAAGCGCTCATAGTTGCCTCGCGGGATGTGGAACGATGGTCAGGCGGAAATAGATCCCAAGTGCCACCAGGACGACGCACCAACTGATACCGTAGATCAGGAATTGCACATGCGGGAAAAGGCTCATAGCAATCATAACGGCCAGGAAGATGACGGCATACAGCAGAAAAAAGCGATGGGTCACCATCGCCATCATAGAGAAAGCAAATGCGGCCAATAATCCCAGAACGGGAGCATTGAAGAAGAGCGGTAAGCCAACTGCCTGATTAAAAAGGCCGACGCTCGTTGCAGCTATAATAAAGGTGGTCCAGATCCACCAGATAAACGTCTCCGTTGTGGTACGCTGGCCCCCGCTACGTCGATGGATCAGTGCAATGATCGGTGGAATAAGCAGCACATGCAGCCCCCACAGTCCGATGTACACCAGCGAGCGATGTTCGCCGTTCCACAAAAGCCACTGAGTACAAGCACTGGTCAACAAAATCTGGATACCCATCACAATCCAGATCAGCCACCAACGTTCGGAAATGATACGCCCGCGTATATCACCGCCGATTTCGGCAACCAGTGCAAACACACGTTCCGCAGCAATGCGCTCCATGACCGCCTCCTGCCAGTTATACTATCTCTTGTTATTCTACCAGAACTCTCGGCGGAGGACACGCTTGCCTGATTTAATGCTTATTGCTCTGACAGTCTTCATGTGACACTACAACCGCTATCAATGAGCCGAATGTGGGGAGGCGACATGCATGGTAGGGGCGATCTTTAGAAGCCCGCGTGACCCAGCCGAGTTTACCCCCGAAGGCGGGCTTCTAAAGATCGCCCCTACCACGTACCCATACGCACCCATACGCACCCATCTCCCTCTATGGCCTCTTCTGCACGGTCAAATGAAGATGGTCAGAACACCTCTACCACGCACATTGTCCCTTGATAGCTTGTAGAGTGTCACAGGAACATTGACGCAGTGCTCTTAGACCAGTCTTATACGGAAGTGAGATCTGCGAGCAAAAATGTGTATATATTGTCAAACATTAAATGGACGAAATATCCATATAGCACTGAAGACATTGCTTGCCTCTTCTTGTGTAGAAGGGTGAAGAGCAAATGCAACAGCGTGCATCAAACAGACTACTGATCGACGGCTAAAAGAACATCTCGCAGTGTACAAATCATCCATGATAACATATATAGAGATGTGTGCATCTTCCGAAATCCACAGAATACACTTTTGAGGGGTTGACAAACATTTGCAAGGTAGTGTATCCTCCATAACAGTTAAAACACTACAGAGTGCTCCAGCGATGATGCTGTTGTAGTCTTTGTACGTGCTCCCAGTGGAGGATAAACCTCTCGTCTAAGCAGCAGCGTATGAAATCATTGGCAATTCACCAGAAGTTTGAGGAGTGAAAACAATGGCGGCAATGTTCCATTCAGAGCAAGCGGCAATGTGTGCTGCAAAGAGCCCTGCTGGACGTATGCCCTTTTTCATGTCTGCCATGTGTATGGCTGCTGCAAGTATCCTCTTCATTAGAACCGGCGTGGTAGCGCCGGTTTCTTTATTTGCCTTTTTGCTTCCCAGCGTTGTTCTCCTTGGAAGCCTTGTGGTACTTATTAGCCTCCTCCTTACATGCCTTACCGGACTCGTTAGGCTTGAGAGTCTGGTAGGGCTAACGAAGGAACTAGCCACAAGCATCACCCAGGGAGATTAACGGGAGCAACGGCGCAACCCAATCCACAGCAGGTAACCTAATGAGGGCCTCCCGAGCAGGAGGCCCTCTTTTTTTAATCGTCATTCCGTCATTCATTTTCAGGAGGAGTTATGGCAATCGCTACTTCTAAAATTATTCAGCAATCAAATACTGCTTATCAAACAGAAGCGCGGGACGAGGGGCGTGAATTGTCGGGCAGTCAGATCCTCTGTGAGGCCCTGGTGCGCGAAGGGGTAGAGTTGATGTATGGTTATCCGGGCGGTGCAATTATGCCCTTCTATGATGCCCTGACATCGTATTCATCTCTGCACCACGTTCTGGTACGTCATGAGCAGGCTGCCTCGCATGCTGCTGATGGCTATGCTCGTGCGACCGGCAAGGTTGGTGTGTGTGTGGCTACCAGTGGTCCAGGCGCCACAAACCTGGTGACCGGCCTGGCAACCTCTTTTATGGACTCGACCCCCATTGTCGCCATCACCGGTCAGGTCGCCCGGCACTTTATCGGTCGCGATGCCTTCCAGGAAACCGATATACTGGGTGTGACCCAACCTGTTACCAAGCACAATTTCCTGGTACGCAATGTCGAGGAATTGGCGGCTGTGGTGCATGAGGCTTTTTACATTGCTCGTAGCGGCCGTCCTGGCCCAGTACTGATTGATGTGCCTAAGGATGTGCAGTTTGCCAAGACGCGCTATTGCGCAGCGGACCACATGACCTCTGAAGACTATATGCGTGCGACATCTGCCAATACTGCCCGCCCTCCCGTCTATCTGCTGTCCCAGGCGGCGCAGCTCATTGCAGAGGCGAAGCGCCCACTGATTATGGCGGGGCATGGCATCATTCTCTCAAATGCCTATACTGAACTGAAGGCGTTTGCGGAGAAGACTTCTATCCCGGTCATCACAACCCTGCTGGGCCTGAGCGCCTTCCCTGATACGCATCCCTTGCATATCGGTATGCCTGGTATGCACGGACCGGCGCACGTCAATAATGCCATCGGCGAGGCCGATTTAATTGTCGGAGTGGGACTGCGCTTTGATGATCGTGTCACCGGCAATGTGCGCGCGTTTGCTCCGCATGCCCGCTTTATCCACATCGATATCGATCCGTCGGAGATGCATAAGGTAAAGGTCGCAGCCGTTCCTATAGTCGCGGACGCGAAGATAGCGCTTGCAGCTCTGAACGAAACCGTTGCTCCTGCTGACAATAGCGCGTGGCTTGCAGAGATTCGTTCGTGGCAGGCACGCGATGAAGAGCGCTCACAGGCTGTCAAACGGCAAGAAACCAACCCCGATCCAATCGGTATTCTCTCGGCCATTCGCGAGGCCACGCAGGGAGAGGCGATTGTCGTCTCCGATGTGGGACAGCATCAGATGTGGACTGCTCGTCACTATACCTGGACGCGCCCGAATAGCCATATTACCTCCGGTGGTCTGGGCACTATGGGCTTTGCCCTTCCCGCGGCTATGGGCGTTAAAATGGGTATGCCCGATGCGTCCGTCTGGGTGGTTGCTGGCGATGGTGGCTTCCAGATGAACATTCAGGAGCTGGCCACATTGCAACAAGAAGGAATCTCCCTCAAGGTAGCCATTATGAACAATGGGTACCTGGGCATGGTGCGCCAATGGCAGCACTTCTTCCACGGTCATAACTATTCTGAGACGCCGATTACTGGACCCGATTATACTAAGTTAGCGGCCGCATATGGCTTGACCGGCATACGCATCACAAAGCACGAGGACGTAGAGGGCGCCATCAAACAAGCAATGGAGACTAAAGGCACCGTGATTATTGATTTCGTCATCGAAGCAGAGGCCAATGTGTACCCAATGGTGGCACCAGGTGCGGCGATAACAAATATGATACAAGAGACGGCCGAGGAGAATGCCTGATTGTCAGGAACCCCACGCCTGGAAGGGCGGGGCTTGCAAGAAGGACTGGGGTTTCCAGGAGGGACCAAACGATGAAGGATCTGACAATGACTTATGAACGTTCCGGGCATTCAGATATTCCTGAAGCACAGACGCGGGCGCATACACTGATTGTGCTGGTACATGATCGACCTGGGGCTATTGATCGCGTCGTTGGATTGATGCGCAGGCGTCGCGCTAATATGCAGGGGCTTGTGCTGGGACGCAGTGAAGCGCAAGACTTCGTGCGGATCACACTGGTGGTCAACGATTCCGAGGTGGCGGTTGATCATCTTATCGAGCAGTTGCGTAAGATCGTCGATGTAAGCCAGGTCACCAATCTTACAACGCAACAGGCTCTCATGCGTGAACTGGCCTTGATAAAGGTTGACCATCCTATAGAGAGCGCTGGCGAGATTATTGAGCTTGGCGACCTCTTTGGCGCCCATGTCGTCGATATCGATCAGGAGACCGTGACGTTGGAGGTGACAGGTAGTCAGGAGAAGATTGATAATTTTATCGGTCGGTTGCAGAAGTATGGTATACGTGAAATAGCGCGTTCTGGTAGTATCGCGCTGGCTCGCGATGTAGTTGAAGATAAGTAGTTGTAATTAACCGCAACTCAAGGCACAGCGTCGTGCTTATTTATTGTAGGAAGAAGAGGTTTTTACATGGCGCATATTTATTATGACGCAGATGCGAATCTGGAGTTAATTCAGCAGAAGCGTATAGCTGTGATCGGGTATGGTAGTCAGGGGCACGCGCATGCACTCAATATGCACGATAACGGCTGCAATGTCGTCGTTGGCCTGC
>WNGQ01007763.1_pt1 | contig 10274 bp, 6 predicted proteins | sample 5407661 | NCBI WGS metagenome assembly WNGQ01 (sample SAMN13153382, study PRJNA577476) | soil metagenome | isolation source: 60 cm soil or saprolite under Garry oak tree replicate 2 | place: USA:California | collected 2016-06-15 | reverse complement strand
TGGCTCGATCAGAGAGCTGGCGGAGGGCATAAGCTATTCCCTTGGTTCGCTTGACTCGCGACAAAAACTGCAATTTCTAAAATCCTAGCCGCTTGTTCTCCGTGGCTGCAAGTGCGGATTGTTCAACCGTTTCCATGAAAATCTGACTTTGTCACGAAGGACTTCGTCTGATCTGTTTCATCTATCGAACTGATGGTTCGGGAGCGGACACATGTCACCTTCGCCGATCAGCCATTTCTGGTCTCTCGCAATCGAAGAACAGTTTTATTTCGTATAGCCTTTATGGTTTCCATTCTCAGCAAGGGGCTCCTGGTAAGGCCATTGTAGCGATTGCCTTGATGAGCTTTGTGTCGCGCAATCGCCCGAAATCGCTCTCACTGCCGCCCAAGTTAAGTAGAATAAGTTAATGCAGATCCCGCAGCGTTCAGTTGCTCACAAAAACGTCACCGCCATCGCCCGCCTGGAATTGTGAGTCCAAGAAAAGGGACGGACCGTTCAGGCTGGTGAGAAAATTCAGATCGTTTGGGATTGTGCAGATAGGCCATGCTTCTCAGGTGCTTCGCCCACTTGCTCAAGGTCTAAGTATTTCCCCGCATTGTGAAAACAGACATTCCGCACCAGAGCTCCCAAAAGCTTCTCGTCATCCGGCAGCGCTCCATTTTCGACATCGCGCCCAATCAGATTGCAAAGAATACGGCGAAAGTATTCATGCCGCGGAAAAGACATGAATGATCGAGAATCGGTCAGCATTCCAATGAACCGCGATAGCAGGCCCGTATTGGAAAGTGCATTGAGCTGCAATTCGATGGCTTCCTTCTGGTCGAGGAACCACCAAGCACTGCCCAGTTGAATCTTTCCGGCGACAGGCCCCTCCTGGAAGCTACCAATCGCCGTCGCGAACGAATAGTTGTCGGCGGGATTGCTGTTATACACGATTGTCTTGGGCAGGCTATGTTCCCGGTCCAATTTGTCGAGAAAGGAACACAGCGCCTCGGTTTGATTCCAATCTCCGATGCTGTCGAAACCTTTGTCCGGTCCCAGCTCTCTTAACTTCCGCGTGTTTACGTTACGCGCAGCTCCGATATGCAGCTGTTTGGTCCAGCCCTTTTCCGCGTCCAAGCGCCCAAAAAACAACAGGACATACGATGAGAGCTGTTCGGATTCTTCTTCAGAAGGAGATTTGCCACCGCGCGCCTTGTTGAAAACGGCCGCAGCCTGTGTCTCCGAGCAAGCCGCCGAATAGCACCTTTTCAGACCGTGATCAGACAGCCTGCAGCCGTTGGTATGGAAAAAATCGTGTCTTTGTTTCAGCGCACTTAAGAAGTCCTTAAGAAAGGAAATATCAATGTTGCTTGCCTGTTCTAGCTGCGTTAGCCATGAATTGAATTCCTTGGGGTCCGCGAACGATAGAGCCTTGTCCGGCCTGAACGTCGGCAATACACGGAAGCTTTTTTCCGATTCTTCAATGGCGCGGTGATATCCAAGATCATCACAGGGGTCGTCGATCGTGCATAGAACCCGAACGTTGAATTTTCGCAGAATTCCTCTCGCGCTTAAGTCCCCGGACTGAAGCACCTCACTCGCGTGACTCCACACCTTCGGGGCGCTGTTCTCGTCCAACAATACATCGAGGTCGAGATACCTCTTTAATTCGAGATGCGTCCAGTGGTACAGAGGATTACGCAATACGAATGGGACAGTTCGAGCCCAAGCCGAGAATTTTTCAAATGGAGGAGCATCGCCTGTACAGAAGCGTTCCGCGATTCCATTCGCTCGCATGGCTCTCCATTTATAATGATCGCCCTCGAGCCAGATCTCACATAGATCATTGAACCGTCGATCACTCGCAATGTCGGCAGGAGCCAGATGAGAGTGATAATCCAAAATGGGCTCTGGGGCAGCGAAATGATGATACAAACGCCGGGCTGGCTCGCAACTCAACAGGAAATCATCATGGATGAATTCCATCAGTCCTCCGGGTCCGCCTCCGGCGGGGAAAATCCCAATAGAACATCGAATCTATCGTCATTATTATGTCCTGGACATCGAAAGTTTTGGCGAACAAAAGAGGAACTTCGTAAGTTCCGGATGATAGCTATGGTGATTAGCTTAAGCTTCACGGAAGTTGACGGACAGTTCCGCGCATCACGAATTCCGTAGGTAGAACGCGTTGGCTGAAGCCCATTTGAGGATGATGCAGACGCTCGAGAAGCATCTTCATACAGGTTTCGCCGATTTCCTCCTTATGAACGCGGACGGTTGAAAGCGGCGGATCCATCAGAACGGCCTCTTCACGGTCGTCGAAGCCGACCATACTGATCTGGTCCGGGATCTTCACCCCGCGTTGGCACAGTGATCGCCAAAGTCCGTAGGCAATTTCGTCGTTGCCGGCTACGACAGCAGTCGGTCGCGGCCGGCGGGACAGGATTCGCTCTACGCTCTTCTGACCGAAATCGCCGAAACTCGCAGGAGTTCGGCCAGTGATCAAGACGGGTTTCAGTTCGTTGTCGCGCATTCCTTGCCGGTAGCCTTCGAATCGGCGATGAAGCCACGGGTAGGAGATATCTCCGGCGAAAACAATCTTGCGATGACCCTTGCCGATCAGGTAGCGCGTGGCATGAAGCGTTCCATTGAAGTCGTCAAAGCCTACCTGATCGAATTGCTGCTCGTCGTTCATCCCAACCACATTGTTGCTGAAGGCAACGAACGGCATATGGATGGATTCGATTCTGCGGAGCAGGTTCGGATAGACCGTGCCCGCCAGAATGACTCCGTCAATCAATCCATGCTCTTGAAGAACGGGCGGCAGGTCGATCTCATCGGGAAGCGCTTTGGGGGAATAGTGCAATGCCGCGAACAGTACGTGCTGTTTCAGACCGCTGGCATAGGATTCCACACCTTGCAGAATGCGCGCATGAAATGGATGGAGAAAATCGCGGTTGCTCAGGAGAAAGCAGACCATTTCTGCGCGTCGTTTGAGAATCCGGCGGGCCTGCGCATTGGGGCGAAATCCGAGCCGGCGGATGGCCTCAAGTACCCGCGCCCGTGTTTTCCGGCTCACTTGAGAGCTGGAATTTAGCACGCGCGAAATCGTTCCGATGCCGACCCCTGCTGCGAGCGCTACGTCGCGAATCGTTGTTTTTCCTGGAACCGCTTCCATAACAATGGGTGCTCTTGTCAGCTTCTTGCCTTGCCATCGCTTCGCGGGGACCGTTCCCCCAATGCTTTCCTTGCGGGAGTTTAACACACGATAAGCCGATGGTCATAGGTTGTACGTCCGACCGGGCTACGTGAGTGGCTTCGGCGAGAAGTCAAAAAAACAATCTTGTGAAGCCATTTTTCAAGATTCTGACTTGACAGGCACTTTTTGCTCGGGTAGGGTGTGGAACCAGTTCCAAGGTTTCGCACGCGTGGGGTGTGTGATGAAAAAGAAGCTTGTTCGCCCTTTCCGTAAGGCGCTAGCCTGCCGTCAATCCGATGCCAGAAATGGCCGATCTCGATCGGCGTCTCCTGCCGGCGGCCTGTTCAGGCTATGGCAGCTAAGTCTGGCCGTACTGCTGGCAACAATGTTCCTGGGATTTTCTCTGCCGGTCCGCGGTCAAGCGGTCAATGCTACTTTGCTCGGGACAGTGACGGACTCTTCCGGGGCGCCGGTTGGCAACGCGAAGATCACGATCACCGAAACGAACACCGGGATCAGTCGCACGTCTCAGACCAACGAAAGCGGCAACTATGTAGTTCCGGATCTGCCGCCGGGCACGTATACGGTCATTGCGGAATTATCAGGATTCAAACGGGCGTCGAGACCCGCTATTGACGTGGTCGTGAACACCACGGGTCGCGTCGACCTGGTCCTTCAGCCCGGAAACATCTCAGAGACCGTCGTTGTGGAAGAGGAAACGCCCATCCTGCAGACCGAACGGTCGGACACCGGGCGCAAGATCGACACGGTGCTCACGGAAAACCTGCCGCTCGGCACCAATCGAAATTACCAAAACCTTCTGAACATAGTACCCGGCACGACGCGCGCCACTTTCCAGCACTCGCAATTCTTTAACGCAAGTAGCTCCCTCCAGACGGAAGTCAATGGCCAACTGCGCATGGGCAATAACTATCAGATTGAGGGTATCGACAACAACGAGCGCACCGGTCTTCTGCAGATTCTCGTACCGCCACTCGAAGCCATCCAGACGGTAGATGTCACCACGAGCAATTACGACGCAGAGTTGGGTCGGGCGAGCGGCGCTGTGACCAACGTTATCCTCAAGTCGGGTACCAACAACTTTCACGGGGCTGCTTACGAATTCGCCAGAAACAGCTATTTCAATGCTCGTAATTTTTTCGATAAGTCCGTAGGACATCTCGCTTACAACTACTTTGGCGGCAATATCGGGGGACCGATCAAGAAGAATAAGCTCTTCTTCTTCGCCGACTATCTGAAAGTCTATGACCACGAGGCAAACACCAACACGATTAGCATTCCTAGCATGGCACTGCGCTCTGGCGATTTGAGTTCGGCCACAGCAACGCCAACGCCAATCTACAACCCATTTAGCGGCAATCCGGACGGCACGGGGCGTCAGCAGTTGGTGGCGACTTCCTCTCCGGGCGTGGCAACGGTACCAGGGCGCAACGGACCAGTAGATGCTTTCAACCCTGCCTGCACCAACGCGGCCGGTTGCCCCAACATCGTTCCGCTGGCTCTGATCGATCCCATATCCGCGAAGCTCATGGGCCTCTTGCCGACCCCAACTTCTCCAGGAAACGCGAACAACTACTTTGGGCTATTGGCTTTCCACAAAGATACGGACTTCGTTGACGCCAAAGTGGATGCGAACCTCACCGACAAAGATCGCCTGAGCGGACGATTCAGTTACCAGCGCCCATCCATTTTCCAAGCGCCCATTTTTGGTTTGGCGGGAGGACCAGCACAAGGCAACTTTGAGGGAAGCGGCCTGCAGAACACGTATAGCATTGGTCTCAACTACAATCGCCTTTTTTCGAATACTCTCGTTGCCGAGTTTCGCGTTGGTGTGGCCTGGTACCACAATGAGGCTCACAACAGTGATTTCGGCACGACAGCTTCGGCAGACCTCGGCATTCCCGGCGTTAACCTCGACCCGATTACCAGCGGAATCGTGGGCGTTACCATCGCGAATAACAGAGGATTCTCCAATCCTTTGATTGGATTCTCCGCGAGCCTTCCCTGGATCCGGTCAGAAACAAATATTGATTTTGCCAACACCTGGACCAAGATTCTCGGCAACCATACCCTTAAGTTTGGCGTCGACCTGCGGCGGGTTCGCGATGCTTTACTGCAGGAACAGACTTTCAGTCCGCGCGGTCTCTACACGTTCGCCGATGGCCAGACGGCGCTCAACACCGGCACTGGCACCTCCAAAACGAGTTTTACAAACGACTTTGCCAGCTTTTTGCTCGATGTCCCAAACCAGGCGGGACGCGATCTAGCGACTTTCTTCCCGAACTATCGCGCCTGGCAATTCTTCAGCTTCGCGCAGGATAAATGGGTGGTCACTCCCAAACTCTCGGCCGATCTTGGAGTGCGCTGGGAGTTCTATCCGCCGGCGACGCCGGTGGCCAAAGGGGGATTTTCAAATTACAATCCCACTGACAATACGCTCGTGGTCAGCGGCATAGGCAATAATCCCGATGATCTGGGGATTGCCACGCATTACAAATACTTCGCGCCTCGCCTGGGACTGGCCTACCGTCTCAAGGAATCGACAGTCATCCGCCTTGGATTTGGCATTAGCTATACGCCATTCCCTGACAACAGCTACGCCTACAATTTCCCCGTGCGGGCCAATGTCGCTCTAAATCCGACAGTTGTGACCTATGGTCCGGCAGTGCTTCCTGATGGAGTAACTCCGGCTACTTTCGAGAATGGTTTCCCCACTCTCACTCTTCCCTCGATTCCATCCAACGGCATCATCACCAATCCAGCTGTAAGTGCAAACTACTTTGTGGTCAATCAGAACTTCAGGAATCCGTACGTGGAATCGTGGAATGTTGCCGTCCAACGGTCGCTGCCTTGGCACTTCGTTCTCGATTTAGCCTACGTTGGCAATCACGGCGTGGACTCTGTCATCAATTACAACCTCAACGCCGCCACGGTGGTTGGTCTCGGAAAGCAGGGACAACCCGAGTTTAACTCGTTCGGACGAACTGCCTCTACCAATCTCCTATTTGCAGGATATTCGTCCAGCTACCACGCTTTGCAGGTAAAGTTTGACCGCCGCTTCTCGGGAGGTTTTGCGACCACGACGGCTTACACGTTCGGCAAAGGGATGGGGTTTCAAACCGGCGACGACGGAGGGCTTGCGTTCTATATCGATCAACGACGCAATTACGCCCGCAACGACTTCGATCGCACGCATACCTTTGTGCAGAGCGTCGTTTATGACCTGCCGTTCGGAAGAGGCAAGCGCCTTGTTTCCTCTGGAGTTGCCGCCTCAGTCCTGGGTGGATGGCGTGTGTCCAGCCTTCTCACGCTGATGAGCGGACTTCCCCTCTACTTTACTGCGAGTGCGTCTTCGCTCTTGGCGCCGGGCAATACACAAACGCCGGATTTGGTTGCTCCTGTGAAAATCCTTCACGGAATCGGTCTCGGCGATCCCTGGTTCAGTACGTCGAGCTTCGCTGCTCCGGCGGCCAACACCTTCGGTAATGTCGGGCGCAACTTCCTTAGCGGGCCGAACTTTTTCAACTTGGATGCTTCGTTGTCCAAGTCCATCCGATTCACGGAACGCTTCAATCTGGAGCTGCGCCTAGAGGCATTTGGCGCGACCAATACGCCGCAGTTCTTCTTCGGCAGCGGTAATGGCACAGTGGCAGGCGTAACACTAGGCAGCTCTAGCTTTGGGCAGATTACCAATGCCACCGGCGGCCGCCAACTGGAACTCGGCGCAAAGTTCAACTTCTGACCCACTGGCAAAGACGGGCGATTTGCCGAGCTCAACAGCGACTCGGGTGTGCCCCCGCCGCATATGTGTGACCAAGCATTCGGGGCTGGTCGTTTCGGGGCGAAGTGATCCCTCAGCACCTGCTCGTCGCCTGGTTCGAATGCGGGCAGGCGGAAACAATGTCGGTCGCACGGCCATCCGGTATGTTCCGCACTCTAACTTCACTTCTTTTTTGCGTCAGTGGTAGACGTTTTTGCGGGATGAAGCTTGTTAAAGTCTTTTATGAACACGCGCAAGCCGGAGTCCGGCGTGGTTTTTGTATACCCCGCCGAAAGCTGTTCTTTGTAATGTTCCAGATAGAAATCGAGTGGATCATTTGGATCCATGTCGATGAGAATCAAGTCCGCATCGCTCATGACTAGCTTGTTGAAGCGTAGACGATTGTTTTTGTAGGCCATGTAATTTCCGCCGCGGATACTTTTCATCGGCTTGGCATCGGGACCGCGAAAAATCTGAATGATTTTGTCACCTTCAATTCGTACCGAGGCCACTTTGCCTTCAATATGGGGAGGCGGCAGGATCTGCTCAAGATCAAGGATCAGATCATCCTCTTGAGCCTGCACACCCGGAACTTTGCCCTCCTTGATCAACCCACCTAAATCGATGCCGAAGAGACCCATCAATCCTTTGATCGGAACATGCATAGCTTTGATTTTCTCGCTGTGCAGGCGAAGTTTTCCGTCAGCCGTGGGACTGAGAATTCCCTCCGTCTCGAACGGGATATCCCTCTTGTCATGAAGCTTTCCCTTCACTTTCAGGCGCCCGTTCTCCACGATGATGGACAGTTCTGTTAAGGGCGAATGCGGACGCGCGAAAACATAAGAATTGAGAACATTTGCCAGGTTTAACGAATCAATGGCGATCTCCGCCGTGTTTATGCGCAGGTTAAACGAGTTTTTGTCGTCGAAGATGGGGAATTCATTGTTGCCGAGGGGCACGAGTTCACCGTTCAGCGATTTTATTTCCACCATCACGGTATCTGAAAAGTGATACCGGACATTGCGCATCTGCGTTTGCACGGCGCCCAACTGTTTATCATTCGTCGGAGAATTTTGGTCGGCGGCCATTCTCGGCACCGCAACGTAAACGAGCACGAATAGAGCGCAGGATATCGAGAGCGGTAAAGATGTAGGGAACCTAGAGACCAAATTCCTGAGAAATCGCAACGCCGCACCTCTCGCGCAGATCTCAATGCTGAATCTGCGCGTTTCTTCCCGCCTGAGTTTTCAACGACGAAGCTAGAGCACAAAACTCCGGTACCAGGAATCCTTGGCATAGCGTCTTTGATGGCCAGTATTGCCATCCTCGCTACGCGGCGGCGAGCGGAAGAACCCGAGGCACAAAATGCCGGTCAAGTAGGGGCCAACTTTCGCCTCTCTTGGCTTCGTTTCTGGGCGTAAACAGTGTAGATGCAATTGAATCCGGCTCGGCGGGAATACTCAGGCAAGTTGCGCAGTGGTGTGGCTAGTCACAACTCGGATTGTCCGCAAAAATACCGCTGCCAAGCATCGTGGTCAGAAATTTGCCGCAGTTCGAGAATTTCGTCAGCACGGGATCATTCTCGAGGGAGTTCGGAGCGACGGTCCTGGCCCCATTGTGATTCTGGCGTTCCGCAACGACAACACTTTCCCACTTCGCCAGGTTTAGAAACTGAGTGCTGAGCAACTGAAGAGCGTTGTGGTCTGAATTGGTTGACGCCGCGACAGTGGCTTGCTCCATGCTCGTCTGTACACGCTCGTGATAGATCTGAGCCCAAGAACCGTCAACCGCCAATCCAAAGGTAACCATCGTTCCCAGCACCCCTTTCCACTCTTTCATCTCCGCCAGAGTGGCGATCGCTGAGCTCGCAAAGTCCTTGGACAACGCTGGGGTGGCTTGCGGGGAATTCGCATCAAAGTTCGAGTTAGGAATGATCAGTACGATCTGATTCGGTTCGAATTTCACTGATCCGTTGGTAATCTGAGCCAGAGTTTCGATGTCTATGTAAGAATGCCCATCAACGTGCAAGACAACTGCACTCGTACTTTTCCCATTGACGAGCAATTTTTTGTTTGGTGTGCGTTGCGCGGCAAGCGCTCCAGCAAGGAATAAGACGAAACCAAGCGTCACCATTCTCCGGTATTTGAGATGTGTCTTCATGTTGTACCTACTTTCAGCAGCCTTGATTGCCGCCAGATGAATCGCGCTGGTGTCGGTTACTTCTTCGGTTTGGCGGTAACAGTAACCTCAACGTGGGCACCCTTTTGGGGGCTTACCTCATTGCCATTCCCGTCAGTCAAGCTATTTTCAATGCGGAGATCTCGATACCGGTCGTCCGCCTCGCGAGATCGCGCCGCCACTTCCTGTGTGCTCTACGACAGGCTTATTTCTGCGGCTTCAAAAGGCCTTTTCAAACGGAGGCATGGGGTTCGTCGACCGTCGCTTCTGACTAGAAGGGGCTGGCGATATCGCCAGCCCCTCTACTTCGTCTTCCAGTTCGGGTCTCCTCAGCGAGCCCCTGCCACGGCCGCCATGGCCGGTGTTCCAACATTCACTTTGATCTGCTTCGGCTTTGCTTCCTCGCGCTTCGGGATGCTTAGCGTTAGCACGCCATTCTGATAGTCGGCCTTGATCGCCTCCGAGTTCACCGAGTTCGCCAGCTGAAAGCTACGGCTGAACGAGCCATACGAGCGTTCGACGCGCAGGTAGTTTTCCTCGTTCACCTTATTTTCAAACTTGCGTTCGCCGCGAATTGTCAGAATGTTGTTTTCGACGCGGATGTCCAGGTCTTGCGGATCCACATCCGGCAGGTCCGCCTTCACGACCAGCTCGTGCTCAGTCTCGTAGATGTCGACGGCGGGGGCCCAAGGGGTCAAGTTCGACTCCTCGCCCGCACGTCCCACCACATCGCCAAATACGCGATTGATCTGTTCCTGCAGGGTCGTAGCCCCACGGAAAGGTTGTTCCCAGCGATTCATTGTTCTCATTTCAATTACCTCATTAAATTTCTAAGGTTCTTTGGCCAAGGCAATTTCAGATAACTCGTGTCAGCTCAGATTGCCGTTTGGTTCTATTGGTCTATGACCACCATGGCATGATTAACTAACGATGTCAACTATAATGTCGCCATATCTTCATTCTTTAACTAGTTACAGTTAAACCATCGAGGTTAAATTCGCGCGGCTCCTCACGCAGTCCGACTTTCTGGAATCTGAAACCACATGTTCCAATAGGGGCGTAATCGTCTAAGTGGCCCGCCAACTGAGTTAGATACGAGTTGTATAATGCTTTCCTCCTGTCCTTCCCATGAAA
>WNGQ01029319.1_pt1 | contig 10276 bp, 3 predicted proteins | sample 5407661 | NCBI WGS metagenome assembly WNGQ01 (sample SAMN13153382, study PRJNA577476) | soil metagenome | isolation source: 60 cm soil or saprolite under Garry oak tree replicate 2 | place: USA:California | collected 2016-06-15 | reverse complement strand
CGCAGCGCTTTGTGCCCGATCCCTATGGACCAGTGGGGGCTCGGCTCTATCGTACTGGAGACCTGGGCAAGCTTACGGAAGCTGGACTGGTAGAGTTTGTGGGTCGAGCCGACAGCCAGGTGAAGTTGCGGGGGTATCGCATCGAACTGGCCGAAATCGAGGCCGCTCTCAAGCAACATCCGAACGTATGGGATGGGTGCGCCGTATTACAGCGTGAGGAAACAGGAGATGCTCGTCTGGTGAGCTATGTGGTGGCGCATCAGCAGCCACATCCAACAAGTCAGAGCTTGCGCAACTTTCTACAGGAAAAGTTGCCAGGTTACATGCTACCGTCCGCGTTTGTGTTTTTAGAGAGCCTCCCATTGACGGCGAATGGGAAGCTTGATCGGCAACGCTTGCCACGAGCGGAAGAGAGATCTCGTGAAGAAGTTGGTGTAGTAGTAGGACCGCGTGACCTGCTCGAAGAAACCTTACTAGAGATCTGGCAGGATCTGCTAACGGTTCCTGTACTCAGCGTCCATGACAATTTCTTTCAATTAGGGGGCCACTCACTACTGGTCACACAGGTGATCTCGCGGGTGCGCGCGGTGTTACAAGTAGAACTGGCGATCTCGACCCTATTTGAAGCGCCTACAATAGCACAATTGGCCGAGCGGATGGAACGAGCCTTGCGTCAGCAGCGGGGGCAGGAGCAGGAGATGCCCTCGTTGCTGCCTGTGTCTCGGGAGCAGGAGATGCCGCTCTCTTTTGCACAACAGCGGTTGTGGTTTTTGCAGCAGTTGGAGCCGGAGAGCACCACTTATCATATTCCTCGCATTCAACGTTTCTATGGAGAACTGAAGCCCAGAGCGTTGGAGGACGGCATCAGAGAATTGATAAAGCGGCACGAAATACTACGTACGACTTTCGAGCTACATGGGGGGCAACCAGTGCAAGTGATTCACAAGGAGGTAGCGTTTCAACTGCTTGTAGTAGATCTGCAGGGACGTGGTGAGGAAGAGCATCTAAATGAGGTGCACAAGCTTGCAGAGCAGGGAATTCGGCTTCCTTTTGATTTGAGCCAGGGACCTTTGCTCCGTATTATGCTGTTGAGGTTGAAAGAGCAAGAGCATGTGTTGGCGGTGATAATGCACCACATCATCTCAGATGCCTGGTCCAACGCGGTGTGGATAAGGGAATTGACGCAACTGTATCAGGCCTTTGTAGCGGGACGCCCCTCCCCATTATCGCCCTTGCCAATCCAATATGCAAATTACCCACCGATTATCCCCGCCCGGAGGCGCGAACTTTCCCAGGGGCTACTCATTTCTTTGTGCTATCTTCGCCACTATCCACTCGCCTGAAGGTTCTAGGGCAGCAAGAGGGAGTGACGCTATTCATGATCCTGCTTGCCGCGCTCAATATCCTCTTGCATTATTACACTGGGCAGGATGACATTGCTGTGGGAACTGATGTCGCCAATCGCAATCGAGCTGAGACTGAGGGATTGATTGGTTTTTTCATCAACCAACTCGTATTGCGCACAAGCCTCTCCGGCAATCCGAGTTTTCGCGAGGTGTTGCAAAAAGTAAAAGAAGTAACTCTTGGGGCCTATGTTCATCAGGATCTCCCTTTTGATCGCCTGCTTATGGAGCTCAACCCGGAACGGGATCTCAGCCGTACTCCGTTGTGCCAGATCAAATTGATCCTGCAAAACACGCCACCCCATAATGCCGTACTGCCAGATTTGAGGATAGAAGTAGTCGAACTTAAACAAAACGTTGCCAAGCTCGATATGCTTCTCCACATGGCGGAGAAAGACAACGAACTCTTTGGATGGCTGAATTACAGAACCGATCTCTTTAGCTCAAAAACCGTTAAGCGGTTTGTAACTCTCTTTGAGGCTGTTCTTGAGCAGGCTGTTTCTCTTTCAGATCTCCGTCTGGATGAGTTGGAACGCTTGCTAAGGGAGATAGAAGTAAAAGATGAGGGGAGACGTGTGATGGATGTGAAACAAAGGAATATTCAGAAAATGGAGCAATTTAGGCGTAAAGCAAGATAGTCTATGCAGTAAAGATGAGGAGTTCATAGCGATATCCACTCTCAATAAGCTAAACCTCAAAATGCAGAACGTTATAAGTCATCAGCGACCTTGAAAAGGAGAAAATATAGTATGGCACACTCAGAGTTGCAAAAACCTGGAGCCAGGAATTTAGGCGCGATCAGACGTAAAGCTGTAGGCACCTCTCAGCAAACGTGGGTGAAAACAGAGCCTCTTTTCTCTGAAGGGGGACTCCCTGTGCTGATGCAGCCGGCGGTAGAAGGAATTGCCCTCATTGATTGGGCAAAACAGAATCGCGATATGATCGAAACGCATCTACTGAAAGATGGAGGTATCCTCTTTCGTGGATTTGATATGCGTACACCTGCCGATCTCGAACAATTGAGCATTGCTCTCTCCCAATCTCTCTTGGAATATACCTATTATTCCACACCTCGCAGCAAGGAGAGTGGTAATATCTACACCTCCACCGAGTATCCTGCTGACCGGTCTATCCCTCTGCATAACGAAAATGCTTACACGACGACCTGGCCCATGAAGATCTGGTTCTTCTGTAGGACTCCTGCGCAGCAAGGAGGAGAGACTCCCCTGGCCGATAGTCGAAGGGTATTTGAGCGCATCGATCCCAAAATTCGTGAGCGCTTCATGCAAAAAAAGGTGCGATACGTTCGCAACTATATCGAAGGGGTAGATCTGCCGTGGCAGACCGTGTTTCAAACCACAGACAAAGCCGAGGTAGAACGATATTGTCGCAGTGCTGGTATTGAGTTTGAATGGAAGAGCAGCTCTCATCTCTGTACAAGTCAGCTATGTCAGGCAGTTGCTCGGCATCCGCGAACTGGTGAGATGGTCTGGTTTAATCAAGCCCATTTGTTCCATATATCAAGTTTGTCTGCTGAGGCCCGCAAAGACCTCGTTTCTGTCTACAAAGAGGCAGATTTCCCTCGCAATGCGTGCTATGGGGACGGCTCTCCAATTGAAGATTCTGTGCTCGATGAGATACGTGGAGTCTATCAGCAGGAGACCATTCAATTCCCCTGGCAGAAAGGGGATATTTTAATGCTCGACAACATGCTGGTAGCTCATGGACGAAATCCGTTTACAGGCCCCCGCAAGATTCTGGTGGCAATGGCAGAACCATTCGGCGAAGACGTGCAATAGTACAGAGCGGAAAAGAGGAAAGATATGCACAGTGACACCTTAGAGGGTTTCAGACTTTCACCACAGCAAAGACATCTCTGGTCTCTCCAACGGTCGGTCGAGAATCAGCCGTACCTGACACAGTGTCTTCTGTCGCTTGAAGGGCCTCTTGATCCTGCTACCCTACAGAAAGCTCTGAGATCTGTTGTCTTGCGGCACGAGATTCTGCGCACCTCGTTTCGCTGCCTACCTGGAATCACCACGCCACTTCAGTTTATCGCTGATGAGAGCTCCTTCTCGCTTTCTGTGTACGATTTCAGCACGTTGGAAGCGTTAGAACGAGAACTTGATATCGAGACACTCGCCCTTGAAGCGCGCTCACGCTCATTGGATTTCGAGGCTGGCCCGTTGTTCTCCGCTTCCCTGGTGATCCTGGAACCACGCAGACATCTCCTGCTCCTCACCGCTGCTGCCCTTTGTGCGGATGTGCCAACTCTGAAAAACCTGATAGAGGAAACGTGTCGCTGCTACGCTTCCTGTTCAGGTGACGAAGACTGTTTCGATGAGCCGATGCAATATGCAGACCTCTCTGAATGGCAGAATGAGCTACTTCAGGAGGAGGATGCTGAGGACGGGCTGGCATACTGGCGCAAGCTTGACAGGTCTCAGCTGACAGCTATGCATGTGCCTTTCAGACAGGGGCTTGAGAAGCAGCCAGATCTTCAACAGGGGAAAAAGTTTACACCGCAGTCCCTCACAATCCCGCTAGAAGCTGCATGCTTTTCTCTACTCACAGCCCTGGCTCGACAGTGCAATAGCTCTCTTGCTACGCTTCTGCTCACATGCTGGCAGACCGTGCTCTCTGGCTTTACCAGTATGCCCGACCTTGTCATCGGTGTGCTGTGCGATGGGCGACATTATGCGCAACTGGCGACTGCTCTGGGTCCGTATGCACGTGTCATTCCCCTCAATGTTGAGTTGACGGCTGGCTGCCCGTTCACAGACGCTGTGACTCAGGTAGAAAGTTCCCTGGCACAAGCTGTGGAGCGGCAGGAATATTTTACCTGGGAGGAGCATGATGAGCAGAGGGAGCCCTTTATACCCCTGGTCTTTGAGTTTGACGATTGGCCGACCTGGAGTGCTGGCGGAGAGACGCGCCTCGCCGTCCAGCACTCCTATAGCTGTCTGGATCGCTTTGTCCTCAAGCTGGCAGCCCTACAGGCAGAAGCGGGACTCTCCCTGACTTTGCACTACGATCCAACCTACCTCTCAGCTGAGCAGGTCAGATATCTCAGTGATTGTTTGCTTAGCCTGCTGCGTAATGCTCTTGCCCGGCCACAGGCACCTGTGGATGCGTTGGAGTTACTCGATCCTCGCGAGCAGCAGCGGCTGCTACAGACCTATACTCAAACAAGAACGAGCTATTCACAGCAGGGATTGCATCATTTATTCGAGGCTCAATCCGCCCAACGCGGTCAGGAGCTGGCCGTCATATGCGGTCAGGAGCAGCTTACCTACGAGCAGCTTAATATTCGCGCCAACCAGCTCGCTCATTACCTGCGGGGCCAGGGGGTTGCTCCCAATGTCCTGGTTGCCCTGTGTCTGCCACGATCCCTCGATCTGCTGGTTGCGCTGCTCGCTGTTCTCAAATCGGGTGGGGCCTATGTGCCCTTCGATCCTGATTACCCCTCAGCTCGCCTCTGTTGGCAGTTGCAAGATCTGGCTCCCCGCGTCCTGCTGACGCACGAGTCGCTCCTTCCTCAGTTTGTCGAATGGCGTGGACCAACGCTTTGCCTTGATCAGGCACTTCACCTCCTCGATGAGTGGCCTCGGAATAATCCACAGGTCGCCTTCTCGCCAGATGAGCTGGCCTATGTCATCTACACCTCCGGCTCCACAGGTAAGCCCAAAGGGGTAATGATCCCTCACCGGGCGGTGAGCAACTACACCCAGGCGCTCTGTGCGCAGTTGGCGGTCGAAGCGGGCTGGCACTTTGCCACAGTCTCCACCCTGGCTGCCGATCTGGGCAACACGGCAATCTTTTGTTCTCTGGCCTCCGGTGGTTGCCTGCACATACTTCCCTATGAGGTACTTACCTCTGCCCCTGCTTTGGATCGCTATGTTCAGGAATATCCTCTCGATGTGCTCAAGATCGTGCCATCTCATCTCTCTGCCTTGCTCAGTCAGGACGAGGAGCAGCATCTCTTGCCGCGCCGGTTTCTCTTGCTGGGAGGAGAAGCGCTCCCCGGTAGCCTCCTCTCCCGCCTTGCACAGACCGGGAGCCGCTGCTGCATCCTTAACCACTATGGGCCTACTGAGACCACCATTGGCGCGCTGACAAATGTGCTGGGAGAGGCAAGCACCGCCGCATCAACAGCTTATACAGGAGTTGCACCCATTGGACGCCCGATCCCCAATATGGAGGCATACATTCTGGATAAGGACCAGCTCCTTGTTCCGGTTGGGGTCGTGGGTGAGCTCTACCTGGCAGGTTCTGGACTTGCGTTGGGCTACCTGAAAAGCCCAGCGCAGACAGCAGAGCGCTTTGTGCCGCATGGCTTCAGCCAGGAGCCGGGACAGCGGATGTATCGGACAGGGGATCTGGCACGCTATCGAGAGGAGGGTGTGCAGGCAGGGAAACCAGAGGAGGCGCGCACACCAATAGAGGAAGTGATGGCGGAAGTGTGGCAGGAAGTGTTGAACGTGAGGCAGGTGGGCCGAAATGACAATTTCTTCCATCTTGGAGGACACTCGCTGCTGGGGATGAAATTGGTCTCGCGACTGCGGGTGGTCTTTGGAGTAGAAGTGCCGATCACCTGGGTGTTTGAAGCTCCGACTGTTGCTCGACTGGCGTCTCGGGTGGAGGACCTGCTCAGAGGGCCGGAACTGCCGTCGATCCCTCCTCTAGCGCCGGTATCACGCCAGCAGGACCTGCCCCTGTCGTTTGCACAACAACGGCTCTGGTTTCTCGACCAGCTGGAGCCTGGTAGCACAGCCTATCTGATGCCAGGTATGCTGTATCTACGTGGTGTGCTGAATGTCGCCGCTCTGGAGTCCAGCCTTAAAGAAATGGTGCGGCGACATGAAAGCTTACGTACAACATTTCAGATGCGAAACAATCAGCCTGTGCAGGTCATTAGCTCCACTATCAAGCCTCACTTGCTACTGGTAGATCTCTGTGAGCTCTCTGTAGAAGAGCGTCTGATTGTTGCACGAACGTTAGCTGAGCAGGAAAGGCTGCAACCTTGTGATCTGGCGCGGGGGCCATTGTTACGCGTCCGGGTGCTACGATTGAATGCCGAAGAACATGTGCTACTTTCGACAATGCATCACATCATCTCAGATGGTTGGTCTAACGAAATTTTTGTACGCGAGCTGACATTGCTCTATCGGTCCTTTGCAGCAGGGTTGCCCTCATCACTCTCTCCTTTGCCAATTCAATATGCTGATTTTGCTGTATGGCAGAGAGCCTGGTTGCAGGGTGAAGTGCTTGAAAAACAATTGGACTATTGGATTTCACAGCTGGGCGGAGCCTCCACACTTGAACTACGCACTGATCATCCACTTCCGACGACGCTGAGCCGCCGTAGTGCTGTTCAGCGTTTTCGTCTCCCGGCGGAGCTTTCAAGCGCTCTGGTCGCATTGAGTGGGCAGGAAGGGGTAACGCTGTTTATGACGTTACTTGCCGCATTTCAGGTCCTGCTCTATCGTTATACAGGCCAGGAAGACATTCTAGTAGGTACAGATAGTGCAAACCGCAACCGCCTGGAAACAGAAAATATTATTGGTTTCTTTGTCAATTTACTGGTGTTGCGCACAGACTTGAGCGGTAAGCCATCTTTCCAGGAAGTACTTCGTCGTGTGAGAGAAGTAGTGTTGGGAGCTTATGCTCATCAGGATGCACCCTTTGAACTCCTGGTGGAGAAGCTGGTTTCAGATCATAGCCCGAATCGTATACCGCTAGTCCGGGTTCTGTTCGTCCTTCAGAACGTACCATCGATGCAAGAGCATATTGCAGAAGCTGGCTTACCGCCAACGCGGGATGAGCTTATCGATGCAATACCCGCTTCTCTGCTGATGGTTAATGAAACAAGAACAGCAAAATTCGATCTTGCCCTCTTCATACATGAACGATCTGAGCAGCTACATGGCTCTTTGATTTATAGCCAGGATCTCTTTGAGGCAAGCACCATTGCAACTATGGTTGCCCGTTTTGAAGTTCTATTACAGAGCATTGTGAAACATCCTGACATATCGGTGGATAGGCTTGAATTTATAGCCGAGGACGAGCAAGTGGTGCAAAAAAATGAGGAGCAGGCGCTTCTTCATGCTTTGCATAAACAGGATGGTGAATGGTTTGATCTATCAGAGATAGATTTCGCATGAACTGAGTGCGGATTGTCTGTTTATCGTGGAGCAAACAATGCCTTTTTGCCATAGACGACATATCAGGTAAGGAGCAAGTATATATATGCAAACGACAGGTTTGAGAGGAACCAGGCTATCTTTTCAGCAAAAGCGGCTGTGGTCATTTCAGGGAATGAACAACACGTATCGTGCTCAGTGCGCCGTCTGGCTCAAAGGAAAGTTGGATATTAAAACATTCCAGCAAGCTTTCAAACAGATAGCTGAGCAACATGAGATTCTGCGTACGGTGTTTTATGTACTGCCGGGAATGGATGTTCCTGTACAGGTCATAGGTAGCCCTGAGGTGACCTGTACTATTGTCAACCTGGAGGATGTGCATATAGCCATTGATGAGAGCTTGCTCGATACTTACTTTACGCAACTGATGGTAGAGCCATTTGACCTTGTACGTGGCCCACTTTTCCGTGCAACACTGTTTTGCCCCTCAGAAGAAATGTTTCTATTGATAGTGAGCATCCCATCATTGTGTGCGGACTCTACTTCGTTATCTGTGATCATTACTGAATTATGCAGGCGCTATGATGCTCTTCTAAGCAATCAAACGTTGGCCGAGGAAGCATTACAATATGCGGCTGTTTCGGCCTGGCAAAATACGCTGCTTTCAACAGAGACAGCGAAAATAGCTCGTGAGTTCTGGGATAAAATCGATTTATCTCCGCTGGCTACGATGCGCTTACCGTTTATACTGGAGAAGATTCTAGAGAATAGTAATGCTCAAAATACACAAAGTGACATGTTTGAAGTGAACGTGCAAGCTATGACTGTAGAAAAAACAGTAGCTACACAACTCCACACACTCGCTCAGCGTTATGAGGTTTCACCATCTGCTATATGGCTGGCTTGCTGGCAAGCAGCCATCTGGCGTTTGACGAAAGAAACACATCTGGTACTTGGTGTAGCCTGTGATGAGCGTCTTTACGACGAGTTGAAGAGAGTTCCAGGACTTTACACCCGTTTCGTTCCAATTGAAGTAAATCTACAGGATCACTGGTCCTTTGAGAAATTAATTGTTGAAACCAACCAGACGTTACAGGAAGCTATAAAGTGGCAATTCTATTTCTCATGGGAAGCAAAGCAAAATGCAGCAGGTGGAAAAGAAGATCAAGAATTGTTCCCTGTGGCCTTTGAGTATGAGAATTGGCCTGACGCGTTGGATGCTGGCGCGCTGGTAGTAACACCTGCTCGACAATTTAGCTGCGCAGAACCGTTCAGGCTCAAGCTGAAGGTTCTGCATGTAGGAGAAAGCTGGCAATGTGAACTGCATTATGACCCAAAGTACTTTACATCTGAGCAAACGTCTCGCTTGATCTCGGTATTGCAGACGGTGCTGCAAAGTGTGGTAGAGCGGCCAGAGACAGTGCTGGGGCGCGTGCCCTTGCTGGCAAAGACGCAGCAGGAAGAGCTGCTGCGTCTGGCTCAGGGAGCGCATCTCCCCCAACCGGCCTATCTATGGCACCAGCTCGTCGAGCAGCAAGCCCACCTGCACCCTGAGTGGCCTGCCGTGCAGGATCACCAGCAGCAGTGGAGTTATGAGCAACTCAATCAGCAGGCGAACCAGCTGGCGCGGGGGCTGCAACAACGTGGAGTGGGACCAGGGGTGCTGGTGGCGCTGTATCTCGAGCGGGGAGGCCAGCAACTGGTGGCCTTACTGGCGATCCTCAAAGCGGGAGGCGCCTATCTGCCACTGGATCTAGAGTCCCCGTCAGCTCGTGTAGCTGAGCAACTACAAGAGAGCCAGCCGCACCTGCTGCTAACTCAGCGAGCATTGCTCCCTCGCCTTGCTCTCTGGCAAGAAAAAACACTTTGTCTGGAAGAGATCGAGCCACAACTTGCCCAGGAGTCTGAGCACAAAGTGCCGATGAGCAGTCAAGGGCAGGACCTGGCCTATGTGATCTATACCTCCGGCTCCACAGGCCGACCCAAGGGGGTGATGATTGAGCAGCACAGCCTACTCAACTATAGTGTGGGGCTCTGCGAGCGTATCGGGGCGCAGCCGGGCTGGCAGTATGCCACGGTCTCGACGCTTTCCGCGGATCTGGGCAACACAGCGATCCTGGCTGCCCTGGCCTCAGGGGGGTGCGTGCAAGTGCTCGACTATGAGACGCTCAGCTCGGCACTGGCTTTTGAGCGCTGGGCGAGCGAGCACCCCATCGATGTGCTCAAGATCGTGCCCTCCCACCTCTCGGCGTTGCTGGCCGGGCAGACCCAGGCTCGGTGGTTGCCCCGGCAGGCTTTGATCCTGGGAGGAGAAGTCTTTCCCGTGAGTCTGTTGCGACAACTGAGAGCGCTGGCTCCTGCGTGCCGGATCTACAATCACTATGGCCCCACCGAGACGACGGTGGGAGTGCTCATGCAGGAGGTGGACGAGCAGGGGGGGGAGCGGGTGGCGCTGGGACGGCCCTTGAGTAATAGCCAGGTCTATGTCCTGGATGGGCAGCTGCAACTGGTGCCTGTGGGAGTCCAGGGAGAACTCTACATTGGGGGAGCGGGGGTGGGTCGGGGCTATCTGGGGCAGGGAGAGCAGACGGCGCAGCGCTTTGTGCCCGATCCCTATGGACCAGTGGGGGCTCGGCTCTATCGTACTGGAGACCTGGGCAAGCTTACGGAAGCTGGACTGGTAGAGTTTGTGGGTCGAGCCGACAGCCAGGTGAAGTTGCGGGGGTATCG
>WNGQ01007761.1_pt1 | contig 10276 bp, 9 predicted proteins | sample 5407661 | NCBI WGS metagenome assembly WNGQ01 (sample SAMN13153382, study PRJNA577476) | soil metagenome | isolation source: 60 cm soil or saprolite under Garry oak tree replicate 2 | place: USA:California | collected 2016-06-15 | reverse complement strand
CATCACGCGGTTCTGCTTGACCTGCACGATCAGGTTCGAGCCGAGGCTGTCGTGCGGACTGACGGACTTGCGCCCCGACAGCTCCCAGTTGCGCGCGGTGTAGCGGAACGGCTTGGAGGTGAGCGCGCCCACCGGGCACAGATCGATCATGTTGCCGGAGAGCTCCGAGTCCACCGTTTTGCCGACGAAGGCGAGAATCTCGGCGTGCTCGCCCCTGCCGATCATGCCGAGCTCCATGACACCGGCGAGCTCCTGTCCGAAGCGCACGCAACGAGTGCAGTGGATGCAGCGCGTCATGTCGGTCGAGATGAGCGGGCCCAGATTCTTGTTCAGCACCACGCGTTTCTCTTCGGTGTAGCGCGAGGCGCTCTTGCCGTAGCCGACCGCGAGGTCCTGGAGCTGGCATTCTCCGCCCTGATCGCAGATCGGGCAGTCGAGCGGATGGTTGATGAGCAGGAATTCCATCACGCCGTCCTGCGCCTGCCTCGCATAATCCGAGCGCGTGAACACCTTCATGCCGTCGGTGACCGGCGTGGCGCAGGCAGGCTGGGGTTTCGGAGCCTTTTCGATCTGCACCAGGCACATCCGGCAGTTGGCGGCGATCGAGAGCTTCTTGTGATAGCAGAAATGCGGGATGTAGATTCCCAGGCCGTTCGCCGCCTCCATCACGGTGGCGCCGTGGCGGACCTCCGTCTCGCGGCCGTCGACGGTGAGCGTGGGCATCCTTCAGGCCGCCTGCCGCACGGGAACGCTGGGCGCGGTGGAATATCCGGGAACCGTCACCATGCAGCGCTTGTGGTCGATGTGATGCTGGAATTCGCTGCGAAAGTGCCCGACGAAGCTCTTCACAGGCAACGCCGCCGCATCGCCCAGCGCGCAGATGGTGCGCCCGGCGATGTTGTCGGCGACGTTCGTGAGAAGGTCGAGATCCTCGTTTTTCCCCTTGCCGTGCTCGATCCTGTTCACCATCCGGTACAGCCATCCCGTGCCTTCGCGGCAGGGCGTGCACTGGCCGCACGATTCCTCGAAGTAAAAATACGACAGCCGCTCGAGGGCCTTGACCATGCAGGTGGTCTCATCCATGACGATCACCGCCCCGGAGCCCAGCATCGAGCCTGCTTTGGCGATCGAGTCGTAGTCCATGTCGGTGCGCATCATGACCTCCGCGGGGAGGACCGGCATCGACGAGCCGCCGGGGATCACGGCCTTGAGCTTGCGTCCGTCGCGCACGCCGCCCGCCATCTCGAGCAGCGTCGCGAACGGCGTGCCGAGCTTCACCTCGTAGTTTCCGGGCCGCGCGACATGGCCCGTCACCGAAAAAATCTTGGTGCCGCCGTTGTTCGGCCGCCCGAGCGAGAGGAATGCGTCCGCACCGTGATTGACGATCCAGGGCACGGCGGCGAAAGTCTCGGTGTTGTTGATCGTCGTCGGCCTGCCGTAGAGGCCGAAGCTCGCGGGAAACGGCGGCTTGAATCGCGGCAGGCCTTTCTTGCCTTCGAGGGACTCCAGCAGCGCGGTCTCCTCGCCGCAGATGTAAGCGCCGTAGCCGTGGTGGTTGTGCAGCTCGAACGAGAAATCGCTGCCGAGGATGTTTTTCCCGATGAAACCGGCGGCTCGCGCTTCAGCGAGGGCTTCCTCGCAGCGCTCGTACTCGTCCCAGATCTCTCCGTGGATATAGTTGTAGCCCGCGCCGACCCCCATCGCGTAGGCGGCGATCGCCATGCCTTCGATGACTGCATGAGGGTTGTAGCGCAAAATGTCGCGGTCCTTGAAGGTCCCGGGCTCGCCCTCGTCCGAATTACATACCAGATACTTCGTCCCTGGGAATTGCCGCGGCATAAAGCTCCACTTGAGGCCGGTCGGAAACCCCGCCCCGCCGCGGCCGCGCAGCGCGGATTTTTTCACTTCGGCGACGAGAGTCTCCGGCGGCGTCTTCTCGGCGAGGATTTTCTTCAACGCCGAATAACCGCCGCGCTTGACGTAATCGGCGAGCCTCCAGTTGTCGCCGTCGAGGCCCGCGAGAATGATCGCGTCAGCGCCGTAATCGAGCATCTGACTACTTTGCCTCGGCCAGCCACCGGTCGATCTTCTCCGGCGTCATGAACGAGAGCATTTTCTTGTTGTTGAGCAGCATCACCGGCGCGTCGCCGCAGGCGCCGAAGCACTCGCCCTCCTTCAGCGTGAAGCGCCCGTCCGCGGTCGTTTCGTTCCAGTCGATGCCGAGCTTCTTCTTCAGGTGCTGGGCGGCGTCTTCCGCGCCGGAGAGCGCGCACGGCAGGTTGGTGCAGATGCACAGCTTGTGCTTTCCGACCGGCTTCAGGTCGTACATCGCGTAGAAGCTCGCCACCTCGTAGACCGCGATCGGCGCCATGCCGAGGTAGCCGGCCACGAAGTCCATGACCTGCGGCGAAAGATGGCCCTTTTCGTCCTGGGCGACCGTGAGCGCAGCCATCACCGCCGACTGCTTCTGCCCGGGCGGATACTTGGCGATCGCCTGGTCGATTTTCTTCAGTGCCTCGGCGCTCAACACGTCAGCTCACCTGTCGATCTCGCCGAAGACGATGTCCTGGGTCCCGATGATCGCCACGACATCCGCCAGCATATGCCCCCGGGTCATCTCGTTCAGCGCGGCAAGATGCGGAAAACCCGCCGCGCGGATCTTCATGCGGTAGGGCTTGTTCGCGCCGTCGGACAGGATGTAGATCCCGAATTCCCCCTTCGGGTGCTCGACCACTGCATAGGCCTCGCCCGGAGGGACGTGGATGCCTTCGGTGAATAGCTTGAAATGGTGGATCAGCTCTTCCATGTTGCTCTTCATTTCGACGCGAGAGGGCGGCGCCACCTTGTGGTTGTCGGTGATCACCGGTCCGGGGTTCCTGCGCAGCCACTCGATGCACTGCCTGATGATGCGGTTCGACTGCCGCATCTCCTCGACGCGCACCAGATACCGGTCATAGCAATCGCCGTTCACGCCCACCGGAATGTCGAAATCGATCTGGTCGTAGACCGCGTAGGGTTGTTTCTTCCTCAGATCCCATTCGACGCCCGAGCCGCGCAGCATCGGCCCGGTAAACCCGAGCGCGAGCGCCCGCTCCGGCGACACGACGCCGATATTGACCGTCCTCTGCTTCCAGATGCGGTTGTCTGTGAGCAGCGTCTCGTACTCGTCCACGTACTTCGGGAAGCGGCGGGTGAAGTCCTCGATGAAGTCGAGCAGCGAGCCCTGACGGTTCTCGTTCAGCTTCTTCAGCGCGCCGGCGCTCTTGTACATCGAGGCCTGGTACTGGGGCATCGTCTCCGGCAAGTCGCGGTACACCCCCCCGGGCCGGTAATAGGCGGCGTGCAGGCGCGCCCCCGATACCGCTTCGTAACAGTCCATCAGGTCTTCGCGCTCCCGGAAGCAGTAGAGGAAAACCGTCATCGCCCCGATGTCCAGGCCGTGCGCCCCGAGCCAGAGCAGATGATTCAGGATGCGCGTGATCTCGTCGAACATCACGCGGATGTACTGGGCGCGGATCGGAACATCGACTCCGAGGAGTCGCTCGACCGCCAGGCAGTAGGCGTGCTCGTTCGACAGCATCGACACGTAGTCGAGCCGGTCCATATAGGGCAAGGCCTGGATATAGGTCTTGTGCTCGGCGAGCTTCTCGGTCGCGCGGTGCAGCAGGCCGATATGCGGATCAGCACGCATGATCACCTCGCCGTCCAGTTCCAGCACCAGCCGCAGCACGCCGTGCGCCGCGGGGTGCTGCGGGCCAAAATTCAACGTGTAGTTCCGGATTTCCGCCATGGGTCAGCGCGGGGTCCCCAGGTCGCCGTACTCGTCCTCGCGAATGATGCGCGGCGTAATTTCGCGAGGTTCGATGCTCACCGGCTGATAGATCACGCGTTTCTGCTCGGGGTCGTAGCGCATCTCGACGTTCCCCGACAGCGGAAAATCCTTGCGGAACGGATGGCCGATGAAGCCGTAATCCGTGAGGATCCGGCGCAGGTCTTCATGACCGGTGAATATGATCCCGAACAGGTCGAAGGCCTCGCGCTCGTACCAGTTCGCGTTGGGCCAGATTCCGGTAAGGGAGTCCACCACGGGAAACCCGTCGTCGGGTGCGAACACCCTCAGTCGCAAGCGCCGGTTGTGCTCGAGGGAAAGCAGGTGCGACACCACTGCGAAACGGCGTCCTTTCCACTTGCCTTCGCCGAAGCCCGAGTAGTCCACCCCGCACAGATCGATCAACTCCTCGAAGCGCACGGCTGGGTCGTCGCGCAGCCATCGCGCCGTCGCGGCGTAGTCCTTCGCCTCAACCACCAGCGTCAGCTCGCCCAGGGATTCGCTCAGGCTTACGATCTTCCCGGCGAGCGACGAGTCGAGCGTATTTTTCAGCTGTTCGAGCTTTGCCCCCATGTGCTTTTCCAATCAGCGCGCGATGGTATTGGTGCGCCTGATCTTGTTCTGCAGCTGAACGATGCCGTAGAGCAGCGCCTCCGCGGTCGGCGGGCACCCGGGAACGTATACGTCCACCGGCACGATGCGGTCACACCCGCGCACCACCGAATAGGAGTAGTGGTAGTAGCCGCCGCCGTTCGCGCAGGAGCCCATCGAGATCACCCAGCGCGGTTCGGCCATCTGGTCATACACCTTGCGAAGCGCCGGCGCCATCTTGTTGCACAGGGTCCCCGCGACGATCATGACGTCGGACTGTCTCGGGCTCGGCCGGAACACGATCCCGAAGCGATCGAGGTCGTAGCGCGCGGCGCCCGCGTGCATCATCTCGACGGCACAGCACGCCAGGCCGAACGTCATCGGCCACAGCGACCCGGTGCGCGTCCAGTTGATGAGCTTGTCGAGCGAGGTCGTCGCGAATCCTTCCTCGAATACGCCTTCAATACCCATAATTCACCCGATCCCCAGGGATCACCTTCACTTTCACTACTCCCACTCCAGCGCCCCCTTCATCCATTCGTAGACGAAGCCCACGACGAGAATGGCGAGGAAGATCATCATCGACCAGAAGCCGAGGCCGCCGATCTCGTTGAGCGTCACCGCCCAGGGGAAGAGAAACGCGATTTCAAGATCGAACAGGATGAACAGGATCGCAACCAGGTAGTAACGCACGTCGAACTTCATGCGCGCGTCCTCGAAAGCCTCGAATCCGCATTCGTACGGGGACAGTTTTTCGCTGTCGGGACGGTGCGGCCCGAGCACCGTGCCCGCGGCGACCATGAGGCCGCCGAAGACAAAGGCGATCACGATGAACAGCAGGATCGGGAAATAGTTTTCGAGCACGGGTCAGGCGCAGGTATGAGAGGACGCCATGCCGGCGGCTCGCACTCGCACGCTCGCTCTCACAGAACCATACCCTCTCAAAATAGAGGACTTGGGCCGGAAGTCCCCTGCTTCCGATCCAAGTCCCCCTTTGTCTGGTGCCGACGGAGAGACTCGAACTCTCACGGCTTTCGCCACCGCCCCCTCAAGACGGCGTGTCTACCAATTCCACCACGTCGGCATGATTTGGGATTGATGCGTCGTCGTGTCAGGAACGAGCCCGTCCTCAACGGCTCGATTTTACTACTTCGGCACCTCGTTTGCTTTCGATTTCGCCGCGTCGGACACCTTCGCTGCGTCAGGCGTCGCCTGGGATGCGGGCACCTGTTGCTGCGCCGGCTGCGGCTGTTCCTTGACCGTGTCCATCACGCCTCCGCCCACGCGCGGCTTGTGCGTGACGAGGTAGGCGAGCACGAAAGTAGTGAGGAAGAACACCACTGCGAGAACGGCGGTCGTGCGAGAGAGGAAATTGGCCGAGCCGCTTGCGCCGAACAGGCTTCCCGAGGCGCCGCTGCCGAAGGCCGCGCCTACATCCGCTCCCTTGCCGTGCTGGAGCAGGACGAGCCCGATGATGCAAAGCGCGACGATGACGTCGACAACGAGTATCAGCGTGAACCAGAAATCCATGTTGCATTCTCCAGAGTTATCGCCGCGCCGCGGCGCAGATCGCGATGAAGTCCTTCGCCACGAGCGATGCCCCGCCGATCAGCCCGCCGTCGACGTCGGGCATCGCGAACAGCTCGGGAGCGTTGTTTGGCTTGACGCTGCCGCCGTACAGGATCGTCACGTTCCCGGCCAGTGCCCCGTCGCCCGCTCCGAGCCGCGTGCGGATGAATGCGTGCACGTCCTGAGCCTGCCGCGGCGTGGCGTTCCTCCCGGTGCCGATCGCCCAGACCGGTTCGTAAGCGAGCACGGCGTCTGCCAGCGCGGCGGCCCCCGCGGCGGCGAACACCGCATCGAGCTGGCGACTCACGACGTTTTCGGTCTCACCGCGCTCGCGCTGCTCCAGGGTTTCCCCTACGCATAGAATCGGCGTCAAACCGGCGCGCCGGGCTGCAACGAATTTTGCCGCGACTGTGCTGTCTTCTTCCCTGTAGAGGCCGCGCCGCTCCGAATGGCCGACGATCGCGAAACGGCAGCCGAACTCCTTGAGCATCGCTCCCGACACCTCTCCCGTGTAGGCTCCGGAGTCGTGCTCGGAAACGTTCTGCGCACCCCACGCAATCCGGCTGCCCGACAGCGCCTCCGAGACTTGCGGGATATATGGAAATGGCACGCATACCGCGTAACCGACACCCTCGGCTTGCTTGAGTTCCGTCTTGAGCGCGTCCAGCAGCCGTGCGTTCGCTGCGAGGCTGCCGTGCATCTTCCAGTTGCCTGCTACGAGCCTCGCGCGCATCCCGTTCCGGGAGAGCCAAAAAGGGGGAGATTTTACTGCCGGACCGCTGTGAGGGTCAACCGAAAACGCTGGAAAATTCAGGATCTTATGTTCCGGCGTCAGGACCTCGAGCCGGCGAGACGCGCTGCAGCAGCGCGATCATCCGGCGAAACTAGGCTACCTCTTGCACGGTTTCGGCGATCATTCTGGCAAGCCGCCGAACTTCCGCGTCGTCCTTGCCTTCCACCATGACGCGGAGCACGGGCTCGGTGCCCGACGGACGCAGCAGCACCCGTCCGTTCTTGCCGAGGGCGCGTTCGGCCTCGCGTTTCGCCTTTGCCACGGCCGGCTGTTTCTGCCAGTCGAAGTCCTTGGCCACGCGCACGTTGACGAGTTCCTGCGGGTAGAGCGCGAGCCCGCGGCACAGGGTCCCGAGCGTCGCGCGACCGGTGCGCAGCGCAGAGAGCACCTGCAAGGCAGAGACGATGCCGTCGCCGGTCGTGTGCTTGTCCAGGCAGATGATGTGCCCGGAATTCTCCCCTCCGAGCTGCCAATCCTTTTCCTGGAGCATTTCCAGCACGTAGCGGTCCCCGACCTTGGCGCGCGCGAAGGAAACCCCCATTTCCTCCAGCGCGCGCTCGAGCGCGAGATTGGTCATCAAGGTTCCGGCGACGCCTCTCAGCCCGCCGTTTTTCGCGCGCTCGCCCGCGATGACGAACAGGAGCTCGTCGCCGTCGTAAAGCCTTCCATCTCCGTCGGCCATAAGCACGCGATCGCCGTCCCCATCGAGTGCGATGCCCAGATCGGCCTTGTGCTCGGCGATCGCCCGCTGCAGGACCTCCGGATGCACGGTCCCGGCCCCGTCGTTTATGTTGAACCCGTCGGGATCCGCTCCTATTGTTTCGACGTCGGCGCCCAGCTCGTGGAAAACGTGGGGAGCGACGTGATAGGTCGCGCCGTGCGCGCAGTCGATCACGATCTTCATTCCGCGAAGGTCGAGGGAGGAAGGGAACGTGCTCTTGCAGAACTCGATGTAGCGGCCGCGGGCGTCTTCGACGCGGCGGGCTTTCCCGAGGCTCGCCGAATCCTTGCAGCGGATGGGGCGCTCGAGCTGCGTCTCGATGTCCATCTCGACGCCGTCGGGAAGCTTGCTGCCCTCCGCGGAAAAAAACTTGATGCCGTTGTCCTGATACGGGTTGTGCGAAGCGCTGATCACGACCCCGGCCTGCAGGCGCAGCGCGCGGGTCAAATAGGCGATCGCGGGAGTGGGCAGCGGTCCGGTCAGCATCACGTCAACCCCCGCCGCGGCGAATCCGGCTTCCAGCGCGGCCTCAAGCATGTAGCCCGAGATGCGCGTGTCCTTGCCGATCAGCACCGCCGGGTGCGCGCCCTTCGGCATGGCGGATCGCTTCACCAGCACTTCACCCGCGGCAAAACCGAGCCGCATGACGAATTCCGGCGTGATCGGCCCCTCGCCGACCTGTCCGCGCACGCCGTCCGTTCCGAAATACTTTCTGCTCATCGTTTTTCGCGGCTCCCGTGCCCGTCCATCGCGGCGAGCACCGCAAACGCGTCTCGCGTCGCCGCCACATCGTGCACGCGGACGATTGTAGCTCCGTGCTCAACCGCCAGCAAAGCCGCGGCGATGCTTGCCGCGAGGCGTTCGCCGGCCCCGCGGCCCGTGACGGCGCCCAAGGTCGACTTGCGCGACCATCCGGCCATCACCGGCAGGCCCATTTCGGCTAAGCGATGGAGATTGCGCAGCAGCTCGAAATTGTGGGCTACGGTCTTGCCGAAACCGAAGCCGGGATCGATGACGATGCGCTCGCGGGCGATGCCGCGCGCCTCGGCCGCGGCGACGCGCTCGGCGAGAAACGCGCGGACCTCCGCTACTACGTCGCCGTAGCGCGGCTCGCGCTGCATCGTGCGCGGCTCTCCCTGCATGTGCATAAGGCACACGGCAACGTCCGTGCTCGCCACAGTCTCGAGAGCGCCGGGTGAATTCAGCGCGCCGATGTCGTTGATCATCGCCGCGCCGGCACCGATCACGGCGCGCATCACTTCCGGTTTTGTCGTATCGACGGAAATCGGTACCGGAGAATCGCGAAGCCCTTCGAGCACCGGCAGCAGCCGAGACAGTTCCAGTTCGGTCGACACGCTACTGGCTCCCGGGCGACTCGATTCCGCGCCGATATCGATGAGATCCGCTCCTTCATCCGTCAGCCGCCGCGCATGCGCTATCGCCACCCCCGGCTCGAGGTAGCGCCCGCCGTCCGAAAACGAATCGGGCGTGACGTTGACCACGCCCGCGACCAGCGGGCGATCGAGCATCAGCCGGAATCTGCCACAGCGGAGACTTCGAGCAGTCGCGGCCGCAGACATGAAAAGGCCCGAAGCAGGCTTCGGGCCTCGTTCCTGGAATGAGCTAGGCGACTGGTGCCGGCGCGGCCGCGCCGGGCGCCCCCGCTTGAGGCGGCTGCTGCGGCGCCTGCGTGGGCTTGGGCGGGCGCGGTGGCCGGCCGTCCATGATGTCCTGGATCTGCTCGGCGTCGATGGTTTCCAGCTCGAGCAGGGCCTTGGCCATGGCTTCGACCTTGTCGCGGTTGTCGAGGATGAGCTTCTTCGCCAGGCTGTACTGCTCGTCGATGATCTTGCGGATCTCGGCGTCGACTTTCTGCATCGTCACTTCGGACACGTTCTTGTGCGTGGTGATCGACCGTCCGAGGAACACTTCCCCCTCGTTTTCGCCGTACACCATCGGGCCCATCGCGTCCGACATGCCCCACTGAGTCACCATGCTGCGGGCGAGGGTCGTGGCGCGCTCGAAATCGTTCGAAGCGCCGGTCGTCATCTGGCCCATGAACACTTCCTCGGCGATACGCCCGCCGAAGAGGACCGTGATCGTCGAGAGCAGGCGCTCCCTGTCCATGCTGTAGCGGTCTTGCTCGGGCAGCTGCATCGTGACGCCCAGCGCCCGCCCGCGCGGGATGATCGTGACCTTGTGTACCGGATCGGTCTTGGGGAGGAGCTTCGCCACCACCGCGTGGCCCGACTCGTGAAAAGCGGTGTTCCTGCGCTCTTCCTCGGGCATGACCATCGAGCGGCGCTCCGCGCCCATCACGATCTTGTCCTTGGCGCGCTCGAAATCGTCCATGTCCACCAGGCGCTTGTTCTTGCGCGCGGCGAAGAGCGCCGCTTCGTTGACGAGGTTGGCGAGGTCGGCGCCGGAGAAGCCCGGCGTCCCGCGCGCGATGATCTCCGCCTTCACGTCCGGCGCCACGGGGACCTTCCTCATGTGCACCAGCAGGATCTGCTCGCGGCCGCGGATATCGGGGAGCGGGACGACGACCTGCCGGTCGAACCTGCCGGGGCGCAAAAGCGCCGGGTCGAGCACGTCGGGGCGGTTGGTTGCGGCGATGACGATCACGCCGGTCGTTCCCTCGAATCCGTCCATTTCGACGAGAAGCTGGTTGAGCGTCTGCTCGCGCTCGTCGTTGCCGCCGCCGAGGCCCGCGCCCCGCTGCCGCCCCACCGCGTCGATCTCGTCGATGAACACGATGCAGGGCGCGTGTTTC
>WNGQ01051104.1_pt1 | contig 10280 bp, 10 predicted proteins | sample 5407661 | NCBI WGS metagenome assembly WNGQ01 (sample SAMN13153382, study PRJNA577476) | soil metagenome | isolation source: 60 cm soil or saprolite under Garry oak tree replicate 2 | place: USA:California | collected 2016-06-15 | reverse complement strand
GGGGAAGCATCGGAACAGCTCCGCTGGTGGCTCGCGCATGACAGCCAGCGGGAGGAGGCCGCCCGGCAGGCCCGCGACGCGGTCGCCGGGCGCACGTTCGCCAACAACGCGAGGGAACTGCTCCGGCTGCTCGACCGGCAGCCCGCACAGGTGTAAGGGAAAGGAAACCGGACAATGGCGCGCATTCATGGACGAAACGGACAAGTCTACCTGGCCGTAGCGTCGGCGGGCACTGCGGCGCCGCTGCCGTTCCAGGCGTCCTGGACGATCAACATGGCCGTCGCCAAGTCCGACGTCACCGCGTTCGGCGACGCCAACCTGTCCTACGTCGCCGGGCTCCCCGACTCCTCCGGCGACTTCGGCGGGTTCATGGACGACCTGACCTCGCAGACCTACATCGCCGCCGTGGACGGGCTGCCGCGGAAGTTTTACCTCTACCCCAACATCAGCGCGGACCCGAATACCTACTGGTACGGGCAGATCCTGCCGGACTTCTCCGCGGACGGCTCGGTCAGCGGTCCCGTCAATTTCAAGAGTTCATGGAACGCGAGCGGTCCCGTGATTCGCTACACGGCGTGGGGCGGGGCGAACACCTGAGTATTCAAACTCGTGACGCGGATGGGGTCAGTCCAGCCGATAATGCGCGGGGCGGAATCCCGGTTTTCGAGCCAGAGGCTCATGGCGGCCCGCCAGCCCAGTTCCTCGCGGTCGCGATCGAATCGATTTGGGGTCATCGGCTGGCCTCCTGTTTCCCGGCGGCTTCGCGGGCGCGGGCCTCGGCCAGCAGGACGGACAGGGCGTTGGTGATGGTGATGCCGCGCGCGCCGGCGTAGTCCCGGAGGAACTCGCCGAGGTCGTCGCCGATGCGCACGTGCAGGTCGTAGGTCACCGGGCACTGCCGAACGTGCCGGTGTTCGTGGCGCGGTAGCGGCAGCCGTCACCCGTGCCGCTGCCGCCCATCTCTGTGAGCTGGACATCCTGGAAACGGGAGATCTGCCCGGTCGTGGCTGCGTAGTGGAAGTGAACGGTCTTGCTGCGGCCGGCGGGCAGGCGCACCGTCTTCGTGGCCTTGATGGGGCTGAATCCCTGCTGGCCCCATCTGACCGTGGCCCGGGTGATCGTGCCGATGTTGCCGGTGTTCTCCAGGCGGATGTCGGCGGTCAGGTAGTCCTGCCCGTATACGGAGCTGGACAGGGACACGTCGCAGGATCCGGAGTACTTGCCGTCCGGGCTCGGCGCCGGGGCGGGCGCGGTGTAGGTGCTGACGGGATTGGTGCTCAGCGCGGGCACGGGCTGCCGGACGGCAGAGGTCTTGACGTGGGCTGGACCGCATGCCGCGGCGGTGATGGCGATGGCCGCGATGAGCGCGGCGGTGACGATGACCTTCATGGTTCCCTCTCTCTGTTTGTACCTGCACCGTACCACACTTGTACCAGAACGGTAGAGAGTCGCCATGCCAGGACCCAGGTCCCACCGCCTGCCCGCAGGGCAGGGCGTGGAAGTCGGCCGTCTCGGCGCCGGGGGGAAGCCGATGGCCGAGGCGGCGGATATCGTCGCGGCCCGCGCCCGTGCGATCTCCGCCCGCTGGTCCCGCCGCATTCCCCTGTCGGTGAAGGTCTCCGTCTCCCCGGACGGCAAGTCGGCGACGATCACCGCTGGCGGCAGCGAGGCCCCGCAGGCGGCCACGTTCGAGCTCGGCCTGTCCCACCCGGTGTACGGCCGGCCGGACCGGACCCGGAAAGAGTGGACCTGGGTGCGCCAGGTGGCCAGGCCCTTCCTGGCCGAGGCGGCCGAGTCGGCGGCGACGAAGGCGGCGGACGCGTTCGGGCATGCCGCGCTGACCGCGTGGGCGAGAAACCGCGGCTACAGATAGGAAACCCCGCGACATGAGGATCACGTACGAGGGCAAGGACTACGACTTCGACTTCGACGGCATCACCGTCAAGCAGGCCATCAAGATCGAGAAGCACATGGGGTGCACGCTCGCCGAGTGGGGCAAAAGGCTGGCGCCGGAAGACGAAGACGCCGACTTCAAGATCGTATCGCTGGGAGAGGCCCTTAATGCCGCCCTGGCGGCCGAGCAGGCTGCTGAAGCGGAGGCGGAGGCTGCGCGCCCTACCCCGCCTCAGCCGCCGCCGAACGGGAGTGGAGACGCACCCATCCCGGCCCTGAGCCTTCCTTCATCGCCGACGGGGTGACGGCGGCCCGCGCCGAGTACCTGCCCGCCCTCGCCCATCTCTGCCACTGCCCGCCGCCGGTAACGGACGGCCTGGCGGTGACCGACTTCGGGCGGCTGACCATGTGGATCGACGCGCTCGGGGAAGAAAGGGGCTGACGTGGGCAGGACGCTTGTCCGGTCGGTCGGCATAAAGATGTTCGCCGACACCGCCGCGGCGCAGGCGAAGATGAACGCCATCGACGCGGAGGCCCGCAAGCTCGGCGAGCTGAACCCCGAGATCAAGGTCAAGATCGACACCGCCGCCGCGGCGGCGAAGATGGCGGTGCTGCGGGGCGAGCTGAAGGGCACCGGGAAGCAGGCCGACGAGACCGGCTTCAGCATCGGCAGGCTCGGCAAGTCGCTGGACAGCGCGCTGCCCGGGTTCGCGAACCTCGCCACCGCCGGGATCGCGCTCGGCCCGGCGCTGCTGCCGGTCCTGGGCGCGGCGGCCGCCGGCGCGATAGGGCTCGGTGCGGCGCTGGCCGGGGCGGGCGCGGCGGTGGGCATCTTCGGGCTGGCCGCCAGGGGCAACCTGACCGAGATGCAGAAGGAGCTGCTGAAGGTGCAGGCGGCGAACAGGGCCGCGCTGCTGGCCGAGCAGACCGCCGCGGGGAAGCGGACCGCGGCCCAGAAGAAGGCCATCGTCAATGCCCGGGACCTGACTAAGGCGTTCCAGAAGGAGTTCGGCGCCGAGGCGGGCGCGATTGAGAAGCTGAAGTCGGCGTGGAAGTCGTTCACCACTCAGCCGGCGGTGACGAACGCCATCGCGGCCGGCGCGAAGCTGCTCACCGCGGCACTGCCGCACCTGCTGCCGCTGCTGCGGCTCGGCGCGCTGGCGGTGAACATCTTCACCAGCTCCCTGCTCGGGTTCGTGAATACCGGCGGCCTGGACCGGATGGTGCACGGTCTGGTGAACGTCGGCCGCCCGGCGATCATCGGGTTCGTCGCGATCCTGCATAACCTCGCGGCAGGGTTCGGCGCCATCGCCGGGCCGGCCAGCAGGTTCGCGGGCAGCGTGGTCGGAGGCCTGGTGAGGCTGTCACAGGCGTTCGCGACCTGGGCGACGGACAAGGGGCCGGCTGCGTTCGCCGGGTTCTTCGCCACCGTCCGCCGGGTTTCCGGGCCGGTCATCACCCTGGTGAAAGAGCTGGTTAAGGACATCCCGAACCTGGTCGCCGGGCTGCTGCCGCTCGCGCCCGTGTCGCTGGCGATCTCGACCGCGCTGGCGAAGCTGATCGCGAACGTGAACCCGCGCATCATCACTGCTGTCGCGGTCTCGGCAAGGCAGCCACCGTGATCGGCACGTTCGGCGGCGCGGCGAAGGACGCGTCGATCGGGGCGAAACTCGCTGCCGGGGCAACGACGGCGTGGGGAACCGTAACCGGCGCGTTCAGCGGGCTCCTGCTGGGCACGCGGATACAGCTGGCGGCCCTTAAGGTGCAGGAGATCGCCGCAGCCGCGGCGGCGAAGGCGGTAACTGCCGCCCAGTGGCTGGCAACCGCGGCCACGCGGGCGTGGGGCCTGGCGATGGACGCGCTGCCGTGGGTGGCGCTGGCCGCCGCGGTCGTCGCCGTCGCGCTGCTGATCATCAAGTACCACAAGCAGATATGGGCGTTCGTCCAGAAAGTGTGGGACGACATCCTCGCCATCATCCAGTCAGCGTGGGGCTGGGTGAAGAAGAACTGGCCGCTGCTGCTCGGGATCATCACCGGCCCCATCGGGCTCGCCGCGGTGTTTATCATCAAGCACTTCACGCTGATCAAGGACTTTATTCACTGGGCGTGGGACCAGATCCAGATCTTCTCCCTCCGCGCGGTCAAGGGCGTCCTGGACGCGTTCAGCCACATCCCGCTGATCGGCGGCATCTTCAGGAAGGCCGCTAACGCCGTCGGCGGCGAGCTGACCCGCATCCAGAAAGACTCGGCCACGACGTGGGCCAGGATCCAGGCGGGCATGGACCGCGTGCACGGCAAGCACGTCGCGCTCACGTTCGGCCTGGACCTGCCGCCCGGGGTCACCTACCCGTCCCGGCACATCAAGGGCCGCGGCGCCAGGGGCATCCAGGGCGCGGCCGCCGGGGCGTGGCTGGTCGGCGAGGAAGGCCCCGAGCTGGCCTGGCTGCCGCAGGGCACGCGCGTGCTGCCCGCCGGGCCGACGAGCAGGATCATGGGCGGCCTGGCGGGCGGCACGCTGGACTCGTTCTCCGCGTCGTTCCCGTCCGCCCGCGGGCTGACCGCGGCATTCCAGGCCGCGGTCAATGCCATCGCGCAAGAGGTCAGGAACCTGATCGGCGTGATCAAAGTCCGCGTGCCCGGCGGCGGCGGGAGCACCGCGCTCGGCGGCGACGCGGCGGCGAACAAGGCCCTGGCGGCGCGGATCTTCCCGTTCGGCTCCGGCCAGTGGGCGCCGTTCGTGGCGCTGGAAATGCGCGAGGCCGGGTTCAACCGCTTCGCCCGCAACCCCTCGTCCGGGGCGTACGGCATCCCGCAGGCGCTGCCGCCGACGAAGATGCCGTTCGCCGCGCAGGCCGCGGGCGGGTCGCACGCCGGGCCGCAGCTGGGATGGATGTTCTCCTACATCGCCGGCCGGTACGGCACCCCCGCCGCCGCGTGGGGCCATGAGCTGTCCGCCGGGTGGTACGGAGACGGCGTGCACGGCACGTTCCGGAAGCCGACGCTGATCGGCGTCGGCGAGCGCGGCCCGGAGCGGGTCGACGTTACTCCCGGCGGCCGCGGTCCCGCGGTGGTGATCCGCATCGAGGGCCGCGGGCACGGCACGCTGGAGCGGGCGCTGGCGGCCTGGCTGCGGGAAACCGTGCACGTGGAGGGCGGCGGGTCGGTGCAGGTCGCGTTCGGGAGCGGCTAGCTAGCCCAGCACACGGGCTTTCCCGGCGGCCCGTCCCCACCGCCGCCTATTGCGAAGCTGCTCCGACTGCGTCGCCCACCGCACGTTCCCAGGCTCGTAGTTCCCGTTGTTGTCCGGCCAGCGGTCGAGCGTCATGCCATCTGGTCTCGGGCCAAGCAGCCGCTCAATATCCGCGATGAACAGCCGCACGTCATGCCACCGGCCGCAGACCTCGATGCCGCGCCCGCCGTAGTTGCGGTAGCCCGTAGCCTCCGGGTTCTCGCACCGGGCTAGCATTCCGGTCCACGTCGCGAACAGCGGATGATGCGTCAGCCCGTGCGTGAGATTACGCGCCCGGGTGACCTCGCTGAGGATCTCGCGGCTCAGGCACCCGCATGACTGGCTAATGCCTTTCAGCAACGCGTTCAGCTGCACCAGCTTCTCAGTGCCGCAGTCACAGCGGCACAGCGGAGCGCGCATGCCCTGGGACGCGGACGGACATGGCTGCTGGCGGGCAGCAGGATCAAGCACGGTCCAGCGGCCGAACCTCTGGCCAGTGCGGGCCGCGAGGCCATTTCTGAGGCACCCGCATGACGAGACGGCGCCCTTCAGCAGGTGGTCTAGCCGGACTAGCTTCTCGCCACCGCAGTCGCAGGTGCACAACGCCGCGCGCAGGTCCGGTCGCGTGCGCTGCGGGATACGGGTCTCCGGGCTAGTCACCGTGAGACGCCCGAATCGCTGGCCAGTGAATACGAAGAAACGGGCTTTTGCCACCATGCGGGCCTCCATGCCTGCCGGGCCGCCCGGGGGACATGGAGTCACGGTGTACGGCCGTGAGACCCCCGGGCGGCGCGCTCTGATTATCCACTCCATTTTACTGGCAGGTCACCTTGGGCATGCTGCCTCTCGGGCCTTACGTTTACCAGCGGGACGGCATCCAGATCTCCGGCGGCCGGCAGAACTGGGCCGACAAGGCGCAGCCCGCGCAGCTCACGTTCACGGTCAATAACAGGGACGGAAGGTTTTCGCCCCTATATGCGAACGGCGCATATTTTCCGTTCCTGACACGTAACGTGCAGGTCCGCATCGGCGTGACGGCCACATCCTCGTCCGGCGCGTTCTACTCCGGGTACCGGTTCTACGGCGAGATCTCCCGCTGGCCGCCCCTTAGTGACATTTCCGGTAATGACGTGTTCGTGCAGATCACGGCCAGCGGGCCGCTGCGGCGTATCCGGGCGGGCGGCGGCAAGGGGTCGGCGCTGACCCGGTATTACAACTCGCTGTCCGGGGCGTACGCGCCTATCGCGTACTGGCCTGCGGAAGAGGACCCGGACGCGGACGTGATCGGCGCCGGGATCGAGGGCGGCCAGGACATGGCCGTCCTGTCCGGCACGCCGACCTGGAAGGCCGTCTCCGACTTCAACGGCAGCGCCCCGGTGGGGGTGCTGAACGGGTCGGTGTGGGACGGGCTGACCGGGTCGTTCGGCACGTCCGGCGACGACGTGTTCCTGTCGCCGGGGACGCATACCTGGATCGCGTCGACCACGACGGTGAACGTGAAGGGATGGGGCTCCGGCGCCGGCGGTGATACCGCCCTGTCCGCGGACGGCGGCCAGCGCCCCGGCGGCGGCGGCGAGTTCGCCCAGGACACGGCCGTCGCGGTTACGCCCGGGAACGCGTACACGGTGGTAGTGCCCGCCGGGGGCCGGGGCGGCTCCTACCTGACGAACCCGGCTGACGGCGCGGATTTCGTGTTCGCCGGGGACGCGGTGACGGTCCGGGCGCACGGCGGGAAGAAAGGCGGCGCCGCGGCCGGGGCTGGCGGCACCGGCAGCCCGCCGAACGGCGCGGCGGCGGTCACCGGAGGCGGCCCCGGCGGGACCGGCTCCGGCACGTCCGGCACGTCCGGGTCGGCGCCCGCGTCCGGCCCGGGCGGCGGCGGCGGCGGCTGCCATTTCCCGTTCTCCGGCGCCGTAGCCGGCGCCGGGTACGCGGGCAAGGGCGAGCTGGTCTACACGCCGACCGGCGGCGGCACCCTCCCGACTAACAACGTGGTCCGGTTCATCCTGATGGTCCCGGCGCACGGCGGCAACCGGAGCAAGGTGCTGGTCCGGGCGCTCACCTCCGGCACGATCGCCACCCTCGAGGTGTCGCTGAACTCCGCCAGCACGGGGCTGACGCTGACCGGGAAGCTGTCCGGCGGGTCGACCGCGTTCACCGGCACGATCATCACCCCCGTCAACGGGGTCACGCTCCTCGTCAGCGCTGAGCTGGCCACGTCCGGCGCGAACGTCGCCTGGAAGATCACCGCGATCAAGCCCGGCGCGTCATCCGCTGTCGCGACCACGTCCGGGACTTACAGCACGGCCAGCCTGGGGAACGTGTCCGAGGTGCTCGCCGGGCCGAACGGCGACATCACCAAGACGGCCATCGGGCACATCTCCGTCCAGTACGCGCTGATCGACGTCAGGAACGTGTCCGCGGCGCTGAACGGCCACGTGTCCGAGATGACCGTGGACCGGTTCATCCGGCTGTGCAACGAGCAGGCCCTCGCCGCGAACCCCCGGTTCGCCGAGGCTTCCGACCACTGGGGGTTCGAGTCCGGCACCCAGTCCTGGGCCGGGGGCGGCGCCGCGGTCAGCCAGTCCGATGCGTGGTCCTCCGACGGCGCTAAGGGGTCGCGGATCCCGGCGGCCACGGTGGGCGCGTTCCTGTCTGAGGGCGGCATGGGGGTCGCGGACTTCAATGCCGCGAAGGCGCTGTGGGACTCGTGGACCGGCCAGTCCCTGAAGGTCACCCGCGCCTACCTGGCGCAGTCCTCGTTCGTTTACAACGCTGACCTGCAGCGGATGGCCGCGGCCGGGGTGAAGATATGCCTGACGATACGCCCGGCGTACAACCCGGTGTCTTCCGCCGACCTGGCGAGCATGATCACTTTGCTGCAGGCATTGTGGGACGCCGGCGCCAATGTTGATGTCACGCTGTGGCACGAGCCGTTCTACGCAGGGCTGACCGCCGCCCAGTACATCGCGATGGTGCAGTATTACGGGCCCACGGTCCGGTCCATTCCCGGCCGTCCCGGCGGGTACCCGCTGGTGTTCTGCACCGCCAACTCTGCCGTGACCAGCAACGGCGAGAACACGTTCTACCCGGGCGACGCGTGGATAGACAAGATCGCGCCGCGCAAGCCGTTCGGGCTGTGGGAGTTCAACGCCCTGATCAACGGCGCCAACCGGCTGTCCGGGCAGGACACCACCTTCGACGCAACCGCCGGCAACTGGACCGGGGCCGGGAACGCCAGCATCGCGCAGACATCCGCGCAGGCGAACACCGGCACCGGGTCGCTGCAAGTCACGTCGGCGGCCGCCGGGAACATGGACGCCGCGTCCTGCCTCGCGGCGAGCATTACCTCCCTGGGCACCGGCTGCTCCCTGAACGACACGATCTCCTGCTCGGCGTATTTCCGTTCCGCCGTCTCGGCCAGGAACTGCCAGGTAGGCGCTACTTTTTACACGAGCGGCGGCGTGCTCGTCTCCACCGTCCTCGTGGCCGGCGGCGCCAGTGACACGACAACCGGATGGACGCAGGTTTCCGGCACGGTCACCGCGCCGGCCACCGCGGCGTTCTGCCGCCTTGTCGTCCAGGTCAACGCCACCGGCGCGGCGTCCGAGGTCCACTACGTGGATGACGCCTTCCTCACTAACCTGAGCACCGGGTTCACCGCCGCGCAGGTGACCACGTTCTTCGGCTACATCTCGTCCTTCTTCAACGCGCGGCTTGCCTCCGGGAAGCCCAACGCAGACCTGCTGCTGTTCAACGCCTCAGGCGGTGCCGGGAGCAACACCTCGATAATCCTGTCCGCGTCAGATTTCCGCATAGCGCTGTTCAATGCCCTGCCCGCCACCGCCGGGGGCCACTCGCTGCAGGTCATGACCAATTTCCTGTCTGCGCTGAATTCGGGATTCGAGGGCGGCACCGGGACGTGGACATCGGCCCTGAACAGCAATATCACGGCCACGGTAGCGCAGGCGCATACCGGGGCCGGCTCGCTGCAGCTGACATCGGCAGCGGCCGGGAACATGACCACCGCGCACTGCACCGCCGCGAACATCCTTACCCAGGGCATGGCCTGCGCGGCCGGGAACACGATTTCCCTGTACGCATGGTTCCGCGCGGCCACCGCAGGCCGCAACTGCCAGGTCGGGGCGACTTTCTACACTTCCGGCGGGGTGCTGGTCAGCACCGTCCTGGTGGCCGGCGGCGTGACCGATACCACGACCGGATGGACGCAGGTTTCCGGCACGGTCACCGCGCCGGCCACCGCGGCGTTCTGCCGCCTCGCTCCGCAAGTCAACGCGACCGGGGCGGCGAACGAGGTTCACTACGTCGATGACGCAGCGATCAGCAACGACTCCACCCTGGCCCAGTGGTACGCAGGCGGCCCCGCCGGGCTGTCCGCGCAGCCATGCAACCCCGGCGACATCGTCTCCGCCGCCGCTGACGTGTACGCCCCGTCCGCGCTCGGCGCGGTGCGGATCAGCCTCGACTTCTACGTCGCCGCCGGCACGTACCTGTCCACGATCGACGGGACGGCTACGGCCATGGCCGCCGGGGCCACGGCAACGGTGAAGGTCACCGGCACCGTCCCCGCGACTGCGGCGTTCTTCCGCGCCGTCGTCAAGGACTCCGAGGCCAGCGGCGCGGGCACCCTCATGTACGCCGACAACGTCCGCGTCACCCCCCGGATGGGGCCGCAGACAGCGAAGGAATACCACCACTTCCTGCAGGAAATAGAAACCCTGGACCAGGGCATCCTCACCGAGGCGCGGGACACGTGGGGCCTCGGGCTGCGCACCCGGTTCTCCCTCGTCGCCCAGGCCCCTGCGGTCACCCTCACGTACAACATGCTGTCCCCGCCGCTCGAGCCCGTCGTTGATGACCAGCGGACCGTCAACGACGTCATCCTCAAACGGCACAAGGGCTCCAAGGTGCGGATCACGAACACCGACACCTCCTCGCCGATGAACACGCAGCCGCCGCCTGTCGGCGTGGACCGGAAAACCAGCATCACGAAGGTGATCGCCGAGTCCGACGCGCAGCTGCTCCGCCTGGCGCAGCACCTGCTGAACCTCGGCACCGTGACGGATGAGCGGTACCCGACGGTGACGGTGAACCTGGCGCGGGCGTCGCTGGCGGGCAACGCGATGGCGCCCCTCAT
>WNGQ01007755.1_pt1 | contig 10280 bp, 8 predicted proteins | sample 5407661 | NCBI WGS metagenome assembly WNGQ01 (sample SAMN13153382, study PRJNA577476) | soil metagenome | isolation source: 60 cm soil or saprolite under Garry oak tree replicate 2 | place: USA:California | collected 2016-06-15 | reverse complement strand
ATCGTCACCACGGCGACCTTCGCCACGGCCGCCGCAATGCCGAACCTGATGGCGTTCGCCGGGCCGGGCCCGTACGTGTTGACCAGGCACCGGAGCCTCGGCTCGGCCTGGCCGTAGTCGCGGACCACGGTCACCGTGGGGTCGGCCTCGTCGTCGACGACGACGAGCACCTCGCAGGACAGGTGCACCGACTCGAACAGGCGGTCCAGGACGGGGACGATGTGCTTGCCCTCGTTGTAGGCCGGGATGATGATCGAAACGCGTGGCTCATCCGCAGTCACACAACGACCCCCTTTCCGAGCACGTTCCAGATGTCGGCGACCGGCTTGCCGGTCTCCAGGGCGGCATACTCGGGGTGCGGGGCCGCGATGATCAGCAGGTCCGCTTGGGCCAGCACCTCGGGCAGCGGGGTCAGGTCCGGGTCGGTGGTGACGTAGGGGTCGGTGCAGAGCACCCGGTCCGCCTTGAACGCCAGCAGCCGCTTGAGCTTGTAGGACAGGCTGGACCTGACGTCGTCGGACCCGCCCTTGAACGCCATCCCCAGGATCCCCACGGTCATCGAGCCCAGGTCGAACCGTTGCTCGAGGCGTGCCACCAGATACAGCGGCAGTCCCTCGTTAATGGCCATCGCGGTGTGGCCGAGCGCGAAATTATTGTTGTTGAACGCGGCGAGCTGCATGGTGTCCTTGAAAAGGCACGGGCCGGCCGCGAACCCGGCGCCCGGCATGTCGTCGGCCCGCGGGTAATCCAATGCCAGCCCCTGCCGGATTCGCTCGAAATCCAGGCCGCGATCATTGGCCATCATGTAAAGCTGGTTGGCGGTGGCGAATTTGATGTACCGCCAGGTATTGGTGAACAGTTTCGCCAGCTCGGCTTCCTCCGGCGTCATCGGCACCAGCGTCGGGGTGAGCCTGCGGAACAGCCGGCTGGCCCGCTGCAGGCCGCGCGAGCCGCGGCTTGACACGATCTGGGGCAGCTCGAACAGCTCGGTCATCGCCTTGCCCTCGGCGATGCGCTCCGGGCAGAACGCCACGTCAATGTCTGCGCCGAGGCTGGCCACCATCTTCTCCACCCGGGCCGTCACGCCCGGGTACACGGTGCTGCGCAGGATCAGGATCTGGCCCGCGGCCAGGTGCGCCGCGCAGTCCTGCAGGGCGTTCGGGATGGCGGACTGGTCGGGTTCCAGCTTCTCGCCCACCGGCGTGCCGATGACCACGATGACGTGCTCGCCGGTGCCCACGATCGCCGGGTCCGTGGACGCTACCAGGGTGCTTGCCTCGATCGCCCGCTCCAGCGCGGGGATGGCCCCGGGCTCGGCAAAGGGCATCCGGGCCGAGTTCACGCAGGCGACCGCGGACTCGCTGATGTCGTAGATGCTGACCCGCAGGCCACGGGAGGCGAACGCGATGGCCAGCGGCAGGCCCACGTGCCCGCACCCGCCGATCACCACGATGTCCCGTGCGAAGGGAGCGGGGCGGGGCGTTTCGGCCACCGGGCCTCCTCGGGTTGATAGCGGATTTGGCGGATATTTTCCCCCGGCCGCCCAAATGGGACAGCCGCCAGCAAGCCCGAATGCATCCTAGCAACTACTGGCTACATCACCGTGCAGGAAGTATGACCGCAGATCAGCACCGTGATGCCGATGCAGCGGGTTGATACCGGCACTCGATTATTTTGCGGGGACTGTATTAACAATTCTTTGGCTAAAGATGACTAATCATACTGGGGCGGGACAAACCGGAAGGGCGGTTCGCGGGTTCGGGCTCATGGTACTGGCGGCGGCGTGCGGGCACGGGCTGCGGGCAACAGGGGCGGACTGGGGCGGGCGCATCGCCGGGGCGGGTGGGGGGAAGCGAGAGGGGATTCGGGGCTGACCTGGTTCCGGGAGGCGCATGGGAAACCACGGCACCGTGAATCCCTATGGCCGTTTGCGCCACGGTGGCGACGTACCGTCAGCTTTCCTTCGATTGCCGGTCGATATTGACTGGGCTTAAGAAATCTGGCAAATGACGCGCATGGGCGGGTTAGCCGACTTGGCGGTCGCGGCCCCCCCAGAAGGGCTCGCGGAGCTTGAACTTCTGCAGCTTGCCGGTGGCGGTGCGGGGCAGTTCGGCGACGAACTCGACCCGCTTGGGGCACTTGAAGCCCGCCAGGGTGCCGCGGCAGTGCGCGATCAGGTCCTCCGCCGTGACGCCGGAGCCGTCGGTGACCACGAGCGCGGTGACAAGCTCGCCCCACTTTTCGTCGGGGACGCCGATGACCGCGGCCTCGCGCACCGCCGGATGCCCCATCAGCCGGTCCTCGACCTCGATCGACGACACGTTCTCGCCGCCGGAGATGATCACGTCCTTTTTCCGGTCGGTGATCACCAGGTAGCCGTCGTCGTCCAGATAGCCGCCGTCGCCGGTGCTGAACTGGTGGCCGCCGGTGGCCTTCTCGGTCTCCTCCGGCTGCTCCCAGTAGCCGTCCAGGTTGTGGTTGGTGGCGCTGAGCACCTCGCCGCCGGGGCTGATCGCCAGGCGCACGCCGAGCGCGGGCACGCCGGCCCGCATCAGCTTGCGGGCCCGGTCGGCCGGTTCCAGCTTGTCCCACTCGGCCCGGGCCCGGTTCACCGTGAGCAGCGGCGAGGTCTCGGTCAGCCCGTAGATCTGGATGAACTCCCAGCCAAGTTCGGTCAGCACGCGCTCGATCGTGCGTGACGGCGGCGCGGCGCCGGCCACCACGATCCGGGTCCTGCCGCTGCCGGGGACCGGCCCGTCCCACCGGGCGGCGGCGTCCAGGGTGGCGTTCACCACCGCCGGGGCCCCGCACAGCAGGGTCACCCCGTGGCGGTCCACCCGGCGCAGGATTTCCGCCCCGTCGACCTGGCGCAGCACGATGTGCCTGCCGCCCACCCCGGTCACCCCGTAGGGCATCCCCCAGCCGTTGACGTGGAACATCGGCAGCGTGTGCAGCAGCACGTCACGGTCGCTGATCGTGGTGTGCAGGCCGAACACCGTGGCGTTGAGCCACAGGCAGCGGTGCGTGAGCTGCACCCCCTTGGGGCGCGCCGTGGTGCCGGAGGTGTAGTTGATCGTCGCGGTGGCGTTCTCGTCCGGCTCGGCCCAGGCCCGCGGCTCGGCGCCGCGCAGGAACAGCGCGTCGTCGTCGCCCAGCAGGAATTTGTGCGGCACATCGAGCCCGGGCAGCACGTCGCGCAGCGCCGGGTCCGCGTACAGGGCCGAGGCGCCGCTGTGCCTGACGATGTAGTCGATCTCGGCCGCCGACAGCCGGAAGTTGATCGGCACCAGCACCCGGCCCCACCCGGAGACGCCGAAGAACGACGTGAGCAGCCTGGCGGAGTTCTGCGAGACGATCGCGACGCGGCCGCCCCCGGGCACGCCGAGCTGGTCAAGCCGGGCCGCCTGGGCCCGTGCCAGCGCCGCCATCTCGCGGTAGGTGATCTCGCCGAGGCCTGGTGCCGGCTGGTCGGGCTCGTCGGCGATCGCCACCCGGTCCGGGTACACGTGCTCGGCCCGGTCGAGGAAGTCGCGGACTAGCAGCGGGTACAGCACGTGGCACCTCCGGGCGCGGGCAGCGGGGGCGCTATGCCCCCTGGCTCCAGGGTGCCACGGATCGGCGGCGCGGTTCCCGGTGGTTCCGGGCGGCCGCCGCCGGGATCAGATCGCGTCCAGGAGCTGCTGGCCGTACCTGGCCAGCTTGGTCTCGCCGATCCCGGTTATCTTGCCCAGCTCGGCCAGCGACGACGGCGACGTTATCGCGATCTCCCTGAGTGTCGCGTCGTGGAAGATCACATACGCGGGCACGCCCTGCTCCTTCGCCGTGGCCGCGCGCCAGCCCCGGAGCCGCTCGAACAGCGCCGCGGCGTCGGGGGGCAGGCTGGCGGCGGGCTCGGCCGCCTTGCGCGTCCTGGGCGCCTTGGCCGCGCGCTCGGGCTCGCGGCGCAGCATGACCGGCCGCTGTTTGCGCAGCACCTGGGCGCTGGTGTCGGTGAGGACCAGGGTGCCGTAGTCACCCTCCACCGCCAGCAGGCCCTGGGCGAGCAACTGCCGGACGATGCCGCGCCACTCGGTGTCGCGCAGGTCGCTGCCGATGCCGAACACGGTGAGCGTGTCGTGCCCGTGCTGGGTGATCTTGGGGGTCTGCTTGCCGAGCAGGATGTCGATCACATGGCCCGCGCCGAACCGCTGGCGGCGCTCGCTGCGCAGCCGGTACACCGCGGACAGCAGCTTCTGCGCGGCGATCGTGCCGTCCCACGCCTCCGGCGGCACCAGGCACGTGTCGCAGTTGCCGCACGGTTCGCTCTGCTCGCCGAAATACCCGAGGAGCTGCACCCGGCGGCACCCGACCGTCTCACACAGCGCCAGCATGGCGTCGAGATGCCCGCTCTGGCGGCGCCGGTGCGCCTCGTCGCCGCCGGATGAGTCGATCAGCTTCCGCTGCTGCACCACGTCCTGCAGGCCGTAACTCAGCCAGGCGGTGGACCGCAGGCCGTCCCGGCCGGCCCGGCCGGTTTCCTGGTAGTAGCCCTCCACGGACTTGGGCAGGTCGAGGTGCGCGACGAAGCGCACGTCCGGCTTGTCGATGCCCATGCCGAAGGCGATCGTGGCGACCATGATGACGCCGTCCTCGCGGAGGAAGCGTGCCTGGTTCTCGCTGCGGGTGCGGGCGTCGAGCCCGGCGTGGTACGGCAGGGCCACGTGCCCGCTGGCGGCGAGGACCTCGGCGGTCTGCTCGACCGAGGCCCGCGCCAGGCAGTAGACGATGCCCGAGTCCCCGGCATGCTCGGTGCGCAGCAGTTCGAGCAACTGGCGCCGTGGGTCGTTCTTCGGGACGATCCGGTACTGGATGTTGGCCCGGTCGAAGCTCGCGACGAACTGGCGGGCCTGGGTCAGGTGCAGCCGCGACACGATCTCGGTGCGGGTGGCCTGGGTCGCCGTGGCGGTCAGCGCGATCAGCGGCACCTCGCCGAAGCGCTCCCGCAGCACGGACAGGCCGAGGTAGTCGGGCCGGAAGTCGTGCCCCCACTGGGACACGCAGTGCGCCTCGTCGATGGCGAACAGCGAGATGCGGCCCCGCTCGAGCAGCCGCAGCGCCGGCTCGCCGCACAGCCGTTCCGGGGCCACGTACAGCAGGTCAAGCTCACCGGCGACAAAGGCGTCCTCGACGAGCCGGCGGGCGCCGATGTCCTGGGTGGAGTTGAGGAAGCCGGCCCGGACGCCGAGGGCGCGCAGCGCGTCCACCTGATCCTGCATGAGCGCGATCAGCGGCGAGACCACCACGCCGGTCCCGTCCCGGACCAGCGCGGGGATCTGGTAGCACAGCGACTTGCCGGCACCGGTGGGCATCAGCACCAGCGCGTCCTGGCCGCTGATCAGGTGATCGATGATCTCCCGCTGACAGCCACGGAAGGTGTCGTAGCCGAAGACCCGGCGCAGCACCGCCGCGGGGTCAGCTAGGCGGGAACCGGTGCCGGGGGAGGCCACCCGGTCACTCTACGAGGATCCCGGGAGCGGATGAGGGCCGCCACGAGGATCTGTGGAAGCAGAGAGGGCCGCCACGCCTGCCCGGGGCGTGGCGGCCCTCACGTGTGCCTTCCAGCCGTTTCCTGTGGAACGGGCGGGGGCCTTTAACGGTTCAATGACCGGCGGGCGGGCCGGCGTCCCGGCGTCACCACAGGTCGCCGCCGGTGAGCACGTAGATGAACGGCACGAGCGGTATCAGCACGAACAGGGCCCAGGCCAGCTTCGAGCCGCCCGATATGTCGGTCCGGGAGAGCAGATCGATCCAGATGAGGACGACCGCGAGGGGATGGAGAAAGCAGAGGAGGAGCTCGACAAGCTTCTTCATGTCCCAGAATCTAGGGCATGCCGGCATAGCCTGGTCCCTCCGACGCCACTGGAAGCGCTGATGCCCGCCGACGTGCTGAACCCGCGGGCCCTGAACCGGGCCCTGCTCGCCAGGCAGATGCTGCTCCGGCCCGCCCCGCTGCCCGCCGGCCCGGGCCGGGCCGGGGCCGTGATCGAGATGGTCGAGCACCTGGCCGGCCTGCAAGCACAGGCGCCGTTCCCGCCGTACTACGGGCTGTGGTCCCGGCTGGACGGCTTCCGGCCCGGCGACCTCGCCGAGCTGCTGGTGAGCCGTCAGGTGGTCCGGATCGCGCTGATGCGCTCGACGATCCACCTCGTCTCCGCCCGCGACTGCCTGACGTTCCGCCCGGCGATCCAGCCGGTCCTGGACCGTTCGCTGACCGCCATCTTCGGTGCGCGGCTGGCCGGCCTGGACACCGGCGCCCTGGCCGAGGCGGGCCGTGCGCTCGTGGACGCCGAGCCAAGGACGTTCAGTGAACTCGGCGCGCTGCTCGCGCCGGGCTGGCCCGGCCATGACCCGGTCGCGCTCGCCCAGGGCGTCCGCACGCTGGTGCCGCTCATCCAGGTGCCGCCGCGGGCCGTGTGGGGCGCGGCGGGGCAGGCCAGGCACACCTCGGCGGAGGCCTGGCTCGGGTGTTCCCTGGATCCCGCCGCGTCGCCCGGGGCCCTCATCACCCGCTACCTCGGGGCGTTCGGCCCGGCCACCGTCGCCGACGTGCAGGCCTGGTCCGGGCTGACCCGGCTGGGCGAGGTGGTGGACCGGCTGCGACCCGGCCTGCGCACCTTCCGGGACGAGCGGGGGCGGGAGCTGTTCGACCTGCCGGACGCGCCGCGGCCCGCCCCCGGTACCCCGGCACCGGTGCGCCTGGTCGCCGAGTTCGACAACCTCGTCCTGTCCCACGCCGACCGGACCCGGGTGGTCAGCGACGAGCACCGGCAGCGCCTGTACACCCGGAACGGCATCTTCCCGGGGACGGTGCTGGTGGACGGGTTCGTCGCCGGGGCCTGGCGGATCGCACGGTCCAGGAGCTCCGCGGTGCTGACGATCGAACTGTTCGGCCCGGTGCCCGCCACGGACCGGGACGCGATCACCGCCGAGGGGGAGCGGCTGCTCGGCTTCGCCGCGGCCGGCGGCACCCACGAGATCAGGTTCGGGCCCCTGGCCTGATCGGCGCGCCTAGACCCGGGCGGCGTGGCCGGCCAGCTCGGCGTGCACCTGCTCGGCTTCCGGGGCGCCGAGTTCGGTGTAGAGCGTGAGCGCCTCCCGCCGGTGGCGGTGCGCCCGGCGCGTATCGCCGCCCTGCTGGTAGCTGCCGGCCAGGCCGTGATGGGCGCGCGCCTGCTCGTATTTCTCCCCGGCGCGGGCCGCCAGGCCGAGCGCGTCGGAGTACCGGGCCCTGGCTTCGTCCGGGTCCCCGGTGGCCAGGAACAGTTCCCCCATGCTGTTCAGGGCCATCGCCTGCCGGGACAGGTCACCGGCCTCGCGGAGCAGGGCCAGGCCCTGCCGCAGATGCTCGGAAGCCTGGGTGAAGCGGCCCTGCCGCAGGTTGATGACCCCGAGGCTGACCAGGGTGTCGGCCTCGCTGGTCAGGTCGCCGACCTCGCGGAGCAGAGCCAGCGACTCATACAGGTACCGCGCGGCCTCCTGATAGCGGTCCTGCCGCAGCGCGACCTCGCCGAGGTTGGCCAGCGCACGGGCCTCCCCGCCACGGTCCCCGATCTCGCGGCAGAGGGCCAGCGACTCGCCGAGGTCGCGGGCGGCCTGACCATACTGCCCCCTGGCGCAGCGCCGCGAAGCCGAGGTTGCCCAGGGCGCGGGCCTGCCCGGTCCGGTCGCCGGTCTCGCGGTACAGGGCGAGGGACTCGGTGAAATGGTCGACCGCCTGCTGCGAATGGCCCTGGAGCAGCGCGGCGATGCCCAGGTTGGCCAGCGCGCGGGCCTGCCCCGGCCGGTCGCCGGTGGCGCGGAGCAGGCCCAGGGCCTGCCCGATGCTGGCGGTGCCCTGCGGATACCGGCCCAGCCGCAGGTCGACGGCGCCCAGGTTGTGCAGGGCGTGCGCCTCGGCCACCTGGTCGCCGACGGAACGGGCCGCCCGGCAGGCGCGGGAGTGCACGGTGACCGCCTCCGCGAAGTGCCCTCCCGTGTCGAGATAGCGGTACAGCGTGGCCGCGAGCTGGACGGCGTGGCCGGGCCAGCCGTGCTCTGCCATGTGCACGGTGACCGCGACCAGGTTCTCCCGCTCGGCGTCCAGCCAGGCCCGTGCCTCGGTCTCACCGGTGAGCGCGGGGACGGGGCACGCGGGTGCCGGTATCCGCGGCCGGCGATGACGTTCGGCGGGGAACAGGGTGTCCATCGCGGTCGCCGCGGCATAGAGGTAGTAGTCGAACAGCGTGGTCAGGGCCTGTCGCTGCGCCTGCGCACCGTCGGCGGCGGCAAGCTCGCGCGCGTAGCCGCGGAGCAGGTCGTGCATGCCGTACCGGACCGGCCCGGCGGACTGGATCATGCACGCCCGGGCCAGCGCGCCCAGGATCTGGTCCGCCTGGCCGGCCGTGGTGCCGGCCAGCGCGCCGGCCGCGTACCGCTCGAGGTCGGGCCCGGGATGCAGCCCGGCCAGCCGGAAGGCGCGGGCGGCGTCCGCGTCGAGCTGCCGGTAGGACCAGGAGAACGCGGCGCGGATGTCGGTGGCCGGATCGCTGTCATTGCTGAACGCGTCCAGGTCCGGGCTCGCGGCCAGCTCGGCGGCGATCTCCCGGAGATACAGGTCCGGCCGCATGGCGGCGCGCGCGGCGATGATGGCCAGCGCGAGCGGCAGGCGGGCGCACGCGGCGATGATCTGTTCCACCGCGCCGGGGTTGACGCCGAGCCGCTCCGCGCCGAGGCGCTGCTCGAGCAACTGGCCGGCCTCGTGGTCGGTCAGCACGTCAAGCAGCAGCGGGCGGGCGGCCTCCGTCGCCACAAGGCCGGTGAGCTGGTTGCGGCTGGTGACGAGCACCCGGCAGGTGGGGGCGCCCGGCAGCAGCGGCCGCACCTGCGCCGCGTCCCTGGCGTTGTCAAGCAGCACCAGCATCCGCTTCCCGGCCAGCAGGCCGCGGTACAGGCCGAGCTGGGCCTCGACCGACTGCGGTCGCTGCTCGGCCGGGACCCCGAGACAGTCCAGTAGTACCCGGATGGCCTCGTCCGGCGTCACCGGTGCCCCCGAGGGGTCGAAGCCGCGCAGGTTCACGAAAAGCTGCCCGTCGGGGAACTCCGCGGCGACCTGATGCGCCCAGTGCACCGCCAGCGCGGTCTTCCCGACCCCGGCGGTGCCGCCGATAGCCGTGATGACCGCAGTCCCGCCCGGCTGCTGCAGCACCCGGGACAAGGTGGCGAGCTGCTCGCGCCGTCCGACGAAGGCGGGCACCGCGGCGGGCAGGTGCGCGGCCACGATCCGGCCCCGGCCGGGCTGCCGGGCCGCTGGCCCGGTGCCGCCCGGGTCCGTGTCGGGAGCCAGGCGCCGGCCGGCCGCGGCGATGAAATCGGCCCGCGCCTCGTCCCGCAGGCCCAGGGCGTCGGCCAGGCGGTGCAGCGAGTCCTGGTACGGCCACCTGCTGCTGCCGCGCTCCAGGTTGCCGATCGTGCGGATGCTCAGCCCGGACCGCTCGGCGAGTTCCTGCTGCGACATCCCGGCCGCGCGGCGGCGGGCCCGCAAGCGGCTTCCGAACGCCCCGCCATCCTCACTCATACCAGGCCTTCGCGTTCGGGGAGCCAGGGCGATCGGAACTGTACCAGTACTTTGCCAGTGAGTCTGCCGGTAAGTCTGCCTGTTCTTTACCATTCTGCGCCGTTTACGTTCTGCCTACCGGACCGACTTCGGCGGACGGCAAAATCTCGGGAGCAGAATCATGAAGATCGGGCGTCTGGGGATTTGGCTCGCGGCAGGTGCCTGCGTCGTGGTCGCCGGGGTTGTGACCTGGGCATTCTGGCCCTCGAGTCCGGCCACGGCACCACACGCCCGCCATTACCTGAATGTCACGGCGTGCCTGCTCACGGACTCCCGTGGGATCGCGGCTGGAACCCCGGGCGCGCCGGCATGGGCGGCGATGCAGAGCGCCTCGGCGGCTACTCATGTAATGGTCAGCTACCTGCCTGACACCGGCGCGGGCAACGCCCCGGTCATGCTCAACACCCTGGTCGAGCGGCACTGCGGCGTCATCATCACCACCGGCACCGCCGCCCGCCAGGTCCTCGCCGCGGCGAGAGCCAACCCGCACCAGCGGTTCCTGCTCGTCGCCCCGCACCCTGCCACCGGCGCGGCAGCGACACCGAACGCGGTCATCGTCACCGCGGCCGACGCGCCCCAGCGCATCGGCCAGGCGATCCGCACCCTCGCCTCGGCAGCCTGACCCGCGGCCCCGCGCCGCGGCCGCCCC
>WNGQ01013190.1_pt1 | contig 10282 bp, 11 predicted proteins | sample 5407661 | NCBI WGS metagenome assembly WNGQ01 (sample SAMN13153382, study PRJNA577476) | soil metagenome | isolation source: 60 cm soil or saprolite under Garry oak tree replicate 2 | place: USA:California | collected 2016-06-15 | reverse complement strand
CCCGCACAGCGTCACCGCTCTTTTGCACGCTGCCCTCCAGAACATTTCCAACCCCGAGTTGTTTCGCGATCTCGCGCAGATTGTCTGGTGCGCTTTTGTATTTCTGGGTGGAAGTGCGTGAGATCACTTTCAGGTCCGCGATCTTGGACAGCCGGGCCAGAATTTCGTCCTGCATCCCCTCCGCAAAATAGGCGTTGTCCGGATCGTGGCTCAGGCTTTCAAACGGTAATACCGCAATGCTTTTGTCTGGCGTCTTAAAAGCCAATCTCTGCGAGAAAAAATAATATCCAGCACCCGCTGCTGCTGCCAAGAGTGTGAGCATGGCAATCAATGCCAGTCGCCGCTTCTCGACTGCCTGCCGGAATGTCGTCGGGACTCGCGGATTACCCACTTCGCCAGTGTAGAGATTGACGACATGAAGACGGGCGCCGTGTTTGACGTCGCATTCGCCTAAGTCATGCAACTGGAGTTGCCATTGCCGATACTCGCCCAAGTCTTCCGCTGCATGTTTTGAGAGGAGAATGTGCCCGGCGTCACCGCAATCCATCACCCGCTGCGCGATGTTAATCCCAGCCCCGGCCATGTTTACCTGTTCATTGAGATCAGCAACTTCGTTGACCGGGCCGCTGTGAATCCCCATTCGCACCCGCAACTCGGGATGAGTTTTTAGCGCCCTGCTAATTTCCAAAGCGCACAAAACCGGGGCTTCCGGACTGGTGCGAAAAACGAGTGCGCCGCCATCGCCTGTAGGCAAGCGCATAAGCTTGCCTTCGGCTTCGGCGATACGAAACTGCACGGTTCCGCGCACAATCTCTCTCAGCTCTTGAATCCGCTCCCGCTGCTCATCGATAAGCAACTTTGAGTAGCCAACGATGTCGATGAACAAGACGTGGCCGATCTCCAAGTGAAGATGTGATTCAGAATCAGCGAGCATATCGCAATCCGGCCAAGCAATTATACACGCTTACACGCTGAGTTTATCAGCAAACTTCGCAGATTTGGGCAGACTACTACGAACGAAGAAAACACCGCGAGTCCATAATTCATCGCGTGACGCTTTTCTGGGAACACAGCCTCGACGCCGCGTGCCTCAAGAACTTTCCAGCCGTTACGGTCTTTTGCTTGCAAACGCAGGGTGAAAAAGAGACGGAGTCGCAGTGCAGCGAAATCCTGCCCTCAGGTTGCGTCCTAGATCGGGATTTCCAGTCCTTCGCGGGCCAGCACCGTATTGGGGAACCTTTCTCGACATAATTTTTCGATACGGTCAAGAAACTCGTCGTCGTGGTCGGGGTCGTGATGGGTGAGGGCCAGGTGCTTCACGCCGGCCATTTCCGCAAGGTCCATGGCTTGATCGAAGCTGCTATGTCCCCATCCGCGCCGTTTCTGCAGTTCCTCGGCCGTGTATTGCGCGTCATGAACCAACAAGTCCGCGCCGCGCGCCAACTCCACCAGCCGCGGATCGATCTGCTCTCCATGCTCGACATCCGTGCAAATGACGAGCACTTGCCCTTTTCGCTCGACCCGGAAACTATACGCTCCGCCGGGATGGTTGTGCCTTTGAGCGGTGACTACGGTTTCCACATTATTGATGCCAGTGAAGTGTTTGCTGGCATCAGTGACTTGCAGGAACTCGAAATTGGCGCCCATGTGATCCAATTGCACCGGGAAATATTGAGCCTGCATTTGGACTTCGAAAATCTCCCGCAAATTCCTAACTGTCTGGTCCCGGCCGAGTGTCAGTAGCGTGATTTTCTGCCCGGGATCATAAGCCGGGGCAAAGAACGGAAAGCCTTGGATGTGGTCCCAGTGAAAGTGCGTGAACCCGATAGAGATTTGTTCCTGTTTGTGGCCGATGGCGCGAAGGTCTCTGCCCAGATTTCGCAGTCCGGTGCCCGCGTCAATGATGGCAATCCGGTTCGTGTCGGTGAACGTGATTTGCAGGCAGGTGGTGTTACCGCCGAATTGCTGAAAACCGGCGTCGCAGATGGGATGGATCCCCGCGTGCCATAAAACTTGAGCTTCATGCAATCGTTTTCATGAAGGTAAGTCCCCAGCTCGCGAGCATCAAGCGATCCGGCAAGCGTGACGAAATCCATATCGCGCGACACGCTCAGCTTGGTCCAGAGGGTTAGCCGCAGCGTTATTGACAGGATTGCCGCCAACAACGCCAATAACGGATGCCCGTTAGTTGCTGTCAGCAATTCCCTAGCCGCGGCGCTGGCTACAACTAACGCTAGTCACATTGTTCGAGATACCGCCAGCAGCGTCAATTCGTTGACTTTCCGTCCAAAAGAGCTTAAACGTTCATTTGAACATTCCTGTCGAGTTCCAATGACGATATCTCTCCGGAGCGGCGCGATCATGCTCTTCTTCTTCTGGCTCGCCCGGGTCAACTCTCGTGACAAATTTTAAACCCTTAGCGAGCCACGGAACCCCCTGCCGCTATAGTAAGACTGCGCGCCGTTGTGACCCACAAAGACGCGGCCGTAGCGGCGATCACAATAGAGCGCCCCGCCGAGTTTTCTAATAGCAGCAGGTGTTTTCACCCAGCTCGACGATTTCGTATCGAAATCTCCAAGCTTCTGCAGCTCCAGATATTGTTCTTCCGTCAAAAGCTCAATGCCCGCCTGCGGGACTTTGCGCCGAACAATCAAAAAAGATGTATTCACCCGTCTTTTTATCGTGACCCACAACATCCGGTTCGCCGCCCGTTCTCTCCATTTCATTGAGTGACCACAGCTTCTCGGCCTTAGCGTCCAGCCTTAGTAGGTTGCCAGACTCCGTTTCCGAAGTCGTTCCTGATGTTCAGTAAAATCGTACTCAGATCGCGTCGGGCGTGCAGCCGGTTTGTGTCGTTAATGCTGCGCGACGTATCCAAATACCGGGCTTCAACCCGGTGACGACGGCGATCGTAAGATCGACATCAGCCGTTTCAACGGCTTTTCGTCGCACGAGATGTTGTCGCGAGATGCCGCGAGATGTTACGTCCGCAACCTAGACAGGTTTGCGGTGTGTAACCTTTGGAACCCCGAGACACTATGAATATCAAACCCCTGCTTCTCCTGAGTTGTTTTATTGCCGTGACGTTAATCGCTACCTCCGTCATAGCTGGGCCGCAACGCGGCGGCGGTAATCATTTCGCCGGAATGGCAGCGCGCGGTGGCGGCATGGCGCGGTCGTTCGTCGGCGGCAACCGAATGATGGCGTGGAACGGCCGGCATTGGAATGCTCAACATTGGAACGGTGCGCATTGGAACAACTGGAACGGCCAGCATTGGAATGGCGCGCATTGGAACAACTGGAACTGGCATCATCATGACCACGATCACGATGTCTTTTTCGTCAGCAGCTTCGGCTTCCCGTTCTGGGGTTGGTGGGGCTGGCCGTGGTCCTACAGCTATTATCCCTACGGCTACCCGTACGGATACGGCGGCGGCTATTACGGTAACGGTTACTACGGCAACTCCGGTTACGGTTACAACAACGGTTACAACAACGGTTACGGCAACAGTTCGAGCGTGACCGAACTGCAGCGCAAACTCGCGGACGCCGGTTATTATCACGGCCCGATCGACGGGATCATGGGATCGCGGACGCAACATGCGTTGCGCGCTTACCAGTATGACCGCCGCAACGGCAACATCGGCGGCAGCTCACCGACTCTCCGCAGCCGTCCGTATTCGCCACCCCCAATCACGACTGAACCGCAAGCGCCCAGTGAATAATTGGTAGTGGCGGTTCACCGAACCGCCATAAATGCCAGTTCGGCTCGGATCGATCGAGGTCGATCGCCGTACCTAACTCTTTTTGGCGTAGTGATCGGCGCCGAGAAAGTGACGCCCTGTTGTTGTGCAGCGTCGTAACTGCGAGTTAAAGCGGAATGATTCTGAAACGACTCGAAAATTTGCCAACTTTGGCTTACTAAGCCATTGTTCTACCATTGTAAGAGTTCTTGTGTTGCCGTATTGTTGCCATCGCATAACGCAGCGGAGCCGTTGGCTGCAGCGATTGGTTAGGCCTTAGGCGCAGCAAATGGCACCCCTAGTTCGCCCAACCCATAAACACAACGAGTAAGGCAAACGTGTCGCTGATTCCGTGCGCCAGTATGGGTGCCCAAAGATTTCGACCAGAGAGCAGGTATGCGCAGCCAAGCACAAGGCCAGAGTAGGTGCTATCGAGCACGCCAGCTGGACCTTTATAATAATGACCGAAGCCGAACAGCAGAGCCACCAGGGTCATGGCTACGATGTAAGCGGCGGCTGAGCGTCCGAAGATGTCTGCTGCACGGGTAAGCAGGTAGCCACGGTATGATAGCTCTTCGCCGAACGAGGCGAACGTCCAGATTATGAGCAAAGTGGTAAGCGCTTGCTTCCAGCCGAGCGCGGCAGAGCCGATAATATGGGATATGTGTTGGGGTGCCGGCCAGATCAAGTCGCCGAGTGGACCCACCACAAGTTCACTACCCAGTTGCAAGACCGCGGCAGCGCCCACTGCTAAGGCCACTGCTTTCCACCAAGAGTTCGGGCGAGTCAAACCAGCGGCTTTCCATCCGCCGTCGCGCAGGCGCAGAGAAATCCAGCCGAAAACGAATAGAATCGGCACTTCATTCGGCAGGATATGAAGGACGTTGTGCCCGATAACGATGAAACCGCCCAGGAGAAACTCAACAAGAGAAAGCAAGCGGAGGCGCGACGATAAAGACGGTTGCATGGTTCGCGAGGACGATTTAGAGCGGCCGAACGAGAAAGAGATAAGCCACGGCAGGGTGTGGTGGCAAACAGACTGAAGTTATTTCGCCAAGGGGCCGTTGGCTTCATCGATTGGTTAGGCGCCGTCTCGTCACGGCCTGAGTGTGGCGTGCAATAGCCAAACGCCCGTCGCCAGCAGGACAGGAGCAGACAAAATCCCCGGTACGGCACGTCGCAACACGAGCCCGGCTCCGAGATGCAGCAAACCGTTGCCAACGTGCTCGACTCCCATGACAATCGCGAGGACGCGCAACCATGAATTGCCTGCGTACGCCTGTGGTGTGAGTACCGCCAAGACGAAGACGGCAGAGCTCAGGGCGATCAGCCACGGCCAAAAGGTGAATGTCGGCGGGAATGCGAAGCCGCCGAGAAATCGCCGAACGCGCAGGGCCTGCGGATTATACCAAGAGAGGAAGTCGTGCGTCGCTTCATCGATGACGTGCAACGCGAGAGCCAAAGTCGCACCAAGCCAAGGCCAGCCGAATGTTGTCGCGGAGCTATCTGTGATCATGGCAGTATCGAGGATCGCCTAACGTCTGAGTTAAGTCGCGCCGCGTAGCGGCGTCGACTTAAAATGAATTGTTAGGCCTCATCGCTGTGTTGGTTGGTTGCTAGGCTGATTCGCTAAGTCCAGTAATCATGTCGCCCGCGCCCTGCACTTTGCGCAACGCAAGCCACGCTACCAGCCCTGTTCCAATGTCAGTGAGTGCATGCAATGCGATAGCCGGCAAGAGCGAGCCGGAAATCAGCACTACCAATGTAAATAAACCGCCAACGACACCAGTTGCCAGAACGCCTTTTACACCTTGGTATGCATGTGCTGCGGCAAATACAACGAGCGAAAATGCAGCCGCGCCCCACAACCCAAACACTGGCTGAAATACCCAGATGAGGTATCCGCGAAAAATAACTCCTCACAAACTCCAGCCGACAGCGATACCGCCACCCACCAACCTAGTTCGGATCGCGTATGTGGCGCAAGTTTTTCGACATGTGGGTTCCCCATTTTGATCCGCTTTGGGCGCTTGCTTCGCGCAATCCTAACGACGGTTCGGGCGTAGGTGATTACGAGCATCAACACCAGACCGATTGCGCCCCACAGCCGCCACCCGTGAGGCGCCATGAGTCTGAGTGACTCCCAAGCTCGTGCCTCGAACAACCACAGCGCAACCCCGGCAGCAACCAGGATCCACAACATGATCATCCAGCCCGACCAAAGCCACAACCGCGCCCGACCTGGATCAGCTTGCGACCGCCGAAGGAACGTGGGCCACAGCACGAAGTAGTCAAGAAAGAGTCCTATCGCTATAAGCGCCAGATAGAGTAAGTCAGGTGTTGTCATTGAAGCCCCATCGGGATGAGTCCTAACGCATTTCCGTCATTTCCGTAGCCTCATACGCGCGAAGCCGTTGACACCGTGTTGACAATGTGACCGTCTATTTTCGTCGGTTTGTGTCGCAGTTGTTCGCACTGTATCGAGGGAGTCGCTTACGTCGCCGGGTAGAGCATTAGATTATGAGTCCCCTGCTCTACCGCTGAGCTACAGGCCCCCCGCCTCTTTTCGAATTAACACAGCGAACGACTGTGACCAACCTCGAAAGCGTCCGTTCCAATGGGATACGCCGGCACCGCCGGACAAATCAGCGCTTCGACTTCAGCAATCCGGCCATCGTTTCTTCCAGCTTTTTAGCCGAGACCGGTTTCTTGAGATAGGCATCGCCGCAGACCGAGAGAGCGGCTTCTTGTTCCTCGTCGCTGGCGTAGGCGGAACAATAAAGCACGGGAACCTTCGGCTGCAGCTGGTGGATCTGTTGGCACAATTCGATCCCGCTGCCATCGGGCAGCCGCACGTCCAAAATACAGAGGTCGAACTTGAATTGTTTGGCAAGCTCCAACGCTTCCGCGGTCGTTCCGGCTGTGGCCACGACGTAGCCAAAGTCGCGCAGCGAGGCTGAGATCAGGAGTCGAATGTCCGGATCATCATCGACATGAAGAACGTGAGTTTTTGCGGTGTTGTCTTTCTCAGCAGCCATTCGGATCAGAAGTTATGCTTCTTCGTGCAAACGTTCCGCAAGATAACCATCAAAATCAGGGAGCGTCCGGCTCGCGCAGCACATGCTTAATCCAAGCCGCTTGCTCGAAGGATTGCAAATGCAGATCCCAAACGCAAACCGACGAGTCCGCCGGCTTCGCCGGAGATAACTTCTCGGGATTGTTGTCTCGAGAAAGAAATGCGCGATGGAACAATTCGTTCTCGTTTCCCCAAAAATCGACAAAGACAAATGCGGCATCGCGGCCGTCGTGAACACCAACAAATCCGACTCGGTAATTGTTTACTGTTTCTTTCGACAATTGGTCGCGCGCGCGATCTCTCCTGCCGACGCTAACAACGATTCGCGCGGCAGGTCCTCTCGATAGGCAATTCCATAAAGTTTCATTCGCCAATAGCCGACTCGTAACAGCTCAATGAAACGAAAAGCGCGCGGTGCGTACGGTTGCATCGCTAGCTCGACATATTGCCCCTCACTGCGCCGGCAAAATTTTTCCACTAACTTCACCGAAGCCAATTCGATATCCGTCACCATTGCACCAGCCGGTGATCTTTAAGGTGTCCCCGTCTTCGAGCCATTTGCGCGTTTCCCTGTTCGGCAATTTCAATGGATTCGCACCGCGCCAGGTCAGCTCCAGCATGCAGCCGCGCGATTCTTCGGTTTGGCCGCTGATCGTTCCACTCGCGAGCAAATCGCCCGGCTGGAGATTGCAGCCACCGACGGTGTGATGCGCGAGCTGCTGTGAAACACTCCAATAAAGATTTTGAAAATTTGTTTGCGTAATTGAGTGCGGCGATTTCATCTTCGCCGTTTGCAATTTCGCTTCGAGTTGGATGTCGAAAGTGAAATCATTCTTCGCGCGCAGATACGGTAGCGGTTCCGGATCCTGCCGTGGTAGCGGTTTCCGAAACGGTTCCAGCGCTTCCAACATCACAACCCACGGGGAAATGCTGGTACAAAAGTTCTTGGCTAGAAACGGACCGAGCGGTTGATATTCCCACGCCTGAATATCCCGCGCGCTCCAATCGTTCATCAACACGAAACCAAAGATGTGATCGAGCGCACGATCGACCGGCACCGGTTGGCCTAACGAATTGCCCGGGCCAATCAAAAATGCCATCTCCAATTCATAATCCAAACTTTTCGTCGGACCGAACAGGGGCGCTCCTGCATCCGGCGGTTTGATTTGTCCCTGCGGCCGCCGCACGTCGGTTCCGCTCACAACCAGCGAACTCGCGCGACCGTGATACGCCACCGGCAGCCATTTCCAATTTGGCATGAGCGCGCTCTCCGGACCGCGCAACATCGTTCCGACATTGTAGGCGTGATGATAGGATGAATAAAAATCCGTGTAATTACCGATCTTCGCAGGCAGTTGCATCACAACATCCGATTGCCGATGGAAAACGCGCTCACGCAGTGTCTTGTCATCGCGCAGCGTCGCGGTCTCAGCCGAGAGAAGTTTTTGCAAAGTTTCGCGGATCTTTCGCCAGGCAGGTCTGCCGAGCGCGAGAAGCTCATTCAATGAATCGCGAGTTGTAGCTGCCGCCGTCTCTGGCGACAGATCTTTGAAAAGCCCAGCGCGTTCCAGCGCAGAAAGATCGACAACGTAATCGCCAATTGCCACACCAATGCGGGCCTCGCTGGCACGTGACTTGAAAACGCCGAACGGAAGATTCTCCAGTGAAAAATGCGAATCGCGCGCAACATCGACGAAAGATTTGAGCGCCATCAGAAAAGAAAGTTCAGCGCCCGCAAATCTTCGCGCGGTTCATCAAAACTGCAGCTGCCGAATGAGGTCACGAATTTCCGGCGCGCTTTGATCCGGTCGATGGTGACTTCCCAGTCGCGCCAGCCAAAGACGGTGTCGTGAAATTCGAACGAATTTGGATGCTGATCCTCGAGCATCTCAATCGTTTGCGCTTCGTCCCAATGATGCTCGGCGGAAAGGACACCCGCGCCCAGCACATTCAAAAATCCGTGCATTTCGGTTTTCACTTCATCGCGAAACCGCCGGACAGGATGGTGCAACCCAGCCGTGAACTTGATTGGCACATGATCTTTGGTTGACGCCAAGAGCGCGCGTGCGATTTGGACCGAGCTTGGAAACGCGTCCGTTGTCACTCCGCCGGTGCGCAATTTGTAACCAAACGGCGGTTGCTTCGCCCGCGCCAGCAAACCGATCGTTTGGTCCGCGGACTCCGCCGGCGTTTCCCAAAACGCTTGCAGCTTTAAATCGGCGAGCAGAGTAGCCGCCTCATTCAATTTCGCAAGATCGACATCTGCGGGAGCGGGCATTTCGAGCTGAGCCACCGAGACAAGATCGACGTGTTCCTTTTGAAACGACCGGATTGTCTCCGCCGCATTCTTAAGCTCGGTCAGAAAATCTTTCGCGTTCTCGGTCTTGGCGCCCAAAGCCGAAATGCGCAACGGATGATGTTTATCGAATTGAGACACGAGCGCCGCAGCGTCCGAGAATTGCGCGACCGGCAAAACAAATGCCGAGAGCATCCAGGAATCATTTGAGCGAGCATACGCCGACTGATTTTTCAAAGCAGGTTCAAGTTCCAGGTTGCACGGCGGAAACATTCCCGCGTAATCAACCGAGCGCGTCAGGAGAGCCCGCAAAGATGCCGCAGCCATGAAAACAATTCAGCGCAGAATTTTCTTTGGCGTCAACCCGTCAGATATCACGCCTTATGGGAAGAGGCCGCGCATTTTTTTCGCCTTCATTACCCGTTCAACGCCGATCGCCATGGCGGCGGTGCGATGAGAAATCTTGTGTTCCTTGGCACGACGGATCACCTGGGTGAAGGAATGTTCGAGGATCCGGAAAAGTTTATCGGTCACTTCCGTCTCGCTCCAGAGAAATGCTTGCAGGCCTTGGACCCACTCGAAATAGGAAACGATCACACCGCCGGCATTACACAAAACATCTGGAATCACGAAAATTTCGTCCCAGCGCTTCTCCAAAATTAAATCGGCCTCAGGGGTGGTTGGGCCGTTCGCGGCTTCGGCGAGGATTCGGCATTTTAATTTGCCTGCGTTTGTTCCGTTGATCACGCGGTCGACCGCCGCCGGCACCAGCACGTCGCACGGCATGGTAAGCAAATCTTTGGGATCGACATGATCGACCTCGTGAAATGCGCGCAGATTTCCTTTTTTCAAAACATGTTGCTCGGCCGCCTGCACATCGATTCCTTTTGGATTGTAGATCGCAGCGTAGGCGTCGCTGATGCCGACGACTTTGACCCCGCTTTTGTAAGCAAGCGAAAGGGCCGCGACTGCGCCGACGTTTCCGAATCCCTGGACGATGGCGGTGCACTTTTCGGGATCGATCTTCAACATGTTCAGCGCGCGCTCGATCAAATAAACGACGCCGCGGCCGGTCGCTTCGCGTCGGCCTTCCGTCCCGCCGATGGCAACAGGTTTGCCGGTAACGATTTCGTTCACGGCATAACCCATGTAGACCGAGTAAGTGTC
>WNGQ01008316.1_pt1 | contig 10282 bp, 5 predicted proteins | sample 5407661 | NCBI WGS metagenome assembly WNGQ01 (sample SAMN13153382, study PRJNA577476) | soil metagenome | isolation source: 60 cm soil or saprolite under Garry oak tree replicate 2 | place: USA:California | collected 2016-06-15 | reverse complement strand
TGTCGGCGCATGCCCGCACGGCTAGCACGAACAACTCGCCCGCGACGATGGCATGGTCCGTGCGCGCCGAGTCGCGCAGCATGACGAGCATGTCCGGCAGGGTCGCGGCCGGCTCGCCCGCCCACAGGCTCAACTCGGCGCGTTGGCCGAGCACACGATGCAGGTCGAGCTTCTCGAACTGCGCCGCGACCAGGTCGGCGTTGTCTTCCCAGAATCGCGCGGCGTCGCGGAGTCGCCCGCGCCGCATGTCGAGGTCGGCCCGGTCGATGTAGACGCTGGACCTGTCCCACGTCGGTGTGCCCTCGGTCAAGGGATCGACGATGGCGGCCGCCCGATCCAGGTCACCGAGCTCGATGAGCGCGTTGCAGACGTTCGTGCGCAGCATCTGCAGGATGAACCAGTCGGACTGGTCGCCCAGATCGGCTCGGTCGAGAACCGGCAGGCCGACCTCGATCAGCTTGGTCAGGTCTCCGGTCAGGCCGAGGATGTCGGTGTACTGGGCAGCGAACGTCGCATCGATCGCGGGATTCGGTGGTTCGACGACGATGTCGCGCGCCGCCTCGACGGTGGCCCAGCCGCCGTCGGTGTCGCCGGCGGCCAATCTCATCAGCGCCCACTGCATCAGCAGCACCTTCTGGCCGACCAGGTCGTTCACCTGCCGCGCCGCGTGAAGGCCCTTCGTGATCGCAGCGCAGCGCTCCTCGAACCGGCCGTGACAGCCGAGCAGGTGCGAGTAGTTGATCAGAGCCAGCACGTGATCGGCACTCGGCGGGAGGCGCTCGCCGATCTGAATCGCAGTCTCCAGCGACGCCAGGCCGTCTTCGACGGACGTGATGCCGCGGTAGATCCCCACCGTGATGTGCAGCTTCATCGCGGTTTCGCCGGTGGCGGTCGCCGCCAGTCGGGTCAGCGCTTCCTCGGCGAGCGTGGCAGCGAGGGCCTGCTGACCTGCGCTCTCCAACGACGACGCGGCGTGCAGGTACACCTGCGCAAGATCGATGCCCGCGACCCCTTCGGCATCCGAGATGTCGTCCCACAGTGCGATGACGCGCTGCCAGTTCGCGGACGCTTCCCGGGACGCGAAAACCGTGTCGGCCTCCTGCGCCGCGATGACCCGCCAACGCAGCTCGTCCCTGGGACGCGCGGCAGCGGCGAGGTGTTCGGCGATCTCGGCCGCCACGGTGCGATCGTTGCGCTCCAACAGTAGGCCCGCGACCTTCCCGTGCAGCTCTCGCCGGACGCTGGGCAGCATCTCCTCGATGAGCGCTTCGGCGAGCAGCGCGTGCCGCAGTTGGTGCATCCCCGCGCGATCGGGACGCCGCAGCAGCAGTCGCGAGAGAAGGTCGTGCAGCACGTCGCGCATCTCGAGTTCGGTTCGCTCGCACAGCGCCGCCAGCGATGCCTCCTCCAACGGTCGCGACGCGACGGCCAGCACATGCAGCACCTGCCGTCCCGCCCTAGGAACCTGCGCCGTTCGAGACAGGAGCAAGCTGGTCAGGCCCGTCGGGAGCGCGGCATCCCTCCGGCCGGCCGCCGACGACACGAGCTGTTCGGTGAAGAACGCATTCCCGTCGGAGCGTCGGTACATCTCTGCGGAGAAGCTCGCCGACGGCAGTTCGCCAGTGAGCAACCGGATCTGCTCCGCCGTTTCCGAAAGTGTCAGCGGTGGAAGGTCGAGGCGTCGCACGCCAGGGTTGCGGTGCAGGTGCTGGAACCACGCCGAATTCGACATCTCCTCGATCCGCGACGTCATCACGACCGGAACGCCGGTCGCGTGCCCGGCAGTGAACAGGTACTCGAGAAGGTCGAGCGTGGTCGGGTCGGCCCAGTGCACGTCCTCGATGACCATCGCCAACAGCCGACGGCACCCAGCCGCGTGCAGGAGCCGCCGAACGGAATCCAGCAGCCGCTGCCGACGCCAGCCGTCGTCCGGCTCGGACCGCCTCGGCTCGGCCGTATCGTCGAGTTCCGGCAACAGGCGGACGATCTCTCCGCGAACGAAGGCCGGGCAGTCGGCCAGCGCTGAGTCCAGTAACCGGCCCTCGTCGACCTTGGCCAGCCCTTGCAGGACATCGATCACCGGCAGGAACGGCAGGCCGTCCAGGTGCAGGCACCAGCCGAACAGCACCGTCACCTCGGCCTGCGCCGCGGCCGCAGCGACGAGTCGCGACTTGCCGATGCCGGCCTCGCCGACTACCAGCATCGCGACATTCCCGGACGCGCCGGTGAGCGCATCCGCCGCAGCCCTCAATTCACGGCGCCGGCCCGCCAGCCTGGCCGTCACCCCCATTGGTCAAGGGCACCAGCCGAACCTGCTCGCGTCAACGCGGAGGACTCGGTCACTTTCGGGCAGTTACGACGCGCGGCTAAGACGAGGCTGCCGAAATCTAAGCAGTGCCAGGCCGATGACGACGCGGCTGCCCGATCCGGGCTGCCTCCCCCCGGCCACATCCTCGGTGAATTAACACGACACCGTGGAGGGATTAGAGATGACGAAGGAGCAGCCCGACATTCAGTGGGCCAGCGAGGAAGACTTGGCGCCGCGGCCCGACCCACGACGCCAACGCCCGCCCGGCCGGGTCCGCCGGAGACTTGAAGCGTGCGCGCTGTCCGCAGTGCTGCTGGGTGGAGCCATGTTCGCCGCCGCGTACGAGCCGGCGCGGACGCCGAGTTCTTCCCCGGTCGACGAGCGGTCGGCTACCTTGCTGGATCCGGGTCACAAGGCGCAGTTCGAAGCGCAGCGGCAGCGTGCCGTCCAGTCGGCCTATCTCAGACAACTGTTCGCGCATGCAGGTGTGAGCGGCGAGCCGAATCTGGCGGCCGCCCGTGCCGCCACCGCCAAGTTCCACGATCTTACGACCGCACAACGCGCGGGCTACGGGCTCTTCCCGGACGCCGCCGGCCTCGCATGTATCGCTGAGCCCGGCATGGGCGCGATGGGCCTGCATTACGCCAATTCCACGCTCTTCGCCGACCCGTCACTCGACGTGCGTACGCCGGAGGCATTGGTTTACGCGCCGGGCGAGCACGGGACGTTGCATCTCGCCGCGCTGGAATACGTCGTGGTGGCCTCGGCCTGGGACGCCACCCATGCTTCGCCGCCGTCGCTATTCGGCCACACGTTCAACTACACGCCGAGCCCGAACCGGTTCGGGCTGCCGGCCTACTACTCGCTGCACGCGTGGGTGTGGAAGCGCAATCCGGCCGGGACGTTCGAGATGTGGAACCCGAACGTGCACTGCCCCGCGTAGCGATGGACGCCGCTACGTTACTCAACGACGCCACGCCGAGGGACGTCGCCTGTGTGGTCGGCAGCTGTCCAGACCACGCCGGCCGGTCACGGGTCACCGCCGAGTACGCCAATTACATCCGCTCGCGCAACGCGGCGGGTCTGGGCACGGTCCGAAGCGGCAACTGAAACCGGCGCGCCGAACGCCCTGGCTGCCTGGCGCCGCCCAAATGAGACTAAATGAGACTAGGACGTCGCGGGCGCCGTTCTCGTTGCGATCTGGAGAACGGCGCTCGAACGTTGATTTCCCCTACGCAATAAGGGGAATCTCGTGGCGGAGGATAGGGGATTTGAACCCCTGAGGGGTTGCCCCCAACACGATTTCCAATTCGACTCCGGCCCGTTCGGACGTGTCCGGAGGCGCGGCGATGCCGAACTGGCGTGCATACGTGGACCGCGCCGGACGGCGCCGAACTGGGGCGAACTGAGCCCCAAATTGAGACCCTGGATGTCGAATACCTGTTCGGCCGAGTTGCTGGTTCCGTTGCCACTCAGCCCGGTCCCGAGGCGACCTCGCCGACGCTCATGCTGACGGCGTATGTGGCGCACCCGTGGTAGATGCTCCAGACCCAGTCGACGTACTGGCCCAGCTCGTGCTTGGCGGAGGAGGTGTACAGCGCGGCGACGATCGGTGTCGAGCCGTCGCCGGCCAGGTCGTGCCCGAGTCCAGCGAGCGCTGTGCCGGCAGACAGCGGAATTGCAGATGCCGTGCCGGCGCTGGCGTCGACGCCCTGCAATTCGGTGGCGAACATCCGTGCCACGACGACGTTTCCGTGCTGTCGAGTGGCAGGTTTTGGATTGCGGCGAACTTCTCCGGCGACACCGACACGGCCGCCCTGCTGGGCGGTGCGGAAGACTTGTGTCCGGCGCGGGGATGCAAACGTCGGGCAGCGACATGTAGGTCATGTCTCCGGCGGCGTGACTTTGATCAGCGTCTGGTTGATGCCCAGCCACGCATCCCCGACCATGTCGACAATCACCGGGGTCAGCCCGCCCACTACGAAGTCGCCCTTGCTGATGTCGATGCCGTAAAGAGCCTTCTCGTGGGCGGGCGGCGCAAACGGCCAACAGGAACGGCGAGCATGTCTGCCATCACGGAGCGGCTTGCTCCAATTATCATCGACAAAGTATTAGCATCTAGAGTTGGTCTTAACAGTCGTCGTGGTGCTCTCGGAGACCAGGCCGAGCCGAGCCTGTGATGCGCGCCTATTCGTCCTCTCTGCGAGCCTGGGCTTTGATCCCTGTAATGCTTCCCGACTTGACGAGAGCTTCATCCAACTCAACCGATGCACCTCTCTCTACATCAGGATAGATGAAGGAAATTCTGGGGTATACAAACTTCGCCGCTGGATTAAATCCCCTGTGCGGCGTTGGGGCTTTATTGATCATAAGTTTGGACGCTGCGCCCAGCTTGAAGCCGTTGAATATAATTGTTCCGCAAGGCGCCCTCATCTCCCGCGAATCGATGCACAGCAGGCCGTCCACTCGGGTATCGTAGCCAAATATCTGGCCGGATTCAGTAATTGCCGCCGGCCTAATTATCAACTCGCCATACTCACCTACGTGCGCTTTATCGAGCGTGAAGCACAGCAATTCGCCTCCTTTGGAGACCATTTGGTTACCTGCGACCGCGATGTCGTCCAGAAAGAGTCTCCCCTCGATGCTGCAATGATCGAAGTTCGCACCCTGAAGGAAGGTACAGCGTTCGAATGTATTCATTCCTTCGAACCGCGCGCCAGTAAAGTTTGAAACGGAAGCAAACGCGATGTTGTATAGTCGGATGGATCTAAAGACAGCACCACTAAAGTCGAAGTTGAGCGTCTTCCAATCTGGAACGTCGCGATCCCCTCGAAGATGACTACTTGTCACCGAAAGAATAGCCTCGCGGACCTTACCATCGCTGCTGCGCACTGCGTCGCCTTCCGATGGCCAAGGCATTCTCAGGTAAGCGCACAGAACATCGACGCACACCTGACGCTGTGCCGACCAGTCATCTGCTAGCCGCGCCATCGCATAAACGCCGGCCAGCCGAACCGGCGCCTTGTCGTGCCCAAGTTGTGTGGCGGCGTCCTGGTACCGCGCAGCTAGGGCGCCATCTTCCGCACGCCTTGCAACACCAGCGGCTGTCTCGCGGTTTACGCCTACCGCCTCCTGAGCTGCCCTGGCGCTCCGCTCGCTAGCATCGGCCGCCCGCTGCGCAGCACTAACAGTTCCCCTGCCAGTGCGGCGAAGGAGGTAGGCACTAACAAGAGTCGCGACGACCGCCAGGCCAGCGACTATCAGTGTCCACACCTGCGTCGCCGTTGTATCGGCCGCACTGGCAGTGAAATCGCTCGGAATGCCCGCCACGACAGACACCATGCACCACGCCTCCCCCGCGACATGCTGGACTCTAGGCTACTAACGCCCTACGCGCCGCGCCAGATGCTCGCACGCTTCACTTCCAGCGAGCGGGATCCTCCGTAGCATATCGTCGCACGCGCCTGAATACGTCCGCTAGAGCGAACGCCGGAACCGAGCAACACGCTTAGCGTGTTCAGCATTATCTTTCCCGGGTAGCTAGCAAGTTCCCGATCAATCTTGGAATCGACGTCGACGCCCCATTCGCACTGGCAGCGTCGAGCGACTCGGGGCCATCGAGTCGGCGAATCGGGAACAAGACTGACACTAAGTGCGAGAGAGCCGGGTCGACGACAATGCGACCTGGGCGATAGCGGTGGAATTGTGAACCCACGGGGGTTTGCAGCTCACACGCTCTTTCGAGTTCTACACGGCGGCGTCCGGGCGGGTCTGCGGCTCGGTAGCTGCTGGGGTTCGTGCCCGTGGTGAGCTTCAGCGGACGGTGCCGGACGTCGGCGAATGAGACTGGAACTGAGACTGTCGAGTAGGCCGTCGAGTGGTCAGTCCGCGAGGAAGGGGCCGGCCAGCGAACGCCGGTCGGCCCCTTCCTCGTTCCTTTCATTCAGTGGTTGACGGTCTTCCTCCTGTCAGCTGTTGGCGATGGTGAACCGCTCGGTGCCGCAGCTGGATGTGACGGGATGGTTGTTGCCGTCGCCGCTGTAGGTCGACTCCCAGCGCCAGGTTCCTTCGGTGCTCGCGATGAAGGTCGTGTTGGTTGTCGAGTAGGTGCCGTTTCCGTTGACGTTGACCGTCTGGGTCAGCGCAGGTGTGCCCGAGCATGTTGCGTCGCTGGGGGCGTAGAGGTTGAACGTGATCGTTCCACCGGGGGTGCCGAAGGCTCCGGACAGGGTGAAGTCGTCGTTCGGGATCAGGTTCTGCGCGGTGGTCACGCTCGGCTGGAGCTTGTTGACGACTAGCGTCTCGTCAGTGCAGACGCTCGTCGCGCCGTTGTTGTTGGTGTCACCGCTGTAGACGGCCTGCCAGTAGAACGTGCCAGCGGTGTTGAAGGCGAGACCGTTGGAGTTGGGTACGACGCCGTTGGTAACCGTCACGGTCCCGGCATCGCGGGCGTCCGCGGTGCAGGTGTTGTTGGTGTACACGGTGTAGGTCACGGTGCCGCCGGCGTCACTGGTCGCACCGCTCAGGGCCGCCGAGTCGTGCACCGTTGAGCCGACGTCGACGCTCGTCGCCGACAGCGTGGTGGTGATCGACGGGCTGGCCTTGACCAGCAGTTGTTCGGTGCTGCAGACGCTGCTCGCGCCGTTGTTGTTGCTGTCGCCGCTATAGACGGCCTGGAAGCTGTAGGTGCCAGCCGTGTTGAAGGAGATCGGATCGGAGTCGGGCACGATGCCGTTGGTGACGGTCTTCGTGCTGTTGAGCAGGTCGGTGCCGGTGCAGGTGTTCGCGCCGGCGTAGGCCGAATAGGTGACTGTCCCGCCGGCGTCGCTGGTCGCGCCCGTCAGCGTGGCCGAGTCGTGCATCGAATCACCGATGTTGACGGTGCTCGCGGACAGGGTGGTGGTGATCGACGGGTTGGCCTTGACCAGTAGTTGTTCGGTGCTGCAGACGCTGCTCGCGCCGTTGTTGTTGGCATCGCCGCTGTATACGGCCTGGAAGCTGTAGGTGCCAGCCGTGTTGAAGGAGATCGGATCGGAGTCGGGCACGATGCCGTTGGTGACGGTCTTCGTGCTGTTGAGCAGGTCCGTGCCGGTGCAGGTGTTCGCGCCGGCATAGGCCGAATAGGTTACTGTCCCGCCGGCGTCGCTGGTCGCGCCCGTCAGCGTGGCCGAGTCGTGCACCGGATCACCGATGTTGACGGTGCTCGCGGACAGCAGGGTGGTGATCGACGGGCTCACCTTGGTGTGGTTGGTGTACGTGCAGGTGATCGTCGCGCCTGGTGTCATCGTGATCGTTGCGACCTGGCCGTTCGTCGCGCCGCCCGTGGTGCAGGTCAGGCTCTTGAACGTCCATCCGCTGGGCAGCGGGCTGTCCTCGGTGACCGTGTAGGTACCGGGCAGCACCGTGCCCGGGCCGTACGTCTTGGTGTCGCCACCCTGGAGCGTGAACGTCGACGGGCTCAGACCACCGGTCGTCGTGTAACCGAACGTGGCATTGCCGTTCTCCGTCACCTTTTTGACAACGATCGTGCCGCAGTTGCTGATGTTGACCGGCTGCGGTGCAACGAAGTCCTTCACCTCGGCCGGGAAGGACGCGGACGAGCGGCTCTTGAGGAACGTGCTGCCGAACGCGGTGCAGGTCCCCGCGGGGAAGACACCGGCCGCGGTCAGGTTGACCGCTGCCTCACCGAAGGTCCCCGCCGGCAGGCTGACGTTGGCGATCGGGTCGTTGACGGTGACCGAGTTGACCGCGCCCTCGGCCTCGCCGGCGGCGCTGAGGTTCACCCGGTTGCCCCAACACGGCAGCGCGTTGGCGGAGAAGCACTGGCTGGTCGCGCCGCTGGTGACCCACTTGAGCAGGCCCAGCACCGGGCTGCCGCTGCCGCCGAAGTCGAACGTGATCAGCAGGTCACCGGCGCTGCGGTTGAGCGTCTTCGGACCGGTGGTGGTCAGGTTCGGCTGCGTCTTCTGGTTGATCTCGAAGTCCATGTTCGCCGAGCCGAGGACGTTCGTCCGCTCCCAGGCCAGGTAGAGGTAGTTGCTGCTGTTGGCGAACTCGTTTGCGGCGTAAAAGCGGGTCAGGTCGCTCTTCTGCGGGGGGATGGACCCGGTCACCACGCTGACATTCGGGTCGTCCTCTTTAGTGCCCTGGCCGAACGAGTTGTCACTCGTGCCCGACGCCAGATCGTCACCCCGGACCCGGTTGGGCGCGTTCACCCAGTCGGTGTTACCCGGTGTGGTCACGGCCAGGTTGCCGTCGTTGCCTTCAAAGGTGCTGCCGGACAGATTCGCCGACGCAGCGCCTGCGAGCCCCAGAGTCACAACCGCCAATACCGCGATTGGAATTACCATCGTCTTGATCGAGACGCGCCGTCGCGCCAGATGCTTGGACATGGGCGAACTCCCCGAATGGGCCGTGCCGAATCGCGTGCCAATCAGCCGGACAGGATCTATTCCCGAATCACGGCCGTCATGACAAGCAGCGGAAGAAATACCATCGCCAGACGCTCCCGACGGATCTGTAGCGTGCCGAGGTCGGCACGCACGAAGTGTCGCGACGGGCGAGAGAATATACGAAATACGATCGAATTACCGAAATCGGGGCGGGGCGCGCGAAAAAACATCCCGCAGCCGTTGCGTGCGCAACCCTGCCCCCATCTGGCGGCCCCCGTTCGCCGGATCAGCCAGGCGACCGAAGCAGCCCAACCGTCCCTCGGTTCAGCAGCAAGACAACTGCCACCCGAGCACGCGCAGCCTAGGGCTCCACTTGCCCGGTGGCAATAACAATGGCCGGAATTCACCGCTGGACACGGTCCGTATACGAACCGTTGCTAACCATACGGAGATACCTCGGCGCGATCTTCTTCGCATCACCATTCATTCGTACGCAAAACGTCCCCGGCCATCCAGAAAGGAGCACACTGGCGCCGGGACGTGGCGAGGAGCGTCCAACCCCCCGGGACAGCACCGCCGCGCCACGTCTCCCCTAAATCGACAGGGCTGCCGTCGGCGGATCCTGCTGAATCGCAATCCTCGACTATTTAGCCGTAACCATCTGTCTACCAGTGCTTCAACAACGGCGGAAAGCACCCCCAGGCGGGCAACAAGGAAACCGTCACCGCTCCCCTCACCGCAACCGGCACGTTCCCGGTACGCCACGGGCAAACCACCGACAGCATCACGTAGGCCCGCCCGGACCCGGAGACTTCACCTGCCCATCCGGACAAACCCTGTTCCTGCAGGACGTGACCTACTCGGGCACCAACGTCTCAGATGAGACCGGCAACAGCCTGCACGCGACACCCGACCCGATCTCGGCCATCGGGATCCACATCGCCGTCTGACGAGCGGCACAATGCGACACCTGTTCGACAGCGCGCGCAGGGGCATTCGGGGAAGCTGCCCCTGCGCGTCACCATGTCCGACCTCGCTCACCGTGCCGTTCTGCCACGCAAACGCCACGCTGCCCACCACAGAGGCGAATGAGACTAAGACTGAGACTGTCGACCACTCGACTCCGATGACGATATGTCCCGAATCGGGCGTCAGAGGCCATCGGACGGGGCTTGTAACGCCTGGATGTACGTCCGTCGAGTGCCCACTGTCCTGAGCAGCCGCCCAATCAGCCGATCTGCAATCGCCCCTGGCTTCGTGGTCAGCTCCTCGTACGACGACGTCGTCGATTGCACATAGGTGTCTTCACCATATGGCGTGCCGTCTTCGAACGATCGAGGGTCGTCGACGATCCTGAAGGATCTTGCCCCGAGCACGCCGGTAGCGCCGGCTCCAAGGGTCCAGGTGCCGAGATAGCCGTGTTCGGCGATGCCGGCCAAGATGCCGAGAAAACGGCGCGCGTACATGACGGCGGCGACGTCAAACAGGACGTGCTGCTGCTGCCGTTCTCCGTGAACGTTCTTCGGGAGGTGATCGGTGAGTCGGCCTAGGAACAAGCGGATCGCGCCGTTGTCGTGCAGCT
>WNGQ01009817.1_pt1 | contig 10283 bp, 9 predicted proteins | sample 5407661 | NCBI WGS metagenome assembly WNGQ01 (sample SAMN13153382, study PRJNA577476) | soil metagenome | isolation source: 60 cm soil or saprolite under Garry oak tree replicate 2 | place: USA:California | collected 2016-06-15 | reverse complement strand
GCGCGCCAGCCACAGCCGCGAGGCCGGGCTGGTGCCCTTGATGACCAGCTTGGCCAGCACCGGGATGGCCACGGGCCTGCTGAGGATGGGCAGCCGCACGACGACGGCGGCGATTACCCAGTTGTTGCCGTACCCGGCCTTGTCCGGCCCCGCCGCCGAGCCGTCGTGGAACCACGACGCGGCACAGGCTTTCTTCCCGCGCCGCTTGAACAAGGTGCCGTCAATCGCGCCAGTGACCGGCTGCCCGGCCGGGACCAGCAGCGCCACCACCAGCCTGGCCACGGCCAGGCCCAGGTCATCAGCGCTCCACCGGGCGCGGGAGAAGAACCGGTGCGCCCGGTCATGCGGCCACAGCTGCGACAGGCTTGCCCCGGCCAGCATGCCGCATACCGTCCGCTTCCCGGTCTGCGCGAGGAAACCGCAGGCCAGGCCGCAGAACGTGCGGAACGACGGGGCGGTGAACAACGGGGCAAGACCGGCCAGCAGCGTCATCAGCGACGCGGGAACCGGTAGCGTGGCATCTGCGAGCATCGGCGGGAACCCGTTCCATCGACGGTTTCACAAGCACCGCCGATGCTCTCTTCTCCCACGCCCGCACCTGCTGCACCTGGCTGAATCAGCAGGTCACGCGGAGTGTCGCAGGGGCGGCGTCCCGGATTTCCCGGGCCGGGTCCGGCACGCCTTGCTTTCCGCGGCGGGCCGGGCGCATGCTTGCCGGTAGCCAGTCGTCAGGAGTCATGCCGATGCGTATGGCCGGTTCGCCCTCGTGGTGCATCAGCGAAGACCGGTGGCCGGAGGCGTTTGATGTGGCCCTGTGGTTTCGCGCCGCCGAGCGCATCGAGGTGGCATCGCAGGGCGTGGTGCCAGGGCCGCCGGACGTCGAGCCGTTGCCAGACCCCCGCACGGACCCGGCGGACGCCGCCGGACTGGCCGCTGGCTGGCTGGCCTGGTGGCATTCGCTGATCGGGCTGCCCCCGCTATCACTGCCGTCCGGCCTGGCCCACCCGCCGGCCCTGCTGGCGTTCGCCGCGCCAGATTTCCCCGGCCTGGCTGCCTGGCCAACGCTGCGGCGGGCTGTCACCGGCCGGTGGCAACAGGCTCAGGACTGGCACAACGCCCGCATGGAAGCGGGATTGGAGGCGGGCCTGCACCTCGATCGGCGAACCGGCCAGGTGGTAGCCGAGCTGGAACGTGAGCTGGGCCGCAAGGCCCGGCCATTCTCGCTGGACTTCGTGCTGCTGCCTGTCCGCGATGAGCAGCCGCGCGCATAGGAGCCCTCACCGGTCAGCAGGCGGACGACCGCACAGCCAGATCCTGACCGATGCGACGTGCTCAGTGCCCGGCCGGAGGCTTCCCGCCTGCCGGATAGGCTAGCCACCGCGCTGAACCGCCTGAGCTTACTGAATCAGCACTCCACAGCGCCGAAACTGCGAAAGTCGAGTTCGATCGACAACTTCATTAAGTTGAGCCATATGTTCAACAATATAATCTTGTTGGCGTTTTCCGCGATGGAACCGGACTGAAACGAACAAGAACTCACTAACCTTTGGATTCAGCCAAATAGTTCGATCTCCATCTTTAAAATGCAAAGCGATCCTGGATGGGAATCCACGGACTGGTGACGCCATGCTAGCACAGAAATATGCACCGTCATCAAGGCCAACAGGATCAGGATACAGCGCAAAGAAGGTTGCGACTCTGGGTGTCAAGTCTGATGGCATTGATTCAGTATCGGTTGGATGCATTATTTAGGCATATCCTTGCTCATGTAAATGATGTGAAGTCACTAGGATTACTACGACAGAGCTTACGACAATAGTGCATCATGGTGCTGGCGCGCCAGTGCGAGACAGGCAGCACCGCTTGGAGCGATGGCTTCAGTGGCTAGCAGGTGCTCTATGGTGAGGTCGTCAAATACGTAGTTTTCAAGGGTCTTGCCGTCTCTGGCGATGGTGCCTTCCTCGTTCACCTCCACCATGTCGCGGAAGATGTCGTCGAAGGTCTCGGCGTCGAAGACGGCAACCGTGAGCGCATCGCCGACGAGGTTGAGTGCGTCTAGGCCCGTTCCGAGGTAGTGGACTTTGATTCGTCCTTCGCGACGGGCTGCGTTCAGAGAGCGGAATGGTTCCTGGTTGTCGTAATCGATGGGGTCGCCGTCGCCGTCGTGCTCGGGGTTGCCGAGGAATTCTTCGCTGTACTCGCGCATGACGTTGCGCCATAGGTCGAAGTCGGCGGAGTCGTGGGTGGGTGCGATGGAGGCCGGCTGGAACACGCCGGTTGGCATGACGCTGAGCATGCCGCCGGCGATTGCCACGTTTTCGGTGCCTCGACGCAAGAGTACGAACGTATTGCGGGCACGGCTGCGCCGTATCGTGAGCGTACTGATGGAGAACATCAACGGGTACGAGGCCAGGTCGAATGGGTCACCGACGAACCTGCGGAAAGGTAGCTCCTCCCATAGCTTCGCTGGTGGCTTCCTAGTGAGTTGGCCATCCTCGTTGAGTGCGATAATCGCCAGCTCGTGCGCTAGTGCCTCGCCAACGTCGATCATGTCGAAGTAGCGCATGTATCCAAGGGATACGTTTTCCTGATCTCGCGTGAACCGGGCATCTTGGAGGCGGTAACATATCCGGTTCTCGAATAGGCGCGGCCTATCGAGGTCACGCATGGCGCGATGGTAGGACTCGTAAGGTTTGCCTGTGGAAGATAGCGGCCGGACCCGAAGGGTTTCCTCGTGTCGTCCCGTCACGATCGGGCTTGGCGGATGGACAAGTTCTATCCCTACGTCGGCCAGGTCGACAGGATGATCCAGCTTCCAGTCAGGGCGCATCAGGAAGCCGGTCTGGCCTAGCCGGACGGATTCGGGATACAGGCGGAGCGCGACTTTAGTAAGCGCGGCGCGGTTGCGGTTGAGGAGCTGGCGCTCGCGCACCCATTGGCGCTGGCTCTCCAGCACTGCGCCGTTTCCTGACTCCGTGGACTCTTCCCATTCGCGTGGACTGATGCCGAGCATCGCGCCGGGTATGTGAAGCCCGTCACCGACCCTTTCCCATACGTCAAGAGTCTGGGCTTGCGTGCGTCCCTCGATGTAGTCGATTACGCGGCTAACACCCATCTCGCAGCGTCTGGCGATATGGCTACGGGTAAAACCGGGTCCACCGCGCTGCGCTGCGATAGCGAATATCGCCCCGAGATCTCGATCATCGCATGCTGCCTGGAAATCTGGCCGGGCCAGCACTTCGGGCGGAAGGTAGTCAGGCGGGCGGTTTCTGGCCATGGGGTACTCGCTTCCCAGGCTTGACCTGCGCGTTCAAAGGTTACCGGAGAGTTTACCGCTCGTGGGTGCTCGCCAGGTCCCTATCGCCCATGGCAGCGGTGCCCCAATCTGGGGTCATACAGCGCGTGCCAGGCAAGGCCAAGCGAAGGAGGTGATCCAGACATGAGCGCAGAGACCGCAGGCCAGGCCAGTTGGGCGCCTGCCCAGCTTGCCCCGGCCGAGGGGAAACCCCAGGAGCAGGCCGCGAGGCTAGATCGGGATAATCCGCAGTGGCTTGTTGTCTGGGGCACCTTCAGTCATGAGTTCGTGGCGTTTCCTCTTTTCCACGCCCCGCGGGGAATTGTCCTGTGCTGCCGAAGCGGCCCGGAGCTGGTACGCCGGATGCGGCAGGCGGAGAAAATTTATGGTGGGGGTCGCGATCAGGGCTCCGGCGTGTTCCGTGAATGTCCCATTTCTGTCTAATCGAGGCCGTGGAGGTGGAGGGTTTCGGCGGGGGTGGTGTGATCGCGCCGGCCTTCGGGGACGTGCAGGTAGCCGGCGTCCTTGATGGCCGCGATGATGGCGGCGCGGATGGTGGCCAGGTTGGCGGGCCCGCTGCCGGTCCGGCTGGTGGAAGTGTCTTCGCTGAACGTCGTATCCCTGATGTGGTGATGGGCCTCAATCGACCAGTGCTCGCGGACCAGGCGGGCCAGATCCGGAGCGGTGGCGTCAGCGCAGGTCAAGTCGGTGACGGCGTAGGCGGTCTCGCGGGAGACCTTGCCGGTTGCGGTCTCCTTCCGCCAGCGGGTGATCTTGATGGCCTGGCAGGCGTGCGGGAAGTCCAGGCGGCTGACGTGGGCGGTCTTCAGGGTGCGGGTCTCGATACGGCCGTGACCGGTGTCGCGGGTGACGCTGCCGGCCGGTACCTGCCGCCAGGGCAGCGCCTTGACCCGGGCATACAGCAGCGGCTGGTTCTGCTTGATCACCGCGATGTAGCGGGCCTTCTTCTCCCGTACCAGCCAGTCCAGGTTCGCCCGCACGGTATGCAGGGCGTCGAAGGTCACCACGGCCCCGGCCAGGTCCAGCGGTTCCAGGAGCTCGGTGAAGTGGCTGGTCTCGTTGTGCTTGACATCGACCTCCAGGTGATCCAGCAGGGGCCCGCCGTGCTCTGCGACGCCGAGGAGATGGACCCGGGTGCCGTCAGCGCGGCGGGCGCCGCGGGAGGTCTTGCCGTCCACGGCCACCGCCCTTAACCGGGCCCGGGCCAGCGTTTTCACCTGCTGGGCGGCGCGCCGGGCCCGGTAGCGGCGCACGCTGGCCGAGGCCGGCCCGCCGCGGCGCCGGCTGCGGCGCGGGCGCGGACCGAGCAGGGCCCTGGTCAGGGCTCGCGGGTCCAGGCGGTCCAGGACCACCCGGATCGTCTTCTCATCCGGTGCCCGGTACCGGCCCGCGATCGGGTCCCACGGGGCGTGCAGCCGGGCCAGGTCAGCCTGGCCAGCTCGTTTGATCCACTGCCCCACTGCGGTGAACCGGTCGTTCCCGGCGGCGGTGAACGCGCAGATCGCGACCGCGATCAGGCAGGCCAGCGGGTAGATCCGCCCTTGCGGTGAGCGCGGGTCCGGCAGCGCTTCCAGGCGCTGCCACGCACCAGGGGCCAGATTCTCGCCGTCAGGGCTAGATTCGACCGCGCGCGCCGCCACGCGCGACAATGCCATTGCGGGCATGCCACACCTCGTTCACGTAGACCTCGAAGACCTACATGATCACGTGGCATGCCCGTGCCCTACAACCCGCGCAATACCGCCCTGCCACCGCATACTGCCTAAAACTGGGCAAGTCCGGAACACGCCGGAGCCCTGGGGTCGCGATGCTTAACGGCGAAGTGAGCCGCGGCTACCTGTCGCACAGACTTTGCGCATCCTGGCCGGACAGCTGAACGTCGGGTACTGGAGTGATACCGCGAAGGCTCATTGGGTGAACCCGGACTGGGTGGGTGGGCGCGTATTTCGCGGAGAATGGGCGGCGTGGCAGAGCCAGCGAGCACAGCCGGGCATCCAGCGGTAGCCGCGGCGATCGTCACCAGCCACCTGGGAGTCCTCGTCAGCAGGCGCCGAGACGGGGATCCGCCGTGGACGTTCCCGGCGGGCAAGATCGGGCCCGGGGAGAGCGCGGAGGACGCCGCGGTCCGGACGAGCCCACTACGTGGCGCTTCCGCAGAGCCGGCCGAGGGCCGGAACCTGAGCCGCGCCCGGAGCCAGTGAGCCTCGCGGACGAGTTCCGGAGCATGGGCCTGACCTGATTGCAGTAAGCGCAGTACATGCAGCAAACTAGGCTTATGCCGTACGGCCCATCTCCTAGGGAGCCCCGCCCTCCTAAGGTGCCCCGCGCTAAGCGCGTCCGGATCACGGTCGACCTGGTCCCGGACGACTATCAGGCTCTGAATCGCTGGCTAGCCAGGGCCAGCGTGGAGCTCGATCAGCCGGTCAGCACGATGACCCTGGCCCGGGGGATCAGGGCCATGATCCGGGCGGCCGCGGCCGATCGCGTAGTTAACGACGTCGTGCTTGACCTGCTGCGCCGAGAGCAGGAACCATCAGGGGCGGAGGGCTGACCTGTGACCTTTCCACTGGATGACGGGCCCTTGAGGGAGCCCGCCGGCGACGGCTACCCGCTCCCCCGCGTAACCCGGTGGCCGAGCCGCCGCGAAGGATGTCAGGACCCGCGCATTACGCTGAGGCCGGCCGCTACGCAGGAATGGCCGCCGATGCGGTCAGCGCGGGCGATCCCGCTACCGCCGCCGTGTTCGCCGCCATCGGCCAGGTGCACGCCACCCTGGCCGCAGCTGCTGCGACCGCGCTGCATGAGGAGTACGCCGATATCGGCAGGTGGCTGGAGGTTGCGGGGCAAGAGTGACGGCAGAATGAAAGCGCCCGCCCCGGCCAAGCGGCCGGGGCGGGCGCTTCTGCGTCCGGTCTGAGATCAAGCTACGTGAGCCCACGTCCTGCGGTTAACGGCCGCGTAGGCCGATACGTCGCTGATGCCGAATTCATCGGCCAGCTGCTGATAAGTCAGCCCATCCGCACGTCGCGCCCTTAGACGCCGCACCTTCTCGGCGGTCAGCTTCGCCCGGGGATGCCCTTCGCCGACAACACCGTCATAGCGGCGGTGGCATTTCCGGCATCTGGGCTGGAATCTGGTCCAGACGTCATTGCTAGAAGGATCGACCGTCGACCAGTTCTCGGCAGGACCGCCGCAGTCAACGCAGGCGTAATTGCTGGCCGGTCCCGGGTCTTCTTAATGCGGTGGTGCAACACGTCATCAGACGGGTTAGCAGACTGCCGGGTGGCGCTCATTAGCCGATAACCGCACGAGCGCGAGCAGGCGCGGCGGTCTGCCGGATCATGGCTGATTTCCCCGCAAACCGGGCATCGCTTCCGCTTGTATTGGGGCCGTCCACGCGAGCAGCCGCACGATCGGGCATCGCCCGAGATGAGAGAGCCAACGGTGGGCGTCGACTCGTTCCCGCAGTCACAGCAGCATAGAGCGGAGCGTGTTGCCCTGCCATCTGACGCGCATGTGCGCACTTCACGGATGACAGTCAGCCGCCCGAATCTATCCCCTGGCCGGATGACATGCCTCACTCCGGCGTGGCGGCGTTCTGCTGACTTTTCCCGTGAAAGGCAACCGCACGAGCGTGTCAGTTCGCGCTTGAGGTTGCCGATCTCGACGGTGATCACAGTCCCACAGTCACAGCGGCATTGCGCAGCCCGGCGGATGGTGCCGCCCGGCATCACCTTCCGGGTCTCTGCGAAGACGGTAAGCCTCCCGTAGATTTCCCCGGCAGTTCTCCGGATAGCTGAGGGCGCCTGCAACGCGCACCGGCCGCGCCAGCACGCGCTCGATCACGACCCGGTCGGGGTCGCCGGCGGCCACCGCCGGCGTTAGCTGGCCCGCCGGTAGGCCCGCACCGCCAGCGGCAGGAACACCACGAAGATTCCGGCCAGCCAGACCAGGCTCTTCCACAAATTCGCCTCGACCGGGCCGCGGAGAGCCAGCGCCCGCATGGTGTCGATGACGTAGGTGACGGGCTGGTTGTTGGCGAAGGCCTGCAGCCAGCCCGGCATGGTCGAAATCGGCACGAACGCCGAGCTGAGGAACGTAAGCGGGAACAGCCAGATCAGCCCGAACGCCTGCACCGATTCCTCGTCGCCGATGGCCAGGCCCGTGTAGGCCGAGATGACGCAGATCGCCAGCCCGAACACGGTCGCGAGCAGGACCATGGCCACGGCGGGGACGAAACCGTTCACGAACCGGAAACCGACCGCGTAGCCCACGCCGATAATGATCATGATCGTGACGAACATCCGCCCGGTATCGGCCACCAGCCGCCCGGCGAGCACCGCCGAGCGCGCCATCGGCATCGACCGCAGCCGGTCGATCACGCCCTTCTTCAGTTCCTGGGCCAGCGCTATGGCCGTGCCGAACGTGGCGAACGCCGCGGTCTGCGCGATGATCCCCGGCATCAGGAAGTTGACGTAACCGCCGACAGTATGCACCGGGATCGCGCCACCGAACACGTACCGGAACAGCAGCACGAACATCACCGGCTGGATCACCGTGAACACGAGGTAAGCGGGAACCCGCATCCAGACCAGCAGGTTGCGCCGGGTGATGGTGAGCGTGTCGGTTACCGCCCAGCCGAACCGGACGCGCAGGCCGGGCTCGCCCGGGGCGCCGGCCGCGCCGATCCTCTCAGCCACCGCGGTCACGATGCCGTCCTCTCTACGTCTGTGCTGGTACCTCGGCCACGCCGGCGACCGCGTCGGCGTCCGTTCGGCTGGTCGTCCTCTTCGGCGGCGTGCCCGGTCAGGGCCAGGAACACGTCATCGAGCGACGGCCGGCGCAATGCGAGATCGCGGACCTCGACACCCGCGGCATCCAGGTGGCGCACCGCCTCGACCAGCGCATCCGAGCCGCGGCCCCCGACGCCGATGCTGACCACGCCGGTTTCCTTGTCGGCGTGCGGCTCGCCCTCGCCGATCTTGGCGATGGCCGCGACCGCGTCGCTGATCCGGCTGCGGTCCGGCACGGTGAACTCGACCACGTCCCCGCCGACCCGGCCCTTCAGCTCTTCGGACGTGCCCGCGGCGATGACTAGGCCGTGGTCGATGACCACGATCTCATCCGCCAGCTCGTCGGCCTCGTCGAGGTACTGGGTGGTCAGCAGGAGCGTGGTCCCGTCGGCCACCAGCGACCGGATGATGTCCCACATGCCCAGCCGCGACCGCGGGTCCAGGCCGGTGGTGGGCTCGTCGAGGAACAGCACCTTCGGCTGGCCGACCAGGCTGGCGCCCAGGTCCAGGCGCCGCTGCATGCCGCCCGAGTAGGTCTTGGCCGCCCGGTCGGCCGCATCGCTCAGGCCGAACTGCTCGAGCAGCTCGGTGGCCCGGCTGCGGGCCCGCGGCCAGCTCAAGTGGTACAGCCGCCCGATGATCTCCAGGTTCTCCCGGCCGGTGAGCTCCTCCTGGATGGCGGCCGACTGGCCGGCCAGCCCGATCGACCGGCGGACGGCGGCCGCCTGGCGCACCACGTCATACCCCTCGACCAGCGCCCGCCCCCCGTCTGGGAGCAGCAGGGTGGTCAGGATCCGCACCGCGGTGGTCTTGCCCGCCCCGTTGGGACCGAGCACGCCGAGCACTGTCCCGCGCGGCACCGCCAGGTCGATACCGCGCAGCGCGCGCACCTCGCCGAACGACTTGGTCAAGCCCTCCACGAGGATCGCGGGCCGCCCGCCGACCCCGTTAATCTGTGACATCCATCCTCCCGTACCGCCCACTTAGGACCCCGTATGACGAACCTACCGGCAACGTGACGAGCCCGGCGAACCAAATACCGCCCCGTCACTCCCGCAATAAGACGAGGGAACCCGGCCGGAATCATCGGCCGCCGCCAGCACTTGATGATGGTGCGGCATGATTGAACATGTAAGCCAGGGAGAGGAGCAGAGGATGCCTGACGAGACTCGCCATGAATCCGCTGACCTCGAGGACTACTCGGTCGAGGACGCATCGGACACGCTGGAAGGAAACCCGGGAGACGATCCGCTGGACCGGGGGGTCGCCCCGCCGGAGCGGTGGTCGGCCGGGGTCAAGTTCGGGTCGACGGCCGATGAGCAGGCCTCGGGTGAGTCCCTCGATCAGCTGCTCGCCGAGGAGGAGCCCGATACCGCCTTCGACACCGACGATGAGCTGCCCGAGGACAGCGACGACGACGAGGAGGCCGACGAGTACCTCGACGGGCTCCTGCTCGACGACGGACAGGATCCCCGGGCGGGACGGCTGGTGGCCGAAGACGAAGGCGCCCATCCCGACGACGAGGCCGATCTCGTCGCCCGCGACGTTGGCATCGACGGCGGGGCCGCCAGCGCGGAGGAAGCCGCGCTCCACGTCGTGGAGGACGACGACACCGACATCCGCTCCGGCGACTGACGGCATCCGCTCCGGCGACTGACGGCGGGAGCGCGCCAAGCCCGGCGGCCCCATGGCCCGGGCTGAACCGAAGACCGCGAGCCAGCCGTAATAGAGAGTGACTGGAGAGGGCCCGGAGAAGCCGGGCCCTTACTCTGGCTGCCCGCCGGGGCCTGCCGGCTAGGGCCGCCAGCCGGGCACGCCCGCCGGTCGTCGGGGCACGCGCCCGGTCCGTTAGGGATAGGAAATAACATTTGCCACCCCTGATGGGAGAGAATTCTCGCCAGGGTCGGAACGGATAGGACGGGGAGATGTCGCATGCTGCCGGTCGCTGAGCTGCACATTCACATCGAGGGCACGCTGGAGCCCGAACTGCTGGTCAAGCTCGCGGCGCGTAACGGCACCTGGATGCCGACCCTGGACGTGGACGAGCTGCGGGCCAAGTACCGCTTCGACAGCCTGCAGTCCTTTCTCGACGTGCATTACGCCAACCTGCGGGTCCTGAGGATCGAGCCGGACTTCTACGATCTGGCCAGCGCCTATTTGACCCGCGCCGCGGC
>WNGQ01007750.1_pt1 | contig 10283 bp, 7 predicted proteins | sample 5407661 | NCBI WGS metagenome assembly WNGQ01 (sample SAMN13153382, study PRJNA577476) | soil metagenome | isolation source: 60 cm soil or saprolite under Garry oak tree replicate 2 | place: USA:California | collected 2016-06-15 | reverse complement strand
CCGCGGGAACTCCAACCCAGACAACCGGTCTGTTCACACAACGTCGCTACGCCGAGGGCGGACATTTTGCGCGACCTTCCCATCCCAAGGCGGTGGATTTTATTCTTGCTCAGATTCGCCGTTATCCCGGCCAGATTACGTTGGTCGCAATTGGCCCTTTGATGAACGTTGGCGCGCTCATTGATAAGGGCCCGGAAACTTTCCGCAAGCTACGCCGCGTCGTGCTTATGGGAGGCTCAATCGCGCGAAGTTACGGCGATCTCGGCTACTCCAAGCCCCGTGGGCCAGAGGCAGAATGGAACATCAAGAACGACATTCCGTCGGCACAGAAACTGTTCGCCTCGGGTGTGCCGATTTTCATGATGCCACTCGACTCAACTCAATTGAAGTTGGAGGAGGTCAAGCGAGCAATTCTTTTCAAGGCCAGCACGCCGCTTACCCATGCACTGATACTCCTCTATCACCAGTGGGGACAGGAAACACCGACGCTGTTCGATGTGATGACGGTCGCTTACATCCTGGATCCTACGCTGTGTCCAGTGAAGCCGATGCACATCCGCGTTGACGAGAACGGCTTCACAAGAGCGGAGGCTGGCAGTCCCAATGCGCAAGTCTGCCTCGATTCGGATTCTGACGCCTTCTTCCGCTTTTATATCCCGCACGTGAGTGGACAGTAGTCAAGCATGGCCGCGAATCTGGACTGCGATCTGTACGCCGCTGTACCTTCTTTAGGTGAATTAGCCGCTACCGAACGTACTGGAGCAACCTTTTCTGGCCTGGAGCACTCGTTAGTGTAAGGGGCGATCCCAGATCGAGGGAGGTCCCATGATTAAGCATTTCTGCATCTTCGCTTTTCTGTTCGTCTTTTGTCTGCACCCATCAGCTTTCGCTCAGACGGTGTCAATCACAGGCACGGTCACGGACAGCACAGGCGCCGTCGTTCCGAGCGCCAAGATTAGCACTCAAAACAAGGCGACCAACGCTTCGCGGAGCACGTTTACAGATGGGTCTGGCACCTATCGCATCACGAGCCTGGTTCCCGGAATTTACGGCATTGCCATTGAAAAACCGGGTTTCAAGGCGGTGGAGTTTTCCCGAGTCGAACTCACCGTTGACCAGGTCCAAAGCCTTGACGCAACACTCGCACCTAGTAGCGTGGTCGAGAAAGTGACTGTCACTGCGCCAGTAGCGCCGGTCGATTTGAACGATGCCCAGATCGGCAACATCGTGAAGGGCCAGCAAATAGAGGATTTGCCTCTGATTTTGCGCGATCCTTATCAACTGATTCTGCTCTCCCCAGGCGCGATCCAGGGCAACTCCATCCTGCAGGGCCTCTCGGTGAATGGTTCCCGCGAGCGCAACAACAACTTCCTGCTCGACGGGACTGACAATAATGATGCCGAGATTCCTGGTCTCAATCTGCCCCAGCCCGGACTGACTTCTCTCAATCCCGACTCCGTCCAGGAATTTCGCGTGATCACCAGCAGCTTTCTCCCCGAGTTTGGCCGAAACACAGGAGCGGTAATTGACATTATCAGTAAGCACGGCACCAACGATTTTCACTGCGACGTGTACTGGTTCGGCCGTTACGACGCGCTGGGCGCTCGCGACTTTTTCAATCATCAAGTCAATGCCGCCGGGCAAGTCGTGCCCAAGGATCCTTACGTCCGCAACACTTTTGGGATTGCCGCAGGAGGCCCCATCCGGCGGGACAAAACTTTCTGGTTCGCAAACTATGATGGCGAACGTTTTGTCACTACCCTAACCAACACCACGACCGTACCTACTCAAGCCTTCAAGAGCGGCAACTTCACCTTCGACGGAGTGCCCATCGATGTCAGCATGCAGAACTCGCCGAACAACGTAAACGGCCTACAGCTCGACCCGACGATTCAGAAAATTCTGGCTTTGTATCCTGCGCCGAATGGCCCCAGCGTGGATGACGTACGCGGCTTGCTTTTCTTTCCCAGCAAATCACACAGCACCGGCGACAATTTTAGCGCCCGCATCGATCACAATTTCTCTCATAACGAGACCCTCACGGCGCGCTACACCTTCAACCGGTATGAGGATCCAAACTTTGATCACACGGATTTCCTCCCCGGACTGGGAGGCACGGGGACCCTGCAGCGAAAACAAAATGCCTCCGTGCAACTAACCTCGGTGATCGACCCCAGGCTGGTGAATAATCTGCGCCTCGGGGCCAACCGCATTAATTTTCCGCTGAATTGCCAGGGGCTCAAGGTCCTCGACAGCACTGGCCTGGCCGATCCTTTTGGCCGTGGGGCCGATCTTCCCATGCCCGGGATCGCCGGCTTCGGCTGCCTGCTGATTGTCGATCGGGATAGCTCCAAGCGATTCAGCGGCACCTACACGATCGGGGATGACGCCACCTGGGCCCGGGGCCGGCACACCTTCAAGTTCGGCGTTGAGACGCATGATGTCTACTCCAACAGCACCAACGACTTTCTTTCCCGCCCCACGGTGGATTTCAGCAACTTTTCTAACTTCGGCGGCGCGCCTGCGTTTCAAAGTCAACCAGGCATGCCGGTGAACTGTAATTTGTCCCCGCAGAGCGTGGACTGCAATGCAACATTGCAAAACATGGTCTGGTCCCTTTTCGGCGTGGTTGGGTCTGAGACTCAAGCGCAGTTTTTGACAAGCGTGGCAACCGGACGCCCGATGATCTCCGCGGCTTCCGCCAGAAAGAGTTCGCCGCTTTCGCCCAGGACACTCTTAAGATCCTACCTAACCTGACCCTCAACTATGGTCTGCGCTACCAGTTCAATGGCGTGCCCTACGAAGTAAATGATCTGCTCTCTACGCTTTTTACTAACCCTAGCGGGCAAGCTCCCTTCACCTTCACGATTGCCGGGCAAAAAGATCAGGGTCTGCCGTCGCTCTACAACAATGACTGGCATGACCTTGAGCCTCGTGTCGGAATCGCATGGGATCCTTTCCAGAATGGCAAAACTTCCATTCGCGCTGGTTATGGCATTTTTCACGACCGCCTATTTGGCCAGTTGCTAGGGCTAACGCGCGGCAACCCGCCGTTCCAACAAATTTTCTTCGAGCCTTTCTTCGCCGCAGGCGTCCTCGTTCCAGTGTCAGCGCTCGGCCCTCCCCAAGTCTCACCGCTACGCCCATCGTGCCCGACTTCGGGTTCAATGCATCCGGCATGCTGCAGGGCGGCATTCTGCCTTTTATCATCGATCCACACCTGCGCATGCCATATAGCCAAGGCTGGAATTTCGGAGTCCAGCGCGAATTGCCCGGGAGTCTGCTACTGGAAGTGAACTACGTCGGATCGAGGGGAACGCGTTTGCTCCGCGTCGTGGACGGAAATCCACCGCAACCTGCGCTGGTCTCGCAATTGATAGCCGACGGAGTTCCACCGCAGCTATTGCAATTCGACGCTCTGTACCTCGGCGCCGAAGAGGGCATACTTCCCTTCGACGCCGTCAACAATAACGCTTTTCTGCACGCGGAGCTTTTCAACAACACGGCTTCGTCCGTCTACCACGCTTTGCAGGCCAACATCACGAAGCGTATGTCCAACGGACTTGCGGTCCAAGCTGCGTACACCTTGTCGCATGCCATTGACAACTCCTCCGACCCGCTCACTCCAGCGACTGGCAACAACCAGGGCTTTCCTCGCGACTCCCTGAACCTGACCGCGGAGCGAGGGAACTCGGACTTCGATGTGAGGCAGCGGCTGACGATCAACTACAGTTGGGATCTGCCCTTCGGCCGCGGACATGCGCATCTTGCCGAAGGTTTAGCAAGCGGCATCTTTGGAGGTTGGGAGGTCGCCGGCATCACGACTTTCTCTGGCGGGCTTCCCTATGACATCTTCACCGCGACCGACACGGCGCATACCGGCCAACCACAGCGCCCGGACTTCAATCCGGTGGGCGTTCCTGCCCCGGTCAGCAATCCGCTCACTCAAACCGGGCCCAACCTCGGTATGTCGAGCGCGCTGTTTTTCCCCGACGCTCCGTTTGGTCGAGGAGGAGACCTTGGCCGCAACCACTTCCGCGGCCCGGGTATCAACAACTGGGACACGGTCCTGCAGAAAACGGTCAGCCTCACCGAACGCGTCAACTTACAATTCCGCGCGGAGACCTACAATCTGTTTAACCGTGTGCAGTTCGGCCAGCCCGGGAATCTCACGTCCGATCCCGGAACCTTCGGTCAATCCACCTCAGAAGTAAGGCGCGCTGATGACACGTCAGGCGCTAGGCAAATCCAATTTGGCATGAAGCTGCAGTTTTGACAATCCTCGTGCTTCAAGTTCCGCAGGAGGTGCGCATCCCACGCTACGTCGGTAGAACCGCTTCGCCGGTGATTTTCACCGAGCCCGAGACTCCTGCCGCCTTTGGCAAGCCTTCGCGATTCACCGGCTGGCCACCGCCGACCCAGACTTGCAGCTCGCCTGGCACGATTCTTCTGGTTCCGCCCTCACCGATGACCGTCAGCTTTACCTTTTCGTTCTTGACTGGGGTAGCACCAGCTTCGTCGACGACACTTAAGTTGCGATTCGGGATTGTAATTTGCACTTTCTGGGTTTCACCAGGTTCGAGGTGTACCCGGCGGAATCCGGCGAGGGCGCGGACAGGAGCTCCTTTCACACCCGGATGTGTGAGATAGACCTGCACAACTTCATCTGCCGCCATCGGGCCTGAGTTCTTAACATCAACAGTTGCGGTGAGGTCATCTTTAGCGCCGAGGGAACTCTTGTCGAAGCTCAAATTGCTGTACTCGAAATTCGTGTAGCTCAGCCCGTAGCCGAAGGGATAGAGCGGCTCGGCGGTGAAGTAGCGGTAGGTGCGTCCCTTCATGTTGTAGTCTTCGAATGCGGGGATTTGGTCAACAGATTTGTAGAAGGTCAGCGGCAATCTTCCGCCTGGAGAGAAGTCTCCCGCCAACGCTTCGGCGACGGCTGTTCCACCTTCTTCTCCCGGATACCAGGCTTCGAGAATGGCCGGAACGTGCTGGTCGGCCCAATTGACGGCAAGGGCACTGCCGTTCATCAGCACCAGAACAACGGGCTTGCCACTGGCGACCAGTTCGTGGAGCAGTTGCTCTTGCGCGCGCGGGAGGTCAAGGCTGGTGCGGTCACCGCCAGCGAAGCCTTCAACATTGATGGGCATCTCTTCGCCTTCCAGTTCGCCCGCGAGTCCAAGCACGGCGACTATGAGGTCAGCCTTGCTGACCGCGTCGGTGTAGTCTTTCACATCTCCCGGTTCATGCCAGACCAGCTTTGCTACTCCGGAGCTTCCTTCCTGTGAACACTCAATTTTCACGAGATACGCGCGTCCAGCTTCCAGGTGGACCGCTTTCAGTCGTGTCTTGCTGGTATCGCTGTACCACGATTCGCCGACCAATTGGTTGTCCAGCCAGAAATGGAATGCGTCAGTTCCGGTGAATCCGATCTGGTAGTCGCCGGTCGCGGGCGGAGTCAGGGTGCCGGTCCAGCGAACAGTGAAGTCCTCCGACAGGTCGGGGCCGGCGCCATTCTGCCAATTAAAATTGATGCCTGGATCGGTTCGCTTTATGCCCGGAGCGCCTTCTGAACTTGTTGCCTTGAAATATTCGCCAGTGAGCCCCGGCCGGCATGAATTGTCCTTCAACAAATCGGCGGGAACGGGCGCCAGCGGAGGCCCGGTTAGAGAAGATCCGGCAGCGTAAAGCACCGTGGAATCCGCAAAACGCTTGCGGATTCCTGCAAGTACCGTAACCGGGTGGGACGGCGTGCCATTGTAATTTCCGAGCAGGGGATCAATATTGTCCGCGTTTGGGCCGATCACGGCGATGGTCTTGTATTTTGTGCCGAGGGGAAGCAGGCGCTCCGAGTTCTTCAGGAGAACTAAGGTTTCGCGTGCAGCCTGAAGCGCCAATTGCCGGTGAGGTTCGGTGTCGTTATCAGAAATCGAAATGCTCGAGTACGGAACTGATTCCGGCGGGTCGAACATGCCTAACTTTATGCGCGCGGTGAATAGCCGGCGAACAGCGCGGTCGATGTCTTCGTTCGAGAGTAGCCCCTGCTGCACCGCTCTCAGCGCGGCGTCGCGCTCTGTGCGTATTTGCTGCTCCGGCCAGGCGCAGATGATGTCCAGGCCCGACTTTACTGCCGCGGCCATTCCCTGCTCCATCGTCTCTCGGTAATGGTGGTTTCGCGAAATATCACTGGCGGCGCCGCAATCCGAGACCACGTAGCCCCCGAAATTCCAGGCATTGCGCAGATGCTCCTCGAGCAGTAGCGGTTGAGCACAAGCAGGCTTACCGTCGACCGAGTTGTAGGCGCACATCACGGAACCAGCGCCTGCGGTAACCGTCGCGCGGAACGCTGGGAGATAGGTGTCTTCGAGATCGTGCGCCGAGACTTTGATATCAACCGTATGCCGCGTAGGTTCGGGACCGCTGTGTACCGCAAAATGTTTTGGCGTGGCCAGCGCCTTCAGATATTTCGGGTCATTTCCTTGCAAGCCGGTTACGTAAGCAACGCCCATCTGCGCTGTCAAGAACGGGTCTTCGCCATAGGTTTCCTGGCCGCGTCCCCAACGCGGGTCGCGGAAAATGTTGATGTTCGGCGACCAGACGGTCAGCCCGTGAAACCAGTCGCTATAACCTTTCTCCCGCACACGCTCGGCATACTTGGCCCGGAACTCGGTGGCAACTATATCCGCTTCTTTGTGGAGCAGGTCGGGATCGAACGTCGCCGCCAATCCGATTGCTTGCGGAGACACGGTCGCATAGCCCTCGCGTGCCGCGCCGTGCAGACCTTCGCTCCACCAGTTGTACTGCGGAATTCCCAGCCGCGGAATGGCGGCCGCCGTGTGCACCATTTGCGAGACTTTCTCTTCCAGCGTCAGGCGCGAAACTAGGTCATTGACCCGTTCTTCGATCGGCAACGCCGGGTTTCGGAATCCCGCGCTTGATAAATCCGAGGCCGCCGCTGAAGCCTGGGCCGGTTGCTGGGTCGAACTGATGCTCGAATCCTGTGCAAAACTCAAAGTGGAGAAAACAATCACGACAACCAAAATCTTCTTCACGGCAGCGCTCCTTATGACTTTGTTCGCTGACTACGAGCCGATTGCGCTCAGGCCTTGTAAGCCCAAGTTTTGGTCCATTTCGATGACAGCGCACTAATTTAAACTAAATCGATATAGATGGGAACACTTATTGCGCAGAAACAACGTTTCTCCTACCTAGTTTGCAATTGGCTGGCTTCTTCCTGAATTCGGTTCCACGCATTCTGAACGTGGCGCTCGGCCGTATTGGTTTGTCCCACACAAAGACGTAAAGTGAGACGGTTATTCAGGCGGGTATGCGTCAAGTAGAGGCTTCCGCTACGGTTCAGCCGGTCCATTAAACGTTGGTTCGCCTCATCGCTGCTCTTGAGGCGGAAGCAGACCAGATTCAGCGGCGGAGGGACTGCCAACTCGAACCGATCATCTTCCTGCACCCAGGACGTAAATTGCTGTGCCAGTCTGACGTGCTCGCGAATGTGAAACTGTAAGCCCTCAATCCCATAATAGCGAAGGACAAACCACAGTTTGAGCGAGCGGAACCGTCTGCCTAGCGGAATTTGCCAGTCGCGGTAATCAATGACCGATCCGGATTCTGTCGCCTTGTTTCGCAGATACTCAGGAAGAACGCTGAGTGTCTGGATCAGCATGTTGCGATCAGCAACGTAGAAGCAGTCGCAATCGAAGTTGGTGAACATCCATTTATGAGGATTGAAACAGTAACTATCGGCATACTCGATGCCCTCGTGGATGTGGCGGAACTCGGGACACAAGGCGGCGGTTCCGGACATGGCAGCGTCCACATGCAGCCAGGCGCCGAATTCGCGACAGAGGGAACCAATTTGCGGAAGAGGATCAACGGCATTGGAAGAGGTCGTGCCCACAGTCGCGCACACGAAAAATGGGATCAGCCCGGACTCGCGGTCTCGCTGCATTGCCTCAGCCAGCGCATCAGCGCTCATCGCGAATTTCTCATCTACTTCGATGAGGCGTAGATTTTCATACCCAATACCTGCAATGCGGATCGCCTTTTCCGTCGCCGAGTGGGCCTGGGTGGATGTGTAGGCGCACAGTTTCCCCATAACGCCGGCGCCATTGGATTCGAAGTTTGTAGCACGCTCGCGAGCAGCCAGCAGCGCGCAAAGTGTGGCGCTCGATGCCGTGTCCTGAATTACGCCGCCGCCGCTTTTGGTCGACAGAAATTTCTCCGGCAGCCCGAGCGCGGAAACCAGCCAGTCGAGAACATGGGATTCCAACTCGGTGCACGCTGGGCTGGTGGCCCAAAGCATGCCCTGCACTCCCAGGCCGGAAGAGAGCAAGTCACCCAAAATCGAGGGGGCGGATGCGTTACTGGGGAAATAGGCAAAAAAGTTCGGCGACTGCCAGTGGGTCACTCCCGGCAGAATAAGCTTCTCGAAATCGCTCAAAATGTCTTCGAATGGTTCCCCGCGTTGAGGGGCCTCGCCCGGTAGTGAAGCCCGTATCTCGCCAGGGGAGACCTGTGACAGCACTGGGAAAGACTCGATGCGTTGGTAATAATCAGCGATCCAGTCCACAACCGCATGTCCGCGGGAGCGAAACGACTCAGGTGTCATGTGAAAAGACTTCGGTTCAAACACGATGCGTCAGTCCTTTTGTTGTGTCTTGAGAGCGGCCGTCGACTCCAACATGCAAGTATTAGATCACCGTCATCACAAATCGTGTGTACCAGGCATGCTGTACCTTGTTAAATTACTTGTTACCTTAAATGAGAAGCCATGCGTCTAGTCATCAAGGTCGGCACCAGCCTGATTGCGCCCGGTGGGCGGATTGACACCAAGCAACTGCGGTCGCTAGTGGACCAGCTCGATCTTCCGCATAATGAGTTTCTGATCGTCAGTTCCGGGGCGATTGCGTCCGGCATGGCAAATCTGGGGCTGGAGCAGCGGCCATCGAATGTACCGCTGATGCAGGCCTGCGCTGCGGTCGGGCAGAGTGCATTGATGCATACCTATGAGCAGCTCTTCTTCGGGAAAAAGATTGTCGCTCAACTCCTGCTCTCGAGCGATGACTTCACTTCCCCTGCGCGCTACAAGAATCTTCAGAACACGCTGCATCGATTGCTGCGGCTGGACGTGGTGCCGATTGTGAATGAGAACGACAGTGTCTCAGTCCGGGAGTTGGTCGGCGCGTTCGGCGACAACGACGAGCTGAGCGCAATGCTGGCAGCAGCAGTGGACGCCGACTGGTTGTTGCTGCTTACCGACGTGGATGGCTTCTACGCGCCGAATGGCAAGCGTCGGCGACTGGTGCGGACGATCCGCAAGCTAACGCCCGAAATGGAAGCTCTATGCAATGGACAAAGCAAACTGGGCAGGGGCGGAATGCGGTCCAAGCTGCGCGCGGCGAAGATGGCCAGCGAGGCCGGGGTGAATGTCGCCATTGTGAACGGACGCGATCCCGACGCCATCTCGAAAGCAATCTCGCACAAGATCGGAACTTACTTCCCACCGGAGACGGAGAGGTCTTGAGATGGCCAGTATTGTGACGGTCTCATCCTCCACGCGGGAAAAGCTCGAACGCGCGCGGAAAGCATCGGCTTCACTGGCGCAACTTTCGACTGCCCAGAAAAACGCCTTATTGCTACAGATGGCGGATGCAATCGAAGCGCAGGCTGCGAAGATACTCCGCGCCAACGAGGAGGATATTCAGCGGGCCAATCTGTCGGGAGCGATGCGTGATCGTCTGCTGCTGACATCCGAGCGCATTTCGGAAATGGCGGATGCGGTGCGCGATGTCGCCGCCCTTCCCGATCCACTGAACGAGCTCCTGGAAGAGTGGACTCGTCCTAACGGCCTGCTGATTCGAAAAGTTCGCGTTCCTCTAGGCGTTATTGGAATCGTGTACGAATCCCGGCCCAACGTGACCGTGGACGCGGCGGCGCTCACCCTAAAGACTGGGAACGCAGTCGTGCTCAGAGGCGGGAAAGAAGCGGCGGGCAGCAATCAGGCGCTAGTGGAAATCCTGGCGGGAGTTCCTGATGTGCCCGCAGGCGCTATCGAATTGCTGGATTCCAGCACGCGCGACACCGTACAGGAACTCATCCGGGCGCGCGGTCTTGTGGACGTTGTGATCCCCCGTGGCGGCCCGGCGCTGATTTCCCACGTTATGGAAAATGCCGTTGTCCCTGTGATCGAGACGGGCGCGGGTAATTGCCACATTCTTGTGGACGAATCCGCCGACTTCGAAATGGCGAATCGTATCGTGCTGAAT
>WNGQ01007748.1_pt1 | contig 10284 bp, 10 predicted proteins | sample 5407661 | NCBI WGS metagenome assembly WNGQ01 (sample SAMN13153382, study PRJNA577476) | soil metagenome | isolation source: 60 cm soil or saprolite under Garry oak tree replicate 2 | place: USA:California | collected 2016-06-15 | reverse complement strand
CAAGCCCCACGATTTCACCGCGCCGCAGCGTCAGGCTAGCAGGGCCAATACCATGCCCATCGGTCAGGTCTTTGGCTTCCAGCACGATTTCGCCTGCATTGATAACCTCATGCATGTAGAGATCATGCAGGGAACGTCCCACCATACGACGGATCAACTCGTCCGCATTGATCGCATCGCCCATGAGCGTCCCCACATACTGCCCATCGCGCAACACAGTGACGCGGTCCGCCAGTTCGTACACCTCTGACATGCGATGAGAGATGTAGATGATGGCAATACCTTGAACGCGCAGCGTGCGAATGATCTCAAACAGTTTCTGGGTTTCGCGCTCTGATAGAGAGGCGGTCGGCTCATCCATGACCAGAATACGGGCATGTTCAGATAACGCTTTAGCAATCTCGACCAGTTGCTGTTGTGCGATACCCAGCGTGCTGACGACGGTGGTAGGAGTAAAGGCCGCGCCAACCTGTTCGAGCACCTGCTGAGCATCGCGATTCATGGTGCGCAGATCTAACCAGCCCCCGACAGAGTGCGGCTCGCGCCCCATAGAGATGTTCTCGGCCACCGAAAGATTGGGAGCGAGCTGTAATTCCTGGTGAATGATGCTGATACCTAAGGCTTTGGCCTTTTTGGGCGTATCGATATTGACGAGCTGACCATCTATCTTGAGCGTGCCGCTATCGGGATGATAGATGCCCGCCAGAATCTTCATCAGCGTCGATTTGCCCGCCCCATTCTCGCCCATCAGCGCATGGATCTCGCCGCGCCGCACATCAAGCTGTACATCGCGCAACGCCTGCACGCCGGGGAAGCCCTTTGAGATATGCAGCATCTCTAATACGGGAGCCTCCGTCTGTTCTATCTCACTCATGTCTGTTTCCTTGTAGCTACCCTCTTCACGTTGCTCTCAACAACATCATCATGATTCGTCCCGAACGTTTTCAAGCGTTCACCAAACCGCTTTTGCCCGGACTCCTCGCCGCCAGCGGCTCGCCGTTGCGTACTCGTGTTGGTGTGGATCAACTGGCCCGGCGGGCCAGTTGATCCACACCAACACTTACTCCTCCTGCGAGCGCCGCAGGTGCGAGAAATCCGGGCAGGAGCGGTATAAGGCGATCAAACTCCGATTTGACTCATAACGGAGAAATCTATTGCCAGCCCTTATAGCTATCGACGTTAGCCTGGGTGACGAGAGAAACAGGCACTTTGATGTTGTTGACAGAGAGTTTCTGACCGGCAACCACCTTCTCACCGATCTGCACACCGGTACGCGCAATATCGTAGGGCGACTGGGCAGAGGTGGCGGAGAAGATGCCTTTCTGCTTCAAAGCGGCCACGGCATCGGGGGAACCATCCACACCGACGATGAAGAAATCGGTACGCTTCGCCTGTTGCGCGGCCAACGCCACACCTAGCGCCGTTGGATCATTAATAGCGAAGATGGCATCCAGGTGAGGGTTAGCGGTCAAGATACTGGTACCCAATTCGAGTCCCTTGTCACGGTCACCGGTGCCGACCTGCGTCGATACAACCTTCAAACCGGGATGCTGGGTCAACACCTCTTTGCAACCCTTGACACGATCAATAACGGCAGTGACCGGGGGACCATCGACAATGGCGATATTACCCTGGCCCTTGAGGCGATCAGACATATACTGGCAGACAAGACGACCGGCCGCCACATTGTCAGATGCCACGGTTGCCGCCACACCACCATCAGCGCCAACGTCAACGGCCACGACGGGGATACCAGCGTCAACGGCACGTTTCACAGCAGGAGCAATACCAGCGGAGTCGACGGCGTTCAACAGGATCAGATCAACCTGCTTCTGAATAAAGTCATCGATTTCGTCGCTCTGCTTGCCAACGTCGTGATTGGCATCCTCCAACAGCACCGTGGCGCCAATCTTTTTGGCTTCTGCTTCCGCACCATGTTGAATGGCGACAAAGAAGGGATTGCTGATGGCCTGCACGGTCAACCCAATGGCCTTGATATGCTTGGGACCACTGCTAGAGGTTGCCCCGCCACTGCTGCCGCACGCTGAAAGCACCAGGCCGCTCAGCACAGCAATGAGGCCTAAAACAAACAGATATTTTCTCATGATGGTTCTCTCCTCCGAGTAATGAATTAGAAACAACCAAACAATAGTATGACCCAACATCTAGATAGCATTTTCTCTGCTAGAATTACCCTGGCTCCTCCTTTTCTCCCTCTATCTTTTGTTTGCCTTCGCAGGCAAGAGCTATTTGAGCGGCGATCAGTGCCATCGCGTCATCACCCAGAAGGTGATGCAACTGGGAGTGAAGCTCTCCGATGCGTTCAGTTCGCCTGTTAATAAATTGATGCTGACTGATCCCTTGAGCCAAACCAGAAAGGCCCTGTTGTGCCGCTTCATACTCACAGCTGATTTGAGCCAGCAGTGCCGCTACTTCAGAGGATTGTTGAGAGGTGCCAGACATCATACTATTTCCTTCCTTTCAGTTTCAGATCACAGGATTCCAGCGCCAGCATTTGCAGCCATTGTCATCACCGTAGGGTGAGCCACCGGGCAGAAACACTGGAGGTCTGTTGAGGTCCTCAATTCCTGGTGTTCGTAAAGCATTTAAAACGAGAAGTTTCTATCCAAGAGCATACTTAAATTTCCAATTCTTGCTGCACCTCCCATTGATTAGAGGAATCCTCGGTGGATAGTGTGCTGGTGGAATGAACAGCGTACGATTGTCGAACGAGTCCATTGTCCGGCTGTGCCAGGCAGGCAGATTGAGTAAGAAGAGGATCGATAGTGGGTTGAGAGGAAGGTTCAGCCGTCTTTAAGGCTACAAAGCCGCGCATAAGAGCCAGCAGAGCCATTCCTCCAGCTACGAACATCACCAGTAACATGGTAGTTAGCGGGAGCACTGAAAGGCCGCCATTCCAGGGAGAGAACGGGTGTAGAGCTGAGCGAAGTATCAATGGTAGCGTTACGACGGTCATGAATATCCTGGCAAACATCACCAGTGAGAGAGCGATAGCCGGAAAGAGGGCAACGCGCCACATGCTCTTGCTTCCTTCGTTACTGGCAAGCGCCAGAATCAGCGTTGCCAACCCAGCGAAGGGAGGAAAGTACGTGAGCACCGCCCCAAGTACAAGGGAGGACAGTGGAAGAATGGTGGATGGTATCTGTACACTCTCACTAAGCCAGAGCATACGACCAATGGGCAAAATCAGGTAGAACATCATTGCCAGGAGGAACCACTGCTTCCTTGAGGATGCCAGCACTTCCCTCATCTTGATAATAGCGATGAAGAGACTGGATATCAGCAGAGGTAAGAGAGGGCAGAGAAGCCGGAAACTCAACATATACAGTTCGACTATCTGATCCCACGGGCGTACTTCAACAGACAATATCGTCCCAGCAGGATTGGTGAGGGCCACCGTCGGCGCAGAAACGCCCAGCAGCGGCAGCAGCGGCAACACAAAAAGTAGCACAAGACAAAAGATGGCAGGCAACAGGAAGCGTTTTCGTCTTGCGCGATCCGCTTGCTTCACAAATAGTACGATAAAGTAGAGATTGCACGCCAGCAACGTCACCTGCATCAGCAGATCGCTCATGGAAAGCACTGAATTGCTACCCAAACCCGATGAGCTAATAAAGGAAATGGGGGATATGCTATCGGGAGTTGAGAGCAGCGCCATATCCAAATAATAGGGTGTGAGACGGAGAGATAGCGGAATATAATGGTGCCAATTGTACATAGAGAAGAGAAACATCGCATAGGCACAGAGAAACGTAGCGGCGATCGTGCGTTCATCTTTGAACAGGAAAAGCGAGTTTGCTGAACGATAGGATGGGTCCAGGCGTGCATCCAGAGCACCAAGCAAGAGATCAAAATGAGTTGCCAGCGTCACGTTATGCTGTTCTAGCAGTGCAAGCATCTCTTCTTCATATCGTTCCCGCCAACCTTGCGGATAGAAACAGATAATCCAGCTACCAGGTCTCATGCGTTTCTCCTTACGCGATCAATGGAGCGCTATTCCGATGCGCTCGTCGCGCTGCGTAGCGCGGTATCTATGCAAGACACTCTCTCCGGCATCTGTAAGGGTTGTAAGGATTGTAAAGGTCATAAATACAAATATGCGTTCGTTAGAAGGCAGGAAGTCGCTGTAAACCAGTGGAAATCACGCGATTCCAGGCAGTGAGTTGTTCACGCAAAGCGATCACCCCGTCACCCGTAATTTTATAGGGACGACGCCTATCTTCACTCGGAAGTGCCTCGATCCAGCCTCGCTGTTCCAGTCGTGCAATAGCTCCATAGAGTGTACCGGGCTCCAGACGCGTAGAGCTATACTCGAAGATATCCTCCATCATGGCATAGCCATGCTTGGGACCACTTGCCAGGCTGGAGAGGATCAGTATCGAGGGATCGGAAAAACGACCTAAATCAGAAAGGTTCTTACGCATGCAAGGACTCCCATGAAAGCTTCTACACTGCATTTACAATGGGCGGGGACGATCCCGGCCAACTATACAGTTTCAATTAGTAAGTAATACTGAGTATAGCAGGAGATCGGGGAAAAATCAAGGGCTTTTCTGATCAGTATCAATATAGAGGACGGCCGGGTGCATATCAATTTAGCGTAGCAATTGTCTAGAGGGATTGGGCAGGGGAAAGAAGAGGCTGAAGCAAGCCCCTTCGCCGAGAGTACTTTGTACGGTGACGTTACCACCCATTGCTTCGATCCACTCTTTGACGAGGGCAAGACCAAGGCCAGCGCCGCCATCTTCGCGCGAGCGGGTACGCGCGGTCTGGTAAAAGCGCTCCCAGATGTGGGGCAAATCTTCGGGGGCGATACCTTCACCAGTATCTTTCACATGAATGCCGAGCGTAGTATCTTGCAGCGTGACAGCGACAGCGATGATACCGCCGGGCGCGGTGTGGCGAACACCGTTGTGCAGAAGATTTTGCAGCGCCTGTTCCAGGCGTTGCGGATCAATCAGCACGCAAGGTAACTGTGGGGGCACGTCGGCCACGAGATCAATCTTACTTTTCTGCCAGACTAGTGGCGCGTTCGCTTCAACAACACGAGAGACGACACAACCAGCATCGGTTGGCTTACACTGAAGTGCGAGACGACCAACCTCGGCACGGGACAGAGAAAAAAGATCTTCAACCAGCGTTTGCAGGTGAAGCACCTCATCCTCCATAACGCGCAGATTGTGATGAACAGACTCACGAGGAGTCTCGTCCCAGTGCATTAATGTGGTTTCCAGATAGCCACGCATAGTAGCTACCGGCGTGCGCAGTTCATGGGAAACATTAGCGACCAGTTCGCGGCGCAACTGCAATAGCCGCGTGACCCTATCGCGCTCTTCGTGCAGATCGTGCATAGCCTGCTCAAGCTCAGCAGCCATCGCATTGAAATCAGTCTGTAGTTGGGCCACCTCATCTTCACCTACAATGGGCACACGCACAGAGTAGTCCTTACGGCGCAGGACGGAGGTAGCCGCCGCCAGCTCTTTCAATCGATGCGATGTCCCGCGAATAACCAGGAACGAGAATAACAACGAGGGGGGAAGGATAACCACGATAGCAAAGATCCCTCCCATTGCCAGTCCAATAGTCGCCGGGAAGATGAGAGCACCTTGATATTGATATTGATTAGAGATAATCAGCATAAGATCCATTATCACAATGAGCAGGCCAGTAGCCAGAGCGACCAACATCAGATGGGCATGTGTGAGCGACCAGAGAAGCTGAGTGCGGCGCAGGCGATTCCAGAACAGTAGCAATCGCCAGCCAACACGAGCAACGATAAACACTAAACAGTTCAAGAAGAAGACTAAGGCGGTGATGCCAGCAAGAGTCCGAAATGATCGCGAACTTGCGATAAACGGGCTATATTGAAGCCACACGAGGAGACAGACCAGCATGGCGCTTGTACTGGCGTAGACAAGCGCTTCCATGAGACACCTATGCCCCCATGTTCCAGTGGGTAAGCGCAGTCTCAGAGCACACCAGAGCATCGATAGCGGCGCGAGCATAAAACTGATGATATCCTGCCGGGAGTAAACAGGCAATCGTATATAGAGGATAAATAACAGGCAATATAGAGCCACATTCAGTAAGAGCGTTTCCAGAATAGTGCGCCGGGGAGACGCGCTAAAGAAGAGGGTGCGCATCGTCTCATCCCCTTTCAGGACGCAGGCGATAGCCTATGCCCCACACGGTCTCGATGGCATCGCCCAGCTCACCCAATTTTTTACGCAAGCGCATAACGGTATTATCAACCGAACGGTCCCCTCCGGCATAGGTTTCGCCCCAGAGCGTATCGAGTAAGTAGGTACGGCTAAAAGCGCGACCGGGGCTACGCAAGAGCAAATCGAGCAGAGCGAATTCTGAAGGGGTGAGATCGAGTTCAGTACCATCAAGCGTGGCCTGATGTGCAGTGGAATCAAGACGAATAAGACTATAAGAAATCTCCTGGTGCGAGCGCTGCTGATCGGCGTGGAGAATCTGCTGCACGAGTTCGGCCCGGCGCAGCAGGGCTCGCACGCGCGCTATCAACTCACGCATGCTGAAGGGCTTGGTCAGGTAGTCATCGGCGCCTAATTCAAGCCCCAACACGCGATCCATCTCCTCTCCGCGAGCAGTCAGCATCAGCACAGGTGTAGGAGTCGATTGTCGCATACGGCGCAGCACCTCAAGACCATCAAGCTTTGGCAACATCCAATCCAGAATAACAAGATCGGGCTGCTCGCGATTGTGCAGACGCAGGGCCGTCAGGCCATCGCTGGCATGCAAAACCTGATAGCCATTTGATGCAAGCTCGTGTATAACCACCTGTGCCAGATCATAGGCATCCTCAACCAGTAAAACGGTTGTCATCGTACGATTTCCTAAAAGTAGCCGCAATTGCAGGATCATAGAAACCCATCAACGTACTTAGTGTACCATAGATGACCATGCTATCCCAGCAGTAAGTTGAACACCTATTTTACTATGCCATGCTGGTTGATAGCGTTTGCCACGAGGTCGCCAATCACCGGCAACCGGTAGTAGAGTCCGCGACCGGCCTGCACCATGCCCACGATCCATGCGATAAAGGCGATGATGTTCAACAGCATAAAGCACATCAAGAGCGTAATCGCCACGAAGGGCAGGCCATGCCAGACAAAATGGAACCACCGGTTAGCGATGATAGATAAAAAGCCGATGTCAAGCAGGTTTACCACGCCGAAGAAGGCCAGAGATTGTAGTGCATGAAACCGTACATACGGATGGCGACCGGCGAATAGCAAGAAGAGCAGCCCGGAGAACCAGCACAGCGAGTAGCTCAGCAACGCGGATAGCCTGCCGTCTCCCATCACCCCAAAAGGTGTGAATGGATAGGGCTGATTGTAGGTTGCCTGTCCATATGGTGTTTCTTGAGCCTGTGGGGGCGCCTGCTGTTCCTGTGGTTGGGAGGATTCACCGGTATATGTGTGGCTATAGCCCTGATAAGCATGATTGACCTCTGGATCTTGCATCTGTTTGAGCCTCCTCTGCAAACTTGTAGTATCGCGGTTACGGTTGTATCTGAAAGCTACTGTAGCAGAGGAGTGTCACGGATAGATCACGTAATTGTCGCAAATGTGTCACACTGGTTTTCGAGATGTATCAACGCCTGCTTCCACTAGATGGGCAGGCATGTGCAGGGCATGCTCTTGAGCTTGCATCTTTCCTCGCTTGTTCTGTATACTGCTGCTAGGTACGCTGGTCGTGCTAGTGGCTCTCGTTACGTGCTGTTCTGTAGGTCCTGTGAAAAAGGGAATTCTCACAGAAAGCTCTCAACTGTGAGGAAGAGAAGTCCCTTTTCTCTTGGACACGTCGCCAGAGGCTCACATTGCAGTATTTTCAGTCAGAGAAGGCGAGAAAGAGACAAACGACGCAGGATACTTTCAAGCATTTCATGAGGCAGGGAATTCCCAAGCAAGCTCATACTATTGAAGAGGGCGGTGTCTCGATTGTTGAGATCCGGCTCCCACAGAGCCACATCGCGCCTTTTCGCCGTCCATCTCCACGATCTTTTTCCTAGATTCACCCCAGCAAATCTAATGGCTCCTATCGATTCCATTTGGAGCCATCCTGGCTCAAACGTAGGCCAGGGTATCCAACAGAGCGTTGCCGCAGGGAGGCCAGGAGGAAGTGGGTAGGGGAGACAAATCACAGGCGGCTCTTTCCTTGTTCCATCCTCCATGAGGGTTGGTGGAAATTGCGCGTAGCACCAGTAGAAAGGTTCATGTGGGTCGACAAACGACGGGAGGTATCCCTGAAAGCGAGAATCAACCAGGGCTGCGACTAAAATAGCGGCATCATTATCCGTGTAACTTTGTCCACGTGCCGGCGAGGAAAGAAGGACATTCTTCTGCCGCCAGTCAGAAATAGTGGGATCGGTGATGGAGTATCGTTTTGCAATTAGTTGAGGAGGCGTTTGCAGTTCTTGTTTCCTTTGCATTACAAGAGCAAGTTCCTCCCGGAACCAAAGCATACTCACGAATTGGGATGCCGACGCTTCACGAAGTCTTCGGAAGACCTGGTTGCGCGCAACATCGAAGCGAGGATAGAGTGCGTTGAGTCCTTCATAGACAGGTTTGCTATCGCGCAGCGAATCAGGAGAGATGGTGACATGGATGAGGTGGGAAAGAAATGGGACAGACAATGGGGCAAACCGTGGCAGATCGAAAACAGTTGCCACGGTTTTCTGTGGTGTGAGAATATTGTTCATATGCTGACTCCTGGGATTAGTGAATTATGGCAGTCGACCACCATTCTTACTCCATCCAGTGCGCCGCCCCTCTTCTGGGTCTATGTGGTTTCCTCTCCCAATCGTTGTCTCCAATGCCAACTTTGTCAGGACGACCAGTTGGTCAACGATGGTGCTCGTTGGTTTCCATTGCCGCAAAGAACGCAACTTCTCCTCATTACTTCTTGATGTGCCGAGCGATTCCCGCAAGGAAATCGCCGCTTGTAATGTTGCAAGTAATATCACAATTCACGAAGAAGGAGGAGATACGATGGCAGATAATCATCCTATTATTGGTACTTGGAGAGGGACGACGACCCTCAGCGGAGGGAATCGTGCTGGTACAGCGAACACATAAATGTTTGAAAGGAAGAAAAAGGACATGGCATTTTTGAAACGTCACACGGGGCCTCTTCTGGCTATCTTGGCCACCCTGATAATTGTTGCTTCAGTGGCCTTTGTATTGGTTCAAGCGAGACAGGCTCAAGCGAGACAGGCTCAAGCGAGCACACATAGCCCAACAGATGTAAATATCGTTGGGACGTGGAAAGGAGCAACCAAATTTCTTTCTGATCCGAAGCGACCACCGGAACAGCTAACGCTCATCTTTCAGGCTGATAGCGCGAGCAAGACATCTGGAACCCTCACGGCAAAAATACAGGGCATTTCCGTACCTGGCACTGGCCGCTGGTTCACAGCAAAAGACAACACGATTATTTTCTATTTTCTTGAACCAGTTGTCTTCGAAAAGCAGCAGTTGTATGTGCAGGTAACGCATCGTGTTGTGTTTACGGATATTAACGATTTTACCTCGGATGGAGAAGGAGCGGGGGCTATTGTTACTCCATCTGGAGTAACAATAGCAGCAACCAACCAGACCCAATCCACGCTCCAGCGAGTATAAGCTTTTACATATCAGAGCATAGTATGTGGGCTAAATTTCTTACCCCACATACTACCTGAAGTCAGTATGATAAAAGATGGCTTATGCAAAAGGAAGTAGAGGGAGCTACGTAGCACCGTGAGCGTTCTTTGTACGCTTCTTCTCACGATTTCCTCTCTGCTCTAGATGTCCGAGCTGCGCTAGAAGCAGAAGCTCCCGTTCTCCACGCTCCACTAATTGCGCCTCCCACTCATCCTTATATTGACGCAAGGTAGAAACGAGCGTGCGTGCCACAAGCAAATTGCGATACCACTTCTGGTTAGCGGGAACAATATACCAGGGCGCTTCAGTCGTACTGCACTTGGATAAAGCATCCTCATAGGCTTGTTGATAATCGTCCCAGTATTTACGCTCAGCCCAATCGGCGGTGGAGAGTTTCCAGGCGTCCATTTGATTTTTCTGCTGGGCTAGTAGGCGTCTTTCCTGCTCCTCGTAGCTCATATGCAGGTAAAGTTTCAGAATAATCATGTTGTTCTGAGCCAGCAAGCGCTCAAAGTCGTTAATGGCAGCATAACGGCGACTCCAGGCTTCTTGTGGCACCATGTTATGTACGCGCACGACCAGCACGTCCTCG
>WNGQ01007747.1_pt1 | contig 10284 bp, 8 predicted proteins | sample 5407661 | NCBI WGS metagenome assembly WNGQ01 (sample SAMN13153382, study PRJNA577476) | soil metagenome | isolation source: 60 cm soil or saprolite under Garry oak tree replicate 2 | place: USA:California | collected 2016-06-15 | reverse complement strand
CGATGGGCCATCGCCGCCGACCGCATGAGCGCCTTGTGCGGCGCGGCCCGGAGAGTGCAGTCCAGGAGCGACCAGGACAGCTCGTTCAGGGCGCCGCGCACCGTAGCCGGGTCCTGCGTCCGGTCGCAGACCTCAGCCAGCGCGGTCAGCAGCTTCACCGCCCTGGGTTCGGGCGCCATGTCCACCCGGAAGGCGTCCACCATCGGGCACGGCGAACCGACCACGGCGCCGGCCTCGAAGGCGTTGAGCAGCGGGCTCACGTCGCCCGCCGTCATCGGGTCATAGAGCCCGGGGAACGAGATCTCCTCATACCCCTGGTCGTAGCCGCTGACGTAGATCGGTGTCGCCGAGCCGGAACGCGCCAGCACGGCGAGCGCGAGGTCCATGAGGCTGACCGGCCAGCCGAGATCGCTAATGGCGAGAACGCGGAACTCCGCCCGCTTGCTGCCGAGGCAGGCCAGCAGGAGCAGCTGCGCTGACTCCAGGGCCGACTGCACATAGAACGCGATGTCCGGGCTGTGCAGCCTGATGATTCCGTCCTCTGCTTCATCTGCCCAGCTCAGCAACCGCTTATAGATGATCGAGTTGTCCAGGACATGGGTGAACCGGCCGGCCGAGATCAGCATGTCGCTGCTGGCGGCCACCCCCGACGCGACCCACTCCCCGGCACGCTTGGACGCCGTGTACATATCCGGCGAGTACGGCCGCAGGGCCTTGCCCGTCGAGGCGCACACCACCTGCGGGACTCCTGCTTCTGCCGCGGCGGTCAGCACGGTGCGCGTCCCCAGCACGTTGGTGGACACCGTGCGGTGCACCTCCACCTCGGCCAGCCCTGGATCGCGCTGCGCGGCGACGTGGAACACCAGATCGGGTTGGATCTCGCGGATCAGCGCGTCCATGGCGGCGCGATCCCGGACATCGGCGCGCCGGTACTCGGCGCCCTCGTGCCGGGGCCAGTCGCCGGTGATGCCCCGGCTCACGCTGACCAGACGGCCAGGACGTCGCGCCGCCAGCTGGGCCATCAGCGTCGAGCCGATACAGCCCGTCCCGCCGGTCACCAGCACGGTGGCGTCTCGCAACCGGTCGGCAAGCTCCGCCTCGCGCAAGCACAGCCCGCGTTCGGCGATCGCCAGGAAGCGCGCGTGCTCCTCAGCGGCACCTGTCTTGGCCGCGATGAGCGACTGGGTCAGCTCGCGCAACTCGGCGAGGACGTTGCCGCCGAGGCGCCGCTGCCCGGGCGGCGCGACCGCACGCATGTTGCTGATGATCTCCGAAACTGTCTCCACCCCATACCTCCGCCCGAATGACCGTGCGCCTCGTCTCGAAATGACGCGTTCCGGATCCTCCCACGCAGATGCTCATGCGGTGCGGGACAGACACCTAGTGTCGCCGGAAGCCCTTTATCCCGCCAATATGTAGGCCCATCTTGTGTGATAGTTAACGACCTACTACCACTTCAGAGGCCATAGCCATATATATCCCTGATTGGCTACTTCAGCCGGCGGGCCAGGGAGTGAAGGGTCATTCCGGGCCGTCTGGTAATCGGCGGGAATGAGGGGGCCGCGGCATCGCGCAGGTCGCCGAAACCCTCACCCCATAGCCCGCCGCAGGCTATTGCCGCGTGCCGGGCGCCGCAGGGAAGGCACGCGCCGGGAAAACTGCCGGGCTTCGGTGAGTCGCCGACCCGCGCCGCGCGCAGCGGCCACGCTGCACGCGGCAGCCACCGCGTCTCGGCGGCGAGTACACCAGCAGCGCGACGGCAGCGATCCTCACGGCGACGACTCCCGGGCAATGGCGGCAATCCAGGGTCGCGCGCAGCCGCACTCGCTCGCCAGGTTCGAGGTCCCCGACCAGGCGCACCAGCGTCGCCGCGGTTCGGCTATCCACCCCACCTGGGGTGGGTAAGGTACCGGCATGGATGCACACCAGCGGTCGGTGGTCAACCGGCTGAAGACGGCCCGCGGGCATGTGAGCGGCATTATCTCGATCATCGAGAACGACGCATACTGCCCGGACGTGATGAAGCAGCTCGCCGCCGTGCAGGGGCTGCTGGAGGGCGCGAGCAGGATCATGCTGCGCCGGCACCTGGAGACCTGCGTCGCCACGGCGATGAGGGAGGGCCGCACGGCCGAGATCGTCGAGGAGCTGATGGAGACGCTGAAGTTCGATCATCACGTGTTCCGGCCCGCCGCGGTGCCCGGCGCGGACGGTATTGATGCCGCGACCGCGACCGCGCCTGGCGCCGGGGCTGGGCTGCCCGGGGTGCCGTCGTGACGGCCGTGACGATCTTCGTCCCGGAGATCTCCTGTGACACGTGCAAGAACGCGATCGAGGGAGCGCTGCGCCCGCTGCCGGACGTCCGCGCGGCGGCGGTGGATGTCGGGGCCCGGCACGTGCGGGTGGAGTTCGACGAGTCCGCGATTACCCGCGACAAGCTGACCGCGGCGATCCAGGAGCAGGGCTACGAGGTCGCCGACTGTGGCTGAGACTGTGATGGCCGGGACGCCCGCCGCCGTCCCGGTCACGCTGGACTTCGCGGTGCAGGGCATGACCTGCGGGTCTTGCGCCGCGCGGGTGCAGCGGACGCTAGCCAGGCAGCCCGGGGTGGAAGCCGCCGAGGTCAACTTCGCCAGCGGAACCGCGCACGTCGTGGCCCGCGCCGACCGAGCTGATCAGGACGCGCTCATCGCAGCTGTCCGGAAGATCGATTACAGGCTGGTCGCGTTGTCCTCGGGCGCGGCCGGCGAGGGCGACCGGGCGGATGCCGAGGCCGCCGCAGCACGATCCTGGCTGCGCCGGGTCCTGGTCGTGTGGCCGCTGGCGGCGGTTGTGGGCTATCTGGCGATGCTGTCAGGGTCGCTTGGCCAGCGGCCGTGGGCGCACTGGACCGAGTTCGCGCTGACCACCGTGATCCAGTTCTATGGCGGCTGGCCGTTCCTGCGCGAGGCCGCCAGGCGGGCCCGCCGCAGGGCCGCGAACATGGACACCCTCATCGCCCTGGGCACGCTGACCGCCTACCTGTTCTCCGCGGTCCAGCTGCGGATCGTCGGCGGCCAGACGTACTTCGAGAGCGCCGCGCTGATCATCGCCTTCATCAGCCTGGGCCGCTACTTCGAGGCACGGGCGAAGCTGCGGGCCGGCCACGCGATCCGCTCCCTGCTCGAACTGGGCGCCAGGCAGGCCCGGGTGCTGCGCGACGGCGCCGAGGTGGTGATCCCGGCCGCGGAGGTGGCGGTCGGGGACCTGATGCGCGTCCGGCCCGGGGAGAAGATCCCGGCCGACGGCGTGGTCACCGACGGCGCCAGCGCTGTGGATGAGTCCATGCTCACCGGGGAATCGGTGCCGGCGGAGAAGACGCCCGGGGCGGCGGTGGCCGGCGCGACGGTGAACACCAGCGGCGTGCTCACCGTCCGCGCGACCGCGGTGGGCGCGCACACCGCGCTGGCCCAGATCGTCGCCCTGGTTTCGGCCGCCCGGACGGGCAAGGGGCGGGCGCAGCGGCTGGCCGACCGGATATCCGCGATCTTCGTGCCGACCGTGATCGGCATTGCGCTCGCCACCTACGCCGGCTGGTGGCTGATCGCCGGTGACCCGGTAAAGGGGCTGGTCGCCGCAGTCGCGGTGGTCATCGTCGCCTGCCCGTGCTCGCTCGGCCTGGCCACTCCGGTCGCGATCATGGCGGGTACCGGCCGCGGCGCCCGGCTCGGCATCCTGATCAAGGGCGTCGAGGTGCTGGAACGCACCCGGAAGATCACGACGGTGGTGTTCGACAAGACCGGCACGCTGACCCGCGGCGAAATGACGTTGACCGACACAGTGCCTGGCACCGGGACCGCGTTGCCCGAGCTGCTGCGTGGCGCCGGCGCGGTGGAAGCCGGCAGTGAGCACCCGATCGGCCAGGCGATCGCCGCGGCCGCCCGGGCGGCCGCCGGCGAGCTGCCGCCGGCGGCTGATTTCCGGTCGGTGGCCGGGCATGGCATACATGGCACGGTCGACGGCACCGTCGTGTGGGCGGGCAACCGCAAGCTCATGGCCGCGGCCGGGCTGGTGGTGCCGGCGGAGCTTGCGGAAGCCGCCGGGCGGCTGGAGTCCGAGGGCAAGACGGCGGTGCTAGCCGGCTGGGACGGGGCGGTCCGCGGCGTGCTCGCGGTCGCCGACACGCTCAAGGACGGCGCCGTCGACGTGGTCGCCGAGTTGCACCGGGCCGGCCTGAAGGTCGCAATGATCACCGGCGACAACGCGCGCACCGCGCACGCGATCGCCGCCCGCACCGGGATCGGCACCGTGCTGGCCGAGGTGCTGCCCGCCGGCAAGCAGTCCGAGGTACAGCGGCTGCAGGCCGCCGGAGAGATCGTCGCCATGGTCGGTGACGGCGTCAACGACGCTCCCGCCCTGGTGCAGGCCGATCTGGGGATCGTGATCGGGACCGGCACCGATGTGGCGATCCAGGCCAGCGACCTGACGCTGATGCGCGGTGAGCTGTCCGGGGTGCCGACGGCGATCCGGCTGTCCCGGCGGACCTACCAGACCATCCTGCAGAACCTCGGCTGGGCGTTCGGCTACAACACCGCAGCAATCCCGCTGGCCGCCCTCGGCCTGCTCAACCCCGTCATCGCCGGCGCGGCCATGGGCTTCTCCTCCGTCAGCGTGGTGACCAACTCGCTGCGGCTGCTGCGCTTCCGGGACAACCGCCCGGGCCCTCGCCTGCGTCGGCCGATCCCGGCGGGCGCGCGACCGGGTCGGGCTGTAACCTATCCTCCTTAAGTCATTAAGAAAAGCACGCCGGCAGATCGCCTAACCCTTGGAGACCGGATGGCCAAGCGCATGCAGGCAAAGCAGGACCGGAAGGCCCGTATCGAGGCGATGCGGGCCCAGCAGCGCGCTCAAGAACGGCGCAGGCGGCTGGCCTGGTTCGGCGGCGGCGGGGTCGTCATCGCGGCCGTGGTCGCCGTTGTCGTCGTGGTCACGATCTCGAAGAGCGGCGCCGGGAGCCAGGAGGCGATCCCGCCCGCCATCGCCGGGACCACGACAACTCAGGCCGCCGCGGTCACCGTGCCGAACACCACGGGCATCAGCGGGGCCGCCGCCTACGACACCAACGGATATCCCGCCAGCAGCCACACCGGACCCGCGAACCAGGCGCTCTCGCACCTCCACGTCACCGGGCCGGTGCAGTACTCGGTCACGCCGCCGGCCGGCGGCCCCCACAATGCGGCATGGATGAACTGCGGCGTCTACGACAAGCCGGTACCCAGCGAGCGCGCGGTGCACAACCTGGAACACGGCGCCGTCTGGATCACCTACCAGCCGTCGCTGCCGCAGTCCGAGGTGAGCCAGCTGCGCGCCTTCTTCGGCCGCCAGAGCGTCCTGACGCCGGGCAGCGGGGGCGCCGGCTCCCGGTACATCGACCTGACCCCCTACCCCGGGCTCCCGTCGCCGATCGTGGTCTCCTCGTGGGGATTCCAGCTTCGGCTCAGCTCGCCGACCGACCCGCGGCTGCAGCAGTTCGTCAGCAAGTTCCGGGTCTCCCAGCGGTACACCCCCGAATACGGCAGCCCGTGCACCGGCGGCGTCGGCACCCCGCTCCAGCAGTAGCCGACGGTTACCCGTCCAGCGGCTGATCGATCAGCCGTTTCAGGCCCGCGTAGGTCACTTGCGAACCCACGCGCACCTCCTCGCGCACAGTCACGGGAATCGGCGTAATCTCCTAAGGAACTTAGGTATATTATGTCCGGGTGCGGGGTGGCCTGCCCGGCCCCGGCGTGATTCTCCGGCGAGGGAGGGACGGCGTGGGCTGGCGGCCGGTCAGCAGGAGGACGTTCCTGACCGCGGTCGGCGGGACCGCCGCCGGGACGCTACTGGCGGGAAGCGCGCCCCAGGGCCAGCCGGGTTCCCTGCCCGGCCTGGTCAGCGGCTACCCGCCGGGGAGCAGCGGCTATGCCCCGGACGGTACCGCCGGGCGCAGCGCGGCGTTCCCGCTGGCCGCGGTGCGGCTGCTGGACGGCCCATTCCGCGCCAACCAGGCGCGCAACACCGGCTACCTGATTTTCCTGGACCCGGACCGGCTGCTGCATACCTTCCGGCTCAACTACGGAGTGCCGTCGGCGGCACAGCCGTGCGGCGGGTGGGAGGCGCCGCAGTCGGAGGTGCGCGGCCACAACACGGGCCACCTCATGTCCGGCCTGGCGCTGACCTACGCCAATACCGGCAACGACGCTGTGCGAGCGAAGGGCCGGTACATCGTGCGCCAGCTCGCGGCATTGCAGGCCCTGGCCCCCGCGGCGGGGTTCAACCCGGGGTACCTGTCGGCGTTCCCGGAAAGCTTCTTCGACCGGCTGGAGGCTGGCCAGCCGGTATGGTCGCCGTACTACATGGTCCACAAGTACCTGGCCGGGCTGATCGACCAGTACCAGCTGGCCGGCGACCAGCAGGCCCTGGACGTCGCCGTCAAGCTCGCCGACTGGGTGGACTGGCGTACCTCACGCCTGTCCTACGCGCGCATGCAGATGATCCTGGAGAACGAATTCGGCGCCCTGCCCGAGGCGCTGGCCAACTTGTACCGCATCACGGGCCAGGAACGGCACCTGGTGGCGGCGCAGCGGTTCTACCACCGCCGGGTGCTCGACCCGCTGGCGGCCGGGACGGACAACCTGCCCGGGCTGCAGGCCAACATCACCGTGCCGAAGATCATCGCCTCGGTACGGATGTGGGAAGAAACGGGCAGCCAGCTTTATCACGATATAGCGGTAAATTTCTGGCGCATCGTCACCCAGCACCACACGTACATCATCGGCGGCTCCAGCGACCATGAGCACTGGCACGCCCCGGACGTGATCGCCGGGCAGTTGTCCAACCGCACCTGCGAGGGCTGCGTCACCTTCCACATGCTCAAGCTGACCAGGCTGCTGCATTTTCACCAGCAGGACCGTACGGACCTGCTGGACTACTACGAGCGGGCGCTGTTCAACCAGATGCTCGGCACCCAGGACCCGGACTCCGCGCACGGGTTCAACTGCTACTACACCGGCCTGTCGCCCGGCGCGTTCAAGCAGCAGCCGATGAACTACTTCCCGCGCGGCAACCCAGACGTCTACGCCACCGACTACGACAACTTCGCCTGCGACAACGCCACCGGCATGGAGACCCAGGCCAAGTTCGCCGACACCATCTACTCGCGGGACGCCCGCGGCGTGTTCGTCAACCTGTTCATCCCGTCCGAGGTGACCTGGGCGGAGCGCGGCATCGTGCTGCGCCAGACGACCGGGTTCCCCGATGATCCCGTGGTCACCATCGGAGTAACGGCGGGCGCGGCGGCCATGACCCTGCGGGTGCGGCTGCCCTCCTGGACAGCCGGGCAGCCCCGCGTGCGGCTGAACGGCGATGAAGTCCACGGTGCCGTCATGGCGGTCGCCGGACCTCCCGGTCGCAACGGCGGACGGGACAGCACCGGGGCCTGGGTGGTCATCGGCAGGCAGTGGCGGGAAGGCGACCGGCTGGAGGTCATGCTGCCCATGGACGTAGCGTTCCACCCCGCACCGGACCAGCCGTCGGTGCAGGCCGTGACCTACGGTCCCGTCGTGCTGGCCGGCGCCTACGGCACGGACACGAGCACGGCGATGCCGTCGCTGGACACCGCCTCGGTCCGGCGGGCGGGCCAGCAGCCGATGACGTTCAGCGCTGTCGCCGACGGCAAGCCCGTGACGCTCATCCCGGTCGCCCGCGCCCATCACCAGCATTACACCGTCTACTGGCGGACGGCAGGCCAGGCCCCGGCGCCCGCCCCTGGGCGCCGCCCGGCACCCGGCCCCGCGCCGCAGGGTGTCACCTAAGGAAGGTAGGTTATAGTGCCCTGGGCGGCGGGCAGAGGCAGGAGAGGAAGCAGATGAGCGGCGTGGGCCAGCTGGTGATGAACGGGCCGCTGATCCTCGCGGTGCCGGTGGCCGCGGCGGCGGGCGCGATCACGTTCGCCTCGCCGTGCTGCCTGCCGCTGATTCCCGGCTACCTGTCCTACGTCGCCGGCATGTCCGGCGCCGGCGCGGAGCGCTCTAGTGGCGTCGGCCTGCCGTCGGCCGGCGGTGATAGCGAGGAGGCCGGGGGCCGGGTGGCGGGCGAGCTTCCTGCCGCCCACGCTGTGGCGGCCACTATCACGCGGGCCGACGCACCCGCTGCGGCGGCCACAGCCGGCGGGCGGAGCGCCGGCGGGCGCGGCCGCATGGTCGCGGGCACGGCGCTGTTCGTGCTGGGATTCTCGGCGCTGTTCGCCAGCTACGGCGCGGCGTTCGGCGGGCTGGGCGAGATGCTCCTGACCCGCCAGCAGATCCTGACCCAGGCGCTCGGCGTCCTGACGATCATGCTGGGCCTGCTGTTCGCCGGGGTGTTCGACAAGCTGCCGTTCGCGGGGGGAATGCTGCGGCCCTCCTTCCGCCCGCGGGCCGGGCTGGCGGGCGCGCCGCTGCTTGGGGTGCTGTTCGGGCTCGGCTGGACGCCGTGCATCGGGCCGACGCTAACCGCGGTGCTCACCCTAGCGGTTACCACGGGATCGGCGGGCCGCGGCGCGTTCCTGGCGTTCGTCTACGGCCTGGGCATCGGGATCCCGTTCCTGTTCGTGTCGCTGGCGGTCCAGCGGGGGATGCGGGTGTTTGGGTTCGCGCGACGGCACGCCGCCCTGGTCACCCGCATCGGCGGGGCAATGCTGGTGGCCGTCGGCGTGCTGCAGGTCAGCGGGGCATGGACGGTGGCGATGACCTGGCTGCGGATGCATTGGATCGGCGGCTACGAGCTGCCGCTGTAGCCGCGTTGCCGGTCCTGGCCCGCTAGCCGACGGGGATCAGGCGGTATGCTGCGCGACGTTCCCCCGGCCGGGTAGGAGCGCCGGGCTGCCACCGTCGTTAGCAGCCGCACTCCTCGCCGTGCCAGGCCTCCCTTCCCTCCCGGACCGCGACGACGGCGATGCCCAGGCCGATGACGGGGTCGAGCCACCAGCCGCCGGGCCAGGCGGCGGTGACCGCCAGCACCAGCAGCACCGCGGCGGCCTGCGCGCCGCACAGGTAGTTCTGGGTGCCCTCGCCGGTGGTGGCCGCCGAGCCGAGGCGTGTCCCGAGCTTGTGCTTGCTGTAGCCGAGCAGCGGCATCTCGGCCAGCGCGACCGCGGTCAGCACGATCCCGATCACGGTGCCCTCCGCCTGGTGGCGGGTGACCAGGTCGGCCACGGACTGTGCGGCGATGTAGGGGGCGATCAGCCAGAACGAGATGGCCACCCCGCGCTGCGCGCGCCGTTCCGCGGTCTCCGACAGCATGCGGGACCCGGTGAACCGCCACACCACGATCACGCTGGCTAGGCCCTCCACCACGCTGCCCAGCGCCCACCCGGTCAGGGAGATCGAGCCGGAGGCCAGCCCCTGCCACAGCCCGACGCCGCCCTCGACGCACATCCAGGCCAGCCGGCGCGCCCACCGGGCCGCCCGCAGCCACCCGTCATCCCGTGCCCCGCCGCCCGCCGCAGCGGCGGGCGCTGCGCCGCTGGCGGCGTTCTTGCGTCATGACTGCTGTCCTTCGCTTTGCCTGCCGCCGCCGAGGTCACGGGCGAGCCACACGGCCGCGAGCACTGTCAGGATGATGACGGCCAGCGCCGCGATGGTACCGAGGACCATCATCGCCACAGCGATCCCATACATTCCGTACATCATTTCGGTGCACATCCTTTCGGCGGGATACTTTCTAGTAGGTGGTTGCCAGGCTTGTGCTCGCGCGCCGTTCAAGCGGCAGCCGAGGGCTGGGGTACCCGGCAGCGAGCCGTGCCCGGCTGCGGCTGCGCAGTGGCGGGGTCGCCGTGGCCGCGTAGGGCGCGCAAGGCTATGGCGCCGCCGACCGCTACCAGGACAGCGGCGGCGGCCAGGCCGGCGGAGTAGCCGTGCAGGAATGCCACGTGCGGGGTGGCGCCGCCGGCCAGCGCGGCGGCCTGGCGTGCGGCCAGGATCGCGCCGATGACGGTGACGCCGAGCAGGCCGGAGGCCTCGCGGGCGGCGTTGAGGATCCCGGCGGCCACACCCGCCCGGCCGGGCGGCAGGACGCTGAGGATGGCCGCGGTGACGGGCATGGTCAGCCCGGAGCCGGCGCCGATCGCGGCCAGCGGTGCCATCAGGGAGGCGAAGCTGGCGTGCTGGCCGAGCGCGGCGGTAGCCGCCAGGCCCGCGGCGACCAGGCCCATCCCGGCCGCCACGGTCCGGCCGGTCCCGGCCTTGCCCGACACGAGCGGCGCCACGGTAGCCGAGACGGCCATCAGCA
>WNGQ01015492.1_pt1 | contig 10286 bp, 10 predicted proteins | sample 5407661 | NCBI WGS metagenome assembly WNGQ01 (sample SAMN13153382, study PRJNA577476) | soil metagenome | isolation source: 60 cm soil or saprolite under Garry oak tree replicate 2 | place: USA:California | collected 2016-06-15 | reverse complement strand
CGCCGCGATCGGGCGCGGCCCCGAGTCGCTGGAGCCGCTCACCGACACGGCCGCCATCGCGCAGGCGATCAGCATCGCCCGGCGTGTGTACATCGCCGACCCGCTCTACGCCTACGCCGTCCGGCTGGCCGCCGCGACCCGCAACCACCCGCAGGTCCGGGTCGGGGTCTCCCCCCGGGGCGTGATCGCGCTGACCCGGGCGGCGACCGCGTACGCTCTCATCGACGGGCGTAACTACGTGCTTCCCGAGGACGTCCAGGCGCTCGTGGAGCCGGTCTTCGCGCACCGGCTGCTGCTCTCCCCCGACGCGCAGCTGCGCGGCACCACCCCGGCCGACGTCCTGCGCTCCGCCGTCGAGTCGGTGGCCGTCCCCGTCGCGGCGCCCGCCTAGCGCCATGGCACCGACCGCACGGGGCATCGGTACGGTCCTCGCCGGCGCAGCGCTGATCGCCGGCGGGTTCGCGTTCGGGTACCCCGAACTGGTCGTGGTCGGGGCCGCCGCGGCGGTCGCGGTGCTCTGCGCGGTCGGGTACGCCACCTGGCGGCTGCGCCTAACGGTCACCCGGCAGGTCGAGCCGGAGCGGGTCACCCGCGGCGAACCGTGCAGCCAGACGCTGACCGTCCGCAACAGCGCCCGATACCGCAACGCGACGCTTATCGGCCAGGACCAGTGCGGAAGCGTAACGGTGCCGGTACCCCTGCTGAGACTGCGACCGGGCGCGGACACCGCGGTCACCTACCCGGTCCCGGCCGAACGCCGCGGCGTGGTCCGCGTCGGCCCGCTGCGGGTCACCCGGCGCGACCCCCTCGGCCTGGTGGGGGCGGCCCGCAACAACGGGGGTACCGCTCAGGTCTGGGTCCATCCGCGCACCCACCCCCTTGTGGCGGTACCGGTCGGCGTGGCGCGCAGCCTCGACGGCCGGGTCGACAAGGTACCCCACGGCACGATCACCTTCGATGCCCTGCGCGAATACGTGATCGGCGACGAACTGCGCAAGGTGCACTGGCGGACCAGCGCGCGGGTGGGTCAGCTGATGGTCCGCGAGGATCTCGACACCAGCCTGCCCCGCGTGGTGGTCCTCGTCGACGACCGCCGGGTCGCCTACCGGGACGTCACGGAGGACGGCGAGTCGGAGGACTTCGAGGCGGTGTGCGAGGCGGCCGCGTCGGTGATCGTGGCGAGCGTCCGGGCGGACCTCGCCGTCGAACTGCTGGTGGCCAGCGCCGACCGGTCCCTCGGTACCGGAGCGCACCGCGCGGCCGGCCCGGCCGACGCGAGCCCGATGCTCGACCGCCTTGCCGAGGCGAGCCCGGCGGCGGCGCCGGAGATGCTGGACACCGCGACCCGGCGGCTGCGCCAGCACAAGCTGGGCGACACCCTCATCTACCTGACCGGTTCCGGCCGGCCCGACGACCTCGCCCCGGTCGGCGCGCTGGCTCCCGGCTACCCGACGATCGTCGCGGGCGTGTTCGGCGACCAGTTCGGCGTGCCGAAAGCCGTTGCGGGCATGCAGGTCCTCGCCGTCGCCGACGCGCCCGACTTCGCGGCTGCCTGGGACAGCCTGGGCCGATGGTGAAGCTCCGGGCGGTGCTCGTACCGCTGTCGGTCGCCGCCCTCGTCGCGATCGCCACGCTGCCGTTGGGCCGGATCTACCACGGCAACCTGCTCACCTGGCTGCTGCTCGGCGCGGCCATCGCGCCGGTGCTGATCAGCACCGCGCTCCAGCGGCTGCCGGCCTACCCGGTCGCGCCGGTGTCGGTGCTGGCGCTGGCCGGGTACACGCTGTGGGCGGTCCAGCTCTCGGCCCGGGCCGGCCAGGTCGACGGTCCACTTCGGACACTGTGGCTCGATGCGGCCCGCAACGGCATCCCGCGGCTGCTCACTGCGCTCATCCCGATCGAACCCCAGCCGGACACCGTGCTGGTTCCGGTCGTCGCCACCTGGCTGGCCGCGCTGGCGGCGGCGGAGTTGGCGGTACGGGGACGGCGCGTTCTGCTCGGGTACGCCCCGCCGACCCTGCTCTACCTCGGCTGCCTCGTCGTCGTCGGGCCCAACGCGCACCAGGCCGCCTGGCAGCCGCTGGCCTTTGCCGCAGCGGCTGCGGTGGGCCTCGCGGTCACCGCGCGGTCCGGTACCGAGGCGCTTCCCGAGCTGAGCCGGGCGGCCCGGCTGGCCTTCCGGGTACGGCTGGCCGTCGGTGCCTGCGCCGGGCTCGCGCTCACCGTCGGGCTGGCCGTCGCCGTGGCGCCCGTCCTCGCCGGGCGGGTGCATCACGTACCCACCGACCCGCGCCGGTACGTGGCCCCACCCAGTCTCGACGCGATGGACGAGAACCCGCTCATCCGCCTGTCCGGCTGGGCGCTGAACCCGACCCAGAAGCTCTTCGACACCGACATCGCCACTTCCGTACCGGCCAAGGATCTGCGCATCCGGCTGGCCGTACTGAGCGACTACGACGGGGTGAACTGGCGGGTCGGTGCCGACTACCGGGAGGCCGGCCGGGTCCTGCCGGCGGTCAACGGACCCGGTGCCACGCCCGCCACCGGGGCACCCGTCCGGCAGGCCATCACGATCGACGACCTGGACGGGCGGCTGCTGCCCGCCGCGCCGGCGGTGCACCAGATCGACGGGATCCGGGTCGCCTACGACCAGGCCACCGGTACCGTCATCCGGCCCGACGGGCTGCACACCGGGCTGTCCTACACCGTCCAATCGCGACAGTCCACTGTGGACGTCAACGTGCTCGGCGCCGCCGACGTGCCCAGCGGCGCGAAGGTGTCCCGGTTCCTCGGGCTCGGCCCGGGTACCCCGCCGACGTCGATGTCCGACCTGGCGCAGCGGATCGGCGGGGACGTCGCCGGGGGGTACCAGCGGGCGCTCGCGCTCGAGGACTTCCTCAGTACGCACTACACCCTCGTCAACGACGCGCCCAGCGGCCACGCGTACCCGAACCTGAACTTCTTCCTCTTCTCCCCACCCGCGCTGGGCGGCCAGGAGGGTACCTCCGAACAGTTCGCCGCCAGCTTCGCCGTCCTGGCCCGGATGCTGGGCCTGCCGAGCCGGGTGATCGTCGGCTTCCAGGCTCCGCCGGGCGTCTCCACCGTGCGCGGCCGCGACGCGCTGGCCTGGCCGGAGGTGCTGTTCACCGGCGTCGGCTGGGTACCGTTCGACCCGCTGCCCAAGCCGAATGCCACCCCGGAGCCGGTGGAGTCGTTCAAGCCGAAGCCCAACCCGACAACTCCACCGCCGTCGGCGGTACCGACGATCTCGATCTCCGTGTCGCCGCCGGGGCCGCATCGGTCATCCAGCGCGCCGGCGGCTCTCCCCGCGGCGCCGCTACCGCCCTGGCTGCCCTTCGCCACCGGGGGCGGGCTGTTCGCCCTGCTGCTCGGCGGGCTGGCCGCGGTCGTCATGCTGCGCCAGGCGCAGCGAAGACGCCGGCTCGACCGGGGCAGTCCCGCCAACCGGGTGGCCGGGGCGTGGCGGGAGGTACTCGACGGGCTGCGCCTGGCCGGCCGGCCGGTCGCGGTACATCTGCCGGCGACCGAGGTGGCCGGCTACGCCAACCGGGTCGGGGCACCCGCGCACGAGCGGCGCCGGGGCACGGTACGGCCGGCGACGCCGCCGCTGGACGAGCTGGCGCTGCTGATCAACCGCGCCACCTACGCGAGCGACGGGCCGACCGAGGAGGACGCGCAGCGGGCGAAGGAACAGGCGCTGGCGTACGTCGAGGAGCTGCGCGCCCGCCGGTCGTGGTGGCGCCGCCTACTGTGGCGCGCCGACCCCCGGCCCCTACGCTGGCATTGAACCGCCCGGGCGGGTCAGGATCCGGTCAGCCCGGTCGCGGGTGCTGGCGATGAGCGCGGCATTGGCCTCGTCGCTGCGATGCACCCAGTCGTGGGCGGCAGCCCGGTCCAGCCCCCGGGAGCGCTGGCGGCGCAGCAGCGCGTCGACCCGGGTCGTGGCTGGCGCGTCGACGTACAGGGCGAGGTCGAGCAGGTCCCGCACCGCCGCCCAGGGCGGCCGGGGTAGTAGCAGGTAGGTGCCCTCGACCACGACGGTACGGACCGTAGCCGGTACCGGGATCGCGCTGCCGATCGACTCGTTCAGCGTCCGGGTTGAACTCCGGCGCGTACACCACCTCGTCGTCGTCCGGCTTGCGCAGGCGGCGCAGCAGGTTGACGAACCCGGCCGCGTCGAAGGTCGCCGGCGCCCCCTTGCGATCGGCCAGGCCCAGCCGGACCAGCTCGGCATTCGCGAGGTGGAACCCGTCCATCGGTACCATGATGGCCACGTCCGCGCCGTACTCGGTACGCAGTGCCTCAGCCAGCGTCGCGGCCAGCGTCGACTTGCCCGCCGCGGGCGGCCCGGTGATCCCGACCAGGATCCGCCGCCGGTCGGCCTCCAGCAGCGGACGCAGCGCGTCGCGGGCTCCCGCGAGTACGGCCGGATGGGAGTTCACCACGCCGATACGATCCCACCAGCCGGCATCTCACTCCGCCCCGGGGGCTCAGTTCTTGGCGCTCGCCTTCGCTCGCGCGGCCGTTGCAGCGCGGCCTTGTACGCCGCCGCCCGGTCCAGGTCAGCCTGTGCCACCACACCCGGCGGGTGGCGGGCCGGTTGTTCACCGAACGTGTTTGGGTAGAGTCGGCCAGCGAGGCGTCCGAGGGGAGGAGTTCGGGTCCGTGCAGCAGGACAGCTCGGAGCAGATCGGCGGCGCAGTCCCCGCTCAGCGCACCGAGACGCCGGCACCCCCGGCCAGGCCACCCGAGCCGGATGCGACGGTGGTCCTGCCGGCCTTCGTGACCGGTAAGAAGGAGCGCCCGCCCAAGCCGGCCGAGCCGGTGCGGCACCGGGCCGAACCCGAAGGCAAACTGCCGCCCAGCGAGCGGGGCATGCTCATCTTCGTCGCCGCACTGCTCGGCGTCGGTACCGTCGCGGTCGTCGCGATCCTCGGGCTGGGCGGCTTCAGCAGCCCCGCGCCGGCCTCGACGCGTTCCCCCAGGGTGGCCGCGGTGACCCCACCGGCGCCGGACTCCCCCAGCCCGTCGCCCAGCCCGGTGGCCTCCTCGGTGGCACCCCCGTCACCCCCGCCGACCACCCCAGCGGTGCGGCGCACGACCCCGGGCCCGGTTGCCCTCGGTGCCCTCACCCGCACCGACCCGGCCGCATTCTGCATGTACAGCAAGGCCGGCCGGGCCCGGCAACGCGACGACGGAAGCTGGTTCTGTTCGGGGAGCCAGGACCATCCCCCGTTCCCGTTCGAGCCCAACGACGTGTGCCGGTGGCGCTACATCGACAACACCGCCTATGCGGTCCCCGGCGACCCCACCGACCCGGCCACCTGGCGCTGTTTCACGTAGCCCGTCGGCGACCGGTTCCTGTCCCACCCCGCGCGTACGATCTACCTCCATGGACGATCGCGCTCGCGCACACGCCTTGGTCGACGAGCTGTTCGGACCGCCGGCGCCACCCGCAGATCGTGCCGTCGCGGTCCTCAACGCCCACGCGGCCGCGCTGGCGTGGGTCCGCCGCACCACAGGTGCCTACCCGGCCCCGGCGAGCGTCTCCGAGCAGCTCAACCGGGCAGCGGAGCGCCTGCGGAGCGGTGCGGACGGACGCGATCCGCTGACGGTGCTCGGTCAGGTCGCGGCGGATGCGCTCGCCGCGCACCGCGCCGCCAGCGCGGCGTGACCGGCTATGTGCTCGATCACTGGGCGCTGACCGCAGGTCTGGCCGGCGCTGGGAGCGAGCACCACCGTCGCGAACTGTCCCGCCTGCTGCGGGGCGCCATCGACGGCGGCCCCATCCTGGCGGTCCCAGCGTTGTGCCTGACCGCGGCGACGGCTCTGCGTCCGACTATCGCCGATCACCTCGCGGAGATCATCGTCGCGGCTCCACCCGGCGCCATCGACGTGTGTGGGCTCACTCGGTCGGCACCGCTCGAGACGCTGCGGGCCAGCTATCCCGGGCTCGGCTGGCCGGCCACCCACGCCGCCGCCCACGCCGTCGCGACAGGACTCCCGGTCCTCACCCTGGAGCCGACCCGATACCACGGCGTCGCGATCGACCTGCTGTCCTTGTAGCGGGTCAACCGAGCCAGCCTGGGCGGACCAGGCCGGCTTCGTAGGCGAACACCACGAGTTGGGCCCGGTCCCGGGCGCCCAGCTTGACCATCGCCCGGCTGACGTGGGTCTTCGCGGTCGCCGGGCTGACCACCAGCCGCTCGGCGATCTCGTCGTTGGACAGCCCGGCGCCGACCAGCGCCATCACCTCGCGCTCCCGCTCGGTCAGCGCGGACAGCTCGGTCGGCGGGCGGGGCGCGCGCGCCCGGGAGGCGAACTCGGCGATCAGCCGCCGGGTCACTCCCGGCGACAGAAGCGCGTCGCCGCTGGCCACCGCGCGGATGCCGCGCAGCAGGTCGACCGGTTCGGTGTCCTTGACGAGAAAGCCGCTGGCGCCGACGCGCAACGCCTCGAACACGTACTCGTCCAGGTCGAACGTGGTGAGGATGACGATCCGTACCGCCGACAGCGCCGGGTCGGCCACAATCCGCCGGGTCGCCTCCAGGCCGTCGAGGCCGGGCATCCGGATGTCCATCAACACCACATCCGGCCGGTACCGGGCGGCCAGCCGGACCGCTTCGGCGCCGTCGCTCGCCTCGCCGACCACCTCGACGTCGTCCTGGGCGTCGAGGAGCGCCCGGAAGCCGGCGCGCACCAGAGCCTGGTCGTCGGCCAGCAGTACCCGGATCATGATGCGCTCCCGAGGGGCAGGCGGGCCTCGACCTGGAAGCCGCCGGCCGGCCCGGGACCGGCGGTCAGCGTACCCCCGAGCGCCGCCGCCCTGGCCCGCATGCCGGCGATGCCGTTGCCGTCGTCCGCTGCGACGCCACCCCGCCCGTCGTCGGACACGCACGTTGGTCAGCGCCTCCTGGGCGATCCGGTATGCGGCGCGGTCCAGTTCGGCGGGCAGGTCGCGCGGCTCCCCCTCGATCACCGTGCGGGCTCCGGTGTCGTCAGCGAGGGTACGCAGGTTCGCCAGGCTCGGGGCCGGTGCGCGGGGCGCCTGTTCGTCCTCGGCGCGCAGGACCCCCAGTACCGACCGGACCTCGCGCAACGCCTCGGCGCTCGCCTGCTTGATGGCCAGCAGTGCGGTACGCGCCTGCTCCGGCTGCTCGTCCATCAGGTGCAGCCCGACGCCGGCCTGCACGCTGATCAGCGACAGGTGGTGCCCGAGGACGTCGTGCAGCTCCCGGGCGATCCGCAGGCGCTCCTCACTGGCCTGCCGGCGCTGCTGCTCGGCGCGGGTACGGGCCTGTTCGGCGCGGGTACGCGCCAGTTCCGCGAGGTACCGGGACTGTACCCGGGCCGCCTCGCCCAGCAGCAGCACCGCCCCGATCGCCACGAGCGCCCCGACCGCCTCGCCGAACCGCAGGTACCGCAGGTGCACGCCGGGCAGCCGGCCGAGCCCGACACACAGCGCGTACCCGATGCCGGTCAGCACCCAGACCGGTACCCGCCGGCCGGCGCGCAGCGCCCCGATCACGGCCACGATCGGCGCGGCGACCACCGGCCCGTACGGGTACCCGAGCAGGAGATACGCCACCGTCACGCCGATGGTGACGGCGACCGCGGCGACCCGGTACCGCCGCCGGAAAAGCAACGCCACCGGCCCGGCGAGCAGCAGCGCGTACCCCCAGTGCCCCAGCGGCCGGGCGGTGACCTGGTCGTGCTGCGCGATGCTCGTGCCGACCACCTGGATCGCGGCAATGAAGATCGCGAGCCGCACGACGGGAGCGTGCCCGGGGCGCCAGCCCCGCCGCCGCGCCCACACGTCCGCCCTGCTCATATCCGCCACGGTAGGGCACCAGCCGGGCGGCCCGCGTCGGCGCGGCGGCGAACCGGCGGATACGCCCGAGGGAGTACCCGACCCCGCCCGCTACCTCCGGCGTGGCAGCCACGATGCCCGCCCACAGCCGACGACAGCCCCCGGGTTGCCGGCGCATCGTCGGAAGCACACCACCAAAGGAGGGTTCCGATGTCCACCGACATCCCGCACAGCGCCCGGGTCCGCACCTCGGACACCGAGCGCGAGCAGGTCGCCGAGATCCTGCGCGCCGCCGCCGCCGAGGGCCGGCTGACCCTGGAGGAGAGCGACGAGCGGCTGGCCCGCGTCTATGCGGCCAAGTACCGCGACGAGCTCGCCCCGCTCACCGCCGACCTGCCCAGCGGCGGCTGGGAGGCGCTGGCCCGCACCCCCGAGGCGCTCGCCGCGATGCGCCGCCGGCTGCGCCGGCACGGTTCGTTCACCGCGGTCGTGATCGGGGTACTGATCGGCCTGTGGCTGCTGTCCGGCGCGCACTTCTTCTGGCCGCTGATCCCGATCTTCTTCCTGACCTTCGGGTTCCTGCGGCACGCCCGCTGGACGCGCTACGGCGGCGGTAGCCCGTGGGGGCCGAACCGCCGGACGTGGTCGCGGTGGTGACCGCGACCACGCCGGGCATCGGGGGCGGCAAACTGGTTTGACACGGGCGAGGCGTCCAAAGTGGACGTTGCTGGCACCCGGGACCGCCGGCTGGCACAGTGACCGCCGTGATGGGTCCCTCGCATGCGCTGTCCGGCGCGGCCACCTGGCTGGCCGGCTCGCTGGCCCTGCAGCACTTCGCCCACTTCCACCAGACGCCGGTCCAGCTCGCCGTCGGTACCGCGATGTGTGCCGGCGGCGCGCTGCTGCCCGACCTGGACCTGTCCGGCCGGGTCACGACCGACGAGGGCGGCGCGACCGTCGCGCACACGTTCGGCGTGGTGTCGCTGTTCGTCGCCGAGTGCGTGGAGAAGCTCTCCCTCGGCATCTACGACCTGACCCGCACCCGGCGCGACCCGCGCCTGCGCAACGGCCACCGCACCTTCACCCATACGCTGCCGTTCAACATCGGCGTCGGGTTCGGGGTCTTCGAACTGTGCTGGCACTACGGCAAGTGGGCGGTGCTCGGGGTGCTGTTCGTGACCTTCGCGATGGCGCTGCGCGGGCTGTTCGAGAGATGGGCCAGGCGGGCCGGCTGGGTGATCGTCACGCTGGTCGCCGCCGCGGCCACTTTCGGGGCGTACCAGCTCCTGCCGGGCCACCGGGGGTACCCGGTTATCGGCGTCGCGCTCGGCGTGGGCGGGATCGTCCACCTGCTCGGCGACATGGTGACCAGCCACGGCTGCCCGGTACTGTGGCCGATCCCGACCGGGCGGCGGATGTGGCGCTGCATCGGGGTACCGGACGCCATCGCCGTCACCGTCGGCGGCAAGATCGAGGTGCTCGTCCTACGGACCGCCTTCGTACTGGTAGCGTTGGCGGCCGGTGCCGGGCTGTTCGCGCGGCCGTTTCTGCGCCGGTACGACATCGAGATCTGACGTCGGACACCAGGGGTCCACGCACCGGTCATGCACCGTTCATCCACACCCGCGTACCGGCGCTGGCCAGCTATCCCCAACCGTCTTCCACAGCCTGGGGATAATCCCGTGCACACGCCTCGCTGCCTGAGTTGACCAGCACCCGCCCGAGTACCCGGGCGAACCCGCCATCGAAGCACAGCGAGATCTCCTCCTCTTCCCAGCCCGGCCCATAGTCCGGGTAGCGGAGCACCACGACGACGTAGGGTATGGCGCCCGCGCTCTGGGCGACCCGCACGATCGCCAACTGTCCGGTCTGGTCGGACCGCACCTCGGCCGGACGCGACATATGTACGCCGACCGATCCGTGCCGGGAGCAGTCGGGAAGCCAGCACCACGAGGGGTGTTCCGTAGACATACCCGGGAGCCTTCCGGGCGGGTAGACAGGGGCGCAACGTTCATCTTTGCGACGTAGCTCGGCACCGGTGCGCACCCCAGAATCTGGCTACTCGGGCGCTGTCGCGCCGTGAAACACTCAGGAGGTGGTCATGCCGACCCCAGGATCGACCGTCGTGCGCCGCCAGTTGGGGGTACGCCTGCGCCGGCTGCGCAACGCCGCCGGCAAGACCGAGCGCGACGTCGAGGAGGCCAGCCTGGCGTCCCGGACGAAGCTGTGGAAGATCGAGACCGGCAAGGCACCGGTGAAGGTCGCCGACGTCCGCGCGCTGTGCTGGCTCTACGGCGCAGACAACGCCACGACGGACGCCCTCGCCAAGCTCGCGCTAGGCACCAACGGCCAGGGCTGGTGGGAGGACTACAGCGACGTCTACCCCTTTGGGTTCGGGCTGTACGTCGGCCTGGAGTCGACGGCCGCGGAGATCCGGACCTACAACCCTGAGCTC
>WNGQ01046979.1_pt1 | contig 10287 bp, 9 predicted proteins | sample 5407661 | NCBI WGS metagenome assembly WNGQ01 (sample SAMN13153382, study PRJNA577476) | soil metagenome | isolation source: 60 cm soil or saprolite under Garry oak tree replicate 2 | place: USA:California | collected 2016-06-15 | reverse complement strand
AACGATATCCAATCGAACGAGATCGCGGTGAGCCCGGTCGTGATCGAGTAGGCCAAAATCGCCAGAATCATCGTGCGCTTGCGCCCGATGTAGTCGGCGAGCACGCCGCCGACGATGCCGCCGATCCCCCAACCCAGCAGCGTGATGGCGACGACCGTGCCGATATAGGCGGGAATCTGCGGATACTGCGACGGGTCGAGCAAGGAGCGCATGGCCGGGCCGACCGTCAAGAACAGCGCATACAATTCGAACCCGTCGAACAGCCAGCCGAGATTGGCGGCGAGCAGGATGTTCCACTGGTGGCGGGTAAGGCCGCGATACCACGGTTGCGGCAGGGCGACGGTGTCGGTCATGGGCATCCCCCCTTGCTTGCGGATCAGCCGGCGTGCGTCGCTTACAATCGAGACGCGCCGCAGCCGCGCGGCTTTGTCTTCAGCCGTTATATTCCTGCCGACGGGCTTGATGCTGCCCGAACCGGCGGGCGGTGATTGCGCATATTACTCGATGGAGGGAGCGCGCCAAGGGCGGATGTCGAGCGACGCGTTGCCGCTTCCATCATCCGGAGCGCGGGGACGCGGCGGAGAGGGCGAAGACCGGACACGGCGCATGGCGGATCACGCGCTCGGTCGTGCTGCCGCGTAGCGCGTCGAGAACGCCGTGATGCCCCGCCGTCGGCATGCCGATGAAGTCGACGTCGAATTCGATGGCGGCGTCCACAATCGATTTCACGACGTTGCCGGATCGAAGGATGACCCGCGGCAGGGCGGCCGACGACACGGTACGGAGCGGCGGCGCCGCCTCGCCGACGTGAAGGAGATCGACCGCGATATTCGCGCCGGTCAGAAGTCGAGCGAAGCGCTGAACGGCTTCGATGGCGCGGCCGGGCGGCGGCGAGAAATCGACCGGAACCAGCACGCGCTTGAGCTGGACGTCGCCGCTGACTTGATCGACGAAACCGCGCGCACCCGGCGCGATGAACAGCGTCGGGATGGCGGAACGGCGGAATACACCTTCCGCCACCGACCCCTGCAGCCAGTGCGAAACGCCGTCGCGCCCGTGGGTCGCGAGCACGACGAGGTCGCTCCCATGCTCGCTCAGAAAGTCGACGATGGCCTGGGTCGGTTCTTGCAATTTGATGCTGATGTTCTCGACCTCAATTCCGAGCTTGCTCGCGATCATCCATGGCGGGTCGTCCTCGTCGGAGAGCCCCCATTGCGCGAGTAGCCGCCGCGCGTGCGGGAACGCCAAGGCTTCGGCGGCGTCGTATTGGGACACGTGCAGCAGTTGCAATTTGCTCCTGGCCGCCAAGGCGATCCGCAACGCATGGGCAAACGCCGCGGCGCTCAAATCGGAAAAGTCGGTGGGATGCACGATGGAGCGAATGGAGTTCATTGCTAAGACCATGTTCTCTACTACAAGCGGACGTCATGGCCGGCCTTGTCAAGGTCAACATGACTTTTATCACGTCAAGGTCGCGCAACAGCGCAGTAGCGATGTCCCCGCAGCCGCTTGCATTCGCGCACAATCGAGGGGAGAACTGGCGCATGGGGAGCAAGCGTGCGCCGATCTTCGTCCGGAAATTTCTCCTGTCCGTCCAGCGGCGGGCGGTTGCCGCGCGTGGCGCAGCGCTTGCTTGCGCGCTGCTGACGGCGTGGCCCGCCGGAACGCTCGCGCAAGGCACGCACGACGACGCCACCTTTCCGGTCGGCATCCGGGAGCTCGAATACATCGACCCGCACGAGGGCGGCCGCCATCTGACGCTGAGCGTGTTCTATCCCGCCGCGATCCGCGAGCGGCCCGCCCCTGCGTTTGTCATGCCGTTCTTTACCAAGCTCAACCTTTACAAGGATGCCGAGCCGGCATTCGGCGGCTCGAAGCATCCGCTCGTCATGTTCTCCCACGGGCGCGGCAGCAACGGCCTCTATTACGCCTGGTTCGCCGAGTTTCTGGCGGCGCACGGCTATATCGTCGCCGCGCTCAACCATTACCGCGCCAACACCTACGACTCGACGATTGCCTACCTCGCGAACAAGCTCTGGCAACGCCCGCGCGACGTCGGCCTCAGCATCAGCTTCCTGCTGAATAACCCGTTCTGGGGAACGTCCATCGACGCGGACCGGATCGGCGTCGCCGGCCATTCGCAAGGCGGCTTCACCGCGCTCTGGGTCGGCGGCGCGAGCATCAATCCCGAAAAGTACCTCGCCTTCCAACGCGGCTGGCGCAACAATCAGATGGTGCCGCAATATCTGCGCAACGAGCTGCCGCTCGACGCGGCCCCGGCGCTCGACGTGCACGACAAACGGGTCAAGGCGGTATTCGCAATGGCGCCCGGGATCGTGCAGGCCTTCGGCATGGATGAGGCCGGGCTGCGGCAGCTGACCGTGCCGACCTACATCACGGTCGGCGCCGGCGATACCCAGGCGCCGCCCAAGGACAACGCCGAGTTCGCCGCCCGACATATCGCGCATGCCGAGCTTTACGTCATCCCGGGCCGGGTCGACCACGACATTTTCGTCAATGAGTGCAACGAGGATGGCCGGAATGAATTCCCGCAGGCCTGCATCGACGCTCCCGGCGTCGACCGCGGCAAGATCCACGCGTTGATCGGCGACGTGGCGTTGAAGTTCTACGATGCCAGCCTCAACGTGCCGCGCGGAAGGTGATGTCGCCACGTCAGTTGTGCGGCGATCCATGTGCTGTCATTGCCGGGCATAGCGCGTTGAAGACGCGCGTAAACGCGCTTATGACCCGGCAATCCATCCATCTTCGTAAGGACTTTTGTCCAAAGAGGATGGATGCGCGGGTCAAGCCCGCGCATGACGGACTCCTTAAGTTAGCGCCTATGGATCAAGCCCGACTTGACGAGTCGAGATTTAACGGCCGCTGATATTGGACTTGCTCTTGGCGGACAGCCGTTCCGGCGCATGTCGACGACCACGCGCTCATGGGTGCCGCGGCCGATCTCCTCGTTCTCGTCGCGCGCCGTGACGTTGAAGGCGACGCGACGGCCGTCGACGCGGGTCACCTCGGCCTCGGCCGTCACCTCGTGCCCGACCGGCGTCGCCGCCAGATGGCGGATGTCGACGGCGGTGCCAACCGCGCTCTCGCCCGGATCGAGATAGCCGCGGATGGCATTGAGCGCGGCGTTTTCCATGGTCAGGATCATCATCGGCGTCGCGAACACGGGCGGCAGCATCGCATCCTTGAACTGGTTGGCGAGATGCGCGGGCGCCACGCGCAGCGTGAAAGTTCCCCTCGCTCCCAGCGGTATCGAGCGCATGCGCCATCATACTTGGTTTGCCCCGGACGGATCAGCCCCTCGCCCGTCGGAATCGTCGAAGAACAGTCGTATTTCCAATCCACAGGATGTATGAAGTCGAGGGCGGCACAGCGAAAATCGTCGCGAGATCGAGCAACGCTGCGCGCGACCCCCGTGCCGCCGCGAGGACGTGCACGGCCTGCAAGGCCCGATCTCCAAAGGAGCAATGCGTGGATATCGTCTTGATATTGGCGGCGGTCATCGTCGGGTTGTTCGCGGCCTACAACTTGTTTCATTACATGCTCTTTCTGCTCGTCACCCATCCGCGGGACGCCGGCGAAATCGGCCATGCGTTGAATGAATTCGAACAGCGGCAACTCGTCGAGTGGACGCCGAAGGCCGACGACTTTCTCAAGCACGACGACGAGAATCGTACCTACGACGACGTGTTCGGTCGCTATCGCGACGAGGCTGACAATTACAGCACGTGCGTTTTTCCCCGTGCGGCCTTCACGCAGCCTTACGACGCCGAACGTGTCCTGCTCGAGCCGGCGGATGGCATGCGTCTCTTGGATCTGGGATGCGGATCGGGCGCGGCGGCCGACTACCTTGCCAGCCGCTGCGGCGTCGAAATCGTGTGCGTGACCAATTCCCCCGCGCAAGGAGAGATTTGCCGACGCAAGTTCGAGAAGTTCGACGGTCGCGTACGCGTCATCGTTGCCGATTTCGACGGCCTCGACCTCCCGCGCGAAAGTTTCGACGCGATCTACGCGCTGGAATCGATCGGCTACACGAAAGACCTGGAAGCTTGGCTGGCACGCTGCTGGCAATCGCTCAAGCCCGGGGGGCGCCTGTTGATCCGTTCGCCAGGATCGCTGGATCATTGCCGCCGGGAGCAGGACTACCGCAACGTCACGGCGTTCTTCGAGAATTGGCGCTACAATTTTCTCGGCGCCAATGTTCTCGTGTTCAAGCTGCGCCGGCTCGGCTTTGGTCCGATCCGCTACCGGCGACTCCAGTTCTGGGCCTGGGGCATCACCTGGAACTTCATTCAACACCTGTTGTTGTGGAAGTTTCGGCTGCGGATGCGAACGATGGTGGAGTTGGAACGGATCATTTGGCGCACGTCGAAGATCTTCGTATTCGGCAACTCCTACAATATCGTCCTTGCGCGCAAGCCGGTCGCACCGTGTTCTTCGGTCGCCGTCGCCGATGCTGCTGGGGCGCGCCGAGCGGAACGTGGCACAGCTTTGCGGCCAAACGCGGAAGCAGCGAGCTGACGATACGGCGGCACCGGCCGATCCCGCCTCGTCATGATGGAAATCCCGGGTAGGATGCGCACCCAGATCGCAGCGCTGGCGGCGGGCCACGCGGGGTTCGTTGCCACAGTCATGACGTTGCGCTGAGGTGGGCCCGGCAGCGATGGCGGTCACGCTGACGCCAGTTCTCGACATTCCCATGGTTCGGCCGGGTGACGACCTTGCCGGCCTGCTGATCGCCGCCTGCGAGCGCAACGCGCTTGCGCCGGCGGATGGCGACGTTCTCGTGGTGGCGCAGAAAATCGTGTCCAAGGCGGAAGGGCGCTACGTCGATCTCGCAAAGATTCGACCCTCGCCGCGCGCCGCCGGTCTCGCCGCCGAAGTGAACAAGGATCCGCGTCTGGTCGAAGTCATTCTCGCGGAATCGCGGCGCGTGGTGCGGCAGCGGCCGGGGGTGCTGATCGTCGAGCACCGGCTCGGCTTCATCATGGCGAATGCCGGCGTCGATCGATCCAATATCGACCCGGACGTCGCGGCCGAGCCCGTGCTGCTGTTGCCGAGCGATCCGGATGCCTCCGCCGCGGGATTGCGCGCTCGGATCGCCGCGCACTTTCGCACCCGGCCGGGCGTCATCATCACCGACAGCTGGGGGCGCGCGTGGCGGCGCGGCACCGTCGGCGTCGCGCTCGGCGTCGCCGGACTGCCGGCGCTGATGGACATGCGCGGACGCCCCGATCTGTTCGGGCACGCGCTGCGCGTCACCCAAACCGGATTCGCCGACGAGATCGCCAGCGCCGCGTCGCTCATCATGGGGCAAGCAGACGAGGCACGCCCGATGGTGCTGGTGCGCGGCCTGTCCTGGTCGGGACCGCCCTCGCCCGCCGCCGCGCTGATCCGCTCGGCCGAAGAGGACTTGTTCCGGTGAGCGCCGCCGGCGATCCGCGCAAGAGCCTCGTCATCGCGCTGTGCGGCGGCATCGGCGGCGCCAAGCTCGTGCTGGGCCTCAGCCGCGTCGTGCCCGGCGCCGATCTCATGGTGGTCGCCAATACCGGCGACGACTTCGAGCATCTCGGCCTCGCCATCTCGCCCGATCTCGACACCGTCATGTACACGCTCGCCAGCCTCGACGATCCGCGACGCGGCTGGGGCCGGCGCGACGAGACCTGGACCTTCATGGCCGCGCTCGCGGCGCTCGGCGGCGAAACCTGGTTTGCGCTGGGCGACGGCGACCTCGCCACCCATCTGGAGCGAACGCGACGGCGCGCGGCGGGCGAAGCCTTGTCCGCCATCACCGCCGATTTCTGCCGTCGGCTCAAAATTGCGACGCGGCTCGTGCCGATGACCGACGATACCGTGCGCACGCGCCTGCGCACCGATATGGGCTGGCTCGACTTCCAGGACTATTTCGTGCGGCGGCGCTGCGCGCCGACGGTCCTGGAGCTCGCCTATGACGGCGCCGCGACGGCGCGCGCGCATCCCGACGTGCTCGCGGCGCTGCGCGATCCCCGCCTGCGCGCGGTCGTGATCTGCCCGTCCAATCCGTTTCTGAGCATCGAGCCGATTCTCGCCGTTCCCGGCATGCGCGAGGCGATCGCCCGATCCGCCGCTCCGGTGGTGGCGGTGTCACCCATCATCGCAGGGCGCGCGGTCAAAGGGCCGACCGCGAAGATGATGTGCGAGCTCGGCGTTGAGGTGAGCGCCACGGCGGTGGCGCGGCGCTACCAAGATCTGCTCGATGCCTATGTGGTCGACCGCGCCGATGCCGCCGAGGTGGCCGAGCTTGGCATTCCGGTCACGCTGGCGCATACCCTAATGGCGACGCTTGCGGATCGCGAGGAGCTGGCGCGTCGCGTGCTGGGGAGCGCCGACGCAGCGGCAAAGGCTACCGCATGAATGCTCGCCAAAACATCTACGCCGTGGTCCCGGTCAAGGACACCGGCGACGCCAAGCGGCGTCTCGCCGGCGCTACGGCGCGCGCGTGTCGAGCGCCGGCGCGCGCGAAGGGCACACCGGCGCGGTCGCGGCGGCGGCACGAGAGCTCGCGACGGAGGGCATGCTCACGGTCCCGGCCGACATTCCGCTGGTCGAAGGCGACGACATCCGAGAACTGATCGACGTTCACCGCCGCACCACCCGTGACGCGCGCGCCTTCACCATCGTGCCGGCGCGCGATGAGCGCGGCTCCAATGCCATTCTCTGCTCCCCGGCCGGCGCCGTGCCGCTGCGCTTCGGCGCAGACAGCTTCGTCCCGCATCTCGCCGCCGCCAAGCGCTGCGCCATCGAGCCGGTGGTGGTGCACCTGCCGCGCATCGCGCTCGATATCGACACGCCCGACGACGTGGCCAAGTTCCTCACCACCCCCTCGTCGACGCGCGCGCGTGCGCTGCTCGAGCGATGGCGGGTTCGTCTCGACGAAGGGGTGTCGCCGACGGCAACGGCATAGGCGCCGGAAGCGATGGAGCGCGCGGCCGAAGCGCGCGCCCTCTCTCCCATTCCATGTGTAAGAGAAAAGCTCTTCCGCGCCCGCTCACCGCTCGCCCAATTTGAGCAGGAACGCGTCCCATCGTTTCATCAAATGATCGTGGCGGCCGTAACGTTCCAGCGCGCTCGTGCCCTTGGCCGCGGCCACGCCGTTGAGCAGCGCATTGGCGACGGCCAACGGCGCGACCAGCGAATTCTGCAGTCCGACTCCGGCCGAGGCCGCGAGCAGGACCACGTCGGCGATCTGACCGACCGCCGAGATCGGAGAGTCCGTCACGGCAACGACCTTGGCCTTGTTCTCCTTCGCCCACATGGCGATGCGATGCGTCGCGCTTGCGTAGCGCGGAAAGGTGAAGGCCACCAAGCAATCCTCAGGCTTCATTTCGACGAGTCGCGGCGTCGCGAACGCGTCGTTGGAGGCGAGCAGCGAAATCTCGCTGCGCAGCCGATCGAGGATGATCGCGAAGTAATGCGCGACCGGAAATGTCGAGAATCCGGCGACCACGTAGACGCGGCGCGCGCGCGCCAGGATATTCACCGCGCGAGCGAAGGCGGCGGCGTCGAGACCTGCGATCGTGTGATGCAGATTTTGCCAATCGCGGCTCAGCGACGCGCCGAAACTCGTGCCATCCAAGTGGCTGCCGACCTGGCGTTCATTGATGGGGTCGCCGGTGCGGGCGAGCTGGCCGCGAAGGATTTCGCGCATTCGCTCCTGCAGATCCGGGAAGCCGTCGAGGCCGAGACGATAGGTGAAGCGCACGATGGTCGAGGGATTGACGTTGAGCCGCGCGGCCATCTGATCGACGGTGGAGAACGCCACCGCGTGCGAGTGCGCGATGATGTACTCGGCGATGCGCTTTTGCGAGTGCGTGAGCCGGTCATAGCGGCGGCGCAGCTCCTCGATGACATCGCTGGCGCCGACGGCGTCGGGGGAGGCCTTGGGCTCGGCTTTGGCAATCGCCATGACACGCTTCGTTTTTTTGCGGCCCGAATGTTCCGGCGCGCCTGCGGCGGGGGCAGCGCGGGCCGCGGAAATGCTTGCAACAAAATTCGTTGCAGTCAACGCGGGCGTGCGGTGATGCGGCGGGCCGACCGGCCCCGCGTGCAGCGGCTGCGATCAGGCCACGCGGGCGGGTCAGCCGGGCGGCGCGCCGCCCGCCACATTCGGCCGCCCGAACGCCGCCTCCATCTCGCGGCGCACCTTCACGGCGAGATCGTTTTCGTCGTAGGCGACGTCGCTCCAGCGCAAGCATCGGCCCTCCGCGACGTCGCGCTTGAGCCTGACCGCGTGGGCGAGCCCGAGCGGCAGCAAGCCGTCGTCGAGAGAGCGCCCGGCCGGAACCTGCTTGCCCCAGACGCAAAACCCGCCTTCGCCGTCGAGCACCTCGCCTTTCTTGAGCGCGCGTTTGGCCGTTGCGGCAACGTCGGAGCGGAAGCCGGTCGGCGCGCCGGTCGGCTCCTTGCGCAGCGCGGCGCTGGCGACCGACACGCCGAGCTCGAGTCCGATCATGTGAATCGGCCGGTAGAGCGCGGCGTAGCGCCCGCTCTTGTCCGGCAGCATCGCGTATTCCTTGAAACAGCGCCGCGCATAGTCGCTGTCGCCCTCGAACACTACGTAAGTCCCGAGCGCGAGATGATGCGGCACGTCGCGACCGTCGCGATAGACCGAGGAGGTCACTTCGGTGACGCCGGCCTTCTCGAGCGTGCCGCCGGCCGCCTTCGGCTTGCACACGTCGGCAAGCTCGAAGCGCGTTGCCGGCGGAAAACCCAATCCCTCGCTCTGCGGGAGGAGCCCGGTGGCGTTGCAAACCGCGGTCATCTCGATGCCCGATTTGGTCCCGTCGACGAAGCTGTTGAACATTTTCGGATTGATCGAATTCCGGTCGGTGATCGACAGATATTTGTCGAGGATGTCCCACACGGTGTCGGGCGTGGAGCGGTGATAGTGCGGCTCATAGCGCGTGCCCTTGCCGGCGGCGACCACCTTGAAGCCGCAGGCGCGCGCCCAGTCGACGTGCTCGCAAATGAGCGCGGGCTGGTCGCCCCAAGCGAGGCTGTAGACCACGCCCGCGGCCTTCGCCTTGCGCGCAAGCAGGGGGCCGGCAAGCGCATCCGCCTCGACGTTGACCATCACGATGTGCTTGCCATGGGCGATCGCGCTCAAGGCGTGGCGTATGCCGGCGGCCGGCACGCCGGTCGCCTCGACGATCACTTCGATCTCGGGGCAAGCGATCAGCGCTTCCGCGTCCTCCGTCACATGGGTCATGCCGCGCGCGAGCGCGTTCCCCAGCGAGGGCGCGGAAATCGCATCATCGTTCCACCCGGCGGTGCGAAGCTGGCACCGCGCGCGGGAGACGTCGAGATCGGCCACCGCAACGAGATGCATCCCGTCCGTCAAGCGCACCTGGGAGACAAACATGGTGCCGAACTTGCCCGCCCCGATGAGGCCGACGGTGACCGGACGGGCCGCGGCCTGCCGTTCGAGCAACATGGCGTGGAGATTCATGGAACGCTCCGAGCACTCAAACCCATGCAATCATTACTGCAGACGACCCGCGCGCTGTCCAGCACAACCATGGCGCGGCAGCGTCGATGCGCTGGTCCCGTGGGAGCAGACGCAGACCGAACCGGCCATGCGTTCGGCGCTGCGCGGATGACCGCTGCCCGACGCGTTTATTGGCACACCGCGCGCGTTGGAATCCCTTGCCCCGGCAGGCGGCAGCGGCCGCCGCCTGACAATCGGGGGCGCCGTTCTGCGCCACCGCGCAGCGCTCGCGCGCGATCACGATGCGCGCGTTTGGCAATCCCACGACCGCGTCGGTCGCATCCTTGGCGCGTCGCGGGTCTCCTTGCCGAGTTGATCGAATGTCGCCTGCGCGCCCTGCAAATCCGACTTGAATCTGGTCGTGCCCTCGTTGAGCCAATGGCCGATCGTATCGACGAAGCCCGGCCGGAAAACGGAATCCGGCGCCGGTGCCGCCGGCGGATTGGCGGCGGGCTCGCCCGGGTGATGGCTTTGGGATCTCACCCGGGGGCCGGACCTCTTGCGCGGGCGCGGACGTGACCAGGCACAGCGCGCCCGCGGCGAGCAGCGCGCGTGCGATGGACGCGAAAGAGCGAGCATCAAATGTTCTCGGGCGGCTGGTCATCTCGATCCCGTCGACGTCACAGCCGCGCGCAGGCTGGGCGGGACACGTGGGAAAAATGAGGAGCGGCGGAACTTCAGAACAGATAGAGGGCGGCAAGCGCTCAGCTGAAAGACCCGGAAAATACCTTGAACATGACATA
>WNGQ01016643.1_pt1 | contig 10287 bp, 5 predicted proteins | sample 5407661 | NCBI WGS metagenome assembly WNGQ01 (sample SAMN13153382, study PRJNA577476) | soil metagenome | isolation source: 60 cm soil or saprolite under Garry oak tree replicate 2 | place: USA:California | collected 2016-06-15 | reverse complement strand
TTCTACGCGCATTTCGACGTGGTGAAGGAGGATGCTTCGCCGCCGCCCGCCGTCACCATCCGGGTGTGCGAGAGCCTGTCCTGCGCCATGGCGGGCGCGGAGCAGCTGATCGAGCAATTGTCGAAATCCTGCCCGCCGAGCGTGCGCGTGCTGCGTGCGCCGTGCATGGGCGCCTGCGATCGCGCCCCGGTCGCCGCCATCGGTCACGAGCAGCTCCCGCAGGCGAGCGCCGAGAAAGTGATGACGGCCGCGAAAGCGGGCGTGCATGCCGAAGCGCTCGCGCCGCAGATTTCGTTCGACGATTATGTCGCGCAAGGCGGCTATCGCCTGCTCAAGGAATGTTTGTCGGGCGCGCGCACGCGGGAATCGGTCATCGGTCAGGTGAGCGATGCCGACCTGCGCGGGCTCGGCGGCGCCGGATTCCCGACCGGGCGCAAATGGACGATCGTGCGCCAGGAGCCAGCGCCGCGGATGTTCGCGGTCAATGCCGACGAAGGCGAGCCCGGCACCTTCAAGGACCGGTTCTATCTCGAGCGCGACCCGCACCGGTTTCTCGAAGGCATGCTGATCGCCGCCTGGGTGGTCGAGGCGGCCGAGACCTACGTCTACGTGCGCGACGAATATCCGGGCATCCGGCTGATGCTCGAGCGCGAGCTCGCGCGCATCGAGCAGGCGGGACTCTCTGCGCACACCAAGCTCTTCCTTCGCCGCGGCGCCGGCGCCTACATCTGCGGCGAAGAATCCGCGATGATCGAATCGATCGAGGGCAAGCGCGGCCTGCCCCGGCATCGCCCGCCCTATGTGGCGCAGGTCGGCCTGTTCGGCCGGCCCACCCTCGAGCAGAACGTCGAGACGCTCTACTGGGTGCGCGACATCCTGGAGAAAGGCGCGAGCTGGTTCTCCTCGCAGGGGCGGCGCGGCCGCAAAGGCTTGCGCAGCTTCTCGGTGTCCGGCCGCGTGCGCGAGCCGGGCGTGAAGCTCGCCCCCGCCGGCATTTCCGCAAGCGAGCTGATCGAGGAATTCTGCGGCGGCATGCTGCCGGGCCACACCTTCAAGGGTTACCTGCCGGGCGGCGCCTCGGGCGGAATTCTCCCGGCCGCCATGGCCGACCTGCCGCTCGATTTCGGCACGCTCGAACCCTACGGCTGCTTCGTCGGCTCCCATGCAATGGTGGTGCTCTCGGATCAGGACGACGCCAAGGCGGTCGCGCTCAATCTCATGCACTTCTTCGAGGACGAGAGTTGCGGCCAGTGCACGCCGTGCCGGGTCGGCACCGAGAAAGCCGTCAAGCTGATGCGCGACGGCCCCTGGGACGAGGCGCTGCTCACCGAACTCTCGCAGGCGATGCGCGACGCCTCGATCTGCGGGCTCGGCCAGGCCGCGCCCAACCCGCTCTTGAGCGTGTTCAAATATTTCCGGGACGATTTGGCGCAGCCATTGGGGCGATGGTGAGATGCGCCTAGCGGCATATTTCAGAGGTGTCGTCCCGGCCGAGCGAGCGACGCGAGCGCGAGCCGGGACCCATGACCCCCGATGGAAGACGGCGGTGTTCATGGATTCCGGCTCTCGCGCTTGCGCTCGGCCGGAACGACGGCTCCGAGTGGAGATGAAGCGATGAGCCAGGGCAACGGATCCGGCGAGAAGAAGCGGCCGCAGGCGCCGCTCGGCTACGGCCGCGACCAGAGCGGCGGCAAGGGCCGCCTCGTCGAGCGCGAGTCGGCCGGCGTCGGCTTCACGCTCGACGGACAGGAAGTCGTCGCGCGCGACGGCGAGACGATCTGGCAGGTCGCGCAGCGTCGCGGCATCGACATCCCGCATCTTTGTTACTCGCCCGAGCCCGGCTATCGGCCCGACGGCAATTGCCGCGCCTGCATGGTCGAGGTCGAGGGCGAGCGCGTGCTCGCCGCGAGCTGCATCCGCAAGCCGACGGCCGGCATGAAGGTCAGGACCGCGTCCGAGCGCGCCAAAACCTCGCGCAAGTTGGTGTTCGAGCTCCTGATCGCCGACCAGCCCGAGCGCGAGCATTCGCCCGATCCGATCTCGAAGTTCTGGAGCTGGGCCGACCGCATCGAGATCGACGCCAGCCGCTTTCCGGCGCGCGAAACCCCCGCGCCCGACCGCAGCCATCCGGCCATGGCGGTCAATCTCGACGCCTGCATCGCATGCAATCTCTGCGTCCGCGCCTGCCGCGAAGTCCAGGTCAACGACGTCATCGGCATGGCCGGCCGCGGTTTTTCCGAAAAAATCGTGTTCGACTTCGACGACCCGATGGGACGCTCGACCTGCGTCGCCTGCGGCGAATGCGTCCAGGCCTGCCCGACCGGCGCGCTGATGCCGGCGACGTTGGTCGACGAACGCAACATGCGGGTCGGCGTCGCCGACCGCACGGTCGAGAGCGTGTGCCCCTATTGCGGGGTCGGCTGCCAGCTCACCTATCACATCCGCAACGACAAGCTGCTCTATGTCAGCGGCCGCAACGGACCGGCGAACGAGAACCGGCTGTGCGTCAAGGGCCGGTTCGGCTTCGACTACATCGACCATCCGCACCGGCTCAAAGTGCCGCTGATCCGCAAGGAGGGCGTGCAAAAACGCGCCGACGACAGCGTCGATCCGGCCAATCCGTGGACGCATTTCCGCGAGGCGACCTGGGAGGAGGCGCTCGATCGCGCCGCCGCGGGGCTCAAGCAAATCCGCGATCGCGACGGCCACCGCGCGCTCGCCGGCTTCGGCTCGGCCAAGGGCTCGAACGAGGAAGCCTATCTGTTCCAGAAACTGGTGCGCACCGGCTTCGGCAACAACAACGTCGACCATTGCACGCGGCTCTGCCACGCCTCCTCGGTCGCGGCCCTGATGGAGACGATCGGCTCGGCCGCCGTCACCGCGACCTTTGCGCAATGCGCCAATGCCGACGTGATCGTCGTGATCGGCGCCAACCCGACGGAGAACCACCCCGTCGCCGCCACCTATTTCAAGAACGCGGCGAAGCGCGGCGCCATTCTGATCGTGATGGACCCGCGCGGCCAGGCGCTCAAGCGCCACGCCACCCACATGCTCCAAGCCAAGCCCGGCACCGACGTGGCGATGCTCAACGGCATCCTCAACGTCATCGTCGCCGAGGGGCTCTACGACAAGCAATACGTGCAGGCGCACACCGACGGCTTCGCCGCCTTCGCCGAGCACATAAGCGATTTCACCCCGGAGGAGATGGCGCCGATCTGCGGCATTCCGGCCGACCTGCTCCGCAATGTGGCGCGCACCTATGCGCGGGCGAAATCGGCGATCATCTTCTGGGGCATGGGCGTGTCCCAGCACGTGCACGGCACCGACAACGCGCGCTGCCTGATCGCGCTCGCGCTGATGTGCGGCCAGATCGGCCGGCCCGGCACCGGGCTGCATCCGCTGCGCGGCCAGAACAACGTGCAGGGGGCGTCCGACGCCGGGCTGATCCCGATGTTCTTCCCGGACTACAAGGCGGTCGACGATGCCGCGATCCGCGAGAAATTCGAGAATGCCTGGGGCCAAAAACTCGATCCGCAGCGCGGGCTGACCGTGGTCGAGATCATGAACGCGGTTCATGCCGACGAGATCAAGGGCATGTACATCCTCGGCGAGAACCCGGCGATGTCGGATCCCGATCTCAACCACGCGCGCGAGGCGCTGGCGCATCTCGAGCATCTCGTGGTGCAGGACCTGTTCCTGACCGAGACCGCGTTTCACGCCGACGTGGTGCTGCCGGCCTCGGCCTGGCCCGAGAAGGACGGCACCGTGACCAACACCAACCGCCAGGTGCAGATGGGGCGACGCGCGCTGCCGCTGCCGGGCGAGGCCAAGGTCGACTGGTGGATCACCCAGGAGATCGCGCGGCGCATGGGGCTTCCCTGGAACTACGCGCACCCGAGCGAGATCTATACCGAGATGGCCGCGCTGATGCCCTCGCTCGCCAACATTTCCTGGGACCGGATTTTCCGCGAGAGCGCGGTGATCTATCCGTCCGACGCGCCCGACCGGCCCGGGCACGACATCGTGTTCGGCGACCGCTTCCCGACCCAGGACGGGCGCGGCAAGCTGGTGCCGGCGCACATCACGCCGCCCGACGAGCTGCCCGATCCGCAGTACCCGATGGTGCTGAGCACGGGGCGCCAGCTCGAGCATTGGCACACCGGCGCGATGACCCGCCGCGCCTCGACGCTGGACGCGCTCGAGCCGGGGCCGGTGGCGAATCTCTCGCGCGGCGAGATCGCCAAGCTCGGCATTTCGCCGGGCGACCGCATCCGCGTTTCGACGCGGCGCGGCTCGATCGAGCTTTACGCGCGCCAGGACGACGCCATCCCGGACGGCGTGGTGTTCATCCCGTTCGCCTATGTCGAGGCCGCCGCCAATCTGTTGACCAACCCGGCGCTCGACCCGTTCGGCAAGATCCCGGAATTCAAGTTCTGCGCGGCCCGGGTGGAGCGGATCGGCGCGGTGCGGGAGGCGGCGGAGTAGGGGGATTCCGCGTTCCCTTAGCCCTGATCGGCACGGATTTCGGCCGATACTCCTGACCGGATCGGGGGGACCCGCCCGGCCCCCCGCGTTCCGCCCCCTGCCCCCCGCCCCCCGCCCGAGAGAGGCCCTTGCCCACGCTAGGCGGGCCTGGAACCGGCGGCGCGGGCTGCTAGACTTGGGACCGCGCACCCATCCCCCACCGGCAGATTTGCCGACTTCCGGAACCCCATGCCGCGCAAGTTTGCCTGGGCCTCCCTGCCCGACGACCAGCTGCTGCAGCTCCGCTTCAAGGATCTCGAGGTCACCGTCGGAGGGACGTGGCTCGAGGCGCGCTTGGCCGATCTCCACGACGAGCTCGGCCGGTGCGGGCTGCGCATCCGGCCGCATGCCTGGATCTCGGATGAATGGTTCAGCCCCGACATAACGCCGGGCATCGCCATTCCGTTTTATCTGACCCATCCCCGCCTGATGCGGCTCGAGCGCAAAATGATCATCGACGTGGAAGGGGGAGCCGCGCCCGAGTGCATGCGCATTCTGCGTCACGAAGCCGGGCACGTCGTGCAACATGCCTATCAATTGCACCGCCGCCGGCGCTGGCGAGAATTGTTCGGCCGATCCTCGACCCGCTATCCGAGTTACTATCGGCCGGACCCCGCCAGCCGCGACTACGTCCATCATCTGCGGCTGTGGTACGCCCAGAGCCACCCGGACGAGGATTTCGCCGAGACGTTCGCGGTCTGGCTCGCGCCTCGTTCGGACTGGCGCAGGCGGTACGTCGGATGGCCGGCGCTGCGTAAGCTGCAATACGTCGACAAGCTGATGGCTGAGATCGCCGAGAAAAAGCCGTTGCTCACGCGCCGGCTGCGGGTCGATCCACTGAGCCGTCTCACCCAGACGCTCGCGGAGCACTACGAGAAAAAGCAGGCGCGCTACGTGATCGATCATCCGCGGATCTACGACAGGCAGCTCCGTCGCATCTTCTCCGATGATCCCAGGCACCGCCGGTCGATGGCGGCTTCCACCTTCCTGCGACGCAACCGCGCCAACATCCGACGCGTCGTTTCCAAATGGACGGGCGAGTATCAGCTGACATTGGACGCCGTGTTCGATGATATGATCGGGCGATGCCGCGAGCTGAATTTGCGCGCGGTCGGCTCCAAGCGGGAGCTGAAGACGCACTTCAGCGTGTTGTTGACCGCGAAGACCATGGATTCTCTCTACAGGCCCCCGCGGCGGTGGCTCGCGCTATGAAGCAGCTTCGCGTTCTGGTGCTCCTGCATCCGGACCTGATGCCCCCGGATTCGCTCGAAGGCCGTAGCGAGCAGGAAATCCACAGGTGGAAGACCGAGTACGACGTCGTGAGCACGCTGCGCGAGGCCGGCCACGAGGTGCGGCCGCTCGGCGTGCAGGACGAGCTCAAGCCGATCCGGGACGCTATCGAGAGCTGGAAACCGGACGTCGTCTTCAACCTGCTCGAGCAGTTCCACGGCGAGGCCGTCTACGACCAGAACGTCGCCAGCTATCTCGAGCTGCTGCGCGTTCCCTACACCGGCTGCAATCCGCGCGGGCTGATGCTGGCGCGCGGCAAGGATCTGGCCAAGAAGCTGCTGGCCTATCACCGCATCCCGTTGCCGGCATTCGCCGTCTTCCCGATGCGGCGCAAGGTCCGGCGTCCGCCGCGCCTGGGATTGCCGCTCATCGTCAAGAGCCTGAACGAGGACGCCTCCTACGGCATCGCGCAGGCGTCGGTGGTGGAGTCCGACGAGAAGCTTGCCGAGCGCGTCGGCTTCATCCACGAGCGGATCGGCACCGCGGCCATCGCCGAGCAATATATCGACGGCCGGGAGCTCTACGTCGGCGTGATGGGCAACGACCGGCTCCGCGTCCTGCCGGTCTGGGAGCTGGAGTTCGGCAGCATGGCACAGGGCGCGAGACTCATCGCCACCGAGAAGGTCAAGCACGATCCCGAATACCAGGAACGCCGCGGACGGCTACGCCCGCATCGATTTCCGCCTCTCGGCCGACGGCATCCCCTACTACATCGAAGCCAACCCCAATCCCGAGATCGCGCGGGTCGAGGAGTTCGCCGCGGCGGCGTTGCAGGACGGGCTTGCGTATCCCGATCTGCTGCATCGGATCGTGACGCTGGGCATCAGCCGGGCAGGACCTGCGGAACGCGAGCATTGAGCCGCGCGCCGTCCGCGCCGGACCGCTAGCACTCGGTCCTCCATTTTTCCATGGCAGCAATGCCGTTCAGGCATGACGGCCTTCTCGGTTGCTTTCGTGCTTCCAGGGCCGCAATTCGCAAGATCATGATCGCTGACGCGCGAACTACGCACGAATCGCTCTGCATGTTGATTGTTCTCGAATGCTGACGGCGGCTGCCGCCACCGCATGGCCGCATTCCCTCGCACAGGTCCGCTCCGGGCGCGGGGGCGCGTCAAGTTGCCAGGTCCGCTCCGGGCGCGGGGGCGCGTCAAGTTGCGTAACCGGAGTACGATCATGATTCTTGCTTCCGAGCGCGGCAGCAAGATCGAGGCGGCTTAATTTGATTATCGCTGGTAGTCAAACTGAGATAGCGCAGAGGATTTCGCAGGAAAGATTTAGTTACGGAGTGGATTTCAGTTTAAGATCTGCTAGTCTATCTCTCAGCGCAGTCATAAAATCGGCATTAGGAGCGCGCGCTCCAATCCGATACTCTGGATCTCTCTCTTCCCACAACGCACTCCCTGCGAATGCTTGGCTTTCGGGTGCTCCGATGAGCCACCGTATCGTGGGGTACTTTAGTCTCAAAAACCGAACGAGCCGCGCGTCGGCGATAATTTGAGCATCGGTCGGAGGCATGGCACCGCTTCCGACATTGCTAATGCCCACAGCGTGCATGTCCATTCCGGTCTCCTGCTTAGCTATGTAAAAGTCATTCATGATGCTGTAGATATTGCCGTCTCTATCGATCAGGTAGTGGACGGATCGATTGAGTTCCGATTCGCCAACATCTGCTGAATCCTTCTTACCGTGAGACATCACGGCGGGGCGCAATTCCTCGTAGGAGGAGGCAAGTGTGTTGTTCTCAGACATATGAACGACGACTATTTTTGGAACGAGTTCAATGCTTAATAACGACAGGCCATAATGGTTTAGGATGTATTGCTGGGTAAGTCTTATACGCAAGTCATCGAAGATGATGGGTTTTTCGAAAATGGCCAAAGCGCCCTCTTGTGCCTGAACTACCTGAGGAACAACTTTTGCCATCCTCGGAATAAATGGTCCTACAGTCTCCAATGACCTCTGCACCGCGCTGCATATGTTGTTAGAAATCTCGCGCAAGAATATCGGGTTTGAGCTCAAAGTTTGAAAGGTCTGTGGCAAAAGTTCTATCCGTGCCCCCCAGAATCCTCCTGTGGCACTTGTATCGGATACCTTGAAGGGCGTCTGATGAGACATGAAGGTCCCTTGTAACGCTGCATTAAAATCGAGGGCAGCCGACAGAAAGCTATCCTCGTGAATGGCGAACAATTCAAGATCTGCTCGAGCCACCTCATGAGGATCGATGAAAGTCCACGCGATGGAATTCTCATCTCCGAGAACTAGGTCGATGATCAAGTCCACATTATCTCTGAATTCATCCGCCTCATTAGCGTTAGGCTTATGTCTGCATTCCACCGAAACCTTAGGTTCGGCCAGGCATGCGCACAACGCGGCCTTCAGGAATCGGGAGCTTATAATCGAGCCCGGTGCGCGCACAAGTAGTCCGCGCCCGAGTGCCCCCAATTCCCGTGCCGGATGAAGCTCGTCCAAATAATAGGCATTGCACAACTCCACTGGGGCCATGACGCTCGGCTTATAGGCTGCAGAGAGAGTCGACCAGCCTCTGCGATTCGAATATTTTTCGAGTTTTTCGGTGCTAAATGGATACCCGTGGCGAGCATAGATCGAGTTTCTCAGCAGATACAATTGAGGCTTATCAAGCTTGGCGAGTTCACTGTCTTTATAGCGGTGAAGGAGCTGTAGCGAGGATCGATTGAGAAGCTTTTCGAAAGGATCGTTTATCCGGAGAAGTTGCCCATCTTCTAGCCTGTTCAACTCAATGTCGTTAATCCTGCTCCACAGAAACTCCTTATTCTGTCGATCGATACTTGTTTCTGGCAATTCCACCAGATCGTTATACTGGGTCGCATGGTTGTTCGGAAATATTGTCTTGTCCATTAAACAGGTCTGTATCCACTTTGGCCCCTTTTTGAGATGACCCAGATACCCGTCAATTTGGTACACGGCGAGCTCGAGGCGGCCTGTAGTCCAGGAATCAACTGCGTTCTTGTCCAGAAGAGTGGGAAACGGATGTTGCCTAGTCTGGAGATAGGCGTGAGTACGCAGGTAGCCTGTGGCCTGAGAACTGAGGTCTTGAAAATTGGCGACGAAGGTCGCAGTTGCGGCCGTCAACCCCCCGATCGTGACAAGGAGCCATTTGACATTCGCTTGCAAAAACGAAAAGACCTTTTTGCAAATCTGAACAGCCTTCGCCGATCGGAGGGTGATTTTCAGTTGGCTATTCCGTCCTTGACCCCGCGGCTTCCTTGCCATTACTAGTTCTGCCTCTCTGGAAGTTGGGGCGATTCCCTGTCAAACTGAGGCGGGCGGTCCGGCCGCATCTTGAAGTCAGTCAGCTCGAACTGCTTGCAACAGTTGCATAATTCACCCGTAAGGTAAAGGCGGTCGCTGCTCCTATGAGCCGGCACTCTATCATGAGTTGGCATGTAACCTGCTCGCAGGCCCATCGCAGCTCGCATCCGTGGCGTTCCCATTTGCCTGTCTGCGTAGAAACTGAATGATAATGAAGGCGGTAGTTTTAGCGCTGCTGGCCTATTGCTCTCTGGGGATGACATCTGTGTCAGCTGATCCGGCACTCGACGCTTTAGTGGGCGCCTACCCTGATCATCTGATAAGCCACGACCAAGATTCGGTGACGTGGACGGATGGAACTGTGATGTCGGTTGCCGGCACCCGGAAAGAACGGAGCTTCCAGGAACTGTTGAATGCTCCGAGCATTTTGGACCAATTTGCAATTCCCTATCGACTTGGGATGAAATTCAAGGCCCCAGCGCTGAATGAGGACCCGGGACGCATTCGCAACGAAACCTTCTTTGCGAAGATGTATGGTGATTGCCGCAAAGGCGAAGTGGTTAAGCTGCTCAAGCCGGTTGCATGGTTATCGCGGTACGGCGGTGGCACGCTGATGGCGACAAGCGTGAATGGAGTTGCAGAAAAGCTCAATGAGGTTTCGCACGAGCTCGAAACGCTACCTCGGAGTCTTATGAAATATCTGGTTCCTTCGGCAGGTACATATAAGTGCCGCCCCATCGCTGGAACCGGCCGGGTGTCCGTCCACTCCTATGGGGCAGCGATCGATATCAACGACCACTACGGCGATTATTGGTTGTGGGAAAAGAACAAAACGGGGCGCTTCGAGTGGAGAAACCGTATACCGCCTGAAATTATTGATATCTTCGAACGCCATGGATTCATCTGGGGTGGGAAATGGTATCATTTCGACACGATGCATTTCGAATATCGTCCCGAGTTAATCGAATTCGCCAGACACGGTTGGCTCCGGCAGGATTAATATCCGAGAGCGATGGAACCGCGCCTACCATTGCGGTGATCTGAGCCCCATCGGTTGCTCAAATCCCCCGAACCAACCGTGGAGCGGGGTGGGGAGCCGTAAAGGGAGCGGTGGAGTAGGAGACTGGCTGTCTCGCATAATCAGAATATCATGAAACCTATCCCCATGGCGAAGCTTCCGTC
>WNGQ01007744.1_pt1 | contig 10287 bp, 11 predicted proteins | sample 5407661 | NCBI WGS metagenome assembly WNGQ01 (sample SAMN13153382, study PRJNA577476) | soil metagenome | isolation source: 60 cm soil or saprolite under Garry oak tree replicate 2 | place: USA:California | collected 2016-06-15 | reverse complement strand
ACAGGCAAGCCTGCCGGATTTGGCCGGGTGCTGACGACACCTGACGCTCCTTTCCCAATCCACAAATCCGTGGACCGTGCCCTCCTCGCACGCGGGGCCGCCCACATCTGAAGGAGTCGGTCCGCCCATGCCGCGCAGCGGCGGTCGCAGTCAAACCGTTCATCCGCAGCATAGGGTGCATCGGGCGCGTCAGGGTTGGGCGTCAGGGGCGGTGTACCGGGCGCCGGTGACGTCATCGAGGTGATGAACCGGGTCGTGGATGAAGTACCGCCCGAACGACTCGACAGTGAAATGGGCACCATCGCTGCGGGTACCGGTGCGCTGCCATTGATCCGCAGCAAGGGTGCCGAAGTGCGCCGCGATCGCCTCGGCGGCTTCGGTCAGCTCGCCCGGCCACCACGGCAGGATCCTGCTCGCCGTAGCGATCCGCGACCGCCGTGGCGTCCTGGTCCCAGTTGGGGAACTGCGGCCCTTCCTGCGTGAGCATCATTTGCAGCCGCTGCTCATACAGTCGCAGGACATCGCGGACATGGCAGGCATACTCGAGGGCCGACCATTTCTCAGGTGACAGGCGCAGTCGTGTATCACCAGGCTGGCTCAGCAGGGCGTGCCACGCCGCCGCATTGGCGCGGATCATCCCGCCGATAGCATCACGAGGAAAGCTCTGGGTGTCCAGACCGCATTCTGGGCAGGGCCGCTGCAGCACCCAGGTCCAGTCCTTGGTGTCGGGCACGATTGTCATGGCCCAGACGATACCGATCACCCTGCCGCCGGGCGCGATATGGGCGTTGTCATGCGGTCTTTGGCTCTCGGGCATTCTGGCTATGCTGGCGTACTTTCATCAGCGCGAAGCCCAGCAGGCTCAGCCCTCGCCAGTGGTCCGGGCACGCGGCCCGTTAGCCGCCCGCAGCCAGGCCTACGTCCCAGATCATGTCCTGCGGGGGAACGCCTCGCCCAGCACCGTCATGATGACAAATGATCTTGAGGCCAGACCCCCATGCTCGGGATCCGGCCTCTGACCTGCTGCTTCGCGTGGGCGGTACAAGATTTGAACTTGTGACCTCTTCCGTGTCAGGGAGATCCGTCGGCTGCCTGGGCGTGCCCCTGAATGCCCCGGAGAGCACTTCACCTGGCCGAACACTGCCTCCCGGTGCCTGGGGATGCCTCCAGGACTGCCGAGAATGGCTCCCCCCTTTGGCTCCCGCTCTGGCGCTTTGGCTCCGCCGCAGCGGCACAGTCGATGCCCGGACTCCGCCGCTCGGTCATGATACGACGTTCCATCACGGCCACTGCGGCTCGATCGCGCTGGCCCAAGAATCCCTCGGGTGTGGCGGCGTGCCAGCAACAGGAGGACATAACCCCTTAAGCGAGCCCAACCTTAAGGCGGCCATCAGGATCTTGCCCGGCGACGGGCCGAGGCCAGGCAGCATGCCATCACAGAGAGTGATCGGATGCGTGACCGCAGCGCCGCGAGTTCGCTGCCGAACGCCGATTCCGCGCGGTCGGACGCTGCGCAGGTCGCAGCCCGGGTGACGGACAGCAAACCAGTTCGGTGCGCTGTCGGTGCCTGGTGACCAGAAGCAGGCAATTCCTGAATGTCCGGAGACGAGTAAGAGTGGGACCTGCCCCAGCGGTCCACGCCGAGACGAAACCACATTGCGGGGGCCAGCCCGTGTAGGACTTTCGCGGCGTCTTGGCGACGGGCAGGCTACAGGCTCAGGCCACCTCTGTCGCGGGCCGCGTCGGCGGGGCGTTATTGGGCTGGGGTGGGTGGCACATACCGGGCGAGCGGCCCCTCCCACGCTGTGCTGCTGACGAAGTTGCCTCCACCGGGCAGTTCGGCCCAGAAGGTTTTGAATGCTTCGCCGGCGAAGTGAGCTTTCAGATGGTCTTCGCTTTCCCACAGCTCGGTCAATATGAACCGGTTTGGGCGGTCGAGGCCGGTGGTAAAGCGATAGAGAATGCACCCGTTCTCCTGCTGCGTCGCGGCCGTCGTCCGCCGTGCAAGCTCGGCAACGTTCTCCCGCTCGACGGCCGCTGTTTCAAAGATGAGTTCTATGAGGATCATGGTTGTGAGTCCTTTCCGCTGATTGGCCGGCCGGCGGTTTGATCTTCTCGGGCGTCGCGGTATGGACTTCGGTGAAGGACGAAACTCGTCGGTCGGCCCGCTGCACAGGCCGCGGTGTTGTCGTCAGCTTGCCGTCATGTGGAGTCTTGGGCGGTGTCCTGCCCTCGTCCTGCCCTGCCCAGTCCTTATAACTTCCGGTAGAGGTCGAAGTAGCGACATCGCCCTCGGCAGGGTGGCCCTGCGGGTGAGGGCTGGGCATGATGTCGTTGCCCGGCGAGGACGGCCCGGGAACCCCGGGCTTGCTGCGGTATGCAGGGACGGTCCTGAGCTGTCGTGACCGTCGCGGACGGCGAACCCGGCGCTGCTCGTCGGCTTTTGTCCGGGGACGCTCACCGGCTGATGAAGAACTCGGTCAGCGCCGGTGCGAGGTGTTCAGCGTCTACCCCGTGCCAGGTGCCGGGCAGCAAACGGGCAGAAGCGTTCGGCAGAGCCTCAGCTACTCCCTGGGCCCAGTTGCGCAGCCGGTCATCGCTGCCCTCGCTGGCAACCACCAGGGCGGGGGTGCTGATAGCGGCCAGCCGGTCCGGTGACAGTGAGCCGGGGATGAGGCTGTCGTAGACGAGCGTGTGCACCGTGGCTTCCAGGGCGGGCCAGAGGGGGCTCTCGCGCATCCCGGCGATCATCTCGGCCGGCACGCCGATGCCGTTCAGCCAGCGTTCGTACGCTTGGCCGCGCCGGCCCGTGATGATGAGTTTGGCGACCTCGCCGCTGATGCCCGAGGGGGGTGGCGGCGTGACCTCGACCCGCAGCGGCGGTTCGAGCAGGGAAACCTTCGCGATGCCGATTCCGTGCTCGGCGGCGAGCAGGCCCAGTATCGCCCCGGAAGAGAACCCGTGTACGAACGCGGACCCGCCGGCGAGGTCGATGAGTGCCTGCAGGTCGTCGATCTCCCGGTCGACGGCATAGGGCAGCGTGTCGGTGCTGGCTCCCTTTCTGCGGCGGTCATAGGTGAAGACCGTGAAGCGCTGCGAGAGCGCTTCGGCCAGCTGCGGCATAGGACTGAACCCGCGGAAGTTCCCTGCGGCATCCACCAAGATCACCGCCGGACCAGTGCCCACCCGCTCGAATGCGATCGACGTGCCGTCCCTGGAGGTGACTCTGCCGATTTCGGTGCTGTTCATCGAGGTGACCCTCCTTATGTTCTGGTCCTGCGCTTGACTTGCCCAGCCATGGGTCAGCCGGCGGCCTGTGGCGGCCGGGCCGGCTCCATGAACGGTTGAGCCGAAGCTGAGGTCGCCGCGGTCGTTGTCTGGCGGATGAGTTCGGCGGCGATGGGTGCGGGGCACACGACTCCTCTTCAGGCTGGCTGGGTCGGCATACCAGGTGGCGTCCTGCCGCGCTGGCGATGAAGCCGTCTAGCGTGCTGGCCGTGGGCAGGAAGACTTTCAGCACTGGGGTTGTGCGTGACCGGGTGGCAGGCGGTCATATCCGGGTGCCCTGGCCCCGGGCCCGGCGAAGGAGCCAGGTTGCGGCGGCGCAGGACCGCGATCGCCACGGCGGCCAGGCCCGCGGCGAAGGCGAACAGGTAGCCGCCGGGCGCGCCACGGGCATCGATCAGGCGGCCGGCCAGGGGCGCGCCCAGGGCGGTCCCGGTTGCCGCAGCGGTGGTCAGCCAGGACATTGCCTCGGTCCGCTGCCCGGCCGGGACGGCCATTTCAGCGACCCGGTAGGAGCTGGCCAGGGTGGCGGAGATGCCCAGCCCGGCGGCGGTAATGGCGGCGGCCATGGGCCAGATGCCGGGCATGAAGGGCAGCGGCGCGACGCCCAGCACGGTCGCGGCAAGCGCCACGGTCAGCCGGGAGGCATGGGGTGCCCGCCAGCGCCTGGTCCCATACCACACCCCGGCGATCGCGCTGCCCAGCCCGTATAGCCCAAGCAGCGGCCCGGCGGCTGCCTTGTCCCCGTGGTGGGCGGCGAAGGCGATGGTCGCCAGGTCCACCGCGACGAACAGCGCGCCCAGACAGACAGTCATCCCGATCAGGTTCCGCAGGCCGGGGCTGCGAAGCGCCGGCCCATAGGTGCGAGTTACCGGCGCGGTCGGCGGCTCGGTGCGCCGCTGCCCGGTCAGGCCCAGCACGCCGGCCACGCTGAGCGCGGCGGTGACCAGCACGCCCGCGACCGGTTCGCCGCCGGCGGCCAGCACCACGACCAGCACCGGGCCGGTGATGAAGATCAGCTCGTCGGCGATGCCCTCCAGCGAGAACGCCGCATCCAGCAGGGCCGAGCCCAGCAGCCCGCTCCAGCGGGACCGCACCATCGGGCCGAGGGAGGGCATGGTGGCGCGGCTGAGCCCGCCGGTGACGAACAGCGCCCACACCGGTGCCCGGCTGGCGGCGCAGGCCGCCAGCGCGGCGGTGGCGGCGGCGAAGACTGCCACCTGCGGGCGCAACACCCGGGCCTGTCCGTAACGGTCGGCCAGCCGGGCCACCCGGGGGGTCACCGCCGCATACAGCACCGCCCCGGTAGCCGAGACCGCGCCGGCGATGCCGTAGCTTCCGGTGACGGCGGTGACCAGCATCACCAGCGCAAGGCTGAGCATGGCCATCGGCATCCGGCCGATCACGCCCGGGATGGCAAAGGCCAGCGCGCCTGGGGTGCGCAGGGCATCCCGGTACCGGGCGACCCCTGCACCGGCGGTCGGCCGCCGCCGCGGGCCTGGTCTGGTGACTCCAGGTGCTGAGGGCTTCGCAGGCGAGATTACGGTGCTCATCGGGTGAGTCCCTTCCGTGCCGTGCTTGCCGGATAGACCGCTACGAGGCGGGAGGTCATCTGCCCGCCGAGACCGCGGATGTCTTACGCTGCAGGCCACTCCACCGGCCACGAGGGCGCTCGCAGCGGCGGCAAGCCGCATTTGCAGTGGGTGCCTGCCCCGCTGCCGCAGCAGCGCCCTGGCGCGGTGGAAGTTGTCTGCGACAGCGAGCTGATCGGCGCGACGGCAGCGGTTGAGTTCGGCGGCGACGTATGGGTGGGGATACACGGCTCCTTCTCAGGCTGGCCGGGTGGTCATGCCTAGTGGTGTACTCCGGCGCTGCCGGCCGCCGGCAGATGTGATCGCGTACGATTTCGCGTTCGGTCTTGATCGGCCGTCGTCGCGCCGCAAGCCTTCTCCCGGGGAGCCACGGCGGGCCTTGGCAGTTGACGATCGGCCTGCGGGACGTGATGATCGCCGGCCGGATGACTGGTCCGGCCGGCGGTATGACCGGCAGACCTGGCCTGGGCTTCAGGCGAGGAAGTCGATGAGCAGGGGAATGAGCACCTCGTCGGCGACGCCGTGCCCCTGCCCGTCGAGGACTCGTGCCTGACCGTTGGGGACGGCCGATGCGATCGCCTCGGCGACCTGGCGGGCGGGTTCGCCGCTTTGCCCCCCGGCCAGGGCCAGGGTCGGCGCGGTGATGTGGCCGAGCCGGTCGTGTGGTAGGGCGCCGTTGTTGCCCAGCCTGAGCTCGTAGGACAGGGTGAGCGCATAGGCCTGCATGTGGGCCCAGTACGGCCCTTCCTGCATCTGCTCCAGTGCCTGCGGGGGGGTGCCCAGGAGTGCGAGGAATCGTTCGGCTGCGTCGGATTCGCGCCCGGTGGCGGACATCTCTGCGAGTTCGTCGGCGAGCTGGTCGGTGGGCCCGTCGGGATAGTAGGGGGGTTCGTAGACGACGAGCCGGCTGGCTCCTTGGACTCGGGCCGCGGTTTCGAGGGCGAGTGCGCCGCCGGAGGAATGCCCGAACACCGCGGCCGGTCCGCCGGTCGAGTCGATGACCGCGGTGAGGTCCTCGATCTCCCGCTCGATGGCGTAGTTGGCTTGGTTGCCGCTGTCGCCGCGTCCGCGGCGGTCGTATTCGTAGACGGTGAAATGGTCCGTAAGGCCGGCGGCGAGTGATGCGGTGGAGGTTCGATCGCAGAAGGCGCCGACGACCAGGATCAGGGCCGGGCCGTGGCCGGAATGCTGCACGGCGATGCGGGTGCCGTCGGCGGACGTAATGTGTTCCATGACTGCTCCTCTTGTCAGCGGTTCTAGTTGTTCGGCGCGGGCGCGGGTTGCGCGGCGGCAAGGTAGGTGAGGGTGAGCGGCGCGCATCGGTGGCCTCGTGCGGCGAGCCGTGCCGTTTCGCGGCGGCGACCCCACGCGACCAGCGCACTGAGGATCAGGAACCCGGCCGGGACCCACGGGTTGTAGCCGATCAGCAGGTTGGTAGCGGTGGCGCCGACCATCGGAGCGGTCAGCCCTACTGCGGCCAGCCCGGACAGCACTGGGATCAGCACGCCGACCGCGCCGGCGAACTCCAGCACGCCGATCAGGTAGCGCAACCATTGCCCGGCACCGATCTTGCCGAACAGGTGCACCATGTAGCCGGCGCTCGCAACTTTCTGCACCGAGGCGGACACGAAGCACACCGCGAGCAGCACCCGCCCAGCCCACAGCAGCGTTCTCGTGCCGCGGCGGCAGGCGCGGACGGTGCCTGCGGCGGCGTCGTAGAGAGTGGTGGTCGTGATATTCCTCCGCGAGGTCATGGACATAGGCCAGATGTACTCGACCGGCCGCGGTGGTTGACAGACGCGATCGCGTACGAATTCTGGTCTGGGACTGAACGGCCGAGGCCGGGTCAGTCCGTCAGGCGGATGCGCGCTACTTCGGCGGTCACCTCGACGCGGGTGTTCACGCCGAGCTTGGCGAACACCCTGCGCAGCCGGCCATCGACGGTGTGCCGTGACATGCTCAGACGGGCCGCGACCTGCTGATTCGTCATCCCGGCGGCGATCAGCCGGGCGACTTCCTGCTCCGAGGGGGTCAGGCTGTCCCACCCTTGAGCGGATGCGTTCTTGCGGTCAGCGCGCCGCAACAAGGCGCGCAACGCCCCGCCGGTGACCTCACGGTCGAGGAACCCCACCACGGTGTCCAGGGTCGGTCGCTGATCACCCAGGAAGATCGTGTGTGCCTCCCCGGGCAGATCGGCGAAGGTGGCACCGGATATGTGCTCGGCCAGGTATCTGCCATGCTCGACGGGCACGGAACGATCGCCCGACCGATGGATCACCAGTGTCGGCACCCGCAGCCCGCCCAGCAGTGGGCGCACATCGAGGCTGGCCGCCCAGCGGCACAGAGCCGCGACCATCCCCGGAGAGCAGGTGTTCCGCTCCACACGCGCCGCCCAGTCGCGGTAGCGGGCACTGTCATCCATCGTCGAGGCGTGCGCTCCCAGGACGGCCCCGGTACCCCACCCGCGAGCTGCGTAATCGGCCCACACGCCGACCTGGCCGGGATCAGCCTCGAAGTCAAACTCCAAGATCCGGGTCAGCTTTGCCCACCCGCCGACTAGGACCAGGGCCTGGGTCCGGTCCGGGAAATCTGCCGCGAACTGGACCGCGAGCTGGCACCCGAACGTCACCCCGGCCAGGACGGCCTCTCTCGTGCCGCAACTGTCCAACACCGCAGCGATATCCTTCGCCAGCCGCGGCAAACCCGGAAGATCCCCCGGCGCCGGCAACCGGTCGGACAACCCAATGCCCCGCCGATCAAACAACACCACCCGCGAGCACGCCGCCAGGCGCGTGAGCAAGTGCTCGAGCGCCGGCTCCTCCCAGACCACCTCGAGGTGGCTGGTCAGCGGTGAGACGAGCACGATCGTGATAGGCCCGTCGCCGACCTGCGAATACGCAATCGCAGCGCCGTCGTCCGCGCGCGCATAGCGGACCTTTGGCCGAAGCACGAGACGAACACTACCGCCCGCGCAACATAAGCCGCCCGGCACCGAGACCGTAGTCGGAATCGACCGTCGCGATCACTACCCTCGCCCCGCATGCGGAACCTCCACGGGAACGGCGCAAGTCAAGCCGGTCCCGGAGAAGGGCATCCCGTATGACCCGCCCAGTGGAGATTCCCGCAGAGGCAGGGCAGACGCGGCACCTCGCTCCAAGTTCTCCGCAAGATCACGGCGGCATAGAGGCTCATCCGAGCGGCCCTCATCATGGACGTGAGGTTTGCTCAGATCAGCATCCGGGGCCGCTGGTAACAGGCAGATCAGCGACCCGGCCACCTCCGGAGGGCAACAGATCGCCCTGTTCGGGGCCGCACAGATTGCCAAGCTGGCTGGCCTGTTGCGACGTCAGGCGGCTACGGGTCGTTAAGCGGCAGGCGGCGAATATCACACAGCGTGACCTAGCAGGCCGTGACTCCTGGCGCCTCCCTGCCGAGTTTGAGCGGCTGGCGGCAATGCTAGCTGTGTTGGCGGGCGTAGGCAGATCATCCGAATCTGGGCGCACGGTGACCGCACCTGACCATGGCCCCGGCGCCCACGCCCCCCGCATGGCGGGTGCGAAGTGCACCATGTTCACCCGGGTGAAGTCCACCGTGACACCCCACGTCGGGTGACCCAGTCGGTGTATTCGGTGTCGAAGGAGCACCTGCGCTGCCTGGACCCCGCGCTGACTCGGCGCTCGTCAAGCCGTTCCACCATGGCGTACCGGTTAAGACCCCACCCGCGTCTGCGTGTGGACAGAAACACCAAAGCGGCCCGCCGCGCCGGGATCTCCGCCCTCGCGGCAACGCGATCATCAGGACGGAGTAGCCGTCGCCTTGGATGCTTTGCTCGTCCCGCCGCGGTCAGGTGGGAACGATCATGGCAGATTTCGTTCCCATTTCGGGGTACAAGCGTTCGAAAAACCGTCGGGACGGCCGGATTTGAACCGGCGACCCCTTGACCCCCAGGCACGAATCCGGTGTCTGGCGCGGTCTGAGCGAGTCGAACGGAGAGCCGCCCACCTGCGGTAACATTCCGCAAGTGTCGCGGCGGGTCGAGGCGAATCTGAGCACGTTGGCTCCCAAAGCTGGCTCCCCAGGAATCCGCGTAAGCCACCCACATCCGCGCCCGTTGCAAGGCACGAGCCGTTGGTCTGGGGTTAGCCTTGGATCATGGTGATCATTCCAGGCGTTGAGGCCGACGAGGAGCGCCTGGCTGCCATCTGTGACAAGTACGGGATCGCCGAACTAAGGGTGTTCGGCTCTCGCGCCCGCGGTGATGCCGAGCCGGACAGCGACATCGACATCCTCTACACGCTGCGGCCCGGCCGGCGGCTGGGCTGGGAAGTCGAGCAACTCGCTGACGAGCTGGCCGACCTGTTCGGCCACCGGGTCGATCTGGTATCCCTGCGCGCGCTGCACCCGCTGCTGCAGCCGTCCGTCCTGGCCGAAGCCAGGCCCGTGTATGCAGCGTGACATTCTCCTGCTCACCGAGATGATCGACGCGGCCGAGCAGGCCCAGCAACTGGTCAACGGTGTCACCGTCCGCCAGCTTGAAGCGGACCGGCAACGGCGCGACGCACTCTTGTGGAACTTCACCGTCCTCGGCGAAGCTGCCGGTCGGCTGTCCGGGGAGATCAAAGCGCGGTTTCCGGATGTCGCCTGGCAGCAGCCGGTGCGGCTGCGGAACCGGATCGTTCACGGTTACTGGTCCATCGACCTGGGTGTACTGCACACCACGGCAAGCGAACAGCTTCCCGGCTTCACAGGTGGCTTGCGCGAAGTTCTCCGCACGCTCCAGAGCAACTCTTGAGAGCTTCGCCGGACCTTTACCGGGCCCTGGTCCCGGTGTCGGCCGGTGTCAAGTAACCCGGCGTGGCCCCCGAAGATCGGAAAGGGGCCCGAGTGAGAACCCGGTACCCCCGCTGACCTGGACCTTCTGGTCGGGGTAACAGGGTTCAGGTTGAACCCCACCCTGGCCCGCTACGTCAAGTCGAAACTCGGCTCGCCCGAGCCGTAACCTAACGCCGCTCGGGGCAACTCGTCCCGAGCGGCTTCACTGCCCCGGTCCTGCATGCGCGGACCGGGGCTTACCTTGCCCTCCTCGTTGTCATGCGGCTGTAGTCGTCATGCGCACCGCATGGCCAGCCGCTCGCACCGAGGAGGTGTATCCGGCATGCCGGAACCCAAGGGGAACGATGTGCGTACGCTCGCGGTACGTCTATCGCCCGACTACCACGCCCAACTGGCCATGGTTGCCCAAGTCGATGCGATCTCACTCACCCGATCTCATTGCTGCGGATTTCCGAAATTCCCCGCTGTCGATCACTGGAATTCCCCAGGGGACGAGCGGTGCGGAGGGCCTGGGATGAGCTTACGGGGCTGTCAAGTCCGGGCCTCCTGACCGGTCAGCTCGGCAATGGTGACGGGC
>WNGQ01007741.1_pt1 | contig 10289 bp, 6 predicted proteins | sample 5407661 | NCBI WGS metagenome assembly WNGQ01 (sample SAMN13153382, study PRJNA577476) | soil metagenome | isolation source: 60 cm soil or saprolite under Garry oak tree replicate 2 | place: USA:California | collected 2016-06-15 | reverse complement strand
TCCCTCGAGTTCTTCTCGGATACGCCATTGTGCCACAGCATGTGAATGGGATCTGGCTCGGTCTGTGTGCGAATTGTGTGTCAGATCCGTGGAGATCGTCGGCTGCCGAAAGGCGCCGTTCTGACTTGCGGCCGATCAGCCAACTATTTCGTTAATCCCGCGACAAGTCCACTCCCTGTCAGATCACCGTGCGCCAATTGTGTGCATGATCAGGCACTAGAACCACTCGCGCCGATGCCCTCTCGAATCGTGAATGGTAAAGGACGTTTGCTTCAACGATGCCCGACCGCTCTTCGCGGAAGCGGGGACGCCGATACGTGAGATTATTTAACGGAATCTTCCTCGTCCTCAGTCGCTGGCGTGCGCGCACCCCATCCAAAATCGCCGGGGGCCTGCTGCTTCCAGCCGCAATCGGCGCACCGGACGACATAAAGCCTCTCGTCGAACTGCGGCTCATGCTTTATCTGCGCGCTCAAGTTCTTGGAAGCGCACACCGGGCAGAAGAGATAGCGAACCTCGTCGCCTTCCGGGAACTGCTTGGCAATCAGTTCAAGGAACCGCTGCTGCAGGCGAGCCACAATGTCGATCTCCGGTTCGGGACAAAATGCTCGCACGATGGCTTCGATATCCGAAACCTTCTTGAGGGGGAATCCGCGATAATCCGCCACGAGCGCGGGCAGCGTGGTGTCGTCAATCATGATGGGAATGAGTCGAAATCCTGTATCGTCAACGCGCTTGCGGATGGCCGCGCGCAACTCCGTGTCGACCCATTTCGACGCTTTCGCCGCCGCGCTCCACATCAGCATGAAGACGTCGCATTCTTCGATGCCCTTGCCAATACCGCCCGTCGCCCGTGATTGAGTCGCCGGGTCTGATTTCCCACTGGTCGAACCATACGCCAATGCCGCGATCAGTAAACATGGTCGCAAGCAGCCTGGCGGTGTCCTTGTCCTTGACGTTATGGCTTATGAAAATCCTCACCGCGACATTGTAGCCGGGGACGCAGAGCGTCGTACTCGTTGCTGGCAATGTGCGCACTTTTGGAGATTTCGAACCCGAAGTTAGGAAGCTGGTCTTCACTGCGTCACGCTCACGAATCGCATCACCAGGGTGAGACCCTGCCCGATTTCGCTGGTTTACGGGCTAGGTCTCGCTTGCGACCGAAATTTCGAAACGATCATTAACCGCGTTTTGGAGCTTCTGTTTGCATCCAATGTATCGCTCCGTTGTCTGGACAGAAGCGTGCCCAAGCAGAAACCGAATCTGTTCGAGTTCTCCGCTGCAATCATGGCAGAGGCGGGCACAGGTACGGCGAAGATCGTGGGGAGCCAGATTGGCGATCCCAGCCTGGTCGGCGCAGCGCTTGACCGCGTACCAGACCACGTTCGCTGTAACGCCAGCTTCTTGCCGCTTTCCTTGTTTCGAAATTCTTCTGAATACCCTCCCTTCGCTTACGCCCGAATGGTTGAGCCATGCATCCAGGAGTTGCTTTGACCACGAGGGCACCGGTACGGTGCGTAGCCGTCTCCCCTTGCCAATCAAATCGACGATGACCCAGCGTCCATCCCGCGTCTGCAGTTGATCCAGTGTCAACCCCACGACTTCAGAACGTCGCAACCCACATCCCAAGAGTAACCCAACGATCGCGCCATCTCGCCAGCCGCGAAGGTCTGTCTTTGAAGCAGAATTCACCAATTCTTGCGCCTGGTTCTGGCTGAGCCAATTCCCGCTCCTCTGTCCGAGGCGCTTCACGCCCTGAACTCGCCGGATTCCGATCGCCAGCTCTGGGGTCAGCCAGCCGCTCTCCGCGGATTCATCGGCCAGTCTCCGGATTACTGAAAGATGTAGATTGATCGTCGAGGCCGACAGACTGCGGCTTTCCAAGTGCGATCGGTAGCGGACAACGACGGCGCGATTAAATGTCAACCTCGGTTCGCTGCAGTACCATGCGATGAACCTGTCGATGGCGAATGCGTAGCTCCTACGAGAATGAACGGAAGCGAGCGTATTGAGCACGGACGCCTTCGATTGTTCTAGTTCCGGGATCGTGAGCGTCTCAGAGCGAGCGCCTAATTCGGTATGTTTTTGAGGAACCATAGAGAGCGGCTCCTTCCAGCCGCCCTTACAGTTTTCTCCTCATGGACGGTTCCCCGGCCGACTGCCGAACCGCGCCGACCGAAGGCGGTTCACAATCATTGAAGCAAACGTCCTTTATCATTCACTGTCTGGATTGACAAGTCCGTCGAATGCAATGCAGCTTCTCATAAGCCCGTTTTCAGGATAACGGAACCTATTCTAGTGAATAGGCGATGGCCAAGCCGTCGCTGACGAGAACCGGAAAGCGCTCAGTATTTTGACGCTCGGCTCGTCCCACGCTCATTTCACCTCCGCTACCAGGGACTAGTAGTCGGGTCGGGAGCGGAGCCTGCACACCCAGTGTGTTTTGATCAGTTTGACTGCAGTTCGGAAGTCGAGGGTCAGTTGAATTCGAACAGAACGAGGCGCACCCGGAAGAGCATTTCATAGATCTGTCGATAGAGAGGGGCTTTGACTAGGTCTTCGTAGTCCCCGAGCGATTCGACACCTCCGGGGCCGAAGAAGGCCATCGCTTCTTCGACGCGCTGCCAGGAGAGCGATTCCAAGTTGAAGGCGTTGAGGTCGCCGAGGCTATACTCATAGTCGGGCCCGAATTTTCGGAAGAGACTGCCCAGTCTTGCAGCGGGGCTGGGCGGTGAAGCAGTGACGTCGTAACCCAGAGCGAACTCCAGAAGGAAACGCTCCCGTCCCCCGCCGGCCTCTTCGGGCTTTATCTCACGCGGGTCCACGAGACTGCTAAACACGGCATGCAGCAGCACGTGCGTAGGGTATCGTTTCAGATCCGAGGACGGCACGTTATTCAATTGCGTCTTAGCCTGTAACCTGCTGAGAGCGTCGATGGTGTAGAGTGCTTCCGGAGCGGTTGCATACGCTAAATGCTCCCGCAGCAATTCCCAAGTCTTGGAGGGATCGTCTTTTTCCTGACCGGTCAGAACTCTCAACTGGATAACCTCCGCTTTTATCCAGTTCTCAGCTCGCACGCGGCGGAGAAGATCGATTCGTCCAGAGTCCTTGTTTAGTTCCAGAATGCGGGCGGCTGCATAGCGTACCTGAGGGTTCGGGTCGTTAAAAGACTGATTCAAGTTTGAACTCTTCTTTACGAACCGGTCGAAGTCGGGTCTGCGGCCCAGACGGACGGCTATATCGTCCAAGTCGGTCAAGGCGGGCACGGGCGAGCGGGTGGCGCGTACTAGGCGGCTGTACGGGCCCGGGCCGAACAATCGCATCGAGAAGGCGTAGGAGAGTCCGGATGCGGCAATGCCGATGAGGATCGGGACCCAGTAGATCGATAGAGGCACCTCCTGCGCCTTAAGATACTCCTCTTTGGACTGATAATTGTACGAATGCTTCGAAAGTGTCCACGAGAGAAAGATAACGGCGACGACGGCAAGAATAACAGCCGCCCCAAACCAACACGTACGTTCGAGAGCGCCACGCTTGCGCTCCTCTTCGCCTTGGGCACGGAGACGATCGCGTTCTCGGTTCTCGCGGTCGTCGAGAGCATGTCGTGCCTTGTCCGCCCGGACCTGTTCTTCGCCGCGAAATGCTGCCTGCTTTGCCCCGATCTCTGCGGTAGATCTCGCTTTGTCGGCAGACGCCTGAATGGATGCAGCACCCGCGATACGCTGCTGGCGGCTTTCGGCAGTGCCCAGCCTTTCGTCCAGGACCCTTTCGAAATATACCTTCAAGTCGTTAATTGGCCCCATGACATCGATAGGTGCCGCCGGTGAAGCAGAGACGGAGCGCCGCTTGCGCTCTTGCGTCAAGGCCTGCAGCACAAGTCTGAACTCGTCCTCAAACCGATCAGGAGCGTAGACAAGGTAGTGGTCCACGGTGCGACTGAGGCTAGTATCGGAAAGCCGACTCTGGACCTCTGGACTGAGGTATCCTGCGGCGACGAGGACCAACTTAGCGTCTGGAGACAAGGCACGAATGGACTGAGCGAGCTTCGTGAAATCGAGCGCGCGGAGTGCCTCATCGTCGTCGAAGACAGCATTGACTAGTTCGATGTACGCGACCGGCTCGCGGCTGTCGAAGACAGCGAGATCCGCCCGAGGTCCACCACCTACCGACGGTTGCTCCGTAAAGCTGAAACCGGCCTCTGCGATAAGTTCCTTAATCTTGGCGACAATCGCCCGCTCGTCGAAGTAGTCTTCGAACTTCCGGAAGGCCTGATGGATTATCTCGAGACCGATCTGACCACGGTTTGGGGACGCAATTTCGTAGCTCAGAAATGCCAGGCGTAGGATTCCACGCATACCGCCGCCCACCAGATGCACCATCTCCTCAACAGCCGGAAACGTGTACGGGTAAACGTCGGCTTCGGACTCGTAAGGCACGAATGTCGAGCCGGTAGCGTCGAGATACGCTTTCAGGAGATTCGCTGCGCCGTTCGCGTCCAGACTCGGCATTCCAGCCATGACGGAGAAGCGGCCCGGGAAGTCAGGACTGGCCTCCGTGGTTGCACCGGCGACACAGAGAAATGCCTGCTTTTCCTGCACCCATTCCGCAAGGGATTGGATAACTGGCGCATTGTCCCCGCGGACTTTAGGCAGCTTCGTGGGCAACAACCGCTCGACTTGATCGATGTACAGGAGCAGTGGGCAACGCACTTCCGCGAAAACGGAAATCAGGAAGGCAAGCCCGGCCAAAGCGCGGCCGCTCGTATCGATCGAGGCCTTGATTCCCATCCGGCTGAGCGTGTTTTCCGAAAGTTCTTCCCCCTGGAGCCAAGCTACCGCGGAGTCTCCCAAGGCCGGATCAGCGAGCCAAGCCGCGAAATGGAGAAAATCCTCCCCCCCGGTGATCTTGCGAACCCACTGCATTTGCGGCCTTTGTATATCGGATTCGGAGATCAGGGTATTGCGGAGCAATTCGAACACTTGTTGCGGTTGTCGTTGCAGTTTCGCCACCAGGTCCTTAGTGGTTTCTGATTTGGCGACCTCTTTCTGCGCGAGTTTGCTGAGCAGTTTTGCGTTGATGTCCTGCAGTTTTCTCGAATCGATTTGACGGACGATGGTGCGATACATATCCAGAAAGTCGTTGGTGTCTACCTTGGCATAAATCTGCTGCGCTTCTTGGGCTGCTTGCGGTGATGACTTCCGGAACTCCTGCCACAACGCCATAGCATCCTGTTGCAGCCAGCGCACCAAGTGAGTCTTTCCAGAACCGTAGGGTCCATAAATGCCAAGCGTCATCCCGTCTCCAATGGTCTCGCCGGAATACTGCCGGAAGTAGGCCTGTAACGCTCCGTCCGCTAGCCCGAAGGGAGCTGTCTGATACGTGACCAATTTGCCAGCACTTTGAAAGACGTCCTGCTGCTGTTCCTGCCCGATGCGCACCGCCGTCCGGGAAGGAAACGGCTGTTTGGAGGGATAGTTCGGGGTGGGAGCTGTGGGAGCTGTCATTCTTGCACCCCGGTCGGCACTCCGCTGCGCATTACGTAATCGTAAGCGGAGGCTAGAATAGTCGCATCTAACACAGGCGCGGGAGGCTGAACCGTAGGATCAGTCACCTCGCGGTGTTTTTCCCACGCGTCAGAGATGATATCGGCAACATTGCGGAAGGGCCAGGATCGGTCTCTAAAAACCTGCAAAATGGCGGTGGGAGCAAAGGGATGGACGGCAGTGGGGTTTCCGGTGGCGTACTTCCAACGCTGATCCAGGAACGTCTGGACGTCTGTGAGTCCCAATGTGTCAACCTTCGCCCTGAAGCCCGGGTACTGGTGACTGGCGAAGGCTTCGTAAAGATCCTCCCGCGTAGTGGTGAATAGGAGGACATCGGCCTTCTGAAATGCAGTCGCGGCGTTCTCTACCTGCTTGTAGGTGAACACGCCCTCAATAACCGGTACCGGCTTCTTCTTCAGCCCTTTAAGGACTGTCAGCGAATCGGAGAAGATGTCCTTTGAACTCCCCAGCGGCGGCGGATGGTCGTTATCGGCGTTCGCAATGTGTTTTTCATAGCGGGCGTGAAGGGTATCCTGGTTGAGGAACGCGTTGTTGTCCCTCATCCAGGTCCGCAGTTCCTCCAAAACCTGCCAGACGGCATTCATCGGTTGCTCATCACGAACCCGCCCGACAACAGGAAGCAGCTCCACTCCACCAAGTGGCGCGGGAAGGTTCCGAATAATGAAACTGACCAACGAACTTCGTCCACACCCGGCAGGTCCGTAGACCAAGACCAGCGAACGCGCTTGCAGTTTCGGAGCGAGTCTCTTGATTTGGCCTGATTCCCTACCGAAACCATCGACCTCCACGTACATTTCTTCGGGCATTGACGAGTCAAGCTCGCCGGTCTTGTAAGGGTTCAGGCGCAGGCCGTAGTATGTGATCAGCTCATTAGGCGTCATGGATCATCCGAGAAGGTGCAGATAGCTACCCAGATCTTGATTCACAAAGCTGGGGTCCCGCCCAAACAGTTGGGCCAGCTGCGGTACCGGCCGATAGTGCGTTTGAGAGAGCTTCATGAGCACTTCCTGCCGATCGCGGAATTCAGCCCAGTTCGGTGCCGAACTGAGGTCCAAATCCTTCTTATAGATTCTCTCTAGGACAGGTGCTAGGTCGACATTCGCCGCGATGTCGGTGTACAGATCGCCCCACTGGTGCTGAATCATGACGATTTTGGCGAGGAGGCTTCGTTTCCTCTTGCCATCCGGGTCGGCGAACAAGTGTGGCGCGACGGCTAAGGACAACCGATACACGTTCAGAACTCTCTTGATTTTTCTCGGATTGGGAAGAAGGCAGTTGCGAAACAATTCGGACTGCTCCTGAAGGTCAGGGGCATTGGACAGCTGGTTTAGATATTCGCCGACCTGGTCCGCGCCCAACGGGTATAGGAAGAACGGGAGCTGGATCATCTTATCGATGTAATCGGCGGTGAGCGCAGATAATTGGCTGCCCTCCTCCAGTTTGAAGTCTTTATAAAAGTGGCGAATGCCTTGCTGTACAACGTCGCGGTCAATGGCCAGAAACAGGATTACGTTCTTGAGGTCCAGAAAGAGTTTGATGGATTCCAGCAGTTCCACGATTTTAGTTGGGACGCAGCGGTCCAAGTCGTCAACGAATAGAATGACACGGCGGCCATCCTTGCCATTGTCGGTCAAACCGTCCACCACCTTTTGCAGCTCGTTGCGCAAGGTGCGAAGTGCGGAAATCGCGGCGCCACGCTTGTCCACGTATTCCTTTACACGTTTTTCCACGTCTTCGAAGGACACCTTGTCCATAGTCAGATGCTTGACCAGCAGACTGCCGGCAATCTTGGCGATGACGTTTGCCACCAGGATGGCTGCTTCTTTCGCTTTCTCCATGTTCGACTGTAACAACCAATCGTGAATGGTATGCAGAAGGGGAACGATCAGGTTGTCTTCCGTCTGGTATAACCAGGGATTGAACCAGATAGTGGGATACTTCTTCTCGGCCGCCGTGGCATCGATGAACTGCATGAGCGTCGTTTTCCCGCTGCCCCACTTGCCGAAGATGCCGACCGTGAACGGCGTCTCCGTGAGTGGATCAAAAATCATGTCGCTGAAGGGCTTGACGTAGCGGGAGAAGGTCAGGTAGTCCTTCCCCGAGATGGGGGCATCCGCGATCATCGGCAAGGAGGAATTCAAACCCGGGAACATTTCCAATGAACCTCGTCTAAGGGACATTTCCGATGAACCTCGTTTTGCAGTGCATTCTAATCGAAATATCGCTGACGTGGAATGGAGTGTGACGGAAAGTTACTGAGTTCACCCTTAGCTGTTTTATTTAGAATGTGTTTGAGCCATCTGCGGTCGAACCAGTAAACCTGCTGATTATGAATGAGCGAGGCTCGTTTTGCCGGTGATTATCCCGAAGTCCGCTTCTAGGACGTTGTAGGATTCGCGTGGCTGTGTCGCAATTTCAGACCAAATACTCCCGACGCTTGCTTGCCAATTCAATTAGGGAATGATAAAGGACGTTATCATTCACGATAACGGGAGGCCTCTCCGTGTCATTCGCGGGTGCCCGACCTGGGAATCACGCACACCATTGGCACATTGCAAATGGAAACAAACCTCAGTTTGCAAGATTCAGAAGCCTACTCAGCTGATCGGCCGTCAGCCAGCCTGTGCTCGTGGGTGGTGGTCCGGTCGGGCTTGCTCACTCTGCCATTTCCTAGCTATGCGGAAGACATTCGCAACGATCCTGTGAAGGTGCCGGAATATCGTCTGGAATCGAGCCCCGCCCGCATAGGGATGAACTCGTAGATGACCATTCCCGCGCCAAAAGAGGGGTGGCCTGTTCCGGGCATACCCTGGGGTACTCTTGGGCGATAAAAACGCTTCGGTCAGGACTCGGAGTTGCTCGCTCGCAGTTCACTGAGAGAGTCCCTCAATCTGATACTTCGTTTAAAAAAATGGTCAGGGGCACTGCCCGGGTAATAGGTACGATCAGGCCATAGTGAAGCTCAGGCCGATAAAGTACGCTAGAGCCGAAAACCAAAACGGCAGCGCAGGGATACTTTGAGACCACGGTTCACAGTCGAGACCTGTGCATTGCGGTGGCGTGCAAATGAAAAAGCTGCGAAGCTGGCTACGCGCTATCACAGGTAGACGGCGTCGCGATTTGCAGCGGGGCCCTGGGGTCTGTTTTGGGCCAGGGAATTCCTCAGCCGGACCCAGCGTTCCATTAGGAGCACTTCAATTGATTATGTTCCAAACTTTCGTGCCATTCCAACCTATCGCTGATGCAGGGTAGAATCCCGTCAGCATCAGGACAGCGCGAAAGCGCGGCCAACCGACGTTTGGAGACGCACGGTGGTAAGCCGAAAGGCGGATGTGGCACAGAGTGCAAACGGTCTCCACGACAGCGCCTGATACGAGGGCGCTTTTTCTGTTTGGTCACCTGATGTGTGTTCGACGAAAGGAGCACGCATCCATGAGCAGTTCGTCGCAAGTTGTCCCGAATACCCTGACGTACTGGTTCGCAATGAGGGCACAGTTTTCCTCTTCTGCCCTCTCACTTCCCGAGGCAAACAGTGGATCGAGGAGCACGTCCAGCCGGACGCTCTGTGGTTTGGGAGCACCTTGGTCGTCGAGCACCGTTTCGCTTGGGGTCTCGCCCAAGGGCTGAAGGATGCGGGATTGGTGCTGGCATGATCACGGACAGCGGGAGAGAAGAGATGACAACGAAACGCGTGGCCTTGTATGCGAGAGTCAGCACTGTGAACCATGGGGAACTGTTAACGAAGGTGTGTTCATGCCCACGGCTCCTTTGAGTCAAATGGGCATCAGGTGACCGACAAAAACAAAATGCCGCCCGCATCAGGCGGCTTCGTCGTGGAGAACTTTGCCTTTTTGGAGGGAGAAAATGATTACTGAGGATGCCATAAGGCAGAATGTGTACCAACATATCTTGAAAGCAACCAACCGAAGACTAGAGCAGGCAATCCCCGGCTCATCAGAGGGTGCCTTCGCTCGTCTATCGTTAGCTGCAGTTTTGAATTTATTGTTTCTGATAAGAGGTGAGTGGGGTTCGATTGGGGATTTTGTGACGACACAGAGAGCCCTTCGAGCAATTGTCGGCGATGATTTGCTGTGGGCTGAGCCCCAGAAATCATCACCTGCTCCCGGTGAATTGATACAGTAGCCATACCGCTGAGCGGATATGAACCTGCCTCGTACTGGAACAAGGGAAAATTGCAGATGACCACGCCCGAGCCGAAAAGGTGGTACGGCTTCCGGTGGTATACCTGGGGTGACTTTTGGCCCACGCGATTTTTCTTCCCTGGGTAAGTGCTGCGGGCAGCGTTGGGACGGTATCGGCCATTGTCATGAATATCGCAGATCAAGGAATACAACTGGCCACTAGAAGACGAGACGTAGAAGTAGACGGGGTGTTGGGCTGATGTGCAGAAGACTTTTCGATTCATGTCCGCCAGTTCCGTACAAGGAGTCCCCGCGTGAAGGTCGCGTGATAAACGTTTACTCACACGGACCTCGATTGATTACCTAACAGAACTTTCGTGCCATTCCACCCTATCGCTGACGCAGGTAGAATGCGGTCAGCATCAGGACAGCGCGAAAGCGCGACCAACCGACGTTTGGAGACGCACGGTGGTAAGCCGAAAGGCTGATGTGGCACAGAGTGCAAACGGTCTCCACGACTGCGCCTGATACGAGGGCGCTTTTTCTGTTTTGGTCACCTGATGCGTGTTCGACGAAAGGAGCA
>WNGQ01019680.1_pt1 | contig 10290 bp, 8 predicted proteins | sample 5407661 | NCBI WGS metagenome assembly WNGQ01 (sample SAMN13153382, study PRJNA577476) | soil metagenome | isolation source: 60 cm soil or saprolite under Garry oak tree replicate 2 | place: USA:California | collected 2016-06-15 | reverse complement strand
CCGGTTCCCATTCAAGGTCCTCTTCGCCTACTTCAAGCAGGTAGGCAGCGATCTTTTTGGCCTTGTCACGCACTTTTCGTGCAGCTAAAGCAGTTGCAGCACCAGCCACTGGCGTGCTACGACTGGCATACGTACCCAACCCATAGGGGGCCGTATCTGTGTCACCATGCTCGACATCGACATCGTCTGGCGACATACCCAGTTCGGCAGCGATGATCTGCGCAAAGGTCGTTTCATGTCCTTGCCCCTGCGTTTGTACGCCAATGCGTGCCAGGATTTTTCCGGTAGGATGCACCCGAATCTCGCAGCTATCAAACATCTGAAGGCCAGCAATATCGAAGTGCTTTCCAGGACCAGCGCCAACAATCTCAGTGAAGCTTGAGATGCCGATGCCCATCAGCTCTCCACGCGCCCGCTTCTCAGCCTGTTCGCGGCGTAACCCCTCGTAGTCCACATTTTTCATTGCCAGTTGCAGAGCAGCTTCGTAGTTGCCACTATCGTATGTCCAGTTCAGAGCAGAGCGATAGGGGAAGGCTTCTGGCTTGATGAAGTTTTGCAGGCGCAACTGAGCCGGATCTTTACCTACCTCACGCGCCAGGGTATCCATAGCGCGTTCGATCAGATAGGACGCTTCGGTCACGCGGAACGAACATCGATAGGCAATACCGCCAGGTGCCTTATTGGTATGCACCGCATCTACCTCTACAAAGGCATTCTTAAAGTCATACGAGCCAGTGCAGATGTGGAAGAGGCCTGCCGGAAACTTGGTTGGCTGTGCTGCCGCATCAAATGCACCATGATCGGCCAGCGTGTATACCCGCAGCGCTTTGACCGTTCCATCTTTATCAGCAGCGATCTCCGCCTTAATGTGATAATCACGCGCAAAGCCTGTACTGGTCAGGTTCTCAGTGCGGTCCTCAATCCACTTGACAGGCTTGCCTGTTGTGATTGATGCCACTACAGCGCATACGTAGCCAGGATAGATCGGCACTTTGTTACCAAACCCGCCGCCGATATCCGGTGAAATGATACGGATACGGTGTTCTGGCAGACCAGCAACGATGGCCAAGAGTGTGCGAACCGCGTGCGGCGCTTGCGAAGTCATCCAGACCGTGAGTTTCCCCGTTGCTTTGTGGTAGTCGGCCACGCAGCCACAGGTCTCAATAGGTGCAGGATGAATGCGCGGGATATACATATCTTGCCTGACAACTACACCATTAGCTGCGGCCTCGGCAAAGGCGGCATCCGTCGCAGCGCGCTCGCCTGTCTCCCAGTGATAAATATGGTTTGTTGGCTGCTTATCTTTCTTATCGGGGCGCAGCAATGGCGCATCTGGCTCAAGCGCCTTCTTCGCATCGACTACCGCTGGCAGAGGCTCATAATCCACCTCGACAGCGGCCACGCCATCGGCAGCGGCATAACGATTGGTGGCAACCACAAAAGCCACTTCCTGCATCTGGTAATGCACGCGATCCAGTGCCAGCACTGCCTCCGTATCAGCGGAGAGCGTGGGCATCCAGGCAAGCCCGGCTGCATCCAGGTCTTTGCCTGTAATTACTGCCAGGACACCTGGTACCTTCATTGCTTCACTGATATCAATATTCTTGATGAGCGCGTGCCCATACGGGCTACGTACGATATCACCATAAAGCATACCCGGTAGCTGCACATCGTCAACATAGTTGCCCTGCCCACGAATAAAGCGGGCATCCTCTTTGCGTTTGTATGCTTCTCCCAGGCCATGGGCATGAACTTGAGTAGCCATTATTCGCCTCCTTGACCGGCGCTTACCGGAACCTCTTCAGTCGCCTGCATTTTTTCGGCAGCATACTGAATTGCTTTGACGATATTCACATAGCCAGTACAGCGGCACAGATTTCCTGAGATGCCCACACGGATTTCATACTCGGTAGGATTGGGATTGCCCTGTAAAAGAGCCAGTCCGGTCATCATCATCCCTGGCGTGCAGTACCCGCACTGCAAAGCATGCTCCTCGTGGAATCCCTCTTGTAGTGGATGCAATTTGCCGTTCTGTTCCAGACCCTCTACAGTCATGAGCTGTCGCCCGTCCGCCTGTACTGCAAACATGGTACAGGATTTGGTGGCTTTGCCATCAACAAGAATGGTGCATGCTCCGCAGCTAGTTGTATCGCAACCAATGTGCGTCCCTGTCAAACGCAGCGTGTCACGGATCCAGTGTACAAGGAGCGTTCGAGAATCTACATCCTCTTCATAAGATGTTCCATTGATGGTAACGGAAATATGATGGGTACTCATACTATTCACCTCCTGTAGCGCGGGCGAGCGCTTTTCGCAATGCACGAACCGTGAGCGTGCGCACCATATCGCGCTTATATTCGGCGGGGCCACGTGTATCGCTTGTGGGCTGTGCAGCGGCGGCGGCAAGATCAGCAGCCTGGTGAATACTTGCATCGTTCAACGGCTTACCGAGCAATGAATGTTCGGCATCCCGTGCCTTAATCGGCACCTGCCCAACGTTGGTCAGGCCGATACCCGCATAGCTAACATTGCCATTGTTGTCCAGCGTAATGTAAGCTGCCACACCAGCAATAGCATAATCTCCCACCTTGCGCTCCAATTTGAAATATGCGCCACCACTTCCCTGTACGGGAGCAGGTACACGAATCTCCGTGAGCAACTCATTATGGTGAAGTGCTGTCTCGAAAGGCATATCAGTGAAGAACTCTTCGATGGGCAAAACTCGCTCACCGGCGGGACCAATAGCTACGACACGCGCCCCCATAGCCAACATCGTCGCGGGATGATCGTTGGCGGGATCAGCGTGAGCAATATTTCCGCCAACTGTGGCCCAGTTACGCACCACAGGGTCTGCAACCACTCTCGAGGTATCAAATAAGATGGGGTAGCGCTCGCGGATGAGACTGGAGCTATCCAATTCCGCCTCGCGTGTCAGAGCGCCTATGCGCAATGTGCCATCCGTCTCTCTCAGGTATTCAAGACCATCGATACGATTGATATCAATCAAGACCGACGGACTTGCGAGACGGAAGCGTAAGAGGGGGATGAGGCTCTGGCCGCCTGCCAGAACTTTGGCATCTTCGCCGTGTTGATCTAGCAGAGCAACGGCTTCGTTTATACTGTGCGCCGCCAGATAATCGAAAGAACCAGGAATCAAAATATCACCTCCAAACAGAGTCCTACATGCGCAACTTCCTGCGCTTCAAAGGAAACAAACGCCAGGCCAAAGGGGAGGCTAAGCGTCAGGTTTTGCACTACCTGACGTACACAGTATAGCACGCAATGTTAGCAGGTGTTACCTACAAAGTGAGGTAATCTTAAGCATACGAAGGGAGGTTACAACCATCCCTGCTTGACAGCAACCATCACCGCCTCGGTGCGATTCTTCACACCCAGACGATGCAAAATCTCCTGCACATATCCCTTCACTGTATTCTCACTTAAATAAAGCTGAGTGGCAATCTCGCGACTTGAAAGTCCCTGGGCAACCAGGCGCAATATGACAATTTGCTGTGGACTCAATGGATCAGGAGAAGGCTCCTGCTTCACCTGCGGCCCTCGGCGGAGTTGGGCCAACACTGCAACGGCGGCTTTGGGATCGATAGCAGCCTCACCACGTGCTACCGCCCGGATGGAACGTTTAAGATCGAAGCGTTCAATGTCTTTGACGATAAAACCTCGCGCACCCGCCTGGATACATTGGGCAACCAGGCTTTCATCGGTAAACGTTGTCAAAATAATCACAGCCGTTTCTGGGTAGTGCTCTGTGACTGTACGACAAACATCAATACCGCTTACTCCCGGCAGTCGTACATCAAGCAAGATCACATCGGGGCGCGAGCGCTCAATCAATTCTCAAGCCTGCTCGGCATTAGCTGCGCCCCCCACAATCTCAAAGTCAGACTCCGACGTAAGCATTGCTTTCAGTCCTTCACGCACCATCTCATGATCATCGATGATTAGTAAGCGGATCATAACGGTATCACCGCCTTAACAATCAGGCCACCCTCTTCACCGTTCGTCAGCAAAAACTGACCCCCAAGGTCTTCAGTACGATGATGCATACCCCTGAGACCTAGATGCATCGTATTGCTTCGATACGACTGAAGCACCTGAGCTGGAAGGCCCACACCATTATCCTGCACTACCAGCACGGCCTGCTCGCTATTTACCTGGATGGTCACAATCACACTATCGTAGCCTGGGCATGACGGCGAGCATTCGATAAAGCCTCCTGGGCAATCGTGAAAAGTGTACTCTCAACATGCGATGGTAGAGGTGCAGCCCACTCAGTGACGACAAGATCTGCTTCAATAGAAGAAGATTCACGTAAGTTTTGAATCAATGTATAGAGCATCCTCACCAGGCCACCCTCTTGCGATTCCGCTGAGGATAGGGCGAATATCGCGTCACGCACCTGCGCCGTACCCAACGAGGCCAGTTGTTTAATCGAGCTCAATGGGCGAGCCAGCGATATGTGAGGTGGCAAGTGCTGCATAATCCAGTCGGCTTTCAGGCCAATCGTAAAAAGCGTTTGTTGCACGCGATCATGGAGTTCCTGTGCGATACGACTGCGTTCCTCTGTCAGCATCTGGCGTTTCTGCGCTTCAGTCAATTCGTGGTGCAGCGTCTGTAAATCGGTCGCAATCTTGCTCAATTCCTGGTTTCGTCGCTCCAATTCAGCGGTACGCTCGCTTATTTCCCACTCCAATTTTGCAGCGTGTTCCTCCATAGCGCGGCGCTCGCGTGACACGAGTTGCGCATTGTGAATTGCGACCGCGGCCTGCGCACTCAAAGCCTCGATCAACTCGACATGGCGAGCGCTAAACCGTGAGGAACGTGTATCACCAATAAGAAATGCGCCCAATATCGATCCCTCGCGCGTTCGTAGCTGTACTCCAAGAAAGCTCCGTACGGGGATATGTCCACGAGGCACACCTACATAACGTGGGTCTTCATGCACATCGTCAACAACTATCGATGCTCCATCCCAAAACACGGGTTGCAGCACCCCAATCCCCTCCACAGGCCCAAGGTGGCGAAAGTGCTTCTCGATTGCCGGTGTCGCACCAGAAATAGCAGCGAGATTGAATATCTCCTTATTGACATACCCGTTAGTATTCTCGCCTGCAACCTCTGGAATCAGGAAAAAAGCGGCATATTGGGCAGCAGTCACCTTGCGGGCAGCATCAGTAATCATCTGCAACAGGCGCTGCAGATCAAATTCGGAAGTAAGCGCAATCGCAATGCGGTTCAGTTGCGCCAGTTCTTCTGCCCGCTCTCGCAAATTTGCTATGAGTTGCGCACGACTCTCATAAATAGTCTGAGTCATAGAATTTACCCCCAAAGCGAAAGACAATAGAGTGAGAGGGTTGGAAGTAGTATATCACAAGCCTCGCCTCTACCCTACTCTACAAAACACCGCCTTCAAATATGCCGTTTCCGGCATCGCGATATTGATAGGGTGATCAACGCCATGTGTATACGTTTCTAACAACTGCACTGGACGTTGTAAACGCTGTGCGCTTTGCGATAGTGCTCCAAGTAGATCATCCATACCAATTACACCTGAACAGGAGCAGGTCAGTAGAATACCTCCTGGGCGTAGCACCTGCATGCCAAGCAAATTCAGTCGGCGATATGCTTTCAGCGCCTGCGTACGCGCGCTCTGTGTCTTGGCAAAGGCAGGAGGATCCAACACAACCACGTCAAACTGCTCCCCCATACTCTGTGCCTGCTCCAGATAATCAAACACATCGGCTATAAGAAATTGATGCCGGTTAGGATCAAGCCCGTTCAGTATAAATTGTTGCCGCGCTGTTTCAATGGCCGGCTCTGAGACATCAACACTGGTTACACGAGTTTTGTCACTGGTCAATGCGGCATATACTGAGAAACCGCCCGTATAACTAAAGCAATTTAACACTCGTTTAGCATGCGCATATTTTCGTAGCGCCTCGCGCTTATCACGCTGATCGAGATAAAAGCCCGTTTTCTGACCCTGCCACGGATCTATCAAAAACAGCACATCATTTTCCCGCACTGTCACTTGCATTGGAACTCCGCCAGCCACTACCCGCGGTTCCTCAAGCTCCAAACCTTCACGACGACGTGACTGGCTATCATTGCGCAGTAATAATCCTCGTGTCTCAGTCTCCTCCATTAGCATGTCAATAAGCAGTGAACGCAGGCGCTCTATACCAAAAGTGTGAATCTGCGCAACGAGTAGTTCGGCGAAACGATCAACAATCAAACCTGGTAAACCGTCGCCTTCTGAGTTAATCAGCCGGTATGTGTTGGTTTTGTTCGAATCAAACACCTGTCGCAACTCCACCGCGCTACGAATACGCCTGCGTAAAAAATCCTCGTCAATGGCTTCCTCAATGTCACGCGTCAGTATGCGGACTGCGATATCAGTTCGGGGATTGTAGTAACCACGCGCCACAAATTGCCCGGTAGATGACTTCACATCGACCAGGCCACCAGGCTCAATCCAGTGTGGAGGCTGCTGTAAGGCTCCTGAGAAAATCCATAAGTGTCCACCCAGCAGACTCTCTTCCCTACGTGGCTTCAGACTTGCTGTAGCATAGTGAATGAATGATGACACGATATGCTCTTTCTGCGATAGTGCATTTTTCGTCATTATCGCATAATTCACCAGCCTATCGTGTCATCAGCTATCAGAAGTTTTCTGTCAGCGTTACTGGGACCGATACAGGACTGTTCTGGATAACTTCTCCACTGCTCTCAGCAGCAGAAATGACGATTTGACCGGTATAAACTCCCGGAACTAATGCCCTGGATTTCACTCTTACAACAATAACACTGCCTTGATTACTAACTGTCCCGGATGTAGCAGAGAGGATGAGCCATCCCTGATTACCGCTATTAGCCGATGCAGTCCACGAGACCAATTGTGGACACTTCCCCGCTATAGTTAACACAAGGTCTTGACCAAGTGGCCTTGGTTGTAAATACGTAGCTGTAAACGCGAGGCTCGCAGGCGTCACCTGAAAAGAACACGATGACAAAACGGTCAACATCACCGGGATTGTTTGTGGGCTGCCTTGCACCTGGTTACCCGAGTTATCAGTGGCAGTCATAGTAATCTGCGTACTATAGTTTCCAGCAGGCAGGCCAGCACCATTAACATTCACTCCTATCTGCATACCCTGAGCAGAGCTAATGGTCCCTCCTACAGGGCCGACGGTCAACCAGGGTGCGGCAGATGAGTCGATATTGGCTTGCCAGGAGAAACTACCCTCCCCGGTGTTGCTCACGATGAGCGTCTGCCCGGTGGGATTTCCCTGCCCTTGAGTCATCGTAAATTGAAAGCTCCCAGGCGATATTCCTAAAACTGCGGCAGGAGATGGCGTTCCAGTTGGGCCTGGCACAGGCGAGGTGGAACTGGTTTGTTGACCCCCGGCTGTCGAAGATCTGACTACCAACTGCACTATCACTGTTTGAGAACGCTGTGGTGCCACGAAAAGAATAGATCCAGTATATATGCCTGACTGGAGCCCTCCTGCGCTTATCTGCACAGTTACCAAAGAGTTGACCTTTGCTTGTAACTGACCTCTGCCAGGCGTTATACCCAACCAGCTTGATGAGGTAAAACCCTGCCAGTTGACAGTACCCGTACAGCCAATTGTAGTACTCAAGCTCAGAAGCTGATTATCTGGGGTACTTTGACCATCGATCGATGTGAATGACAAACTCCCCAGGTTTGTTACTACGCCGCAACGTCGCTGTATTGTTAAAGAGACAGCCACCGTTTGAGGAGCATTGAGTGTATCTCTTCCAGAAGTAAACGTAAATAATGCACCATAAACACTCGGCAACAAGTTGTTACTATGGATCGTGACTTGTATCTCTATGCTCTTATTTGGGGAAACCGTTCCCGAAGTCGTACTTGTACTCAGCCAGGTTACATCGTACTGCGAGGAAAAATTCTGATTGAAGGTATCCTGTAAAGCGCTCACAGTCAGAAACCAGGTCAAAGGTTGAGAACCTGGATTGCTGATCATCAATTTTTGGGAAGCCGGGTCCATCCCACCATCAGTACTGATAAATGAAAGCGCTGGAGGTGTCACCTGCATTATCGAAGTAGCAGCAGCAGCAGCAGACAGGGAAAGAACTGTCATGTTGACTTGTACGGAAAGAGGAGCGCCAGCATTGGATACAAAAGTAATTGTTCCCTCGTAGTCTCCCGCTTTGAGATGAGCGCGCGTAACAGCAACAATGATGCTTTGACCCTCCCGGAAAATACCTTGTTGGGGTGATGTCCTCAACCAGGGTTGATTGCTGGTGGCGCTCCACGAGATCCAACCCCCACCGCTGTTACGCAAGACTAACGACTGAAGCGTATTCGCTCCCTGTTCATTACTCCCCATATCTAACAGACCTTTGAGGGCTGTAGTCATACCGGGACGGCTGATAAGAAGATGCGGGGGGTGCGAAGGAATATCACTCAATACTTGTAATACCGTACTGGCAGTATAGTGCGTTGTGACATCTTCAGCTTCAATCGTATGAGAGCCTGCTCCCCAGCTATCATCAACAAATATCCGTACATCGCCATCGCCATTTGCTTCTAGCACGATAGAAGGAGTGCTTGTGTCCGTTCGTACGCTTTCTAGCGCATCATGAGTCAGTCGAATCTTCGCCGAAGGGGAGAAATTGCTTATATGCACTTGCGCGATTTGGTCAAGATACACGCTAGCAGGTGTAACCGTCAAAGCAGGTAGGGCTTTTGATACGTTTTCATGAACAGGTCGACGCATTGTATTGAGGAAAAGTAAAACGCTGCTAGCGATCAGCGCGACAATCACTACTACAGTTAGAAAGAAGAAGGCAAGGCGTAAGCGTAAACGCCCTGGCACTGCGGGTTTCTGAAAACCACGTCCCGGATGGTGTGGCTCAGCAGAAGAGGCTAACTGTGGTACCATCGCACCCTCATCAATTGCGCGCTGGATGTCCTCCTCCTCGATTTTAGCAGATTCAGTGTTGTTAGGCAGTTGCCGGGATAAGAGGGGATCAAATTCATCTAGCAGAGCATCATTCCCATCTCTATCCTCGTCCTTTATCAAGATTATTTTCTTTTTTTCCCTGACTGGGAGCATTGGTGTTTGTGATAAGAATGCATACCAATCTTTCGGGCCAACAGCGTCATTTTGTTTTGAGTTAGATATACTTTGTACAATTGCCTGTCTTGAATTGCTTGTAGCCGCAAGGACAGTTTCTACGGCTCGTTCAGGAAGCAAAGGCTGGGGCAGTATCTTGCTTCGTTGTAGCCTACTTTGCAAGTGTGAACGGCAGATCTCACAAAATTCCGTATCATCTCCGCATGGCTTTTCGCATCGCAAACATTGATTCACCAGTACGTCCTACTCTTTCCGACTCAAGCAAATTCTAGACACCAACATATACTCATCTGAATGCATATACATACTATTCACAGACTTGTACTATATTAGATGACGATTTAACTGCCCTGTTAATGCTGCCCATGACCATTAGGCTATATTGGAGCATAGAGCGATGAAGCCAAAAATGAGCAAGAGCGAACAGGTGGTTCACTCTTGCTGAATAATGAATGCTATTACCTACCGAGCTGGCCGTTCGTTCCGTGTAACTTGATCGCAGCCACCAGCGGATCGGTCTGATGCTCAGCCTGGCGCAGCTCCGCTTTTTTCAGGTTATATGCGCTGTTGATTAACGCGATGTGCGTAAAGGCCTGCGGGTAGTTGCCCAGTGCTTTGATCCCATTACGGCCGATCTCCTCTGAAAACAGCCCCAGCTCTCCCGCATAGCTCAACAGGCGCTCAAAGAGCGAGCGCGCCTCAGCCACCCGCCCCTGCATCGCCAGGTTGTCGACCAGCCAGAAGGTACAGATGGTGAAGGTGCCCTCACTTCCCGGCAAGCCGTCGTCCGCATGATAGCGGTAGACGAAGCCCTGCTCATCGGTCAAGTGCTCCATGATGCGATCCACCGTCGAGCGCATGCGCGGATCATCCGGCGCAATAAAGCCGACCAGCGGCAACAACAGATTGGAGGCATCCAACGCCGTGCTCTCGTAGGACTGCGTGAAAGCGCCCAGCTGCGGCTGGTAGCCATGCGTGAGGATATCGGCGCGAATGTGCTCGCGCACCTGGCGCCAGCGCGGCAGCTCCGCCTCCAGGTGCAGGGCTTCGGCTGCGCGGATGCCGCGATCCAGCGCCACCCAGCACATGACTTTCGAATACACGAAATGACGCACGCCTCCCTGCACTTCCCAGATGCCACTATCAG
>WNGQ01007736.1_pt1 | contig 10292 bp, 12 predicted proteins | sample 5407661 | NCBI WGS metagenome assembly WNGQ01 (sample SAMN13153382, study PRJNA577476) | soil metagenome | isolation source: 60 cm soil or saprolite under Garry oak tree replicate 2 | place: USA:California | collected 2016-06-15 | reverse complement strand
AAGCGATCAAATGCAAGGTCGGCGACATCGTGCAGGAAGGCGTCGAACTCGCCGAAGTCGAGCCGGCCGCTTTGTGAGATAGCCATGAGCGATTCCGTCCGCATCGTCGAGGTTGGTCCGCGCGACGGCCTGCAGAACGAGAAGATTCCGGTCAGCGCCGCGGACCGCATCGCCTTCATCGAGAAGCTCATCGGTGCCGGCCTGCACACGATTGAGGTCGGTGCCTTCGTATCGCCGAAGGCGATCCCGCAGATGGCGAATTCGGACCAGGTGCTGCGCGGCGTCAATCACCATCCCACAACCGAATTCCACGTGCTGGTTCCAAACGAAAAAGGCTACGATGCCGCGCGCGCGGCCGGCGCCAGGGTGATCGCGGTGTTCGCCTCGGCTTCGGAAGGCTTTTCGCGCGCCAATATCAATTGCACCGTCGCTGAATCGATCGAACGCTTCAAACCGGTGCTCAGCAGAGCCAAGGCTGACGGCATCAAGGTGCGCGGCTACATTTCCTGCGTGCTCGGCTGTCCTTATGACGGAGAGGTGAAGCCGCCGGCCGTCGTCGACGTCGCGCAGTCGCTGTGGGATCTCGGCTGCTACGAAGTCTCGCTCGGCGACACCATCGGCGTCGGCACGCCGCTCAAGGCGCGGCAGTTGCTGCGCGCCGTGGCCGGCGTCGTGCCGATGGCAAATCTCGGGATGCATTTTCACGACACCTACGGCCAGGCGCTGGCCAACCTCTATGCGGGGATGGAGGAGGGCGCCCGGGTGATCGATTCCGCGGCCGGCGGCCTCGGCGGCTGCCCCTATGCGCCGGGCGCCACCGGCAATGTCGCGACCGAGGACGTGGTCTATATGCTCGAGGGTATGGGCATCGCGACCGGCGTCGACATGACAAAATTGGTGGCGGCGACCAACGAGGTCAGCCGTCTGATTGGTCGGCCGCCGGTCAGCCGCGTTGCCGCGGCGCTCAATGCCCAACAGCGTAGCGTGTGATGACGCGCAGCGGAAGAACGCTCCACGATGTGCTGATGGGATTTGTGAGGACAGTCATTGCCGGCGACACGGCGGCGGCATCGCGATGGCTTGCCGCATCGCCGGATTTGGCGAGCGCCTGCCTCGAGGAGGGGGCGGCCCGCCATGGCCCGGAGGGATACTTCCTCGATGAAATCAAGCACTACCTATATGCAGGCGACACGGCACTGCACGTCGCCGCAGCCGCCTACCGAGATGAAATCGCGCAAAAGTTGATAGCCGCCGGTGCGGACGTTCGCGCGAGGAATCGCCGAGGCGCCGAGCCGCTTCACTATGCCGTTGACGGCGGGCCGGGCTCGCCCATATGGAATCCGAGCGCGCAAGCCGCGACTGTCGCCTCGCTCGTCGCAGCGGGCGCCGATCCCAATGCCGTGGACAAGAGCGGCGTGACGCCGTTGCACCGAGCGGTGCGCACGCGTTGCACTGCGGCGGTAAAAGTCCTTCTCGAAAGTGGCGCCGATATCCGACGCAAGAACAAGAACGGTTCGACGCCGATGCAGATCGCGACACGAACGACCGGCCGCGGCGGCAGCGGCACGCCGGAGGCCAAAGCGCAACAAAGAGAAATCGTGCGCCTGCTGGAACAGCACGGCGCCTCGCGATAGTTGAGTCTATCTCCCGCCGTCCGGTCCCATCACCAGATCGGGCAGCGCCGTCGAGATTCCCGGCACGAAGCACAGCACCACCACCGCCAGCATCATCAAGAGCACAAAGGGCAGCGTGCCCCAGATCACATCGGTCAAGGGAATATCCGGTGCGACATTGCGAATGACGAAGATATTCAATCCCACCGGCGGATGAATAAGTCCCATCTCCATCACGATGGTCATGACAATGCCGAACCAGATGATATCGAAATTGGCCGCCCGCAGCGGCGGCAGGATGATCGGCGCGGTCATCAGGATGATCGACACCGGCGGCAGGAAGAAGCCGAGCACCACCACCATGACCAGGATCGCCCCCAGCAATTCCCAGCGCGGCAGGTGCATGGCGACAATCGATTCCGCGACCGATTGCGAGATGTGCAGGTAGCTCATCACGTAGGAATAGAGCAGCGACATGCCGATGATCATCATCAGCATGGTGGATTCGCGGATCGTCGATTTCAGAATCGGCCCCAAATCGCTCGGTCGCCACACACTGTAGATCAGCGCGATCAGCGCCAGTGCCAGCAGCCCGCCGAGGCCTGCGGTTTCCGACGGCGTGGCATAGCCGCCGTAGAGCGCGATCATCACGCCGGTCAACAGCAGCACGAAAGGGAGCACCCGCGGCAGAACGTTGAAGCGCTCGGCCATAGTGAACTCATCGCGGGTAAGGATCGCCGAGGTCGCGCCGGTCTTGGCGTAAAGCGCGCTCGCTGCGGCATATTCCTTGCGAAAACGGATTACCGCGTAGACGCCGAACAGCGTCACCAGCAGCAGGCCCGGCCCGATGCCGGCGAGAAACAGCCGCCCCAGCGATTTCTCCGCCGCGACCGCGAACAGGATCATCGTGATCGAAGGCGGCAGCAGAATGCCGAGCGTGCCGCCGGCGGCGATAATGCCGGCGGCGAAACCACCGGAATAACCGCGCTTGCGCATCTCCGGGATGCCGGCCGAACCGATCGCCGAGCAGGTGGCGGGGGACGATCCCGCCATCGCCGCGAACAGCGCGCAGGCAAATACGTTGGCGACGCCGAGCCCGCCGGGCACGCGATGCAGCCAGGCGTGCAGTGCCGAATAGAGGTCCTGGCCGGCGCGGGATTTGCCGATTGCGGCGCCCTTGAGGATGAACAGCGGGATCGACAGCAGCGTGATCGAGGCCATTTCCTCGTAGACGTTCTGCGTCACGGTATCGAGCGAGGCCGCGGGCATGTAGATGCCCATGAACACCACCGCTACCGCGCCCAGCGCAAACGCGATCGGCATTCCCGAAAACATCGCAAACAGGGTCGCGACGCCGTAACTGATTCCAATTCCTACTACGGTCATCGGGGTGTGGGCCTGCTGAAGAAGGGAATCGCGATCTGGAGCAGGATCTGCACGCAAAGCAGCGTCATGCCCGACGCCATCAGGACATAGGGGATCGCCAGCGGCGGCGACCACATCGAGTTGGAAACCTGGCCATCGACCCAGGCTTCATGCGCCAGCGTCCATGATTTCCAGGCAAAGAACGCGCAGAACAGCAGGCTCGCGACATCGACAAGCCATAACCTGATCCGATTGACCATGGGCGACAGCAATCCGACGAAGGCCTCGATGCCGATGTGGCCGCGTTGTCCCTGCACATAGGCCGTCGTCATGAAGGTGGCACCGACAAGCAGAAACACCGCCGCCTCGTCCTGCCAGTAGTTGGGGCTGTGAAACAAGGCTCGGCTCAACACGCTATAGCTGAGGATGGCGCAGGCCGCGATCAGCGCCAGGGCCGCGAAGACCACGATGATATTGTTGCAAAGGGCGAGGGTACGTTCGAGCGCCGCCACGAGCGAGTTGCCCGTGACGGCGACGTTCGGCCGGTCGATTTGATCCGGAAGCGAACCATGCATCATGCTGAAACGTCGGAGGCGAGTTTCAGCAAATTGGCCGCGGTCGCGGTCTTGGCGCCGTAGTCCTTCCACGCGGTATCCCGCGCGATGGCGCGCCATTTGCCGACGGTCGCGATGTCGAGGGCGCTGACCTTGGCGCCGGCTTTTTCATAGACCTTGGCGACTTCGATATCGTCGTCCTGCGCGCCCTTCTTGCCGAACGCTTCCAGCTCGGTGCCGACCGCCAGGATGATGTCCTGGTGGTTTTTCGGCAATGCGTCGAAAAGCGACTTCGACATCAAGAGCGGCTCCAGCATGAACCAATAGGATGCACCGGCGCCCGAGGTCAGCGCTTTTGCGACTTCCTCGAGCCGGAACGAAATCAGGCTGGTCGAGGAGGTGAGGCCGGCGTCGCAGGCCCCCGTCTGCATCGCCGCATAGAGTTCGTTCGACGGCAGCGAGAGCACCGATGCGCCCGCGGTCTGCAGCACCATGTCCATTTCGCGCGAGCCGCCGCGGATCTTGAGGCCCTTGGCATCTTCCGGAGCGACAACGGGACGCGAACGGCTGGCGACGCCGCCGGCCTGCCAGATCCAGGTCAAGACGATGATGCCTTTGTCGGCGAGGAAATCGGTCAGTGCCTTGCCGACCGGTTCGTTCTTCCAGCGCAGGCCCTGATCGTAGGTGGAGACGAGGCCGGGCATCAGGCCGATATTGGTTTCCGGCAGTTCGCCTCCCGCATAGGGCAGGGGATACAGGCTGATGTCGAGTGCGCCTTTGCGCATGGCCGAGAATTGCGCGTTGGTCTTGATCAGCGACGAGTTCGGATAGATCTCGGCGGCGATATCGCCGCCGCTGCGTTTGGCCACTTCAGCGGCAAACATCCGGGTCAGCCGATCGCGGAAATCGCCCTTATCGACCGTGCCGCCGGGGAATTGGTGCGATATCTTCAAGGTCGTCGCGGCATGGGCCGTTCCGGTCCCAAGGCGCAGGATGGCGGGCGCGGCGAGCGCGGATGCGAGGACATGGCGGCGTGTCAGCATGGATTTCTCCCTGGGTTGCACTTTACTTGGAATGCTCGAGCCGACGTTGAGCGGATACTAGCCCGTCTTCATCAGAATTTTCTCTAGTCTGATAGTTCGAGGCCGAGCTCGGCGGGGGGCCGAGATTGTTGCGGCGCACACTCGCGCGAAGATTCGGCAGAAACAAGACCGACCGGCAATTTAGGCGCGAAATCATGGCGAAGCCAAACGACCCTTCAAAGCTTGGTAAAATTTTTCGAACCTTGGGGTAACAAACACGATCGCGGCCTCGTTGTAACCATAGCGGCATCCGTCGCTTTCAAAACCCGTTTTCAAAGGGATGACCAACAAATGACCATCAGCACCCGCTTCGCGCTCGGAATTTCAGCCGCCGCCCTTTCGCTCAGCCTCGCGCTTGCTCCCGCAGCCTTTGCCCAGGACAAGATGGGCAAGGATGACGGCATGAAGAAAGACTCGATGTCCAAGGACTCGATGAAGAAGGACACCATGTCCAAGGATGGCATGAAGAAGGACGACGGCATGAAGAAGGACGGCATGATGAAGAAAGACGACGGAATGAAGAAATAAGCATCGCTGCTTCATTTCACCGCAGGCTCGCCTCGTCTCACGAGGCGGGCCTTTATGGTTTCAGGGGGGCGCGGAATTTACCGTTATTTTCGCTTCTTGCGGGCGGCGTAGCGCGCGTCGCGCGCAGCCTTGCGCTCGGCCTCAAGCGCCAGTTCTCTGGCTGCGGCCTCTTCCTTTTCGCGCGCGAGCTCGGCCGCCGCCCGGGCCGCTTCCTCGGCCTCGCGGGCCTTCTGCTCGGCCTTTGCGGCTTCGCGCGCCTGTTTGGCCTTGGCCCGCTCGGCGGCCTGCGCCTCGCGCTCGGCCTGACGCTGCCTGACCGCGGGATCGTCGGGACCCGGCTGGCTGCGAAATTTGTTCAGGATGTTCTGCCTGGCTTGCTGCGCCGCCTTCTGCCGGTCCGCGAAGCTAGGTTCCTTGAATCCACTCATTGAACGGGCCTTGTCGCTTTCATGGTTGGTTGTGAGACGACCGGTTTGCTAGTCGCGTCAGCGCAGGAAAAGACGCCTTTCACGATCGAGAGCGGTGTACATCCGCCCGGGCCGGGAAGCCATCAATTAATCTCTTAACCAGCGCCGATCAGACATGAGGAAATGCTGCTTTATGCCCCCGATTGAGCTCTGTCCGTCGCCGTCTGCTGCCGCTGCTGCGCGACGCCGAGGAAGGCTCTGCCGCGCATTATCGCCGCCCTGAACGATGCCGCTGTTGTGGCCTATATTGCCCAAAGCGACGGGAACGACGTAGCCGCCGCGGCGGTCCGCTGGGCCGGCGGCGACAGCGAAATTGTGTACCTTGCCACGTTGGAGACGGCACGCGGGCAGGGATACCGCGCAGCGCTGATGCGCGGCCTCATCGGGGAAGCTAGCGCGCGCGGGGTCGAAGCTCTCAATGTCGGGACGGCCAACTCCAGCCTGCAGAACATCGCCTTCTACCAGAAGCGCGGCTTCCGCATGGCATCCGTGCGCAGGGATTTCTTCGATTACCTGCCGGCACCGCTGTGTGAGGACGGCATCCAGATGCGCGACATGCTGATGCTGCGCCTGGTTGTGGCTGGAGCTACAACCTAACGGCACGCAAACAGAACGGCGGGAGGATCAGCCGCGCCTTGACGGCGCGCGGTGCGCTCAGGCTGATCCTCATCGCCTCGACGCATCCTGCGCGCCTCGCGGGGCAAGGACAGTGCGGATGATGGCGCTGCTGAGCTGCGCGGCGAGCTTGTCCCTGGCACGCTCTTCGATCAAGATCTTGATCAGCGCCAGCCGCTTCGGTTCGTCGACCGCCTCGGCCAGCAATTTTCGATAACGTGGATAGTCGAATCCCTCGTCCAGCTGATTCATCGCCGTGCCCCCACACGTTGATTCCCCAAAGCGAAACTGTTTCGCACCGGCAATGGCCGCGCAATTATGATTCAGGTTTCGCTGTGCGATATCCACCGCTCATGCGCGCGCCAGCGGTCATGTGCACGCCGCCGGGCATCGGCGCCTGAGGCTACCTCCATCGCAGCGACCGCCTGTAGACAGCGCGGAGAGCGCAGGCGCGACATGAAAAAGGCCGCTGGTAATATGTCCAGCGGCCTCCGGGCTCAAAATAGTTAGGGGACTCTAAACGCAGGCTCAGCCTCGGTATTCGAGAGCTAAGCGCGCTGCGGCCGGCTTGGGGAGTCCAAACCATCTGTTCCACGGCAGGAACAAAAAAGTTGTTGCCGTGGCGACACATACGCCGTTTTTGTCGGTTTCGCCGTGAGGGGTGTTCGGCTTTCGCCGCCGCGCATCAGCCGGCGGTGATCAAAGTTCCATTTTGCGGCAGTGGCGCGGGCGCTCGCCCGGCTTAACCAAATGCGATCGCGAGCAAGCCCGAGCAAAGCAGCACGAAACTGGCCGCGGTCACCGCGAGGAATCCCTTGGATACGAGGTCGTGGTTACGCATGATGCACCTCCACGCTGGATGCTGGTCCGAATTTATTAAAAATTTCGGAATCGTTCGTCCGCCGTGCGGCGTGACGTTCTCGCTCAGGCCCTCGACCGGTACCCATCATACGCATGGGCGATAAAAATGCCGACGCTGGTGAGGGCGAAAAATACCGTAACTGTCTCAATCATAGCTCTTGTCCTTGTGCGCGCCCCGCATGCGCGACGTAACGCCAGGCAACGCCGCACAGTCAAAAGGATTTCTTTCAGAGAAACGACAATCCGACCCGACTGATGATTTTAAGCAACAGCACCGGGTTTCGGCGCGCGCCGGCGGCCGGCGGCCGCTGCGGACGTTCCCATCGCTGAACAGCACTTCGAAAGTGCCAAAGAAGCGCGCAACCGCCGCGCGGCGCTCCTTTACTCACCTTATGCTCACATTTGCGGTCGCCTGCGCGCCGCTCACGGCAGGTGTCATGGAAACCGGCTGCGACGAACCCGCGGGCTCGATCGGACCAAATCGCTGATTTTTGGCGAACGGTTCCTTTGGAATGCGGGGGTTAGATATCCCGCATGGAGACCGACCTGAAACCCGTTCTTGCAAAATGGCTGGTTCGATTGATCTGGCTGGGTAGCATTGGCTTTTTCCAGGCTCTCGAGTTTCAGCGATATCTAAATGGCCTGCCGTACAGACCCTTCTTCGCGCTGTACGCCGGCGTAATCTGCGGTGCAGTCGTCTGGTTCGGGATGAAGGCGAAGACGGACATGGCGGCTGCCCGCCAGCAAAGGCGATCTCAGCTCGGGCGCGAAACATAGGTTGATCCGGATGAGGTGAGGCGAAGGCCCCGCGGATGCGCGCCGTCGAGCAGACGGCGATCTCGGCTTGCCAAATCGCCCGAAAGCCACCCGAACCTTTGCCAATCGTCCAGCAAACCCATTCCATCAGGGATCGCCGGAGGCATTCATTCCTAGATTGATGGATATAATGTTACGCGAGCAAGTAGTGGATCGAGGCAAGAAGGCGCTCTCACTTTTGGCTTCCTTCGACCATTGAAGCGGCCCAGAAGCGCCCCAATGGGTCCTCACAAGCGGAACCTGCCTTGGCACGACCCGGGTCCATGCGTTCCGATTGATATTTAAGGAAGGCACATCACGCACGGCGAACGTGCGAGCGCGGGATTCACGGAGCCGAAAGCGTGGGGACGCCGATGACTACAATTCAAGCTTTCTTTTTCGGGATGATGGTGGCGTGGACACCAAGCATCGCCTTGCTCGCTTTTTTTCTTTGGCGAGAGGGAATAGGGTCGAAAACCCATTTAGAGTTTGATGATCGGCCACCTTATTCCCGCACCCACTAGGCAACTCCGTTTGTTACGACCGGCCTCCAAAAAGGGATGGGTCCGTCCGGCACCAACGTTTCCAATGTCACGCGGCGGTCTGCCGGCGCCTGCCCGGTAGATATGGGACCGCGAGCCATTGGACGGGGGAGTTTAGTCGAGCGGATGTAATACGCGCACGCTGCCGACGGTTTCGGGAGGGTCGTCCGGCAGATATCGGTTCAGTCCGTAGACGGCGCCCCACGACAACACCACGCCCAAGATGAGCGCGGCCGCAGTCGCTGTCACAAGTTCCAGCTTGCCAGAGATATCCGACATATCCGCCAAGACCGCCTCCAACCTAGGCGGACATATAGATACCGATTCTCCCATCGTTGGGAATCGACACCTGCAAGATCGAACGCGTTAGCTGTCGAGAAGTAGCTGTCGAGAGGTCCTGGAACCTGAATGCGTAACAGGCAAAGGCGACGGCCGCCAAATCGATTGCGATTGCGATCAGTAGCTTGCCTGGCGTTGCGCCGGACCGATCAGGGGTGGCGATCCCAGCAGGATTCGAACCTGCAACCCACGGAGTAGAAATCCGTTACTCTATCCAGTTGAGCTATGGGACCGTAACTTCAGGATACCTGGCCTTCAGGATACCTGGCCTTCAGGACACCTGGCCTTCAGGACACCTGGCCTTCAGGACGCTTGGCCTTCATAGCATTGCCAATATGAAAAATCCGCTTTCCGGCCAAGCCCTATCCGAACCCTTTTTGGTGATGGCGCGACAAAGCGTAAGCGGTGGACCGTTGCGTCCGGTGTGCCGCACCGCAATGCTGCGCCGCAGCCCGGCAGCCGGCGTCGGCTTAAGGCCACTTCGACGAATGTCGCATGCGACTTTACTGTAACCCTGTCCTGACGCCATGAGTCCGTCACCCTTTTGCGCCCTTTTGTTCACGACGCGGCTTTTTTCCGCCTCTCAAGGAGCTCCATCATGATCGGTTTGGTTCGCGCGGTGACGCTTTGCGCAACGCTGGCGCTCGGGCTGGTTGCGGCGCAGGCGGCGGACAAGGCCTTCAAACGTGACGATCTGGCCGATGCGGCGATCAAACTGGAGGCCCAGATCAAGAGCGAGGCCGGACCGGTCGCGAAGTCGGGGACGACGCTCCGAACCGACGCCGATGCCGCCTTCAAACGCAGCGATTTCCGCACCGGCCTGCAGATCCTGGGGCAGATCGCCGCCACCACGCCCGAAGACAGCGCTAACTGGCTGCGGCTGGCCCGCACCATTTTCCAGATCCGTTCGGCCACCAGCAGCGAGCAAACCTTCCTCCTGGAGCGTGCCTCGACCGCCGCCTACATCGCCTCTCAGCGCGCCGGCAATACCGGCGAGGAGGCCGACGCTCTGGCCGTGCTCGGCCGCTCGATGTCCGAACGCAAGCTGTGGCGTCCGGCGCTCGACGCGCTGCGGCTGTCGCTGGACCTGCGCGAGGTTGCCGAGGTGCGCGGGCAATACGAGAAGATGCGCGACGAGCATGGCTTCCGGCTGTTGGATTATACAGTCGATTCCGACGGAGCCTCGCCGCGCGCCTGCTTCCAGTTCTCCGAGGACCTCGCCAAGCGCGTCGATTTCGCGCCGTTCGTGGCGCTGGCCGGCAGCGACAAGCCGGCGCTGTCGCCGGAGGGCAAGCAGCTTTGCGTCGACGGCCTCAAGCACGGCGAGCGCTACAACATCAATTTGCGCGCCGGGCTGCCGTCTACCGTGAAGGAAGGCCTGCCGAAATCCGCCGAGTTCAACGTCTATGTGCGCGACCGCAAGCCGTTCGTGCGTTTCACGGGCAGGGCCTATGTGCTGCCGCGCACCGGCCAGCGCGGCATTCCCCTAGTCAGCGTCAACACTCCGGCGGTGTCGGTGAACGTGTTCCGG
>WNGQ01025390.1_pt1 | contig 10293 bp, 10 predicted proteins | sample 5407661 | NCBI WGS metagenome assembly WNGQ01 (sample SAMN13153382, study PRJNA577476) | soil metagenome | isolation source: 60 cm soil or saprolite under Garry oak tree replicate 2 | place: USA:California | collected 2016-06-15 | reverse complement strand
TCTCCGGCCGCTCGATTGGCAAGTCTGCCGGCTTGGCGCCGTTCAAGATCTTTCCGACGTAGACGCCACAGCGGCGGAACGACTCACGCAGGCTGGGTCCGTAGGTCAGCAGGCCGCCGACGTCTGCGAACTCGGTGAAGAGTGCCACCGTTGGCAGACGTTTGTCGCGGGCGAGGATGGCGATGCGTTCTACGTTGTAGAAGACGATCGGTGACGAGAAGACAAGGACGGCTCCCACCCGGTTGCGGCGCGCGGCCTCCAAGGCGGAGTCGAGCTCAGCGGCGGTGCGACCCTCGAAAGTTTGCACCTTGACCTTGAAGGACTTCGCCGCGCGTTCCGTCGCTCGATACTGCGCGGCGTTCGCGACAGAATCGCCGACGAGGGCGACGCGGGAGAGGCCGGGGACGATCTCCCGGAACAGCTGAAGCTGCTTGGCGCTCACCTCAGGGAGATCGAGAAAGACGCCGGTGACGTGGCCGCCGGGCCGGGCGAGCGTCTTCGCGTATCCCAGCGCGAGGGGATCGCTCTCCATATCGACCGCCACGATGGGGATGGTCTTGGTTACCGCCACCGCGGCGGCGAGAGCGGAGGGACCCCTCGCGAAGATCACGTCGGGCTTGGTCTGGACGAGGTCGGCCGCTGCCGCGGCAAGCCGAGCGGGGTCGCTACCGGCGTCTTTCAGCACGATGGCGATCTGCGGGCCTTCTGTGTATCCGAGCTGGGCGAGGCCCTGCTTGAACATCTCGTGGTTAGCCGGCACCTGCGGTGTGACGCCGAGCACGCCGATCTGCGCCTTCTTCGCAGGCGTCTGAGCGTCGGCGAGCGCCACGACGACCAGGTCCGCGGCGAGGGCGATCGTGAGGGTGGCAAAGCGAGCAGGTGTCCAGAACCACCCGAGCACAGCGAGCGGGCGCATGGCCTCGCAATCCTGCCAGAGGGCGGAAGACAGGTCCATCCTTCATTTCATGGCTGCTGTTGTTCTATAAAAATGTCCGCCCCTAACTGTTCAGTGAAAGTGTCCTCCCATGAACCCACGGGAGACACTCACGATGAGCCGGAAGGAAGCGCCCCGCATAGGGTTGCTCAAGGCGTTGGGAGCCGGTCGGGTGACGGGGGGCGAGGTGGCGGCGGCCTTGCACCTGAGTGAGCGGCAGGTCCGCCGACTGCGCCGCCGCTTCGAGACGCAGGGGGCCGAGGGACTGGTGCACCGCAGCCGGGGCCGGCCGTCGCCGCGGCGGCTGGCCCAGCGCTTGCGCCAGCGGGTGGCCCTGCTGCTGAGGACGACGTACCGAGATTTCAATGACTGCCATGCGACGGAGAAATTGCAAGAGGTCGAAGGCCTGGCCATCAGCCGCGCCACGGTGCATCGGTGGCGCCGGGCCTTGGGCCGGCCGGCCAAACACCGCCGCCGTCCGCGCCAGTATCGAGCCCGGCGCATGGAAGCGACTTGTGGTTGTACTCCGAGCGGTCGATGTGGTTGTAAGGGGTAACGATTTAGTTAGCAGCGCCCCTGCCGGGCGAGCCCTGGCGGGCAACCTCTTCCCTCGCCTCGACCCCAGTGCCCCTCGCGTTCCCGCCAGTTACGCTCGTGGGCCTCTTCATGCCAGCTGCGTCCGTAGTGTGGCTCCCACTCCGGCGGTGCATCACGACGCCATCCTGCCCAGGGCGGAGGCGGCACCGGGTAGTACTGGACAGGGACTCGGAGAATCGGTGGCGGAACGTACATCGGCTCGACGCCCCCCCACGGACCGTTCCAGGTCGGCCCGACGTACCATCCCCCTCTAGCGAAGACCCAGTACTGATGGGCGTAGAAAAAGACGTTCGCGGGAGCGCGCGGCGCGTAGTAGACAGGAGCGCCCGGGACGACGACGAGTGCCGGGGGTCCCGGGAGCTGAATCCCGATGTCGACGCCCACTCGCACTTGTGCGTGAGCCGGTACCGCGACTGCTGCCACCAGCAACGTACCGAGCACGAGTCTCTTCACGGTTCCTCCATTCGTGCGCTGATGCTGGATCTCGTCCAGTCTCGAGGTCGACAGACATCGTGCATCCGAGCGCCATGAGGTTCACACAGAGGTCAGTGCGTCCTTCGTTTCGGACTCAACAAGAGACCGACGCGGTCCGCGCTCGCACCACCGAATAGTCAGAGCGATTACGGTACGGTGATCGTTGTCCCGTCGCCGTTGGCGGTGATGGAGAACGTGCCAGTGCTGCTCGACGTGTACGTATAGGTGCCGCTCCACGCCGGTGAGCCTCCCGGAGGCGGCGTCGGGACGGTGGCCATGAACGGGCCGGCAATCTGGCCAAGGCCGTTCGTGGTCTGCTGCGTCAAGTCCGTCAGCGCGGCGGGCAGTGCGCCCATGTGGGCCGCGAAGATGCTGACCGACGAAGCCAGGGTCCGCGTATCGGCCTGCGCCTTGGCCACGCGGGCCCGCGTTTGGACATTGGCGTACAGCGGAATGGCGATGGCGGCCAGAATGCCGATGATGGCCACCACGATCATCAGTTCGATGAGCGTGAAGCCCCGCTGGGTGTCCAGCGCTTTCCTCTTCTCGTGCCAGAAACTCACCATGGATGCCGACCTCCTGTGTGGGCCCTCAGGGCCCACGGTTTGGATCGAAAAGAACGGACGTCTTGCTCTCTTCTAGTTAGCACGCGCGGTGCCAAATCTGGAAAGTCTCACGCCTGCCTAGATTGATGTCGAAAACCGCGGAGAAGGCGGCGCGGGCGACCATAGACGGCCTCCCGGGGTCGAAGGGCCCGAGGTCGTCGACGGAGCGAGAGTGCCATGATGTCGGGCGCCTGACGTCCTGCGTCACCACTTGGACAATGTGGGCTGAGCTGAGATCATCCGCCTTCGGCCGATTTGGCAGTGCGTACGGTTTCGGGACCCAAGCGTGCAGTCATCGACTAGTAAGCGCCCGGTTTCTAGCCGTGCGGGATGGTGCGCCGTTTGCTTGGAAAAGAGTTCGAAGTGAACACTTTCAACGGCTCTCTGAAACAGTCGATTCGCATTCTCGTGGTCGACGACGAGCCCCTCATGGCTCAGCCGCTGGCCGACGCGTTGGCCGCCGAAGGATATGAGATCGACATGGCCGCCAATGGTCAGCGTGCCCTCGAGAAGATCAACGATCGAGCGTACGATCTCATCCTTAGCGATCTCCGCATGCCCGAACTCGACGGCGTCGGCCTCTGCCAGGAGTTGGAGCGGCGACAGCCGGATCTCCTGCAGCGCCTGATCTTTATCACCGGCGCCATCGAGCATCCGGACTACCAGCGTTTCCTCGCCCAGACTCCGGTGCCGGTGCTGGCCAAGCCCTTCAGCCTGTCGGCACTGTACGCCCTCACGCGCCAGGTCTTGTCGGCCTCCCGACGGGATGTCGAGTGACCAAGACGCGGGTCGCTCCGTGATGACCCGGCGTTCCGCGCTGGTCAGCAGAACTGGCCACCGACCTCCAGGCTAGCCGAGCAGAATGTAACCGGCCCTTTTGCTGGATGACCCCGTCTGCTATAGAGTCGCCGGGAGGACGTGGCCCATGTCCCGGCTACGAAGGCGGCGGCGGGCAGTCGCTGCCTGCGTGAAGGAGAAGTCTATGCGCAACACCAAGATGATCGTGTTTGCTCTTCTCGCTTCCGGGCTGTTCCTCGGCGTCGGGGCGTCAACCCAAATCGGGCTGCGCTAGAACCGACCGTCGAACCAAGACGGCCGCATCCCGGGACATCGGGGCGCCGTCGTCATTAGCAAGGCTTTCATCGCAGTCCGCCAGGAGGGCTTCGGCGCACTCCACGTGGCCTACGTGCCCGTCACATGGATCAACCGGAGACAGATCCTCGACCTCGCGGCCCGACAGCGGCTGCCGGCAATATATATGCACCGGGCCTATGCCCTCGATGGCGGCCTCATGGCATACGGAGAGGACGAGCGAGAGGTGCCACGACGCCTCGCCGTCTACGTGGACAAGATTCTGAGGGGGGCTAAGCCCGCCGACCTGCCCGTCGAGCAACCCACGAAGTTCGAGCTGGTGATCAACCTCAAGACCGCGAAGGCCCTCGGCCTGACGATCCCGCCGTCGCTGCTGGCGCGGGCGGATGAGGTCATCGAATAATGACTACCGGAAGCTGCGTCTGGAATTTCAGCGGCAGCGCGAAGCGCTGGCCGCTGCATTCTGAAGTTAGCCGGCTCAGCGGGCATGCCTGTTAACAGACTAACCATCTTCTCAGTCGCCACCCCAGCGACTTTCGCAGCATGACGGGAAGATGGTGATCACCTCCGCGTAAGACGCGATAAGCCTCCAGCCACGACGCCAGAGCGCTTGGGTGGGAACGCAATCGCCCACGTACACCTCGCGAATAACTCGGGCTAAGTCTTACTGTAATCCGACGAAGGGACGACCATCCGTCATGCGTCTCCGACAGTGCGCTATTCAATGATGTCGTCCGCTCGCTGGAGCACGCGCGGCGGGATGCGCACGCCGATTGCTCGTGCTGTCGCCAGGTTGATGACCAGTACGCGGCGCGAGATGACCTCAATCGGTAGATCCGCCGGTTTGGCGCCCCTCAGCACCTTGTCCGCAATGACCGGTAGGCGCGGAAGACCATCGAAGACGCTTGTTCCGTAGGTGATGAGACCGCCTGCATCTGCCACGCTGCCCGGAAAGACCGTGGGAAGGCGGCGGGCGGTAGCCAGTTCGGCAACGCGCTTCCGGTGGAACATCGGAGCGGGTACCTCCAACAGCAACAGAGCTGCGGCGCGTTCCTTCTCCATGGCCGCGAAGACGTCCTCGAGGTCTGGGTTTGGTCCGCCGACCTTGAACACCTGCGGCCGAAGCCTGACGCTCGACAAGCACATGCTGGCGGAGGCGCTGCGAAAGCACAGAAACAGCCGCGCGGGATGCCTCTGGGAAGGACCGATGGGGGAGTGTGGCGACAGTAAAGATTGCACGGTCAGGAATGAACGCCAATTCAGAAGTACCCGGAAAAACAGGGACCACTCGAGTGGCGCGAAACTTGCTCCTCAACTCATGGGAAGGGGGTATCACCCATGAGACACCGATTCGGTTTGTTGTGCTTGCTGTTGGCGTCCATCGCCTTCGCAGCCGGAGGCTGTGTGGTGGCCGGCTACTACGGGGGCGCGTACTACAACGCCTATCCGGGGCCTGGATATTACGCGCCTCATCGGCATCACTGGCGGTAGTAGCCGCTAGGTCGGCAGGTCGTTGTTCAGACGGCGGCGCCCGATGTCCTGGGCGCCGCCGCTTTTTTCCGGTGGCCTCGCTGGCGACAACTCCAGAACGGCCTGCGTCGCCCTGCGGCCCGGCCTCCCCAGGGGCGGGGCTGGCGGTGTTGGTACCACAATCCGCCCACTAAAGTAGTGGGAGAGTAGTGAGCGAGACTATTAGGTATGCCTAATGATAATTAGTCGCCATATGGCGGGTAAACTAGGACCCCTTCTGCGTTGAGCACGACCCTCAGGCTGGAGGCGGGCTACGTCTCAACTCGGGCTGACCGCTCTCTCGAGGCAGGCCCTGGGCGCGGGGAGGCCCTAGCCACGTCTGGAGAGCCATGAGTTCAGCCGGTGACCCTCCGGCGTGGCGCCCCGGCCGACTAGAAGGTGCGCCTCCTGGTACTCCGAATCGCCCAGCTTCTGGCCGATAACCCCCTCAGGCAGGCGCGCTCGAATTCAAATTCCTTGAGAGGGGTTACTCACTCCTTGAGACACGGACCGTCGACGACTGATGTGCTTGGTCCTGCAAGCAGGTGGTTCGGGTATGGGACTTCGTGGGCCATCGGCGCCGTCCTGGCTGGCCTCCTCGTCATCCTCGCGGTCACCGGATACTTCTTCAACCAAAGCATCAGTCACGAGCAGGCGGGAAGCCTCGCCGAAAACGAGGCCATCGCCCGCAGCGTGGCCGCGTTCGTCCAGGCCAAAGAAGCGGATTACCTCGGCAATCTCCAAGCCTACGCTGGGCGATTCCGTTTCCGTGAAGCGGTGCAGCGACGAGATCGACCCGAAGCTCTGGTGCATCTCCGCCAGCTTCAGGAGTTCTTCCCAGAAATGGACGCGGCCTTCCTGGCTGATCCTGAGGGCGTGCTCTGGGCACGCTTCCCGGAGACACCCGAGCTCTATGGAAAGAGCTTCGCCGATCGCGACTGGTACCGCGGCGTCAGCCGAGCGTGGCGCCCGCACGTGTCAGACGTCCTCGTGAGCGCGGCAACCAAGGAACCCTCCATCGTGCTGGCCGTGCCAGTGCGAAACCTCGAAGGAAAGGTGATCGGGATTATTGGTTCCGGCCAGCGGCTCAGTGTTATCCGCCAATGGCTCCTGCCCATCAAGATCCCCGGCGGCGGTCTGTACGTCGTGGACCGCAAGGGCCAGCTCGTCTTCCACCCGAGTCGGGAGGGGGCCCCGCACTTGTCCGACTATGCGCACGTGCCCACCGTCGAGCGTCTGCTCCGTGGCGAGGAAGGTGTCGTCGAGGGGGAGAACCCGGTGGAGAACGACGTCCGGCTCTCGGCCTACCGACAGCTTCCCTCCCTGGGCTGGGGGCTCGTGGTCTACCGGAGCAAGGACTTCGCCCTGCAGCGAATCCGCACGCTCATGCTCGCCTCAGGCGCGGCGGGACTTGTCCTCACGCTGGCTCTCGCCCTCATCGGGGTGGTCGCGCTCCGGAGTCAGCGGCGGCTTGCCGCGGCCTTTGCCGAGCGCACGCGTGCGAGTGACGCCCTGCGGGAGGCCCATGGCTTCCTCGATTCAGTTCTCGAGAACATTCCCAACATGATCTTTGTCAAGGACGCCAAGGAACTGAGATTCGTGCGCTTCAACAAGGCCGGCGAGGAGCTGGTGGGGCATTCACGAGACCAACTGATCGGAAAGAATGACCACGATTTCTTCCCAGAATCAGAGGCGAAGTTCTTCACGGATCGAGATCGCGAGGTCTTGAGCGGGGGACGGCTGGTCGATATTCCAGAGGAGCCAATCCATACCGCGCGTCAGGCGACGCGGATCCTCCATACCAAGAAGATTCCGCTCTTGGACGCGGCGGGCCACCCGCAGTATCTCCTGGGCATTTCCGAGGACATCACCGAGCTGAAGGAGACGGAAAAAGCCCTGCGCGAGGCCAAGCAGGACGCCGAGCGGGCAACCCTCGCCAAGAGCGAGTTTCTCTCCCGCATGAGTCACGAGCTCCGCACCCCCATGAATGCGGTCCTGGGATTCGCGCAGCTCCTGGAGATCGACTCGCCGAGGGCGGAGCAGCGCGAGAGCCTGCGCCACATCCTCAAGGGGGGGCGCCACCTGCTCAGCCTCATCAACGAGGTGCTGGACATCAGCCGCATCGAGGCAGGTCATCTATCCGTCTCACTGGAACCGGTCCCCCTGGGCGACGTGATCCAGGAGGCGCTCGATCTGATTCATCCCCTCGCCGAAAAATGGACCGTGCGATTTGCAGGCGTACCGGCGGAGGCGGCGGATCGGTACGTCCTCGCGGATCGCCAGCGGCTCAAACAGGTGCTCCTGAACTTCCTGTCCAACGCCGCCAAATTCAATCGCCCTGACGGCATGGTCACGATCCGCGTGGACGATGTGTCGGGAGACCGGCTCCGGCTCACGGTGACCGATACGGGCCTGGGCATTCCCCCGGAGAAGATGGCGCGGCTCTTCACGCCCTTCGATCGGCTCGGCGCTGAGGAGAGCGGGGTGGAGGGCACAGGACTTGGCCTCGCTCTGACTCGGCGGCTCGTCGAGGCCATGGGGGGCGCGGTAGGGGCGGACAGCACAATCAATCGTGGCAGTAGCTTCTGGATGGAATTGCCTCGCGCAGAAAGCCCGGCACGAAGGGCCACACTGCCGGGCACAGCCTCGACCCAGACGTCCAGCCCAGCGGGGACGGTGCTGTGTATCGAAGACAACCTTCCCAACTTGCGGCTGGTCGAGGGCGTCCTGGCGCACCGACCCGCCGTCAAGCTTCTCTCGGCCATGCAGGGAGGCCTCGGGCTCGAGTTGGCCCAGGAGCACCGCCCCGGTCTGATCTTGCTGGATCTCCAGTTGCCCGACATCCCCGGGGCGGAAGTCCTGCAGCGGCTGCAGCGGGATCCCCGAACCCGTCAGATTCCCGTGGTGGTGCTCAGTGCCGATGCCACCCCTGGTCAGACGAAGCGCCTCCTGGCTGATGGGGCGCGCGAGTTCCTGACCAAGCCGCTGGACGTCACACAGCTCCTCCGGGTCCTCGATGACGTCCTCCTCGATGCGGCCCTGACCGAAGGAGGCCGGTAGGACATGCTCGCGGAGACACGCAAACGCGCCAAGATCCTCATCGTCGACGACCAGGAGTCGAATGTCCTCCTGCTCCAGCGCCTGCTGCAGCAGGTCGGCTATACCACGCTCGAAAGCACCACGGATCCCCGCGTAGGTTTGCGACTCTTCTCGGAATTCCAACCCGATCTGATCCTGTTGGACTTGATGATGCCGCATCTCGACGGACTGGCGGTCATGCGAGAGCTGGCCAACCGCATCGCCCTCGACGACTATCTCCCGATCCTCGTCCTCACGGCCGACGTCACGCCGGAAGCCAAACAACGAGCTCTCGCGGCGGGGGCCAAGGATTTTCTGACCAAACCTTTCGACGCGGTCGAGGTCGTCCTGCGGATCGAAAACTTGCTCCACGCCCGCTTTCTCCATCGGGAGCTCCAGCGTCAGAACGAGCTGCTTGAGGCGCAGGTCCACGATCGCACGCAGCAATTGCTCCAATCCGAGAAGCTGGCCGCCATGGGATCCCTCTTGGCCGGGGTGGCGCACGAGCTGAACAATCCGCTCTCGGTCGTGCTGGGGCAGGCCGCGCTTCTCCAGCAAATGGCCGGGGAGGGGCCGATGGCCTCGCGGGCCGCGAAGATCGCCAAGGCAGCGGAGCGCTGCGCACGGATCGTGAAGAACTTCCTCGCGCTGGCCCGGCAACAACCCATGGAACGTCAGACCGTATCTCTCAATCGCGTCGCCGAAGAGGCCGTGGAACTGCTCGCGTATTCCCTCCGCGTAGACAGCGTGGAGACCATCCTCCAGTTGGCGCCGGACCTGCCAGACATCTGGGCCGATCCCCATCAACTCCACCAGGTCGTCGTCAATCTCGTCTCGAACGCCCACCAGGCCATGCGAGCGATAGAGACGGCTCGGCGAATCATCCTCACCACCCAGCTCGATCCCGCATCCGGGCGGGTTCAACTCGAGGTGGCTGATACGGGTCCCGGGATTCCGGAGGACGTCCAGCGACGCATCTTCGAGCCCTTCTTCACCACGAAACCGGTCGGTCAAGGAACCGGGTTGGGGCTGTCCCTCTGTCAAGGCATTGTCGAACGTCATGGAGGAGTAATTCGGGTGGCGAGCCGCCCGGGCCACGGAGCGAGTTTCTTCGTCCAGCTTCCGATCGACCTGCGTCAACCCGAGGGGGTGGAGACTGCAAGGACCGGTCTGCCGTCGCCCATTTCAAAGAGAACCGTGCTCATCGTTGACGATGACAGCGACGTGGCAGAGACGCTTTCGGATGTCCTTCGGCTCGATGGCCACCACGCAGAAATCGTCGCCAGCGGCAGAATCGCTTTGGAGAAGTTGCGGGATGGACGGTACGACCTGATCTTGAGCGACGTCAGGATGCCTGAGCTTGATGGGCCTCGGTTCTACACTCACCTGGAGCGTCGCCATCCTACCTTTCTTCGGCGAGTGGCCTTTCTCACCGGCGATACGCTGAGTCCGGAGACGACAGCGTTCCTCGAGCGGACGCGGGTTCCAACCATGGCGAAGCCGTTCACGTTGGAACAGGTGCGACAGGTCCTTCAGCTGGTCGCGCACGAGCGCTGAAGGCGAGATCGTCCCGGTCTCGACCGCAAAAGTGAAACTGAGATCCCACCTTACACTCCTTGTGCTCGGGACGCTGCTCCCGATCCTCCTCTTTACCCGCCTTCCTCGTCCTGCTTCACCACCAGGAGACCCGTCGCGCGACCGAAGGCGATCTTGAGGATACGGCTCGCGCACTCTCGATGACGCTCGATCGAGAGTTCGGCGCCTCGATTGGCGCCCTCCAAGTGCTGGCGGCTTCTGACCTGCTCCGGACCCTTGCAGTGACGAGCACTTGTGAGCGGTATTTCATCAGGGATTTTGGAGCACGGGGGATTGTCTGGCCTCCAAATGATTCACTTGGGCCAGGTTCCTTCTTGGAACCTAGGCGCCGACCTTACGGGCGTTGCTGATCGATCCAGGGCAACGTGAACCGGAAGGTCGAGCCCGTCCCCAGCTCACTCGTCACCC
>WNGQ01011860.1_pt1 | contig 10293 bp, 7 predicted proteins | sample 5407661 | NCBI WGS metagenome assembly WNGQ01 (sample SAMN13153382, study PRJNA577476) | soil metagenome | isolation source: 60 cm soil or saprolite under Garry oak tree replicate 2 | place: USA:California | collected 2016-06-15 | reverse complement strand
TCGCCGCAACTCATCCAACCGCTTGTAGTGTTCATCATCCAATAGCTCGACCCGCCTGCAGAATCTCAGCGTGTAGGAGAGCTCGGATAATGATCCGATTGCGATATTCTGAAATCGGCAAAACTCGTTGGGCCCTGGTTTTGCTGAGCCCTCGGCGATGTTGACGGGTGCCGAGAACGCCGCGCGGCGGGCTTGAGACGTCAATCCATAGAGTTCGTACTTGGGAAACGAGCGCGTGACCTCGTAGACTGCCACAGCGAGCTCGTCACACAATTTCCAAGCCTCAAAACGTTCATAGGGCAGCACGGGGAAGAATTGTTCAGAAGGCAGGAGACGCGTAACCGAAATCTTGTGTGAAGGGAAGCAAAAAAGGCGGTCGGGTTTTCCCCTACCGCCTCCTACCGCCCCTTTACCGCCCCCTACCTAGTTCTTCGCCGCCGCCGCCTTTACTGCCGCCGGATACACACTCACCTGAAACCGCTGCTTGTTCTTGTGCTCGAATTTCACATGACCGTCGATGGTCGTGAACAGCGAATCGTCTGACGCCCGGCGCACATTCCGGCCCGGATGAAACTTCGTCCCGCGCTGGCGCACGATGATGCTGCCCGCGGTCACGAACTCCCCACCGAAGCGCTTCACGCCGAGGTATTTCGGATTCGAGTCGCGCCCGTTGCGCGAGGACCCAACGCCCTTTTTATGAGCCATGCGATCCTCAGCCGACCTTCACGTCGGCGATCTTGATCTCGGTGAAGTCCTGCCGGTGCCCCGCGTGGCGACGATAACCCGTGCGGCGCGCGAAGCGGAAAATCCGGATCTCGGCGCGCGAAGCGGAAAATCCGGATCTTCTTGCCCTTGCCGTGCCGCACGACCTCGGCGGTCACTTTCGCGCCTTTCACCTTAGGGGCGCCGGTCTGGACATGCTTGCCGTCGCTCGCGAGCAGAATCTGATCGAACGAGACCTCGTCCCCCGGCTTCGCATCGAGCAGCGGGACCTTGATCGTGACTCCCGGCTCGGCGCGGAACTGCTGGCCACCGGTGGTGAAAATTGCGTATGACATAGGGCGCGGAACCTAAATGGACACTTGAGCTTAGTCAAGCGACCGCATATTGCTCGGTCACATCGCGACCAGCAGGGCGAGCCATCATCCTGAATTCATCCAACCGCATCATCGGATCATCTCGCACCTCGAGCTCCAACCCGGTCTGCTTTTCGAGTTGGCGCAAGAAGTTAGGCTCCTGCTCAACGAGGTAGAGTGCGACCTCCGGATGGAGCCGCACCGAAGCCGCACCGAGAGCTGGCGCTCCTTGTGGTCCGCCCCCGCGCGCTTCAGCGAGCGCTCCATGCGCCGCACCACGACCTCCGGCCGGAAGACGCGACCCGTGCCATTACAGGTCGGGCATTCCGTAGTCATCGATTGCCAGAGCGATGGCCGCACGCGCTGCCGGGTCATCTCGATCAACCCCAGCTCGGAGACGGCAAACGCGCGCGTGCGGGCCCGGTCGCGACCTAGATGGGTGCGCAGCTCCTGCAGCACCTTGTCGCGGTTCGACCTCGTCTCCATGTCGATGAAGTCGACCACGATGATCCCGCCGATATCGCGGAGCCGCAGCTGGCGCGCCACCTCCCGCGCCGCCTCGAGGTTCGTGCGCAGAATCGTGCTCTCGGGATCCCGCTTGCCGGTGTAGCGCCCGGTGTTCACGTCGATCGAGATCAGCGCCTCGGTGGGCTGGATAATGAGATAACCGCCGGTCGGCAGCTCCACCCGCTGCTTGAACAGATTGCGGATCTCCGCCTCGATGTCGTACTCGTCGAAGAGCGGGGTCTCGTCGTGATACATCTTCACGCGCGGCAATAACTCGGGATCGATTTGCTTCAAGTACTGCTCGACCTCGTTGTACAGCACCTTGGAATCGACGAGCAGCAGGTCGACGTTGTCCGAGAGCAGGTCCCGCACAATGCCCCGCGTCAGGCTGGTCTCGCGCTGCACCAACTGCGGCGCTCGGCCCGAGGCCTCTTTTCGCTTGATCTTTTTCCAAAGACCGAGGAGGTGATCGATCTCCCGCTTGCAGCTCGCCTCGGTGAGATCGTCCGCCACGGTGCGGATGATCCACCCGCCCGAGTCCGGCGGAACGAGTTTCGCAACCATCTCGCGCAGCCGAGCGCGCTGTTCGCGCGCTTCGATTTTGCGGGAGACGCCCACTTTGGAGGCGAACGGCATGTAGACGAGGAAGCGCCCCGCGAGCGAGACCTGCGCCGTGACGCGGGGACCCTTGGTGCCGATGGCTTCTTTGATGACTTGGACGAGCTTGGTCTGACCGCGCTTCAGCTCGTCGGCGATGTTGGGCGCCTGGCGGCGCCGGGACGAACGCTCCCGACCACGCCGTTTTGTGACCGCCTGCCCGCCTCCCTCGCCGTTTCCTCCGCCGTTGCCATCTCCGGTGCCGTTTTCTTCATCGGCATCGTCGGGCTCACGGTCTTCGGGGTCTTCGTCTTCTTCGGCCTCGATTAGATCGGAGGCGTGGAGGAAGGCGCTCTTTTCGGCGCCGATGTCGACAAAGGCGGCTTGAATGCCCGGCAGGACGGCCTCGACCTTGCCGAGGTAGATGTCGCCGACCGAGCGGCGGGAGTCGGGACGATCGACCAGGAGCTCAACAAGGCGGTCGTCCTCCAGAATGGCCACGCGGGTTTCCCGCGGGTTTCCACTGATCAATATCTCGCGCTTCAAAGCAGTGACCCTCGCGCCCGGGCGGGAAGCACCCGCCGGGGAGCCTGTGGTTGTCCCAGCAATAGTCCAACTCGCCGGGCACGCGCAGCTGCGGCGGCACCGGCAGGGAGATGATTCGATTGGAGAGGCGGCTGAGAGACGCCAGAGCCCAATTCATGAATGTCAAGCTAGGATCGGCGGGGACTTGGGTCAATCTATGAGACCACCCAGGAGCTGCCGGGCGATCACCACGCGCTGAATTTCGCTCGTCCCCTCGCCGATTTCGCAGATCTTGGCGTCGCGCATCATGCGCTCGACTGGGTATTCGGTCGTGTACCCGTACCCGCCGTGGAGCTGGACAGCCTTGGTCGTCGCGCGCATGCACAGCTCGGAGGCGTAGAGCTTGGCTATCGCCGCTTCCTTCTTGAACGGGTGGCCGTGCTGCTTCATCCAGGCGGCATGATAGACGAGCTGCTTGGCGGCTTCGATTTCGGTGGCCATGTCGGCGAGGGCGAAGTGGACGCCCTGGAAGCTCGCGATGGGCCGGCCGAACTGTTTCCTGGTTGATGTATACGTCAGACACTCCTCCAGGGCGCCCTCGGCCAGCCCCAGCGCGAGCGCCGCGATGCCGATCCGACCGCCATCCAGGGTATGCAGGAAGTGCCGGAAGCCGTTATTCAGGGTTCCCAGCATATTCTCCTTTGGCACGATGGCGTCTTGGAAGATCAGCTCGCGCGTGTCGGATGCGCGCCATCCCAGCTTATCCTCTTTCTTGCCCGAGAGCACGCCGCGGTTCTTCGGGAGTTCTGCGGCGTGACCGATGCCGACGCGCTTGGTTTCTTCGAGATCACACGTGTCCTTGGTGACAATGAACGCGGTAATGCCGTGAGTGCGCTTGGCGCTGGGGTCGGTACGCGCCGTGACGCAAAAGATCTCGCCCACGCCGGCGTGCGTGATGAAAATCTTGGACCCATTCAAGACGAAGTGATCGCCGCGATCGACGGCTGTGGTCTTCGTCCCGCCGGCGTCCGACCCTGCCCCGGGCTCCGTCAGCCCGAAGCCGCCCAGCACTTTGCCGGTCGCGAGCAACGGAACGAAGCCCCGCTTCTGCTCGTCGGTGCCGAAATCCATGATGGGCGACGTGCCGAGGGTGGTGTGGGCGCTGACCGTGATGGCATGACTCGCGTCGACTTTGGCGAGCTCGTGAATGACGATGATGTACGACAGATAATCCATCCCCGACCCGCCCAGCTCCTCGGGCCACGGAATGCCGAACAGTCCCAGCTCCGCCATTTGCTTCACGTTGTCCCAGGGGAAGCGGCTGTCGAGATCGTACTGGCGGGCAGTGGGCTTCACGACGGTGCGGGCGAAATCGCGGACCATCTCGCGGACCTGCAGATGGTGATCGGAGAAATAGAGGCTGTCGTGCATGAGAGAAAAATACGACGGTAAGGGACGGTAAAGAAGCGACGGTAAAGGACGGTAAGGGTCACACCTCGCCGAAGTATTCAAGAATGATTGCACGGTGGTCCCCGCGTGCTTCCATATATCGCCGCATCGGCGGCGCGATGTTTCCCCATGCAAGGTCTTCAGGTCGCCACAGAACGAGACATTCGGCTGCGCGTCCGTCCCTCCCCGCCCGCCCCGCCTCCTGGTAATAAGCCTCGAGGGTTAGTGGCGGCCCCCAATGGACCACTTGCCGCACGTCCGGCTTGTCGATCCCCATGCCGAACGCGCTGGTCGCGACGATGACGTGAACGCGATCGCCGAGGAACGCGCGCAGCACCTGGCGGCGGGTGTTAGCGCTCAACCCGGCGTGATACGGCGCAGCGCGCACGCTGGTCCGGAGCAGCGCGCGCGTGACGAGCTCGGTGAGACGGCGTGTCGGCGTGTAGATCAACGACGCGCCCGGCGCGTCGCGCACGCGCTCGCGGATCTGGGTAAAGCGCTCACGGTCATCGCGCACTCGGCGAGTGGCGAAGATGAGATTGGGGCGATCGAACGACGTGACGACGACGTCCGCATCGGGCATCCGCAGGACGTGGAGGATGTCGGCGCGGGCGGCCGGTGTCGCGCTCCCCGTGAGCGCGATGGTGGGTGGTCGGCCGAGCAGTGAGCGGAACATCCCAAGTCGCCGATAGACCGGCCGAAACTCATTCCCCCATTCGGTGATGCAATGCGCCTCGTCGATCGCGAGCAGGGTCACGCGCGTATCGCCAGTTGTCAGGCGGCGCGTTAGCGACCCCAGCCGCTCGGGAGCGCAATAGAGCAGCGCGAGGCGGCCGCTCGTCGCGGCGTCGAGCACGACCCGTCGCTGATCGGCGTCGAGCTGACTGTTCAGATACGCCGCCGCGATCCCGCGCCGCCGCAGCGCGCCGACCTGGTCCTGCATCAGGGAGATGAGCGGCGAGATCACGAGGGTCAGCCCGGTGCTCAGGAGCGCGGGCACTTGATAGCAGAGCGACTTCCCCGCTCCCGTCGGCAGCACGGCCAGCACGTTGCGTCCCGCGAGCAGCGGGCCGAGCACTTTGAGCTGGTGGATGCGGAAGCGTGCGTGACCGAAGCGCTCCTGGAGGATCGTGCGCGCGGCGTCGAGTCCCACGGTGCGTGTCTGCACGTCTCACGAAATAGCGTGCGTGTCCCGCGACCCCCTACCCCAAAACCGCGGCCCGGGGCACGTTTACGCGACATGGTCACCACAAAACTCCTACCACTTCTGGCATTGCTGATGACTTCGACTCTCGACGCGCAGTCGATCACATATCCCGTCACGCGCAAAAGCGACGTGGTGGACGACTACCACGGCACCAAGGTCGCAGACCCCTACCGCTGGCTCGAGGATGTGGACTCGCCGGAGACTCAGGGCTGGGTGGAGGCCCAGAACCGGGTGACGTTCGGATACCTCGAGCAAATCCCCGAGCGGGAGCGGATTCGCCGGCGCCTGACGCAATTGTGGGACTATCCGAAATACGGCGCGCCGTTCAAGAAGGGCGGCCGCTACTTCTTCTTCAAGAACTCAGGCCTGCAGAATCAGTCGGTGCTGTACTCGCAGGATTCACTGACAGCGGAGCCCGAGGTCCTGCTCGATCCCAACATGCTTTCGCCCGACGGCACCGTCGCGCTCTCGATCCTCGCGTTCACGGAAGACGGCCGCACGATGGTGTACGGCACGTCAGGCAGCGGATCCGATTGGCAGGAATTCCGCGTGCGCGACGTGGCGACCCGGCACGACCTGCGCGATCATCTGAAATGGATCAAGTTCTCGGGCGCCGCGTGGACGCATGACGGCGCCGGTTTCTTTTACAGTCGCTACCCGGAACCCGCCGTGGGCAGCGACCCGTTGCTCCAGGTCAACCACAACCAGAAAGTCTACTATCACAAGCTCGGGGCCGATCAATCGGCTGACCGGCTGATCTATGAGCGGCCGGATCATCCCGACTGGGGGTTCTCCGTCGAAGTCAGCGCCGACGGCCGCTACGCCGTCTACACCGTTTGGCTCGGCACCGACCGGCGCAATCGCATCTACTACCAAGATCTCGGCGATTCGCAGCGTCCCAGGCTCGATGCGCCGGTCGTACGGCTGCTGGACGACTTCGATGCGTCGTACGGGTTCGTGGGGAATACGGGTGCGGTTTTCTATTTTCAGAGCGACAACGGCGCGGCACGCAGCCGCATCATCGCCGTGGACCTGGCACATCCGGAACAGGGTCGGTGGGAGGAGCTGGTCCCGCAGGCGCCAGACGTGATCGAAGGCTCGCAGATCGTCCACAATACCTTCGTCGTTCGCTATCTCCACGACGCGTATTCGCAGCTCCGCACCTTTGCGCTGGACGGCAAACCGCTGGGCGAGGTGCCGTTGCCGACGCTCGGGTCCATCGTGCAGGTGACGGGCGAGCCGCACGACACGGAGATGTTCTACGCGTTCACCTCGTTCCTGTACCCGACGACCATCTTCCGGCACGACTTCACGACCGGCAAATCGAGCGTGTTCAAGGCACCGGAGATTGCGTTCGATCCGACGAAATACGAAACGGTGCAGGTCTTTTATACGAGCAAGGACGGGACACGCGCGCCAATGTTCTTGACGTACCGGAACGGCCTGGTGAAGGACGGCTCGAATCCGACGTACCTCTACGGCTACGGCGGTTTCAACGTCAACATGACGCCGGGATTCTCGATCGGCGTGCTCGCGTGGCTGGAGATGGGCGGCGTGTTCGCGCAGGCGGTCCTGCGCGGCGGTTCGGAGTACGGCGAGGAGTGGCATCAGGCGGGAATGCTGGATCGCAAGCAGAACGTGTTCGACGATTTCCTTGCCGCAGCCCGGTATCTCATCGCGGAGCGCTACACCTCACCACCCAAGCTCGCGATCGGCGGCGGATCGAACGGTGGGCTGTTGGTCGGGGCCGTGCTCAATCAACACCCGGAGCTGTTCGGTGCGGCGGTGCCGGCCGTCGGCGTCATGGACATGCTGCGCTTTCACAAGTTCACGATCGGCTGGGCCTGGGTCACCGAGTACGGCTCGGCCGACAGCGCTGGACAGTTTCCGTTTCTGTTTCGCTACTCCCCGATCCACAACATGAAGCCGAGGACGCACTATCCGGCCACGTTGATCACGACTGCCGATCACGATGACCGCGTCGTGCCGGGGCATTCCTTTAAATACGCGGCGACGCTGCAGGCGGCGCAGGGTGGGCCGGAGCCCGTGTTGATCCGCATCGAGACGAAAGCCGGCCACGGTGCCGGGAAGCCGACGGCGAAAGTCATCGAGGAGCAGACCGATCGCTGGGCGTTCCTCGTTCACACTCTGCACGTGCAACTACCGGCCGAGGCGGCCATGCCTCCGCGGCCCTAGGAGAGCACCGCAATGGCCAAAATCAGTTGTTCGCTCTGCGGCAATCTCGTCGAGGGGCGCAGCCTCGCCTCTCCGCAGAAACTGGAGAATCGGATCATCGATTTGATCAGGCAGGAGCGGCCGGACTGGGAAGCCAAGCGCGGCATCTGCCAGAACTGCCTGGAGCAGTACCGCGCCAAGAAATTCATCGGCTATCTCGAGGCCGAGTATCAGAAGTTGTCCGAGCTCGAGCATGCGGTCGTGTCGAAGGTCACGCGGCGCGGTCGGGTGAGTAAGCTGGTGCATCAGGACCTCGACACGCAGATGACGTTCGGCGAGCGCGTCGCGGATCGGGTCGCGCAATTCGGCGGGAGCTGGGGCTTCATCGGACTGTTCGGGGCAATTCTGCTCGCATGGATGGCGGTGAACACGTGGGTCCTCGCCCGCCATCCGTTCGATCCCTACCCGTTCATTCTGCTGAATCTCGTGCTCTCGACCCTTGCGGCGCTGCAAGCGCCGGTGATCATGATGAGCCAGAATCGCCAGGCGCACAAAGATCGTATGCAGGCGAATCAGGACTACGAGATCAACTTGATGGCGGAGATTGAAATCCGGGACTTACACGACAAGCTCGATTCGCTCCGGTTCAAGCAGTGGCACGAGCTGTGGCACATTCAGAAGCGCCAGATCGAGTTGCTCGAGCACCTCTGCGAGAGAGATGCCAACCCGGAATCGAAGGTGCCGCCACCTTCCCCGTACGTGCCGCCGGAGCTCTAGCCCGCGTCTTTCCAATCAATCGGATAGACGCGACCGCACTCGTTGCACTTCGCGTCTTTCATTCCCTCGGGAATGACGGCACGGCTCGCACATCCGGGACAGACGAGGTGGGGCTGGCGCACAACGCTCCACGCGGTGGGCCGCTGGCCGCGGATCTCGAGGTCGCCTTTTGGGACACGAATCTCGACGTGATGGACGTCGACCACCACGTAGTCTTTCTTCGGATCCTCGACGATGCGATACCAGGCGCCGCGCCGGAGTCCCTGCCCTTCGGCGCGATCGCCACGACTGCGTGCCCACCCGATGTCAGCCATGCGTCCCTCGCACAAGTACTAGAATGGCAGCTTGTGGCACGACGAGATACGTCTTGCCCTCGAATGTGATTTCTACCGCAGCCTTGCGGAAGAACAGCGCGTAGTCACCCACTTCGGCCTGCATCGGCAGGTATTTCACCTCGGCGCCGCCGGCGTGCGTCTTCCACGGCTCGTCGTCCATGCTGGCAGGCTCGGCCATGGGGGTGCCGGGCCCTGTGGCGACGATGCGGCCGCCCTGAACCTGCCGACCCTCAATTGCGGAGGGCGGCAAAAATAGGCCGACGTTCGTGCGCTCCTCCCCTTCCGCGGGAGTGATCAGTACACGGTCGCCGACGACGATCAAACGCTTCGGGTCGTCCGACACGCCAGATGATTAGCCTTCTACCGGCATTTTGCGCAAGTCGCACGCTGCCCGTGACGCTCGTCACCCTCCCTTTGCTTGACTTGTCTGGTCCGGTTTTATAACAATGTGCCCGCCTCGATGCGACTGCCGTCCTACCTCGTGGGAGGGCTCTTCCGATGCAAGAAGTTGTCACTGGCGCCGCGCAGACCCAGCAATGGAGCTTCATCCTGTTCGTACTTCAGGGCGAGTCCTTCTGGAGCCTCGCCGGCATGTCGGTGCTGCTGCTGTTGCCTGCAGCGGTCTTCATCGCCGCGATCTGGGGCACCATGGTATCGCTCTACACGATCCCCTTCCGTCTGGGACGCTCGGTTACGCTCCTGCAGTCGGTCGCGTTGGCGTGGTGGGACGCGCTGAGCATGGTGTGGTTCTATTGGGCCGGCCTCGTGAAGTTTCTCATCGTGCTGGTCGGCTGGACGTGGGGGCTGCTCAAGCTGAGCGTGCAGCTCATCATCGGCACCCTGAAAAGCGCGATCACTTCGCCGCTCGCGATGCTCGACGCGACTTCGCGACGCCCCGGCGTTCCCTGGCCGGCGTTCTTCCTGCTGATCATCTGGTCCGCGGTCGAGGCGACGATCTTCACGTTCACGCTGCGGCCCACGATGAGCGAGCTGCTCGCGGACCTCACGGGATACGAGGTCAACGGTTTCGCGCTGGTGCTGATTCTCTGGATCTTCCTCGCGATCATTATTGCCGGATCGTTCGCGTGTATTCAGGTGCTGAATGACGCGATCAAGGCGCGCCAGGCCGGCAACATCGTCTTCATGATCCTGGTTGAAATCTCGGTCGCGATGTTCGAAGTGCTGTTCCTCTATCGCGAACTGGTGGATGCCATGACTCCGTGGCTGGCGCAGCAGGGGATCCAACTCGGCGTGTTCGGGACGATCGGTCTCGCCTTCTTTGGCTGGGTTGGCGTGCGCGGGATGACGTGGTTCCTGTTCGGCCGCTTCGGCGCCCCCGCGCTGCTCGGTCTGCTCGGCCGCCAGGCGTTTGCGGTCGAAGGGTCGGTCCCCCACGGCGGCTCGACGGCGGTGCCCGATTACTGGAAAGGCCCCATCAGTGCGCTCAAGGCGGAACGCGAGTGGTTCCGCAAGGAATCGCGTGAGCTGTTCGAGCTTGCGTCGCTACCCGTGCTGCAGGTCGTCGCGTCGGGGATGAATTTCCTCTTTATAATGTTCACAAATCGTGGCCACTTCACGCTGCCGTTCAAGTCCATCGACGACGTGTTGGCCGCGACGCATTTCCCGGCCCGCGTCAGCGGCGAGG
>WNGQ01008511.1_pt1 | contig 10293 bp, 9 predicted proteins | sample 5407661 | NCBI WGS metagenome assembly WNGQ01 (sample SAMN13153382, study PRJNA577476) | soil metagenome | isolation source: 60 cm soil or saprolite under Garry oak tree replicate 2 | place: USA:California | collected 2016-06-15 | reverse complement strand
AGGACGAATCTTTGTTTGACGGAACGATCCGCGAGACTGAACCACTACCGGTGGCGGAAACAACGGGTGGTGTTAACCTGATTTTTGCGAGAACCTGGTTGGTTGGAACGGAGGAGCCTATGCTCGATGCTCTTTTGATAACGCGGATGCAGGATGAGATGACGGCGGCGCTGCATGAGACGGAGGGTGAGTTGGCGATTGAGGCCGGTGCGGATGGATTGATGGCGATTGCGATGGCGCAGCACCGGGCTAACTTTGAACTTTGGCATGAGGAAGACGAGGCGCGAGTGCCGGGTGTTGCCGATGCGGAGATTGCGCGCGTGAAACACGCGATTGACGTACTGAACCAGAGACGGAACGACCTGGTGGAAAAGATGGACGTGTGGCTGATGGAGAGGCTGGATCAGGACGAGGGGGCGCCCTTGCATTCGGAGACGCCGGGACTGATGATCGACCGGCTTTCCATCCTGGCGCTGAAGATCTATCACACGCGCGAGGAGGCGCATCGCGCGAGCGCTACGGAGAGTCATCACGCGGCGGTTCAAGCTCTATCGCCAGATGAAAATGTACAACGACCCTGAGTTGAATCCTGCTGTCTATAGCCAAAAGGTTGCAGGGTAAAAGGCTGCCAGTTGACCTGACAGCCGGGTCTGCGTATAAAACCGACACGCGAAAAAACGAACAATGAGCTACCGTTAGAATGGTAGAACTCAGAAAAGCCCTTAGGTGACGAGAATGACCATGGCTCAGACAAAGACGGCAAATGCACCTGCTACGAAGCGTGCCCCACGCACGCTGGCTGGAACACTCCCTGCAACGGACAACACACGCGCCCAGTTGGTCGCACAGTACGAGGCGGCACTGCGACTGATGCAGGACGGCAAGTACGACAAGGCCCATGCGGCGTTCGACAAGATGCTGGCAACGGGTGCCGGCGAACTGAGCGATCGCGTCCGGATGTACGCCAACGCTTGCCTGCTGCAGTCGGCGAAGGGGAAGAACACATTTGCCAGTCACGAAGAGCACTATGATTACGCGGTGTCGCTGTTGAACGATGGGCACTATGAAGATGCCCGCGAGCAGTTCAAGCTGATCCTGAAGGCGAATGACAAGGCCGACTATGCGCTGTATGGGTTGGCGGTGCTGTCCAGCATGACGGGCGACTCGCACCACTGCCTGGAACATCTGACGGAGGCGATCCGTCAGAATCCGCGGAACCGGATCCAGGCGCGTGCGGATTCGGACTTTCAGGATATGGCGGATGATCCGCGGTTTACCGAGTTGCTCTATCCCGAGGTTTAAGCAGCCTAACGACAAGTGGGGGACGCCGTGCGCTATCTTGGCGTCCCATAGAGAGCAATTGTGTATCCTCGAACCGCTTATCGGACCCTCCTACTTACGGCCAAGTCCGATGTTGACTGCCAACATATACCTGAAGTTGTTTTGGTTTGCCTTGATATTGTTGGCGCTGAATTGAGTCAAAAGATAGTCGACCTCAGCAGGGCGAATCGATATATGAGGCGTTAGTGGAATGTCCAGACCGCCACCTAACTCCATCGCGAACGCATTGTTGCTGTTGCCGGCAGCTTGAATGCCGTGTATGGCGTTGTAAATCGTTGCATAGGCTCCGGTGTGTCCCGCCCCGAACAGAGCTTCGCCAAACGGATGAAATCTACCTGAGTGTTTCTTGATTTGTGGCCCGAACTCATACGTAAAAAGGTTTCCGCCTACGTTACCGGTATAGCCAAGCTTTCTCAATTGCGCGCCACCGCCACCCGTGTAATCCATGAACTCTGCTTTGATCCCAAATAACTGCGTGACGTTATATACAAAGGCGGCGCCGCCACCATTGATGTTATAGCTGGTAATCTGCGGAAACTCAGGGTGAACGTTGATGAAGGAATATCCAAATGCGATTTCTGCTTTTGGAGTTGTTGGTCCTTCACCCTTTGAAGCTGTCCCCTGGCCAAATGACACCATTGGAACCATGAGACTGAGGAGGGAAATTAGTAGCTTGCTTTTCATGGAATGACTTCCTTTCTTAGAGGGTGAACGTCAGGTCGTTTGATCGCTGGCCGAAGGAGCTATAAAGAAGGCTCTCTCGTCGTAGATACGGCTAAGTAACCGTACCGTTGGAGTTGGCCCATGACGACTGCCAAAACTACAAGGACAAAAAAGAAAAAAAACGAGAGGAATTACCTAGCAGGGTCTCCGCTTATTGCAGATTGCATAGAGCTCCTGCCCGGTTGGGGCGGTTCGCTCTGATTTTCGAGCGACGACTTTTTGGAAAACTCCCGCTAACATGGGGGTTGGATTTGAGGTTGGAGGATTGTGCATGGCGTTGCTGAACGCAGCTGAGTCGATCGATGGGTCGCTCCGGGTGGTTGCCATTGGCGGCGGCACGGGATTGTCCACCCTGCTGCGGGGGCTGAAGCGGTACGTTGTGACTCCGGACCGGAGAAGAGGGATACGGATTGGGGGCGCGCCAGAGGCACAGAGACCTCCTGCCCTGCCCAGCCCTTCGTTGCGGTGCGTCATCCGTGAGCTTTCGGCGGTGGTGACGGTGACTGACGATGGCGGCTCTTCGGGACGGCTGCGGGAAGACTTCAAGATGCTCCCTCCGGGCGACATACGGAACTGCATGGTGGCACTGTCGGAGGATGAGCATCTGCTGTCGAAGCTGTTTCAGTTTCGCTTCGAGCACGGCGACCTGGAGGGGCACAGCTTTGGCAATTTATTTCTCGCGGCGCTCTCGCACATTACTGCTGACTTTGCCCAGGCGGTGCAGATGTCGTCGCAGATTCTGGCGGCGAGGGGGAAGATCTTTCCTTCGACCAACGCGAACGTGAGGCTGGCGGCGCAGATGGAGGATGGCTCCGTGGTGCGGGGCGAGACCAACATTACGGCGAGCAAACGGAGCATCGTCGAACTGCGGCTGGAGCCGGCGATGGCCGATCCGCTGCCTGAGACGCTGGAGGCGATTGCGAATGCCGACCTGATCACGCTGGGGCCGGGGTCGCTTTACACTTCGTTGATTACGAATCTGCTGGTTCGTGGAATTCCGGAGGCGCTGGCGGCGTCGCGGGCTACGAAGGTCTTTGTGTGCAACCTGATGACCCAGGCGAATGAGTCTCTGGGATTGACGGCCTCTCAGCACATCGAGAAGATAATGCAGTACACGGGGGGGACGCAGTCGCCGATCTTCGACTATGCGTTGATCAATACGGGTCCGATCTCGGCGGCGCGATTGGAGCAGTATGCGCGCGAGGGGCAGGAACCGATTGAGGCTGATCTTGAGCGGATACGGGCACTGGGGGTTGAGCCTGTGACCGGGGACTTCGTCCACGAGGGTGATCTGTTGCGGCACGACTATGATCGTGTGGCCGAGCGCGTGCTTGCTCTAGGACTGGAACGGCTGGCGTTGGCGTCCGCGCATTAGAAGGCGATGAGCTCGGGGGGCAGCGCCCCTCCCCTCCGGGGCGCTTTTTGTGCAAAGTATTCATAATAAATTACTTACCCTTGGACTTCGACTGCAAACTATTGATAATACATTGGCTTACATGCAAAGTATTCTTTCTAAACGAATTAGCCCCGGAACATGTCCGGGGCTTTGCTTGTTTTTGATCTATATATACAGTATAGCGGTTTGGGTGAAACTAAAATGCCACGCGGATGTTTTTGATTAGTAAAGGGTTAGGTGGTTTGGGGGCTTGACATGCGATTTTTGGGCGGAAAATGGCAAAAGAAAAATAACGGCGAGAGTAACGGTCGTAGATTCAGTTAGTTTCGGTTTTCGGTCTCTTCGCTGCGCTGCTCACGATCTCGTTGGATTGTGTGAAGGCGTTTGCCTGAACTTTAATGTGGCGCATCTGCGGGATGGGATTTATCGGCGGGTGAATCGGTTATGAAAGATGAACGCAGAGGACGCTAAGGTTTCGCTAAGGGCGCAAAGTGTGCCGTGGCGGTCTTTTGCGTTTAACTTTGTGGTCTTTGTGTTCAGTTTTTGCTGAAGGGGTTTGCCAATCAGCTCTGAACCAGGAGCATGTTGGCCAGGGAGGCAGGGCGTGACTGCCCTGCCTCCTGGCTGGAGCGAGCTAGGCTGCCTGCATGACCTTCTTCATGCGCTCTTGCATGTCCTTGGGTGAGACATCTTCGATGTGGGTGGCGACGCCCCAGAGGTGTCCGAAGGGATCCTGGATGAAGCCGGTGCGGTCTCCGTAGAACTGGTCCTGAACCGGCCTGAGGAGCTTCGCGCCCTCTGTGGTTGCGCGCTTGACCACTTCGTCGACGTCGGGAAGGTAGACGTAGAGGCTCACCGGGCTGCCGCCGACGGTGGCGGCGCTGGTGTGTCCGACGCCCATGCTGGGATTTTCGTCGGCCAGCATGATGTGCGAGTTGCCGATTTTGAGCTCGGCGTGACCGATCTTGCCGTCAGGGCCGGGCATGCGCATGGTTTCGGTGGCTCCGAAGATTTTCTTGTAGTAGTCGATGGCTTGCGCCGCGCCCCTGACGATCAGGTAAGGCGTGACGGAGTTGTAGTCCTTGGGAATGTACGAGACTTTGGCTGCCATGATGTTCTCCTCAAGAATGTGGGTTTGAGGTGGAGGTTTACGGCGTACACGCGGCAGGCGGTATGGTTCGCTTTAGTGAGTGCGGAACCTGGGAGAAGGATTGAGGGCCGCCGAGTGCCTCATCCGTCGTAGTTGCGTGCAGAGATATTTTACTCTCGTCGGCGGGGGGATGGCTAGGTGGGAGGGGTGTTGAAAAGTTTGGATCGTGGCGGGGAGGAGGGCCGGGGCTTAATCCTGAATTTTGGTGTGGTGCACCTGTGGGATGGGATTTATCGGCGGGTGAATCGGTTATGAAAGATGAACGCAGAGGACGCTAAGGTTTCGCTAAGGGCGCAGAGGATGCCGTGGCGGTCTTTGCGTTTAGCTTTGTGGCTTTTGGGTTCGGTTTTTGCTAAAGGTGTGCCCTTCCCTACTTGGGCTGGTTCGGCACAGTTGCGGCTTGGCTTCCGGGGTGGATGAATTTCGTAGCCAATGGAAACAGGCTGGTTGAATTTGTACATCCCACCCTTCGCCAAAGACGCGAAGGATGGGGCACCCGTTTTGTTTTGGCTGTCCGAAGGAGAACAAGGACAACAGCAGATCCCTACGGGATGACAACAAGAAAGGCAACGGCAAAAGCAACCGCAACAGCAACGGCAAAGGCAACCGCAGGGCCTTCGACTTCGCTCAGGATGACGGGTTTCGGAGCTGGGATAGGTATGGAACAGCGACGGAAAACATTAGATTTCTCCGCTGCGCTGCTCACGATGAGACTGTGAGCAGCTTCGGTCGAAATGACGCAAACAATAAAGGTAACCGCGGGATCTTTTCAGGGTTGGAGCGTTACGAGGCGCGGAATGGGGTGCATCCATCCTGCTGCTTAGACCGTGGTGAGTTCTACCAGTTGCGGTGGTTGTTCCACGGTGCGCTTGAGCTGGCCGCAGGCGGCGTAGATGTCGCGGCCGCGGGGGCGGCGGATGTAGGCCGGGATGCCGGCGGCTATGATGCGCTTCTGGAAGGCGGAGACGGCGGATTGCGGGGGCTCGTGGAAGGGCATGTTGGGGCCGGAGTTCCAGACGATGAGGTTGATCTTGCAGCGCATGCCGCTGACCAGGGCGATGAGCTCGTCGGCGTGCTGGAGTGAGTCGTTGATGCCGCCGAGAAGGACGTACTCGAAGGTGATCCACTCGCGGTTGCGCAGGGGGATGATCGAGAGGGCGTCGAGGAGCGCGGCGATGTTCCACTTGCGCGTGATGGGCATGATGGACTCGCGAACCTGGTCGTTGGAGGCGTTGAGGCTGACGGCTAGTTTGGGGCGGACCGTTTCCTTCGCGAAGTCGAGGATGCCGGGAAGGATGCCGGAGGTGCTGACGGTCATGCGTGACTCGGGGATGGGCATCTGGGTGAGGAGACGGACGGCGGCGATGAAGTTGGCGTAGTTGAGGAAGGGTTCGCCCATGCCCATGAAAACCAGGTTGATGCGGGCCGGGGTGGGGTTGCCGCGGGAGCTGCCGAGCTCGACGCGATGGCGGTTGAGGACGGCGGCTACCTGGCCTGCGATCTCGCCTGCGGTCAGGTTGCGGCGGATGCCGAGTTTTGCGGTGAGGCAGAACTGACAGTTGACGGCGCAGCCTACCTGGCTGGAGACGCAGATGGTGGAGCGGCGGTAGGGGAAGGCGGCGGGATTTTGTTCCGCTGCGATGGAATTATTTTCCTGTTCTTCTTTCTCTTCTTCTTCGGCGGCCTGAGAGCCGTCGCCACGTTCGCCTCCATCGCCGTCAGGCATCCAGACGGTCTCGACGGTCTCGCCGTCGGCCATGCGGATGAGGTAACGCTCGGTGTCGTCGATGGAGCGGGCGGTCTGCACGATCTCGGGTAGCCCTACGGTGTAGCCTTCGGCCTTCAACAGTTCGCGAAATTCTGTGGGGAGGGTGGAGATTTCGTCGAGGGAGGCGACTCGCTGGCGGTAGAGGGCCTCGTGGAGCTGTTTGCCCCGGTAGGCAGGCTGGTTTAGCCCCTTCACGAGGGCGGTAAGCTCGGGTAACGGCAGGCCGAAGAGTGGGCCCGGCGTGAGGGCATTTTGAGTCTCGTCTTTTGTTTTGTTCAACATATGGAAATTGCTGCGCTTTGGGCGACCTTTAGAGGGTGCTGAAAGAAGCGCCGCCCTCGCGAAATAAAACGTACCTCGGCGGCTAAAGCCGCATTGCGAACAAAGGACTTTCGGCACGAAACCCAAGGCTAAAGCCTTGGGCTACTAGCCGCGTCCTAAACAAGACGGACTTTTCAGCAGCCTCTAAGCCGCGTCTCTTCAACGACGACGTTTCAACACCTCTTTCGCTAGTTTACGCTGCCGGGGTGGGGCGGGGCCAATCCTCCGCTGGCTGTGAAACAATAAAGGTTTGAGGAGCCGCATGCCTGCAACGCTGATTGACGATGTCCGTGTGTCGAAAAATGCCTCGCGCAATATACGAAAGACTGTCCTGTCCAATGGTCTGCTGGTACTGACCGAGAGTATGCCCCATGTACGAAGTGTTTCGATGGGGGCGTGGATTGGATCGGGGTCGCGAGACGAGTCAGCCGAAGTGAACGGCATCTCGCATTTTGTCGAACACATGGTGTTCAAGGGAACGACGACCCGGTCTGCGCAGCAGATTGCCCGCGAGGTGGATACGATCGGCGGGAATCTCGACGCTTTCACGGGCAAGGAGATGGTCTGCTTCAACATCAAGGTGCTGGATGAGAATGTGCCGCCGGCGCTGGATGTGCTGGCCGACCTGGTGCTGCATCCGACCTTCACGCCGGACGAGCTCACTCGCGAACAGGGCGTGATTCTGGAAGAGATCAAGATGGACGAGGACAACCCCGACTATCTGGTGAACGAGGTTTGGACGCAGAACTTCTGGAAGGGCGATGCGCTGGGACGGCCGATTCTGGGGACGGCGAAGACGGTTTCGAATTTCAACCAGCAGGTTCTGTTTGATTTTTATGCAGGCCGGTTTACGCCAAGCAATATGGTCTTTTCGGCTGCTGGAAATCTGGAGCATGATGCGTTCGTCGCGCAGGTGGAGAAGGAGTTCGATTCGCTGTCCGCGAGCGGAGAGCCGTCGGCGCCGAAGGTGGATGCGCCCAAGGCGACTCCGCATATTACGCTGAAGCGAAAGAAGGCGCTGGAACAAGTGCAGTTTTGTCTCGGGGTGCCGGCTCCTCCGGTGAATGATCCGCGGCGGTACGGGGTTTATCTGCTGAATACGATGCTGGGCGGCGGGATGAGTTCGCGGCTGTTCCAGACGATTCGCGAGGACCAGGGGCTGGCGTATGCGATTTACTCGGAGATGAATCCGTTTCGCGATACGGGTTCGCTGTGCGTGTATGCGGGAACCTCGGTGGATAAGACCCGGAAGGTCTTGCAGCTTACCCTGCAGGAGTTGCGGCGTCTCAAGGAAGAGACGGTCAGTGATGTGGAGCTGAAGCGGGCCAAGGACCAGGTGAAGAGCAACATGGTGATTGGGCTCGAGAGCTCGGGCAGCCGGATGGCCAATCTGGCGAGGCAGCAGATGTACTTCGGGCGTTTCTTCGGCGTCGACGAGATGATGGAAGAGATTGAGGCAGTGACGACGGCCGAGGTGCAGGAGTTGGCGCAGGAGCTGTTTCAGCCGGAGACGATGGCGCTGACGCTGCTGGGGAATCTCGGCTCGATGAAGATCGAGCGCGGGGATTTGGCCTGTTAGGGCGATGCTGATAGAGTTTGTTCGGAGTTGGAAACGGGATCGCCAGGAATGATGAAGGCCGGGGAATGATTAAGACCATGAACACATTGGATAGGGTACGCGCAGAGCAAGTGGCTGAGGAACTACGCAAAGAAGATGGATTTACGCTGATCGAACTGCTGATCGTCATGTCGGTGATGCTGATCCTGATGACTCTGGCCGTGCCGCAGATGCTGAAGCTGACCAAGCAAGCGCATGAGACGTCGGCGGTTCAGTCCGTCCGTACGATTGGGCAGGCGGAGCTGCAGTACAGCTCGGCTTATCCGGCGAATGGGTTTGCGTGCTCGCTCGCGGTGCTGGGCGGCGATCCGAAGTCGGGTGCTCCGTCGGCTGAGTCTTCGCAGTTGCTTTCGCCGGACCTGGCGAGCGGGCAGAAGGCGGGTTACACGTTCGCGATCACGAATTGCACCAAGGTCAACGTGAACAACCACGACATGATCACGGGCTATGAGGTGACGGCGGTGCCTAACTCGATTGGGCGGACGGGCGATCGCGGGTTCTGCTCGGACGAGAACAATACGGTTCGCTTCGATCCGGCTGGTGGAACCAACTGCACGCAGCCTATTCAGTAATGGGGGCTAGACTGGATGCTGAAAAACGGTGATTGTGGCTTACGAAAGAAAGCCTGGGAGACCCAAGGCTAAAGCCCTGGGCTACCAGCCCCTTGTATTTGCTGTATTTTTTCGCAGGGAGACCCTAAGCTTAAGCATTGGGCTACCAACCCTGCGCTCCCTCCAAAAAAGCAAATCAAGGACTTTTTCCGCAGCCTGTAACGCCATTCTTCTGGTTTTGATCTGGTGTGCACCGTGCGTGCTGGCGCAGGAGAACGATGCGCTGGTTCGCAGGGTCGATGACCATTACAACCATCTGAGCTCTTTGCGGGCGCACTATACGGAGCACTATTCCGGGATGGGTATGGATCGCACCGAAGAGGGCACGCTGCTACTGAAGAAGCCGGGGCGGATGCGGTGGAGCTATGCGGCTCCGGTGGGCAAGGTGTTTGTGCTGGATGGCAAGTTTGCGTGGTTTTATACGCCTGGGGATGCGCAGGCGACGCGAGTGCCGGCGAAGCAGTTGGACGATCTGCGGTCTCCGCTGCGGTTTCTGCTGGGGCATACGCAGTTGAAGAAAGAGCTGGAGAACCTGACGGTGGCGGCGGATGGTTCGGGGTATCGAATCTCGGGCGTGCCGAAGGGGATGGAGCAGAGGGTGAAGCTGCTGTCGCTGTGGGTGTCGGCGGCGGGGGCGATTGAGCGGATGCGGCTCGAAGAGGTGGATGGGGCGGTGACGGAGTTTGTCTTCTCCGACCTGAAGGAGAATGTGCCGGTGAAGGACTCGGATTTTGCGTTTGTTCCGCCGGCTGGAGTTACGGTGGTTCAGGGGCTGCCGCCGATCTAGGGAATGCCGATTGCTGCAAGGCGTTCGCTTGAATGACATGCAAAGGAACAAACAACAGCAACTACAACAGCAGATTCCTCCACTTCGCTGCGGAATGACAAACAAAGAACAACGGCAATGACAATGGCGGATTCCTCCCCCGTTCGATTACGCTCAGGGTGAGGAATGACAAACAAGAGATCAGGCAACGACACGTAAGATTAATACTGCAGAGTTATAAACGGACATAGTGGTAGAAGGTCGACGCGGGTGGTTGGCGCGTGGAAAGGTTGTGTGGATTCTGTGAGCAAAGTTGTTGCAGTCAGCCGTTTGAGCACGTCGGAGTTTCGTGAGGCGGTGCATGCATTGGCGCCCAGGGTGGCCGTCTTTGATTGCGACGGGACGCTGTGGTCGGGGGATGCGGGGTCCGGGTTTATGAACTGGACGATCGAGACGGGGCTAGTTTCGCGGGAGGCGACTGACTGGATCGATGGGCGGTACCGCGGATATCTGCGTGGCGAGGTGTCTGAGGTGGCGATCTGCGGGGAGATGGTGCAGATGTACCAGCGGCTGCGTGAGGAGGAGATGCGGCGGGGGGC
>WNGQ01007735.1_pt1 | contig 10293 bp, 7 predicted proteins | sample 5407661 | NCBI WGS metagenome assembly WNGQ01 (sample SAMN13153382, study PRJNA577476) | soil metagenome | isolation source: 60 cm soil or saprolite under Garry oak tree replicate 2 | place: USA:California | collected 2016-06-15 | reverse complement strand
CGGGGACCGTCGGGTAGGTCAGAAGCTGGCGCGCGTAGCCGCGCTCGAGGATGTAGTCCGCGGTGTAGTACGCCGGGACGGTGTCGATGTGGTCGGGGCCCGAGGCCGCGACGAACTTCAGCGTTCCGCCCTTGACCGGCTTGGACCCCGTGGCCGAACTGCTGCTCGAGGAACTGCCGCAGGCGGCGAGTCCGGCCGCTGCCAGGCCAGCCATCGCCACCACGGCAATCCGCTGGGAACGACGTGTCATGAGCGGGCTCCTTCTGACCTGGCGCGTAGCGCAGGCGGGTGGGTATTCGTATATGTGACCGTGAGTAGTAGTACTACTACAGTCTGTGACTACACTCAATCAGCCGGGCTGTCCAGCCCGCGGCGGAGCGCGACCGCGAGCATTTATCCAACCGCAATCACTCCGTGACCATGGTGAGAACTAGGGTTGACTCGCGCCGGCCCCGGGCGGGGCGGTCAGCCTTCCACGGCGTAGCGCATCGGCCAGAACTTGGCCTGCGCCTCGGCCACCTCGGCGGGCGGGTCGGACCCGGCGACGATGCCGCAGCCGGCGAAGAGCCTGGCGTTCCGCCCGGCGAGCAGCCCGCACCGCAGCGCGATACCCCACTCGCCGTTTCCCCCGGCGTCGACCCACCCCACCGGGCCCGAGTAGCGCCCCCGGTCCATGCCCTCTAGCTCGCGGATCAGCTCCATGGCCGCCTCCGCCGGGGTGCCGCAGATGGCCGCGGTCGGATGCAGCGCGGCCGCGAGCGCGAGAGCGGAGTGGCTGGCCGCCTCGCCCGCGGCGAGGCCGCCGTCCACCCTGGTGGCCAGGTGCTGGACGTTGGCCAGCCGCAGCAGCGACGGCTGGTCCTCGATCCGCAGGTCGGCGCAGAGCGGCCGGAGCGCCGCGCGCACGTCGGCGACCGCGTACTGGTGTTCGTCCTGGTCCTTCGCCGAGGCGAGCAGGGTCGCGCCGAGCGCGCGGTCCGACTCCGGCGTGCCGCCTCTGGCCACCGTCCCGGCCAGGACCAGCGAATGGAGCCGAGTCCCGGTACGGCGGATCAGCAACTCGGGCGTCGCGCCGACCAGGCCGTCGCAGGCGAACGTGTAGCAGTCCGGATACCGGCCCGCCAGCCTGGCCAGCAGCACCCTGGAGTCGATCTCCGCCGCGGCCGTCGCGTTCAGCTCGAGTGCGAGCACCACCTTGCGCAGGCTGCCCGACGAGATCGCTGCGACGGCCGTCGCGACGGCTCGCTCCCACTGCGGCGCGGTCAGGCTCCCGTCCGCCCAGCGCACGCCGGTCGGCGCGGTCAGCGGCGCCGGCGCCGGCAGGCCGGCCAGCGCCCGCACGCCGGCGGCGGCCCAGGGCGCGGCGCGCGCCTGCTGGTCAGCCGGGCCGATCGTGGTGAGCCAGGCCCGGCCGTCCTTACGGCCGAGCACGGTGCGCGGTATCACGAGCACCGATCCGTCGGATGCCGGATCGAAGGTAAAGCTGCCGAAGGCGACCGGGCCGGTCCCCGGAACAGCCACCTGATCGGTGACCTGGGCGCCGTCGAACAGCTCGCGCAGCCATTTCTCGCCGGTCACGAACCTGTCGGCGCCGGCCGGCAAGATGATCTTGGCGGCGGTGCCCCAGCCGACCAGGCCGTCGCCGCGCCTGACCCAGGCCAGGGCGCCCGGCTCGGGCAACCTGGCGACCAGGTCACCGGGATCGGGGACGGGCACTGTCCGCACGACCAGGCGGCTGGGCGTGCGCTCGGCCGCTTCGTCGTGCTGGTATCCCACGGCAGTCAACTTTACGTGCGCGCCTTGGCTGGTCGGCTCACCGGATCTGGCCACCGGTGAACGGGTGTTTGACTGGCTCGAACTGAAGTTCTAAGTTTGTGTCCATGCGGTGGGATGCCTTGCAGGCCGGCGGGCCAGGTCCTGGCCCGCCCAGGGAAGCCGAGCCGCCGGCGCTGTTCGAGCGCGGCGCGGTGGCTCGCACGTTCGACACGCCGGAGTTCCGCGGCATGACCTTCTTCGAGGTCAACGCGCGCTCCATCATCAACCGGGTCCCCGACACCTCCCGCGTCCCGTTCCGCTGGACGATCAACCCTTACCGGGGCTGCTCCCATGCCTGCCGCTACTGCGCCGCGGGCGAAACACCGATCCTGATGGCCGACGGACGTACTACGCCGCTGGCCGACGTGCGTCCCGGAGATGTGGTGTACGGCACGGTCCTGCGCGGCAGGTACCGCCGGTACGAGCCGACGACGGTGCTCGCGCACTGGCAGACGGTCAAGCCCGCGTACCGGGTCACGCTGGAGGACGGCACGCGGCTGATCGCCAGCGGCGATCACCGCTTCCTGGCCCGCGGGGGCTGGAAGCACGTCACCGGGACGGAAGGCAACGGGCCGCCTCAGCGACCGCACCTGACCGTGAACGACAAGCTGATCGGCACCGGCGGATTCGCGGAGCCGCCGAAGGACTCTCCCGAGTACCGGCGCGGCTACCTGTGCGGGATGATCCGCGGCGACGCGTATGCCGGCGCCTGCGCGCATGGGCGGGCGGACGGAAGGCTCGCCGACGCGCGCCACTTCCGGCTCGCACTCGCGGACCGGGAGGCGCTGCGGCGCACCGGCGACTATCTGTCCGGCATGGGCGTGGCCACCGACGTGCGGTTCATACGGTGGCTGTGCCGGTGGCCGGGTTCTCCGAGCCAGGACTGGCGGAAGGGTTTCCTGGCCGGCGTCTTCGACGCCGCGGGCGGTTGCGCAGACGTCGTGCGGATATGCAACACCGACCCGGCGATCATCGGCTGGACGGTTTCGTGCTTGGCCGCCCTTGGCTTTGGCGTGGCCGTCGAGCGCAAGAATGAGGCAAACGGTCTCACCGTGGTGAGGCTGCGCGGCGGGCTGAGGGAACGGCTCAGGTTCTTCCATACGACCGACCCGGCGATCACCCGCAAGCGGACGATCAACGGGGCGGCGCTCAACAGCGATGCCAGGCTGAAAGTGGCTTCGATCGAGCCGCTGGGGCTTGACCTGCCCATGTACGACATCACCACCGGCACCGGGGACTTCATCGCGAACGGAGTGGTCAGTCACAACTGCTTCGCCCGGAACACGCACACCTACCTGGATTTCGACTCCGGGCATGACTTCGACTCGAAAATCGTGGTCAAGGTCAACGCGCCCGAGCGGCTGCGCAAGGAGCTTGGCTCGCCGCGCTGGCGGGGCGAGCACATCGCGATGGGCACCAATGTCGACTGCTACCAGCGGGCAGAGGGACGCTACCGGCTGATGCCGGGCATCCTGGCGGCGCTGCGCGATTACGCCAACCCGTTCTCGATCCTCACTAAGGGCACGCTGATCCTGCGCGACGTGGAGCTGCTGATGCGGGCGGCCGAGGTGACTGACGTGAGCCTGGCTGTGTCGGTCGGCTGCGCGGACCGTGACCTGTCGCGGACGCTGGAGTCCGGCGCGCCGAGCCCGCGCGCGCGGCTGGAGGTCTGCGCCACCCTGGGCGAGCACGGGCTGCCGTGCGGAGTGCTGATGGGGCCTGTCGTGCCGTTCCTTTCCGACAGCCCCGCGCAGCTCGACGCCACGGTCCGGCAAGTCGCACAGGCCGGTGCCCGCTCGGTCACCCCGATCGTGCTGCACCTGCGGACCGGGGCCAGGGAGTGGTTCCTCCGCTGGCTGAGCGAGCACCACCCGGAGCTGGTGCCGCGCTACCGAGCGCTATACGGGCGCGGTGCCTATGCCCCGACGGCATACCAGGAGCGGGTCGCCGCGCAGGTCAGGGAGCTGGCCGAGCGGCACGGTGTCGGCCGCGGCCAGCCTGCCCCACGCCGGCGGGCGGTCACCCCGCTGGCCCCGGGACCGCAGTCCCGGTCAGAACCATCTCCGGGCCGGCGGACGCCGGACGGCGGGGCGCGCCTCCCCGCTGGGGCGCCCGTCCAACTGCCGCTGCTTTAGCTTTCAGCGGCCAGGCACAGCCGAAATGGCATCCCGTCGCACCGTGCCCTTGATAGAACGCATGTTCGAAACCTTTAACTAGGGTAAGGGCGCCACTAGTCTTGGGCCATCGGTAGGTAAATAATCTTCGAACAGGGGATAGTAAGGAAATAGTCCCGCCGATCCGGTCGCGCGGCGGGAGGCGGCGGAGGTGGTAGGTGGCGCTTCCCATGGACGAGCAGCACATCCTTGATGAGATGGAGCGCATGCTCGCCGCCGACGATCCGAAGCTCGCGGCCAGGCTAGCGGCGTTCGGCCAGCCCGGCCTCGGTCACGCCCTGCGCACCAGGCGGGCACGGGCGACCCTGTCGGTGATGGTGCTGGTCCTGATCGCGACCGTCGCCGCGGTGATCTACCTGATGAGCTCGTTCCGGGGCAGCACCACGAACGGCCACGGGCAACCGCCAGTGCAGCACTCCGCAACGCCGTCGCGGCGCCCGGCGCAGCACGCCGCCGTGCAGCGCGCGACCAGCCTGCCCGCGGGGCGGATCGGCCGGCCAGGGCAGCAGGCGGCGGCCGGCGGCGCGACGCGGTGCGCGGCCACGTTCGCGCCGGGCTGCGCGGACTGGACCTGGGCCGCGGGGCGCATGTCGGGCCTGCCCGCGCACTAGGGCGTAGATCTCCGCCCTGAGGCGGCCGACCGGCCGCCGGCTCTGTTCAGCCGCTGCGGCTATCCTCCTGCCATGCCGTCGCGTGAAGATCCCATCGAGGGCGTCAGCCACCGGACCGTCGGTGTCGGCGACCTGGCCATGCACATCGCCGAGGCCGGCACCGGCCCGCTCGTGCTGCTGCTGCACGGCTTCCCCGAGTGCTGGTACTCCTGGCGGCACCAGCTCACCGCGCTGGCCGCGGCCGGTTACCACGCGGTGGCGCCCGATCAGCGCGGCTATGGCAGAACGGGCGGGCCAGCCGAGGCCGCCGCGTACACGATGCTGCACCTGGCCGGCGACGTCATCGGACTGATGGACGCGCTCGGCGAGGAGCGGGCCGCGCTGGCCGGCCACGACTGGGGCGCCCCGGTCGCCTGGAACACCGCGCTGCTGCGGCCCGACCGGATCTCGGGCGTGGTCGGGCTGAGCGTCCCCTACGCGCCGCGCGGCAGCTCCAGGCCGGTCGAGACGCTTCGCGGGTTGTTCGGCGACGGCTTTTACATCTGCTACTTCCAGCAGCCCGGCATCGCCGACGCCGAGCTGAGCCGCGATCCGCGGGCCACGTTCCGCCGATTGCTCAGCGCCGCGTCCGGGGACGGAACCGGCGGCGGAGTCCCGGTCGTGCCGCCTGGCGGGGAGTTCCTTGACCTGTGCCCCGAGCCCGCCGAGCTGCCTGGCTGGCTCACCGAGCGCGACATCGAGGTATTCGTCGCCGAGTTCGCGGGCTCCGGGTTCACCCGGCCGCTGAACTGGTACCGCGGCATGGACCTGAGCTGGGAGCTGATGGCAGCCTGGAAACACGCTCCGGTCCGGGTCCCCGCGGCCTACCTGGCCGGGGACAGGGACATCTCGGTGAGCTTCATGGGCGGCGCGGCGGCGGTCGACCACCTCGGCAGCGTGGTGCCCGGACTGCGGGAGGCCAGGCTGCTGCCCGGCTGCGGGCACTGGACCCAGCAGGAAAGGCCAGCCGAAGTCAACCAGATGATGATCAGCTTCCTCGGCGGGCTCGGCTGAGGCCGACCCGCTGGCTTGCCTCTTGCCACAGCTCTTGGTAGTAGCGGGCGGCCTGGCTGCGTGGCGCCGACGCGGTCACCGGCGCACGCTGCACCGACATCCGCTCGATCGCCGACAGCGCGGGTATCGCGGTGGCCGCGACGTCGGCGCGGCGGGCTGGCAGCGCCTCGGCGATCTCGCGGTGCAGCCGCTTGCGCCGGTCGATCATCGAGATGAACGCCAGGATCTCGGGCCGCTTGCCGTCGAGGCCGGCCACGAACTCGGTGAGCTGGTCCAGCGTCCGCACTGACAGGGTCGTCGGGATCAGCGGGACCAGCAGCAGGTCGGCCGCGTGCAGCACGTTCTCCGACAGCAGCGAGATGCTCGGCGGGCAGTCGAGCACCACCAGGTCGTACTCGCGGCGCAGCGGGCTGAGCAGGCTGCGGAGCCGGGTGGCCGGCTTGCGCTCGCTGTCCAGGTGCAGGTCGAGGTTGCGGTAGGTGAAGTCGGCGGGCAGCAGGTCCAGGTTCTCGAAGTCGGTCGCCTTGATCGCGTCGCCGACCGGCCTCCTGCCCGCGATCAGCGCCTTGCCGCCGCCCTTGACCCGCGGCCTGACCCGGAACAGGAAGCTGGCCGCGGCCTGCGGGTCGAGGTCCCACAGCAGCACCCGGTAGCCGTCGGCGGCGGCCAGGTACGCGATGTTGACCGCGGCGGCGGTCTTGCCGACGCCGCCCTTGATGTTGTAGGTCGCGAGGATCTTCACGATGCCGCCCGCGTCAGCGCGGCGATCCTGGCCTGCCCGCGCGTGCTGGCGAACTCGGCGAACCGGCCGGCGAACTCGCCCCTCGCCGCCCGCTGCGCCGCGGCCAGGGCGGCGGCGATCTCGCCCATCGCGAGCAGCGTCTCGGCCGGCGCGCTGCGGTCGGCCATCATCTGCCCGGCGAAGGCGCGCAGCTCGGCCTGCTGGACCTCGCTGTCCTGGTACTCGCCCAGGCAGTCCTGCAGCGCCTTCAGCTCGTTGACGGCACGCCACTGCTCGGCCGGGTCGTGCAGGGACGCGAAGACTTCCAGCAGATACCGCAGCTCCTTGCAGCGCTTGCGCAGGTCGTGCAGCGCCTGCGGGGGTGCCGTCGCGTCGATGCCGCCGCCGTCGCGCAGCACCCGCTGGTGTGCCCGCGCGATCCGGGCGGCCGCGAACTTGCCGGTCGCCGGTCGGAGTCCCGGCCCGGCGGCCACCTGCTCCAGGTCATGCCGCCACCGGCTAGCGAGACTGCCGAACCGGGCCGAACGCAACCCCCCGGCGAGCTGCCGCTGCGCAGTGGCGCGCTGCCGCACGAGGTACTCGTGGAACGGGCGCAGCTCGGGCTCGGTCCCGGCGACCAGCTTCGCGGCCATCCGCGGGTAGCCGAGCAGGTAGACGTCGAGGTCGCGGGTCGGCGTGGTCAGGTCGCCCAGCCACTTGAACTCGGGCCGGTAGCGGCCGGCCAGCGCGGCGGGCAGCACGGAACCGGCCAGCTTCAGCACCGACCTGGTGCGCCTGACCGCGATCCGCAGATCGTGCAGGAACTCGATGTCGACGTCGCGGATGGTCCCGGGAACGTTGGCCTGCGCGGTATCGAACAGCCTGGTCAGGATCGTGCAGACGGCGAGGGCCGCCGGCATGTCGGCGACAAGCTGCACGTCGATCTTGCTGGTGTAGTCGCCGGGCCGCCGGCCGGCCGCGCGCAGCGCGGACTCGAACAGGGAGTGCTCGGCGGGGGCGATGCCGGGTGCGCGGGCGAGCGAGTCGGCCAGCCTGGACGCCTGCGCCTGGTATCCGCGCAGCGCGCTGACCACGATCCTGGCTGGCGGAGCTGCCCCGCGCGGCTGGGTGAGTGCGATCCGGTCGATGGTCAGGACCGCGATCGTCTTGTCGTCGGCGTTGAGCGCCCGCCGCGTGGTCCGGACGCTGGTGGCCCGGACCACGGGCAGCAGCGCACGGACGCCGGCGACCGCGGCGAGGTGCTCGCGCAGCGGCCCGGCCGGCAGCCCGTCGGCAAGCGCGGGCCAGCGCGGCCGGCCGGCTGCGCGCCCGCAGACCTCGACCGCGACCAGCTCGCCGTCCCGGCCGGTGAGCACCAGCTCCGACGTGCCGCCGCCGGCCGTGCACTCCAGGTTCAGCCCCGCGCGGAACAGCCGCCAGTCGAAGGTATCGAGCCAGGTCCGGCGCAGCCTCCGAGCCGGGCCGGCGTCGGTGATGCTGAACCTGGCGTCCGAGACCGGCGGGAGACCGTCGCCCGGGGGGTGCGCATCGCCGGCCGGGACCAGGACGAGTTCCCGTACCGCGTTCAGCAAGAGCACAACCTCGCAATTCAGGCAGTCAGGTCACGCCGTGCCACTCGCGGCCAGTCACATCAGGCTACCCGCTGCGCCTGCCCGGGCGCGTGGCTAGCCGGGCGCGTGCCTAGCCGGGCGCGTGGCTAGCCGGGCGCGTGGCTAGAAGGCGGTCAGCTCGAGCCAGCGGTCGAGCAGTGCGGCGTCGCCGAAGACGCGAACCGAGCCGTCCGTGGCCGGGAGCCGGCGCATCAGCACGAGCAAGACGCTGGCCGCCGGCCCGGTGAGCGCGGCGTCGGCCCGGCCGTGCTCAGACAGCACTTGCACGCTTTCCCCCGGCGGGTGCCGTACCAGCCATTCGCCGGCCGGGCCGAGCCCGGGGTCCGTGGCGTGGACGTGCAAGGACCTGCCCGCGGGGAGCACGCTGGCCAGATCGTGCTGGCCCGCGTTCAGGCGGCTCATGACGGTCAGCCACTCGTCGATCGCGTCGGCCGCGGACTCGGCCTGCATGTCGGCCTCCTCGGCCGCGGCGACCTGCGCGTCAGCGCAGTGCACGAGTGTCTCGTGCGCCATCCGGCGGACCCAGAAGACAGCCGGGCGCAGCTCGCCGAATGCCCACACCAGGTCATCGCCGGCCTCGCGGACCGCGCCGGTGAGCTTGGCGGCTCCGGCGGTCAGCCACCGTGCCTGGTCGGCTGCGCTGCCGGGAGCCTTCCCGTCCGGCACGGAGCGGAACTCGATGAAGCCGGCGGACCTGGTGCCGACTATCTCGGCCGCCCACCTGTGTGCCCGGCCGACGTGCGTCGCGAGCTGGCGCAGCGTCCAGTCCGGGCACGCTGGTATCGGCAGGTCCTGATCCATGCGGTCGACCAGGGCAGCCAGGGACGCCGTGGTGGCCTCGAGTTCGGCGCAGAGAGGCTCGGCGGGCAGCACTGGCGTTCGGAATCTGTCGTGCCGGTCAGCCGCAGCCGCACGCGCCGCCGCAGCAGCCGCCCCCGCGCGCGGGCGACGCCTCGCCGGAGCCTGCCCGGCCGCCGACGGAGATCGTGGAGAGCAGCCGCACGGTGTCGTCGTGGCCCTGCGGGCAGGCACACGGTGCCGATGACTCGCTCATCGGGCGCGATCGCTCGAAGGTGTCTCCGCAGGCGCGGCAGCGGTACTCATATCGGGGCACGTCGTCGATCCTACGCCAGCCGGGCTCCGGCCGCCCGGCTGCCCGCCGGTCCTGATCTCGAGCGCGGCCGCGTCCGGCGCGTCGTAGTAGAACTGGCCGCCGCGCAGCAGCGAGACGACGGCTCCGGCCACCGACATGGCGATCGCGACGCTGAACACGATGACCAGGCCGTGGTGGAACGGCCCCGAGATCAGGTGCGGAAAGTACTCCTTGCTGGTCAGCAGCGCGGCGTCGCGGCGCGGGAGACGCCCGAGCTCGCCCGACGGCCCGAGCAGGCTGCCGATCGGGTTGTAGCCGAGGAATGAGGCGAACAGCGTGCTCACCGGCGGCAGGTGCGCGACGTGCGAGGCGAGCGGCGCCGGGACGCCGTGGGCGCGCAGGCCGGCGCTGAGCGTGCGGGGCAGCGTGGCCGCGAGCCCCGCGATCATCAGCGAGAAGAAGATGCCGATCGACAGCGACATGCCGGAGTTCTGGAACGTGGCCCGCATGCCGGAGGCCGCGCCTCGGTAGCGCGCGGGGACGCTGCTCATGATCGCCGAGGTGTTCGGCGAGGCGAACAGGCCGGAACCCAGCCCATTGCAACCGATGATCAGCGCGAAGATCCAGTAGGGAAAGACGACCGGCAGCAGCAGCAGGCCGGCGAACGCCGTCGCGGAGACCAGCAGCCCGGTCGTCGCGAACGGCCTCGGTCCGAACCGGTCGGACAGGTAGCCAGAGACCGGCCCGGCGGTCAGGAAGCCGGCGGTGAGCGGCAGCAGGTAGACGCCGGCCCGCAGTGGGGTCTGGGCGAAGTCGTAGCCGTGCAGCGGCAGCCAGATCCCCTGGAGCCAGATGACCAGCATGAACTGAAGGCCGCCCCTGGCGACCGAGCTCATCAGGCCGGCCAGGTTCCCCGCCGCGTAGGCGCGGATGCGGAACAGGCCGAGCCGGAACATCGGCTCGGCAATGTTCGTCTCGACCAGGCAGAAGATCACGAGCAGCGCGACGCCGGCGGCGAGGCCGCCGAGCACCCGCGGGCTGGTCCAGCCGGTGGGCTGACCGCCGTAGGGCTGGATGCCGTAGGTGATCGAGACGAGCAGCAGGCCGGCGCCGGCCGCGAACGTGAGGTTGCCCCACCAGTCGACCCGCGCCCGCCTGACCGTGGCGATCTCGCGCAGCTTGAGGTAGGACCAGA
>WNGQ01007732.1_pt1 | contig 10294 bp, 10 predicted proteins | sample 5407661 | NCBI WGS metagenome assembly WNGQ01 (sample SAMN13153382, study PRJNA577476) | soil metagenome | isolation source: 60 cm soil or saprolite under Garry oak tree replicate 2 | place: USA:California | collected 2016-06-15 | reverse complement strand
GGTGTGATCCTGTAGTATAATAGGGTCACGAGCTAGTCGGTGCGGACTCACTGGCTAGGCCTAGGGGCTTGTTGCCTGCTTCCAACAGGAACACTCCCCAGAGTCAAGGTACACTTCATTGTGTACCTTGCTTTATTTTACGGTACTGACACTTCAGTACCTTGCTACCTCTAAGTATACCCGCGAAACTATTTGCTTGTCCAGCTAAACGATGTACCGGTATTAAACAGCACCATATCCGGCTCTAAACCTTCTACATGGACAATTAGGTCGGGCTTGCCGTCTGCGTTTACGTCCTGTACACGTAAGGTGATGATAGCGTGCCCAGCGCCTGTAACGCTTGCCAGGTGATAGATATGTCCTGGTATCCTGGCGCTATCCGCTAGCTCGATTACAACAACCTGGCCGTTATCATCAAAGGCCATAAACGTCGAGCTGCCCTGGTGTCCGACATCGGCGTACAGTACCGCTACCCTGGCGTCGCCATAATGCCATTGGTCGGAAATACCCTGGATGAATGGCGCAACCACCATCTGCCAGAAGGCAATACCGGCAAGGACAACAAGCATCCCCACGACAAAATACCGCTTCCAGACAGGACGCGGCTTGTCTTCGACAATATACAGTGGTTCGGTTTGTGCGCTGTAGTAGCCAGGTGGTATTGATGTCTGCGTGGTAGCAGGCGTACTATTGTACCTGCTGGCACGGCGATATGGTGGCTGCTGTGCAATCTGTTCTTTCAGCTTCATACCGTCTTCCCCTTGATGATCTGGGTGGCATCTTCAGGTGCAAGTAACCCTTCCCTGACTGCCTGGGCAAGCTCGGTGATTGCATCTTCGTCTTCGTAACAAATACAGGTTGGGTCGCCACAGAAGGGGTGTTCTTTTGTGTGGCAAATGTTGGTGTCTGGGATAACCGGTATGAAGTTATCCGCGTAGTGCTGCATGTGTCTCTCCTTGACACTAAGGGGTTCCACATGCGTAATTACAGGTGGAAACCCTGACACGGCTTCCAAAACAAGTGCTGGCCTGGCGTGTGCAAGACGCTAGGTCAGTTTTTTTAATGCCTCCTTCCTATGTGGAATGGTGTGGAACAATATGGAAAGATATGACTTAGGTCTAGTTTACCTGGAAGAGTTGGCAACTGTCAAGGTAACTAGACGTGAGTTTGGGAATCAGAGTATAATTGTCAAAAAAACGGGGTGTAGCGTGAGCGAGCAATGGTTAACAGTTGAAATGGTCGCTAAAGAATTGGGACTCTCTGAAGACACGATCCGCAACTACATCAAAGCAAAACAACTCCCTGCTGTGAAATTCGGTAATACCTATAGAATCTCTCGGAAGGACCTGGATAAGTTCATTGAAGAACGCAGAACCAAAAAGGATGAGTAAAAGCCCCAGTAAGCATTATCACCTTATCCCGCCCAAATGTGGCTTCGGCAGATTAGTAGGTACGAATACTGCCCCCGTAGCCTTTTTGCCACGTGCCAGGAATACTCACACCACCTTCACCAGCCTGGGCCAATTTGAATGATGATGGTAATGGCAGCAATGTTGTTGATGCTGGCAATGACAGTGATGACATTGCCACTGGCGATGATCGTCACCTGTGACCAACACAGATTGTAAAGGCGCAATTGAGCATGCCCCCACCGTTGGCGCTGTGTAGTGGCTACGTAAACGTCGCGATGCCAACCAGATCAGCGTAATGCGTAACCAGGTGATCGCGGTCATATTAAAACATCTTCGATGCAACCTGTGAAGCGGTTTTAAGGCTATTGTCATATAGTGATTGGTGTTGGGGGCGTGGCAAAGTTGATGCCTGGTGATCTGGGCTACCTTGTTCAACGAAGTTTCTGCATACCCTTGACATGAGCTTATCTGTACGGTATGCTTTGCTTACTAACTATTTAGCTCTATTGAAATAAAGCTGCATAAAACTTTCTAAATGCCGGTAACGGCCCTATTGTTAAAACCTATTTATAAAGAAGGTATAGACTGTGAAATATATAGTATCCGCGATGACTACCACTCGGTCGCTTCCTCCTTTCCCTTACCCTGTGGTTCCACTTGAATGTACTAGGCAGTCTGTATTGCCCATCCTGGTTTCTGGGGTGGGTAATTTTTTACCTTATTCCTACTCCACTCATAAGCTACCAGCCATAGGTCACTGAGAAGAACTAAATTAAAAGTGGATCAGGTGACTCCCGTTGGCAACTGAGCTGTTTTGGCTTGGGCTGCTCTGATCGGCTTGGCTTGTTTGGATGCTTGTCGCCTCTGCCGCTGCACTTGGTAGCCACACACGCGCGTGGCCGGCTTAGGCACGCGCTTGCGTGGAGCCGAGGGGGCACGTCCTGGCCGTTGTCTGGGCAGATCAGGCGGTGCTGGCTGATAGCACGAAAGCTCGATCGATGGCACTTCCAGCACCAGACGTGAGCTCGCACGCAGCAGGCCATATTCCCAACCCGATTGAACAAGCTGGTCGAGCTGGAGCGCTGAGGAGCTGCCAAGCCGAGGTAACAGATCCACCAAGAGGGGCACCGACACCTCAAAGGGATCACAGTCTGCCGCCAGGGCAATCTGTTCACGCAGGGCATACACCAGGTGCGAGAGGATGAGCACGATCCAGATCTGCACCAGGATCAGTTCCTGCTTACTACTCCACCAGTGCGACATTCCCAGATACTCTTTGAGCAGGCGAAAAGCCAGTTCAATATCCCAGCGACGCGCATACAGTTGTGCCACCTCCCCCAAGGAAAGGACCTGAGGATCACACACATTGGTCAGATACATGCGCACTCCGATCCCATCACCCAGGCGCACCAGCCGGACCAAGTGGCGCGCTTGCTTCTGGCCGGTCCCTAACCAGACCAGAGCATCGAGCACCTCGCGCTGCCGATAGAATACATGCGCGATGCGGTAAGACGTGTTCTCCCGGTAGCGGCTCACCCACCACAGCTTCCACTGGGTCAAGGTATCAAAGAAGCTGAAGCTGAAATAGCCCAGATCGAAGAGCAGCAAACTCCCCACGGAGAGTCCTTGCAGGAAGTCCAGCATATCCACTCTGCAGTTCTCTTGCACCGCCTCGCGCCATTCCAGTCGCAGCCATCGCTGGGCTCGCAGATCAAAGAGGCCCACCAGTTTGCCCGCAAAGCAGGCTGGGTCGTGTGCGCTCAAGCCCCTGCGTGGCTTGAGATACCTCCCCACCGCGTCGAGTCGGGTTTCATCGAGACAGAGGATCAAAGGCGCAAAGGCGGCGAGCGCGGCAGGTACCGCCCGGGAACCGGTCAGGGCCAGCCGCGCATTGACCACCTCCCACACTTCTTGCAAGGGAATGAGGCCAGCCTGGAGGAGCCGTTTGACCAGGCCATTGCGCGTGAGCCAGAGAGGAGCAAACGGGCCGATTGACTGCAAGCCGAGCAGGCGACGCCAGTCCGCAAAGGAGTGCATGCCTTGCAGTGCACACAGCAGCAAACTGCTCCACAACTGGGTCCCACCCACCTGCTGCGGGCGTCCCCGTCCACGAGGAGTCGCCGCGTCCTGCTGGATCTGGCTCGACTGATCTGGGCGAGGCTCTTGGCCTAGCCTACAGGCCGGCAGCAATAGCTCACTGATCTCTTCGATCATGTGAGTGTGCGCTGCAGATGCTTGATGGGGGTCTACCCCAGGGGTATCATGAGATGACATGAGGAGGAGGATCCTTTCTGAGAACGTTTCTGATGAGAAGATCTTCCTCTTTTTTTCTCTTCTTGGCAAATCGATTCCCCATTTAGTTCTTCTCAGTGATACCCGCGCACCGCCTGGTAAGTACGAAGCCAGGCCTGATTGTCCCTCGTAAGTTGTCTATCAAAGTGATGGTGTACGGGGCCACTCTGCAAAGCGACCCGGATAATAGAAAAGGAGCATTACTGCTATGGCACATGAAATTGATGTAGAAATGCCTGATGGCGACATGGAGTCGTTTGAAGCAGGATCAATCAGCGAACTCAAGGACCTGGTAGCGCGTGCGCTTGGGGTTGATGACGATGAGGTTGCTATCCAGGATGAAGAAGGAAGTACCATTCGCGGAAGCGAAACCCCGCCCCAGAGTGTTCGCGTGATCCCCAAGCAGAAATGGGGAAGTGATGTTGATTTAGCGCAACTCGCACAGGATCTAGTAGAGGCAGCAGATGCTGTTGGCTATGATAGCCAGTTTAGCATTAAACTCATGCACAAAGATCAGCTTAACCCCTTTCGTGTCTACCTCTACGATGAGCAGGGCGAGGAGTACCCGCTGAAGGTAATGCTTTACACGTACCCTTTTGTTGATGGTGTGCTTCTGAAGGATCAGGTGACAGGCACCTTTGAACAGCGTGTCCCACCATGCCCTCAACACGGATACTCCTGGCACCCCAATGTGTTCGATAGCCAGAGCATTTGTTGGGGGAATGTAACCACCCTACCAGGAATGACAATCACCGGGCTCCTCAACACCCTCAACGGCTTACTGCATAACCCAAATCATAGGGGAAAGGTTGCGGGCCGCTGCGACTAGTGTGAAGTTTGTCGTGTAGGTGAGGCTTGCATAACGGGCAGGCCTCTACCTTACACAAGTGAAGTGAGAGGACAGAGAAATGAGTCAGAACCGAGGTACCTCCTTGCAGTGGAATGAAGCGCAGGAGCGTGCGCTGTTGCAGGATATTCTTGCGATAAGCAAAAAACAGGGGTTTGGCGAAACATTTGAAGTGGCGCTGGTGAAGCAAGGCCGCTACAACCAATTGAGCATTATGATGCCGTCTGGCAGCGACCAGGTTGTGAAAGTGATTGTCACGTTTCATACCTACCCAGCAACTGACGTGCCTGATCTTGAGCCGCATGGTGATGAAGTAAGCGGAAGGGTCGTTGCACTAGTACGTGAGCGGCTTGCGATGCGTACGCAACGACTTCTAAGCTTAGCCGATATTGTAACGCTGATCCAGGATGTAGTACGTGAGTTAGATCCCATGAAGGTGCAGTCAGCGACTATTACACCCGACATGGTAATGCCACCCGGGCTGCCTGTATCATTACCAGCAGCATTGGTAGACGCTTTGGTACCTCAATTGGTGACCGCGTTGGTACCCGCAACGGTAAAAGCACTAGTGCCAGTACTGGTGCATTCGCTGGTGCCAACATTGCCATCCACGTTTGAATCACTTACAGGCGGAGGGTCGGTCGGTGAAACCATGGATGCAAGGACCCAGAATGGAGGACATACCAATATGAACTGGTGGAAGCGATTAATGAAGCGGAAAAGCACATCCAAGCCTGTTGTAGCGCCTCCTGTGTCAGATGTTCGTGAGGCCTATATCCTTGAGGCGATAGCTGAGAGTATCCTGCGGGATTTCGCCAAGTCCGCCCCCAACGAGTACGCTTTCATCTGTAGCGGCGTACTCACCACTGAAGGAACGGCGTTTGTGACAGAGTATTATTCGGGTGTTGGCAACATGAAAGTGCGAACGCCGGTCTACTGTGAGTTACAAGAAACCTTCATCGAGGCTACTGTCTATGACCATATGCCTCACAGTCACAACCTGGTTGTCTGGGGCCATGTCCACCCGATAGAAGGCCCAAGTGCGACAGATGAAGCTTCGTTTCACGAAACTGCTGCCTGGGATAGGGTGGTTGCCGGGCAAGGTATGCCTGCGAAACGCTCGCTGATTATGCTGGTGAATGCGCATACGTATAACATGTCATTGTACGATCCGCATACCATGAGCAGGGTAAAGCATATCGTCATCGCAGCACGAGAGAAGGATACAGCGCATGGGAAAGGCAAAAACCATGAGTAGTAACGGGTTGTGGGACCGATTACAACTATCCGCTGACATGAAGGAGGCGAGCAATCGCTTGCAAAATAGCCAGGTGTTGCTTGTTGGTAGTGGCGGGCTGGGCAGTGAGCTTGCCCTCAAACTTGCAGGCTGTCGGATTGGGCGTATCACCATTGTAGATGGTGATACGGTCAGTACAGCGAATATTCCCCATTCGGCAATATTCACGCCCTCCCATGTAGGCCAACACAAGGTTGATGTTGTGGCTACATTTCTTCGTGAAAAGTTCCCTGGTCTTACGGTGACGACAGTGGCGAAATTCATCCAACAGTGTGATGCTCGCGCACTGTTTGGAGCACATGATCTCATTGTGTGTGCGCCTGATAACGATAGAACACGTGTGTGGGTGAACTACTATGCTGTGACGACATTAAAGCGGGCGGTGTTTGTAGGTATTGGTGGGCCAGGTACTGAATGGAGCGGGTATACCTTTCTCTACACTCCCGGTGAGTCCGGGTGCTTTGTCTGTTTTGCCACTGGTGGCGAGCTCGTCGAAACAATACAAGGCTCAGTTGCTCCTGTGTCTGAAATGGAGACGATGGAGGAAAGTCGTAGGCGCTGCGGTGGTGAAAATGTGCCGGTGCCGGTGCTTGCGCCAGTGGTTGGTGTTGTTGCGGGCATTGCCGCAACAGTCATAGTAAAAACCCTCATTGGCGTTGGTCGGATGTCAACCTACACCCATATCGACCTCAAGCAGCCGAGGAAATTTGTCCTCGCAAGTGGGAAAGAGCGAGAAACCTACGGCCTGACATCAATGTGTAAGAAGATCCCGACCTGCATAGTATGCGGAAAGCCTGAAGAGCATGATCTGCCTGTCCCACCAACGGTATAACATACAGGATTCGATATACTCCCAGTTAGGCCGAAAGGTCGGTTTTGACATCACTGAGGGGCGAAAGGAAGTGAGCATGAGCACAAAACCAAAAGGAAGTACACCATATGATGTAGTAGCCCATCTTCTGGATACCAGATCAGCCGATCCTGCGGTGCGTGCGTTTGTTGAAACGTATCTACGCCCGTTGTACCGTGCCGCAAGGCGACCTGCCTTCTTTAAACGGAGCGCAGAAAGAGTTTCCAAGGACGTGCGACAGGGATGGCCGTATTGGCATGCGGGTGATGGCTGTTGGTATGCTTATGATCCACAGATGGTGAAAGTGGGGCTTGATTGCTTAAACACCTACCTGTGTCAATTGATCGTCGGGGAAAAGGCACAAAAAGCAGGTGCAACAAAACATCTCCTGGAAACAATCTTGCTTTCCTTCAACCGACGGTTGGGCTTTGTGCATTGTTTCCATGAAGATACACTCACTTTTGGGAAGAAAGACCCGGCCTCTATCCAACGTAATCGTGTTGTGCTTGTATCACTACTTGAAAAAGTTGTGGTATTGGATGCGGAAAAAATAGTGCTGAACCTATCCTACGATCAAGGACTCATCTACATTGACCTTCTCGCACAACTTGCAGAACCGATACATGCCCTGTTCATATACAAAAAACACTACAGCAGGTTTGAGCTAGATCGTCTGGCCGGGCAAATTTATGAATCTGAGAAACGAAGGTTCCTCGCATTTACCAATAGCCTAGAAGCAGTTACAAGAGCATTCCAATCATCTAAGAGTAGTAGACCACAAAAAGGCCGCTAATAAGAGGAAAGAGATGCCACCTACTACAAAGCACAAGTTTACTGGCTGCGGTAGTAGCAGTTTCAGCAAACGCTTCATTGTCAATGTAGCGTAATGAACGTAGTGCGGATCAACGAGTGGTTTGTTTGCAATCAGAATGAGCGGCGCCTGAAAAAGGCGCAAGGAGGATACAATGAAAATACTTTTAGTGGGGATAGTACTTGCACTGCTCGGCATCATTGCAATGATGGAGATACCAGGGACCTATGGCGAAAAAGAAGGCCACCCGGTTCCCTGTCCTGATTGCAAGGCAACAGGAACGTGCAGTTTCTGTGAGGGCAAACAACCAGGGATGAGCTTGTGCGGCATGTGTAATAAAACCGGTATCTGCCCCACCTGTAAAGGCCAGAAGTATGTGATGAAAAACCGTATGCGCTAAGAACCAGAAGTGGCGTGGCACCGCATGGTACCACGCCTTACTTTTGCCCCTTGCAATTACCCTGCTTTTTTAGTACGCTCAGGCAAAATCATATGGATACGATTCGCTTTACACCATTGACCGGGACAGAAACAGCAGTCCGCTACGAAACCCTCTATTCTCTTGCCGGGCCAAAACTGGGGCCGCTGCTAGTTGACACCAATGTTGTATTAACAGTAGCCGGTGCACGCGGCGCAACTAATCTTTATACACCATATACCCGTACGGATATATGGCAACAGGCAATACTCCTTGATAAGAAGCTGGGTGAACTGGGCATTGCTATTACACCAGCCGCGATCGCGCCTCCTGCACCAGCGCATGAACAAACGATTGTCCTCCTGGTTGAAAATCTTCGAGGGTACGCATATGTCTCAGAACGTACTCGCATACCAGGCGTTTTGCCATTTACTGCCGGTTCAGTCAACGAGTGGATGCACCAGACATTGCAGGGCATGAAGAAAGCACATAATAAGGGCCAATTCGGCTTTCCGGCGGTGTATCTTGAAAAGCTTTTTGATGGGCTTCTTGAAGGCTATCCCGACCAGGCACTCTATGACGAGATTGCCTGGCGAAGCAAGGGAGAACAGTCAGCCTTAGCATCGGCTGCTATTCCTTATCAGCGCTATAGTGGCTGTCGGCATACATTTGCATTTTACCCTGAACATGCAAACGATCCCGGTATTGTAAAGACTATATCACTATGGTCTACCATCCTGCCCCAGTTTTATACCAGCCCCTGGTTTACGCAGGTGGAGAAAACAGACAGCTTTCAGCAGGGACGAGAAACCTCTCATAGAGCTGACCGGAAAACAAGACAAACGCTTTTTAGAACACCTACCCTTTCTGTTGCTATCTAGCCTTTCCGTGATATTCATGCACTAGAGTGTACCCCCAAAAGGAGAAACGCATGGACCCACTTATTATTGGCAAAGATGTAGTGACCGGTGCAACTGTTTCCATTGCGCAGCACGAAAGACGGCGCGGCCTTTATCATATTGGCAAGACAGGAACAGGGAAAACAACCCTTCTCATTAACCTCATCCTTCAAGATATTGCCGCTGGGCTTGGCGTCTGTTTTTTAGATCCTCATGGGGATGCGATCAGCGATATATTGATGAGGTTACCTGAAAATCGAGAAATTGATGTGATTTTTATTGATCTTTTGGATGCTAGTTATCCTGTAGGCTTAAATCCCTATGAGTGCAGCAATCCGCAGGATATTGAACTGGTAGCACAAACCACGGCGTTTGTCATGCAAATTTTTGAAAAGCTGTGGGACGTAAGCCGCAGCACGCCGCGTATTGCACAGTATCTTCGTAACTGTACCTTAACGCTGATTGAAAATCCAGGAATGACTATGGCTGAAATACCCCTTCTTTTAACAGATGAAGCCTACCGGCAGCGCCTGCTGCGCAATGTGACCAATCTCCAGGTCCAGCAGTTTTGGCGACAGTACGCTGCCTTTCGTCCCCAAGAGCAGCTTGACCGGGCAGAAAGCACGTTAAACAAAGTGGATGAATTCTTATCCCAGACCATTCTACGGAATGTTTTTGGCCAAGCCCGTTCAACTCTTGACTTCCGGCAGGTGATGGATGAGGGAAAGATTTTACTTGTCAAGCTGCCTGGACGCTACGAGGATATCACGAGCCTGATTGGGAGTATTCTCATCGGCCAGCTACTCAATGCCGCCCTTTCACGCGCTGACATGCCGGAGCAGAAGCGGCGGCAATTCAACCTCTACGTTGATGAGTTCCAGCGCTTTTCGACGCCGGATATGGCAACCCTCTTAGTGGAAGCCCGCAAATATGCCATTTGCTCCTGCATCGCACACCAATTTCGTGACCAGCTTGACCGGGCCAATCAGGGAGCAACCTTGAACGCTGCCAGCATGGTTGTCTTTCGGGTCTCTGGCGAGGATGCGGAGGAACTGGCAAGAGAGTTTGACTGCACGCCGCCCCCGCCTGATATTATTGGCTTTCGCCCTATTCTGACGCCCAAACAAAATGTTGTCGAGCATTTAGGAAGAAACGGGCATACGAACGAGGTGGTGAATGCATTCGTCCAAACCTACCTGGCTCCTGCTGAGAACAAGCGGGCGCAAAATACGACGTTTTCTCTTTATTCAAAGGGCTTTTTTAACCCGTATGAGATCGAGCTGACAACCCAGGAGATTGTCGAAGCATTGGGACTTTTGAATACGCTGTTGTATACAGCCATGAGTACGGGTAATAGTGCTCTTCGCCTTCCTGAGAAGCTCCTGGTCTTTTTTTCTAAAATTTCTGATTTCTACTATGTCTTTGACCGCTACTTCACCTATTCAGCCGCCTTGTATAACAGCTATCC